>Ga0247722_10000178_pt1 | contig 40200 bp, 52 predicted proteins | sample MSEWelMarce3H_FC_FD_189094 | JGI IMG/M metagenome (GOLD analysis project Ga0247722, IMG submission 189094) | Subsurface sediment microbial communities from gas well in West Virginia, United States - MSEEL Well Study Marcellus 3H_FC | ecosystem: Environmental > Terrestrial > Deep subsurface >... | reverse complement strand
CAGTAGCGCCTTGGATTTTCTCCATGGCACGGCGTTCTTGGCCTTCTTTAAAAGCTCTACCTGACAGACCGGTTGACCAAGCTTCTGATGCCGAGCGAGCAACCCTCCAAGCCATCGCAGAAATAGTGGCTCAGGGCGACAAGAACACTGCACAACTGAATGCGTGCATAGACGCATACAACGACGTAAGGAATCTCTTAAATGGTAACAAGTGACCAACTCAAACAAATGCACATCGACCCAGCGTTGGCCGATGCGTTCAACGAAACCTTCGAGCGGTTTGGCATCCTCACACCTTTGCAGCAAGCAAGCTGGATCGGACAGTGCGGGCACGAGTGCGGCAACTTCAAGATCATGGAAGAGAACTTGAACTACAGAGCTGCAACGCTTTTGAAGCTGTTCCCCAAGACGCCTAAGCGTGCATGGGGCTTCACACCAGAGGAAGCTGCGGCTTACGAAAAGCAGCCTAAACGCATCGCCAATCGCATTTACAGTAACCGTATGGGAAACCGTGACGAGGCTTCAGGGGATGGTTGGCGGTTCCGCGGCTCCGGATTTCTCCAGCTGACCGGTCATAGCAACTTCTACCACGCAGGCAAAGCGTTGGGTGTGGACTTTGTGATGGAGCCTGAACTCGTGCGCACTCCCAAGTACGCCGCTCAAACAGCGGGTTGGTTTTGGCAGACACACAAGATTAATCAGCACGCTGATGGCCGCGACTTTGTGACCATGACGAAACGCATCAACGGCGGCACAATCGGCCTTGACGATCGCATCAAACACATCAATCAAGCTCTAGCTGTTTTGGGTGGTTAACACTACAATCTAGGCATATAGGAGTGAGCTATGGCCGTTATTCGCTATGGGGGCTTTGCCGGTGAGAACCGAGCGATCAACCCCGTTATGTTGCCCGACACAGTAGGTGTCGTCTCCCGCAACCAAAAGCCCGGGCGTGGCGACTTGCGCGCTTGGAAATCCCCAGCAACCGTAGCTACAGTTCCTTCTGGCCGTCAAACCATTTACCGCATGGGTCGTGATGTAGACTCCGACGCTCAGTATTGGTTAAGTTGGACAACTGCTGTAAATGTGGTGCGTGGCTTTGATGCTGCTGATACAACCGAACAGACATACTACACCGGCGACGGCGCTCCCAAGTTCACTAACAACGTGATTGGCTTGGCCACAGCACCATACCCTACAGCTAGCCGTCCTATGGGCATCCCTGCTCCAGCTGGCGCTCCTACAGTGGCGGGTACGAACTCGGGTGCGGCATCCCCAGTTATCGAGTATTACTACTACGTCTACACCTACGTTAACAGCCTTGGCTGGGAATCTGCGCCGTCACCTGTGAGCGCCCTAGTCACCCGGGACAACCTAGGCTCAACTGCTATTTCTGGCTTTAGTTCTGTACCATCGGGTAACTACGACATTGCCACGATCCGCATCTACCGCACACAGGGTAGCTCGACTGGTACAGACTTTTACTTCCTGCGCGAGATTGCACTTGCTACGTCCTCAACCACTGATGACAATCGCGCTCTTGGCGAAAACCTAGCGACTAACTTATGGTTCCCAGCCCCCGGGGTTCCAACTGGTGGCGCGACGAGTATTACTGAGCCAACTCTGTCAAACCTCACAGCGATGTGGAATGGAATGATGAGTGGTATCTCGGGTAACTCGGTACGCATCTGCGAGCCCTATACGCCATACGCTTGGCCTGCAAACTACGAGATCATTCCGCCAGACAGCAAACCTGTTGGCTTAGGTGTGTTTGGGCAGACTATGCTGGTACTGACAACCGGTCGCCCATTAATCGTGCAGGGCTCAACCCCTGACGGTATGGATCAGCAACCCTTTGAAATGCAGCAAGCTTGTGTGTCAGCGCGTTCTATTGTCAGTATGGGCTCCGGTGTGGCTTGGGCTTCCGAAGACGGCCTATGCTGGTACGGCTCGGGCGGCGCTCGTGTTATTACTAACGGCATCATGCTTCGCGAAGACTGGCAAGCTCTGGTTCCAAGCAGCATCATCGGTAAGATGTATGAGGGTTTATACTTAGGAAGCTACGACGACGGCTCTGGCCGCAAAGGCTTCATCATCGACCCCAATGGCGGCGGTATCTTTTTCTTGGACGTCGGCTACGAAGCTATGTACTTCGACAGTCTGAAAGACCAGCTGTATGTATTAACAGGTACAAACATTGGCAAGTGGGACACTGGCACATCGCTGACTTACCGCTCACGTAGCAAGCCATTCCGTCAGGGTTCACCGATTAACTTTGCAGCCGCTGTGGTGGTAGCCAACGCCTACCCAGTGACATTCCGCTTATATGCTGATGGTGTGCTCAAGCACACGCAGACTGTTGCAGACCGCAATCCATTTAGATTGCCTAGCGGCTACCGCGCATTTGAATTCCAGATTGAGCTCGAGGGTACAAACCCCGTGCAAGACGTGGCTATCGCGACATCTGTTGAGGAACTCAAACAGCTATGAGAAACGACATCCCAAGCGACAGCGCCAGTAACTTTGGCTCTCGCGTTCGCGAAACCCTGATGACCTATTTAGGCAAGCAGGGCGACCCGCTTGACCGTGGTATCACGATTCGTGACTTGGTTGACTCTGGCTTTGCGTCTCTTAGCAACTTTAAGTTCGGTGGCGGTTCTGCTCCACTTATTGCTGGCCCATCCATCACTGATGCGTATGTTCCTGATTTAACACCGCCGCCTACACCTACTGGTTTTACTGCTACCGCTGCGATTTCAAACATCATCATTGAGTGCGATGACCCAGTCTACTCACAAGGCCACGGTCACAGGCTTTCTCGCATTTACGGCGCTACTCGTGCAGGCACTGCGCCTCAGCCCGTATTTGCAGATGCTGTTGAGATTACCCAGTTTTCTGGCGCGGTTACGTCTTACTCTACAAACCCAGCCACCGAGTGGCACTTGTGGATTAAGTGGGAGTCTATTGATGGCGTTTTGAGCGCATCTCCCGCTGGCGGAACCAACGGTCTTGTAGTCACGACCGGCCAAGATGTGGCAAAGCTTCTCGAAGCCCTGACTGGGGAACTTACAGCCGCACAGCTTTACACCGATCTAGGCGCTCGCATTGATTTAATTGATGCTGCAGCCAGTGTTCCCGGGTCAGTCAATGCTCGCGTTGGCGCGGTGCAAGCTCAGGTCAACGACATTCAGAATACGCCTGCGTATTCAAACACAACGACCTATGCGGCAAACGATCTAGTCACATACAACGGCGCTATTTATCAAGCCACCCAGACGACAACTGGCAACCTGCCAACCAACACAACTTACTGGACAAAGGTCGGTGACTACACATCACTGGGTCAGGTTGTTGCTGCACACACGACTCAGATTGCAACAGTTGTTAGCGATTTAAGCGCTGAGTCGACTCTTCGCCAAACACTAAGCGCCCAAGTCAATGACGCTACAACTGGCCTGCCCGCGACTCGCTCGACTTTGCTGACGAACTACTACACTAAAGCTGCAACTGATTCAGCCATTAGCTCTGCAACGAGCACGCTGGTTTCCACCACTGCGCTAAACACCGCTCTGGGCAACTACACTACTACCGCAGGTTTGGTGGCGGACTACTATACAAAGACAGCAACAGATTCTGCGATCAGCTCGGCTACGCAGTTCTTAGTTTCTACGACTGCGCTAAACACGGCTCTAACTGCATACACCAACACAGCGACACTGACCGCCAACTACTACACCAAGACAGCCGCAGACTCGGCCATTAGCCAAGCGACTCAGAACTTGGTTTCCACGACTGCATTAAATACTGCGCTCAGTGCATATACCAACACGGCTACCCTTAACTCGTTGTACTACACCAAGACAGGTGCGGATTCTGCAATTAGTGCGGCTACGTCTAACTTGGTTTCTACAACAGCATTGAACACAGCTCTTGGTAGTTATACAACCACTGCGGCGCTGACAACCAACTACTACACCAAGACTCAGGCTGACAGTGCGATTAGTTCTGCGACGACCAATCTTGTGTCTACTAGTGGCTTAGCTACAACACTAGGTAATTACCCTACTAACGCCACGCTGACAACAAACTACTACACCAAGACGGCCACGGACTCGGCAATCAGTTCTGCTACGTCTACACTTGTCTCAACCAGTACGCTGAACAACTACACAACGACTGCGGCGTTGCAGGCTAACTACTTTACCAAGGCTAGCGGTACTGCGCTTGAAGGCAAGTACACAGTCAAGGTTGACCTAAACGGTTATGTCTCTGGCTTTGGTCTAGCTTCTACTGCCAACGACGCTACGGCTACCAGTACCTTTGCTGTTCGTTCTGACTCGTTCTACATTGCAAGCCCTAGCGGCCCGGGCATTACACCCACGATGCCGTTTATCGTCCGCACTACAGCCACCACAATCAATGGCGTAGAAGTCCCTGTTGGTGTCTACATGACGGATGGCTACATCCAGAACGGCACGATCACTAACGCTAAGATCGCCAACCTCGCGGTGGACAACGCCAAGATTGCTAATCTGTCTGCTGACAAAATTAGAGCTGGTTCCATCAGCGTTGGGCAGTACATCCAGTCTTCAAATTACGTCTCCGGCTCCGCTGGCTGGAAGATCGATGGTAGTGGCTCTGCTGAGTTTGGTGCTGCCTCCATTCGTGGCCAGTTGGTTGCGTCTCAGATTAACTCTGCGGGCTTGTCCATCTACGCGGCTGACGGTTCTGTTCTTTTGTCCGCAGGTTCCTCTGTCGGCGCTAGCTCTTTCTCAGGCAACGTCACTGGGTCTGTGGCTGGTACTGCCGCTTCGACAGTTGTCAATACGGCCAACACTGCCGCATCTACGGCAAACACGGCTAACTCTACGGCAAATTCTGCCGCCTCTGCGGCTTCTACAGCTCAAGGCACGGCAAACACCGCCGTTTCTGCAGCCTCTACTGCACAGAACACAGCGAACAACGCTGCCTCCGCAGCTTCAACTGCTCAGTCTACTGCTAACTCTGCTGCCTCTGCTGCTGCCACGGCTCAATCTACCGCTGATGCCAAACTTGCAAGGTCGGGTGCTCAGATTCTGACTGGCCCTGTGACGCTAAACGCAGCATCTGCAATTACTGTGGGCAACCCTGCGCTAAACGGCCAACCCGGCTTTAATGGTTTCTACATCGGTAGCACGGGTATTGTTGGTACTCAAAACGGCCTAACAACTTTTGCTCTGGACAATGCAGGTAACGCCACGTTCAAGGGTAATCTGACTGGTGCGTCCGGTACGTTTGGTGGCTCTTTGGCAGTAGGTAGTAACCCTGCGGTGTCTGGCGTGTCAATGACTGGAACAGGCGCAATCATTAATACCGGCGGCACGTTCGCTTTGGGTAACGCTACGAATAACATTTCGTTTAACGGCTCAAACATAACGCTGAACGGGGACGTTGTTGCTACCGGTAACCTAAAGACAAATTCTGTGACTGTTACATCAAGTGCTTTTACAAGCGCAGATTATCGAAATTCAACAACTAGTACTTGGCAAGATGCACAGACGATTGTTATTACAACAAACGGATCGCCAGTTTATATTGCTTCAGCAGCTAGCATCCTTTCCGGTATTTATAATGCTGGCGAAAACGGATACGGCCCTGTTACCCCGTACTTCAGACTTGTTAGGGATACAACAGTTCTAATGTATGGCGGTTCAAATCCGGCAATGGGATTTAGCGAACAACCTGCAGCGGGAACCTATACATACAGACTGCAAGTTCAAAGTGGGTTTGAATACGACATTGTTCAGTACGCAGGAGCTTCAAATCGTTCACTATTTGCCATTGAGACAAAACGATGATTTACACAATTTATTCTGAATTCACCGGTCAAATACTTAAAGTTGTTCAGACCAGTAACATTCAAGAGCAACTAGAAGAAAACCAGCTGTATATTGAAGGTTTTTTTGACGACTCTACATACTACATTGACAACGGCTCGCCCGTAGAAATACCAGAGAAGTCTAGCCCGTATGCTAATTTTGACTACACAACAAAGCAGTGGGTTGTAAACAATACGCTTGCCCTTGTCGATGTTTCGCAAAAGCGACAAAAGCTCCTAGCCTCCTCAGACTGGACTCAAATGCCTGATGTATTGTTGGCTACTAAAACTGCATGGGCAACCTATCGACAAGAGCTGCGTGACATCACGGCACAATCCGGTTATCCTACAGAAATCATCTGGCCAACTCCACCGCAATAAGACATAATACGCACATGGCAGAACTTGTCTTTGACCAGAAAGATCGTATTGGCGCTTGGGTGGCTGAGCGTGTCGGTCAGAACGCAGACTGGGGAAGTTTCTACGCGCTCGGTGTCATGCAGGGTGACGAGGTTCTAGCCGGGGTAGTCATAAACAACTACAATGGATCAAACGCTACATGTCATATAGCCATCGCACGGCAGACGAAGCAAATAATTCCCCTCTTCGAGCAGGTGTGCAACTATGCATTTAACCACTGCCAGTTAAAAAGACTCACTGGTATGGTGCCCACAAATGAACCACATATCATAGAATTCGATAAGCATCTTGGGTTTGAAGAAGAGTTTGTAATGAAAGACGGCGCTCCCGGCGCTGATATGCAGATTTTGGTAATGCGGCCTGACACCTGTCGTTGGCTGCGCAAGGAGTAAATATGGGCGGAAAATCGTCAGCACCACCAGACTATTCGGCGATGGCGGCAGCCACGGAACGCGGTATTGCTACTGCAGAGCGTCTTGGCAATCGTCAAATGGACTTCGCACAACGTCAGTACGAGGAAATGAAACCTCTGGCTGAACGAGTCGCTAACCAACAAATGGCTGCTCAAGAAGAACTGATGCGACAGGGGCGCGATTACTACGACTACCAGAGGCAAACGTTCCGACCGTTGGAGCAAGGTCTTGTTGCACAAGCGCAACAGTACAACACCGAAGGTAACAGAGCCCAGCTTGCCGCTCAGGCTTCTGCTGATGCAGCTAACGCATTCCAATCTGCTCAGGGTGTAAGCAATCGTGAGATGGCTCGCCGCGGTATCAATGCCTCGTCTGGCGCTGCCCTGATGATGAGAAACCAGAACGCTCTAGGTCTTGCAGGGCTGACCGCCGGTGCAGCTACCAACGCTCGTCGTCAAGCTGAACAAACAGGTTTTGCTCGTAGCCTAGATGTTACTGGCTTAGGCCGAGGTCTCGCAGGTGCTTCTCTCGGTGCTTATGGTGGCGCTTCTGGGGCTGGTACTGCGGGTCTTGGCTCAGCAATGTCTGCCGGTAATCAGCGTAGTGCCGCGTTTGGCCAAGGTGCGGGCTATTCTCTGGCTGGAGCTCAAATGGGTCTCACAGGCCAAGGCAACATCCTTAACGCGCAGACAAGCGCATACAACACCGGCGTTAATGCGCAAGGTCAAATGTATGGCTCTATTCTGGGCGCAGGCGCTGCGTACTTCTCTGACCGACGCCTCAAAGAAAACATTGAAAATGTTGGCCGTGATGAGCGCACCATGTTGCCGCTCTATGAGTTTGAGTACATCGGTGGAACTGGCAAACGCTTCTTGGGTGTGATGGCCGACGATGTCGAGAAACGTTACCCTGAGATGGTGTTCACAATGCCCGACGGCTACAAAGCAGTTAACTACGCCGGTCTCGGCATCGAAATGTTGGAGGTTTGATATGGGATGGGCATCAGGTTTACAAGCGGGTCTTCAGTTAGGTAGAGCTTTTAAAGAAGGCCAAGAACGCCGTGCCATGGAGAAAATCCAAGGCGCTACTGCTAATGAGATACAAGATTACAGTACTGCAGGGACTCAGCAGATTCAAGGCTTGCAAGCCTCTGGTGCTTATGACGTTGAGGCTGTTCCTGCGGCTCCGGGCCAAGCCCCCACGCTTCGCTACACACCTAAACAAGGTTTGGATTTGCAGGGTGACATGCCCGCTCCAGCAGGAGCGTCTATCGACGTAGCTCCTCAGCGACTGACTGAGTTCCTTGGTCAACGCTATGAAGGTGGGTTAACACCGGAGCGTATGGAAACAATCCGCACTCGCGCTATGGCTAACGCCATGACTGACCCCGCACGTCGCCAACAAGCCCTCCTTGCTGTAACCGCTGAAGAGCGTGCACAAGCGGCAGAGAAACGTTCGCAGCTAGGATTTGAAACTCAGCAAGAAGCCGCTTTACTTACGATTGAAGAACAACGTCGCCTTAAAAAAGAACGTGACGATGCCGAAGACCGCCAAAAGCAGATGTCAAAAGCTTGGTCTGACCGGTTGACTATTAAAGACGCAGATGGCAACGTTACGGGCATGCGTCCTCCGAATGACGAGGACTTAATGTGGGCTGCGCAGAGCAATGCAAAAAATCTTGCTGCCGCTGGTAAAACAACAGAGGCTATGGGCGCGTATAAGGATTTTGTCGCTACAGCAGAAGCTCAGATTAAAAAGCAAAGTGCGGAGCGTACTGATGCTATTCGTATAGCTGCTGATAGAGTCAACAGAGGAGACTTTTCTGGTGCTAAAGATTTCTATGACAAGTTTGTACCAGACGGTGCCAAAGTCGCAGAATTTAAAGAAAACAAAGACGGCACAATCACCGTCAAACGTGTTGACCTGAACGGCAACGCCTTGCCAGATACCAAAACAACTAGGCAAGAACTTATTGAAGGTTTGGTAGCGTTTAACGATCCGTCTAAGCTAGTTGATTACGCGCAGAGATCGTTCATGAACAACATTCAGACCGAACAACTTAAGTTGCAAAGAAGGCAGACCGCAGCTTCAGAAGCCAATGTTAGGATATCGCAAGAAAACTTGCAGCTTACCAAGGAAAGAGAAGACCGTCTGGCTAAACCGATTCAGACTATGGTTGACGATCTCAAAGCTGCTGGTCTTGAGGTTAGCCAAGCCGATGTTAGAGCTTTGGCCAAGCTTGACAAACCTGAGAGCGCGGCAGTTAAAGCGCAAGTTGATGCCATTCTTAAAAGTATTGACCCGTTACAGCCCAAGTCGTTGGAAACTGCACAGGCGAAGATTACCGATGTGTACAAAGGCGTCGCGCTTCAAGACCGCAACAAAACAATTGTGCAAGGACTCGTTCGTGCCAAAAAAGACGGCAACGAAGAATCTGCCCTTGCTACTTTGCGTGATAACGGAATTGGTGAATCCACCATTGCTGGGTTGGCTAAAGAGGCGGGTATTACATACACAGCTCCTACTAAGGCACCGCAACCCGCTGCCGCAGCGAATGTAGCACCAACATCTGGTATCAACACATCTCGTACTGGTACTGGCGAAACTAATCCCTACGTTACCACCGCAGGGAAGCCAACTGGTTTAACTACTGGAGCGCCATCTGTTGTTTCACAGGTACTACCGCAAGTAGCACAAACAGTTGAAAATACTGTAGGAACAACCGCTACAGCAACGCGCTATTTACAGGGTAAAATTTCTCGTAACGAGTCGTTGACCCCAGCTGAGACTGCAAGGGCACGACAACTCGGCCTTATCAAATAATCGCAAGGTACCAAGCATGGACTACTTCAACGGCCTCTTCTCTGACAGCGAACCTAGGAAAAAGAAGGAGCAAGAAGTTGGTACCGCGGGGGCGGCGACCACTAACTACTTCGGTGGTTCAATTCTTCCAGACAGTTACTTTGCTAGCCAAGCACCCGCAGCTCCGCAGGAGCGAGTGAACACACCCGGCCTGATGTCTGACATCAAACGGGCTTCCGGCCAGTTTATTTCTGGTGCTGGCTCTGCCTTGCGTGACGTTGGTGCTGAGCAGTTAGGTAGTGGTATTGAGCAGTACGGCACTGGTATTGTCCGTCGTAACCCTAGCGAGATCAGTTCGTTTAGCGATGTCCTGTCACGTCCGTTCACAACAGCTCGTGAAGCTGTTGGCGAGGTAGCTCCACAAGTCGGTCTTGCTGTTGGTGGACAAGTTACTGGCCGTCTAGTTGGTGGCGCGTTGGGTATTCCGTTTGGCCCTGCTGGTATTGCAGTTGGTCAGCAAGTTGGTGGTTTCGTAGGCGGCTTGCTGCCTGCCGCTGTCCAGACATACGGCGGTATCCGTTCTGAGCAACGTGAAAAGGGCATCGATGAAAAAGGCCGCGCACTTGCAGTCACAATCCCTGCTGCCTTGCTTGAGCGTTTTGGCGGTGCGGAACGAGTTGCGTTAAGGGTTGCTGGAGAAGGCACAGAGTTCTTGGCTCGTGAGGCCGGTACAAATGCATACAAAGCTGCTGCTAAACAGTTTGCCCGTGGTGGTGTCGAAGAACTTATTACTGAGATTCCTCAGACTGCACTTGAACGTTATGGTGTAACTGGTGAAGCTGCGGACTTAACCAGTGCCGAAGCTATCGATCAATACGGTGTAGCTGGTGCTAAAGCATTCTTAGGTGGTGGTGCTATTCGCACCGGTTTGTCTGTTGCTGCAGGTACGCGCCAAGACCCAACCGTTACGATTCAACCTGACGGCACTATTACATCTAATCAACCATTGCCCGGTGCTGATGGCGAAGTCGACCTGACTAATCCAAACAACGTCATTACAACTCCTGAAGCTGCAGCTAAGAAGCTCGCAGAGTTTGACCCCTACGCCACGATCGCAGAGCGTGCGGCTGCTGGCCGTCCAATGTCCGCCGAAGAGGCAACGCAGTTCTTGTCTTCGTCTTTGGCCGCACAGAAAGCTGGTCAAGACTACATCGATCTAATGCAAAGCCGTGAGGAAACCCTTGGCCGTATCGGTCAAGTTGGTGAGCAGTATCAACGCATGATCGGTCGCCGTGGCGATCAGTTGCTTGGTATCCAAGAAACCGGTGACTTGGCTCGTCCCATAGTGTCACGTCTGCAAGACGAAACCCAGCAACAAGAAGCCCCATACATTGCAGCAGCTCAGGCTGGTGCGGGTACACAACAACTTCCCGGTATGGTACAGGGTGCTGGTACACAGGCTGATTACTCACGCATCATGAACCCCGATGTGATGGAGCCTGTTGAGCCACAAGGCTTTGAGCCTCTTGCACGTACTGATCTGCTCCCTGCTCAGCCAGCTCCGTTCAGCAACATGCGCTTGGACAGACCGGGCCCTCAAGAGTCGCTTACTGGGCCAACAAGCCAACTTTCCGATCGCCCCGTTGCACCCGCGCCTGCCCCCGCTTCTCCTCTGGGTGGTGTGACCACAGCCGCCCCTTTGCCTCCTGCGCCAGCCGCAGGGGGCGTTTCTTCTACTCCTGCTACGACTACTCAAGATGGCGCTCAAACCACTCAAGCCAAGCAAACAAAAACGAAAAAACAAAAAGCACCCATTGCCGTTGGATCAGTCGTAAAGGTTAACGACAAAGAGATCACACTCAGCCAAGAACAAGCTGATGCATGGAACAAGGCGCAGGAAGCTTATGATGGTAAAGCTCGCCGTGCTAGAGAGCTAACTAATTACCAAGAACGCGAAGGCGCTTTACGCGCTGCTGGTATGCAACTGTCTGCGGAACGCAGAAAAATTACTGGTGCTCTGACTGGTAAGGAACAGGAAGCTGCAAACCGTGTTGCTGCTAGACAAACTGCCGAGCAGAAAGCTCAAGACGATATGGGCTTGACCGCGGCGCTTCAGACCGCTAACCGCACTAACGTTGCAAATAACCCACTGCAGGCTGGCGTCGAAGGCGCTGATAAGAAACCTGTACCGGGCAAGACTTCATTAACCGTCAGCTCTCTACGCAACATTCGTGACGCGTTGTTGAACCCTTCCGCAACTGTTGAAGGTATCAGTGACAAAGAACAGCAGATCGCTGACGCTGTGCGGGCATTTGCCAAGTCTTATTACAAGTTCAGCAACGCTGGCGGCAACATGCTTCGTGGTGTGCCAACAGAGACCCCAGTTCTGGATGAAAACGGTAGAGTGGTTAAAGAAGATGGAGAGACCGTGTACAAGCCAACAAAGTTGGCTGGTCAAACTCCTGCCGAACAACGTGGGCAGATCAAAGCTAAGACCGGCAAGCGCGTAAAGACTACGCTAGACCAACTCGAACAAACACGTCAAGCCCTCGCAGGGCTGGGCGAAGCCGTTGGTGGGAACGCCAAGGATGTCGAAGCTATCGTCAAGCTCGTCAAAGATATGGTGCAGCAGAAGTTGCATACTCAATTTAACGACGAGGGTATGAACGAAGACTTCGGCCAAAAAGCAACAGAGCGCAAAGATGGTAGAGACCCAACTGATGTGGCATTTGAAAAAATGGACACCATGCTGTCGCAAGGGTGGAGAGCTGCCAAAGACAATATGTTCCAAGGTGAATCCGATGCTGCCTTTGTTCGTCAGACACCAATTAGAAACTCTGCAGAAGCCACGGCCGCAGGCGTAGAACAAACGCCGCTAGAAGAAGCCGCCCAAGGAACCACTACGTTTGGTAGCGGTAGACCCGCAACTGGTATCTTAGGCGTGCTTCGCTATATTAGAAATAGTGGTACGCCTTTCGAAAGAACTATCGCCAAAGGTGTGTTTGAGTCTTTATACGACAGCGACACCGCGCCTAAGCTTGAGTTTATTACTGAGGGTAAACCCTACTACGACCCTAAGACCAACACAGTCTATATCCAACGCGATGCGTCTGCGGCGGTTACATTGCACGAAGCGTTGCATGCTGCATTGCAGTGGTATGTTTATCAGAACCCAGATGCACCAGAAGTTCGTGCGCTGAAAGCTTCTCTTAAGCAGGTCGTTAACTTTAAAGGCCAATTGAGCCCTGACGCCAAGCGCGTGCAGGACGTACTTAAGACGCTGATGAAGGACAAGAAGGAACTCGACGCTGTTCTGGAATTGATTTCCTACGGCAACACACTTAACGACTTCCGTCGCGCACTGGAAGCTATGGACAGCACCGAGGCTCCCAAGTCTTTCTACAACGCGGCTAGCAACATCTGGCAAGCAATTCTGACGACTGTGCAGAAGCTCGTTGGTGTTCGTACCTCCGTTGCCGCCGATGTGATCGGCAACACATTTAAGCTGCTTGAAGCCGCTGGTGCTGGTAAGAAGGGTGCGGCCGTTGGTAATATTCTAAAAGCTGAGGTAGAAACTACAGGTACGCCACAGAAGAAAGTAACCGCGCTTGATCTCCGTGTGTACAACAAGAAGGTTGCACCTGCGGCCCTGAGCACTAAGTTTGTCTTTGATCTAGTTGGCTGGCAACGTGGCGCTGCAAAAGTAAGTGAACTGTCTACCAAGCTAGCAGACAAAATTCGTAAGGACTTCCCAACTACTGAAAGGTACATCACCTATTTGAACTCTACGTTTGGTGCAAACGCCCCAACCATTGACGCGATGCGCGACTACAAGGTAGACAAGAATACTGGCTACCAACGCATGGAACAGCTCGCCAACTTCGTAGAATCACGTAGCGCAGAAGAAGCCAACGCATTGTTCGACTACTTAGACGGCAACGAAAAAGCATTGGACAAATTTGCAGATGCGGACAAGATTAAAGAAATCGCGGATTCCGTCGCCAAGAGTATGGCGCTGTACATTTCGCAGTTGCCGAAAAAAGACCAAGACTATTTCAAGGGGACTAAGTTCTCTGAATCGTTGCTGTTTGCAGGTAACACCAATCAAGTTGCTAGCCACACATTCGGTGCACGTAAACTCAGTGAGATTATTGGATTGCAACATCGGTTCGAAGAAACAATCGATGGCTTCCAACACTGGATGGGCAAAGACGCAAACGGTGACGTCGACATAACTGGCCCGTTCTACCAAGTGTTCGGCCCTAATATTAAAGACCCTGCTGGCCCCAAAGTGCCGCAAGGTTACATGTCGATCAAGGAATTTAATGCTAACGGTAACCCCGTAGGTTTTACTGTTGACCCATCGCGTCAATGGCGCATCTCTGGCAAGAAGGGTGAAGGCTACAAGTTCACATCCAACATGACTGCCAAGCAGGCTATTCTCGAGAAGAAGGTTACCTCGCTTGGCAACGCTATGCGTAACACCATGGCCGCGCTTGCAAACAACTACGCGTCACGCAACTTCTCTAAAGCCGCTGCACAGATCGGTTACGAAGACGGCAAGCCAACAGCTCTGAGCGTAGCCTTTACTTCTGTTGCTGACATCAAGAAAGTGTTCGGAGCCGCACCGGAGGAAAGCCAAATCCTAAATATTTCAAAGGACGAAGCTAGATCACCGCAGATTGCTGACTTGTATCGTAACTCCAACACATGGGTTCGAATTCCTAGTGTAGATGCTTACGGCGACTTGGCAGGAAAGCTTATGCCCGGCCCTGTGTGGAGTGCTATGACCGATATGGCGGATCGCAAGCCGCTGGTGTCGTTCCGTGCATACAACGCCCTTATGCGTTGGTTCAAAAAGTCGAAGACTGTTTATAACCCCGGAACCCACATTACAAACATCGCATCCAACGTTACGTTGGCGATGATGCACGACATCCCTGTCAGCACAATTGGTTCCGCGGCTAAGTTGTTCGCCAAGTACGAGCTTAACCCCAAAGACCTTAACAAGACTGAACTGGCAATCATGTCTCAGTTCATGAACTCAGGTGCGATGCTTGGCGACTACTCCAGTGCCGAAGTTAAAGAAGCCATCTACAAGGCATGGAGTGAGAACCTTTCACAGCCAACTGATACGTCACTGATGCAACGTCTGAAGATGTTCACAGGTTATGAGAAGTCCAAGGCTGAGAAGGGCGTCAAACTGGCTGCCAAGCTAGGAAACAAAGCCGACAACATCGCTACAGAGTTGTATGCCGCAGAAGATAACGTGTTCCGCCTTGCAGCCTTTATGAAGAAGGTGGGCGAACTGCAAGAGAAGAACGGTGAAACCACACCTTCTGCTGAGACGTTTAAAAACAGCGGGAACTTTGCTCGCGAGGCATTCCTCGACTACGACATTGACTCTAAAGCTGTACGTCTTGCACGTCAATCATTCCTGCCGTTCGTGTCTTGGTTGTATGCGATTACCCCAGTGATGGGCCGTATTGCAATGCACCAGCCTTGGAAGATTGCGAACGTGATGATGGTGTACTACCTCATTGACGCAGCCATGGCTTCCGCCGCCGGTGATGACGACGAGGAACTACGTAAGAGGGGCCCTGAATACGTTCGTGAGCGTATGTTCGGAATTGGCCCTTACATGCATATTCGCATTCCATTTATGGGTGATGACAACAATCCTGTGTATTACCGCCTTGGTGACTACATGCCTATGGCTTCCGCCGCAAAGGGTTTGCCAAATGGATTCATGGGTCAGTCATGGTTCCCCGGCTCGTTGACACCTAGTGGCCCGCTTATTTCTGCAGTTGCTGGCATGGTTCTTGGTGTAGACCCTTACACAGGCAAGTCGATTCATAAGCCTACAGACTCTGACTGGGACAAGCTAGGTAACGTAGGTAAGTTTGCGTACGACATTGTCACCCCACCTGCAATAAGTAGTAGGCAGTTGCAGTCAATTAGTGATATTCTTGCTGACAAGACAGGCCCAACTGGAACTCCTGTTAGCGACCTTGCAATCGCTCGCACATTCGGTCTTAAGTTGTATGAGTTCAACGTCGATGAAGCGGCGTACTACCGCAGCTTAGAGATTCGCAAACTGCAACGTGACTATAAAGCCGCAATGACAAAGGCCGCCCGCGATGAGTACCGCAGAGGTTACCCAGACCCTGCCGCGCTAGAGAAAGAATTGGGTGACTTGCGTGAGCGTATGATGGAAGCTATCGACAAAGCGAAAGGGGAAGAGTAATGGCTAAGACACCAGCATGGCAACGTAAAGAGGGCAAGTCCGAAAAGGGCGGGCTCAATGCTAAGGGGCGTGCCTCTTACAACAAAGCAAATCCCGGCAAGCCGGGACTCAAGGCTCCTCAACCAGAGGGTGGCCCACGACGTGACTCGTTCTGTGCCCGCATGGAGGGCATGAAGAAAAAGCTCACAAGCGAGAAGACGGCTAAAGACCCGAACTCCCGCATCAATAAATCACTGCGTGCATGGAACTGCTGACATGGCTACCAAATCTAAATCCACAGTCAATGCAGCTGGCAACTACACCAAGCCAACACTTCGCAAGAAGATTGTGGCTCAAGTAAAAGCCGCAGCTACGCAAGGCACTGGTGCAGGTCAATGGTCTGCCCGTAAAGCACAACTCGTTGCCAAGAAGTACAAGGCAGCCGGTGGGGGGTACAGAGATTGAAAGCCTCTCAGAAATCACTTAAAGACTGGACAGACCAGAAGTGGCGTACCAAGTCAGGCAAGCCATCCAGTAAAACTGGTGAACGCTATTTACCTGAAGCTGCTATAAAATCATTGAGTCCTGCTGAGTACGCAGCAACGACACGGGCCAAGCGTGCAGGTAAAGCGCAAGGCAAACAGTTTGTAGCTCAACCCAAAAAGATTGCTGCAAAAACCGCGAACTTTCGCTAACCCTTGACTGGAGATTACTATGTACGGTAAAAAGATGAATCCATTTGGCAAAGGCGAGTCCAAAGCCATGGAAGCTAAAGAGAAGAAGATGGCTCCTTCCAAAAAGGCTTACGCCGCTATGGAGAAGAAGCACGAAGGTAAGAAATCAACCTCTAAGATGAAGTGAGAATACCATGAGAGAAATGCCAATGCGCGGTGGCCGCACAGCCACAAACAAAGCTAAGAAGCCTGCACCATTCAAACCATGTGCTGGTTGTCCTACCCCCGCCAAGTGCGCCAAGATGGGTGCCTGTGCAATGAAGGGTAAGAAGTAATGCCGTTCACATCGGACAAGCAAGCCCGCACTATGCGGGCCGCTGCGCACAACCCAAGCTTTGCCAAGAAGCTAGGTATTGAAGTCAAAGCTGCCAAGAAGATGGTAGCCCATGACAAAGTCAAGGGCGCTAAGCCCAAGGCCAAGAAGTAATTACTTCATCCCTGCTGAACGTGTTCGTGCAAACGAACGATTCGCAGACTTAGGAACTGCGCGGAGGTTACCTCCGCCATTTCCACCGCCCTTTGCCATGGGCTTCTTATGATCCACGTCGAGGCCATCGCCCTTGCGGACGATGCCTTTCTTTTCCATATGCCGACGTGCCGCGTTGCGGTCAGCTCGGTTAGCGATCTGTTCAGGTTTGCCTTGGTAGTTGGCGTACTCTTTTTTGTAGTCACGTGGCATGATGTTGTCCTCACAAAAGATTGCTTATTGTCCCACAGCCGCGCCATTTAGAACAGCCAGTAACACAGGGCTTTGTTCCCTAGAGGATGTGCCGGTTAGCGTAGACACAAAACGAGGGTGGTTCAGGTTTACGATCAGGCAGTGTGTCTGGCCGGGGCTCCTGTCCCTGCATCCTTTAAACATTGTCACGCGGTCGCGTTTGGCGATCAGTGCACCGTTGGACTCAAGCTCCCGCTCAACTCGATCCATGCTGTCCTTCGTACGGTTTAGCCATGCCTTGAACAACGTCGAGTTTATTGAAATCACACTTCCCGGCATCACTGGGTTGTTCGAGTCATAGACCACCTTCACGCGTGCTACGGCTTTCTCTGGGGCAGGTTGTGTGACCTGTTCTTTACCTGTGCCGTATACCTCTGTGCAATGCACTAAGCGGTCGTTGTGCTCCATGATGTACTGGCCGATGGTGTCGAACACATCTGACTTATTCTCAATAGCTGCCCTACGAGTCTGCTTAACACGGTCAATCATGTACTCAATAGTCTGCTTAACATCGAATGGGAACATACCCAAGGCTTGGCCAATGCGTCCCATGCCCCATGATGCAATGAGTAGCGTTCTATAGAAGCGCTCTTGCGGCTCAAACACAAAGCCGAACGTTTTATTAAATGATGCCTCAGACCAATTCCACACAGCTTCTGGGCCGCCCTTGTCGATCACAACTTGCACAAGCTCAGGGAAAGCCCAACCGTTGTTCTTCTCTAGTAGCGCGTAGAAATCGTAACCATTGCTACGCCCATCCTCGCGGGTAGCGACAAATTCTCTGTCGTCCTGAATGAACTCCAAGCAACGAGCTTTCAGTGGGTCATTGCCCGACTGCGCGTTCTCAAACTTCTGGTACATTGAAATGTTGGACGTCACATGAGTAGGCCCGCACCACTTAGCAGGCTCGCGCAACTCGCGCTCTTTCGTCATTGAAATCTTCTCACGACCAGAGCTCAGTGTGTAACCAATGTCGGCCATGTCACGGTCGTCAGATGCAGTCATCTCATCGATACAGCATGGCAAGTTGTTCAGCACGCCACGCATCTTGTACAGCGCGTTGGCTGTGTCCTTTTGGCTAAGGAACAATTCCTTGGGGTAACCGATCAAACTGTTAACACCGATGATGGACAATGATTTGCCGGTGGTTGTCTCGTGCGAATAGATCGACACGATGGCTGTTGCATTACCTGCTACAGGGCCAAGGATGCCTACTGTACCCGTCAGGATTGATGCACGGATGTTGTCTGTACCGGGAAGGGTAAGCATCTCCATGGCACGCACCCACTCAGAGCGTTCACCATGCGGGCCAATGAGCTTGGAGAAATTGGCGGCGGGCCCACGCAGACGTGTGTCTACTGTGCCAGTTGGAGAGCCGAGCACTGTCTGCCCGCACATGAACGAGCCGTCCTCTTGCCAACCAAAGTTGACGAAATCCAAACCTGTGGGCGCTTGTTGTTGCACCATAGATAAATAGTCCATTAAATAACTCCTTACTTTTTCTTGCTGTCCAGCATTTTTAATATAAATTTGTTGGTTCAATAAAAATCCTGAGAAGTCCTTGCCGATCGTCGCAAGCACAGTGATCTCGTGTTCTGTTTCTTTCCACCCAGTCATCGGGTATTTGGTCAGCATCTTGAACGCTGACTTCTTACTCTCTGGGTCGTGGTACACACCCGTGATGTGCATCTCGTAGGGGCTGACGTGGTCAAACTCAATTACTTCTTGCGCGACTTCATTGCCGTTTGCATCGGTCGTCGTGATCTCAGTCTTGACCTCGCGCATGATGTTGTTGTTCTGAATCGCGTAGCCCTTGGGCAGTGTGAACGTGAATTCTTCACCTGCATCAGTAACAATCTCAGTCTCAGTCGCAACGGACAACTGCGCAGGGCTTGTAATGTTTCCACGGCTCGGGCATCCCTCGCAACCCTTGGAGCACAGCTGCTCGAACTTAGCGCATGTGGTTGGCCCTGTACCATTCCAACCATCGAGCTTGGCCATGCTTGCATCGAGATCAAAGTCAGGGTGCTTACCTGCAATCTTGATGACAGCTTCTTTGACATCGGTACAGTGTTTGGCTAAGCCTAGCGAAGCACGCCATAATGGCTCAGGTACATCGCGACCAGCGGCATCGAGAACGCCGCCAGAATCAACAAGAGCTTTGACTTGGTTGCATCGGCTTGCAACTGCGTCGAGGTTGACATCATTTGAGTTGAGCACTGCATCGAGTATTGATGACTTCCCACCCTTGCGTGATGCAGTTGCTTTCTTTGCGACAGGCCCTTTATTGAACCAAGGCTTAAGGATCGTGAAGAGCGAAGCTGCATCGTAGTCTGGGCAGTCCGCAACACACTTGACTTCCTTCCATGGCTGTTGCTTCTTATGATGCGTGCCGACGGGACGGAGCACCATAGATGGGTCGTGAATCTTTGATGTGTCAATTACAACTCCCTGTTCTTCTAATGCAATGCGAAATGCAATGGAGGCTTTCTCCCAGTGTTCCCTACTCACAGCCTGTGTCAGTGGCCAATACAAGTGCACGCCGTTGCCGGATGAAATCACCATCGGGTCTGGCATACCAATAGCCGCAAGCGCAGGCATCATCGCCTTCATACCTTCCGCCTTAGTGGCGTAAGGTGTCTTACTGCCAATATCCAAATCGAGGGCCAGTGCTTTGAACCAAGTGGCTTGCACTTGTTTACGTTCGATCTTTTCACGACCATCCGGTCGAGCTACTCTGTTGTTTGCAAACGCACCAACAGAAAAATAAATTGTGGTCTCAGGTTCAGCATCCCACATTGAAATGTTGGCAACAGCTTCGTCGATATCTGAGAACGATCCGCGGTTCCAACCGAACCCTCTTGGGTTTTGGCCTGTGTGGTCAGGCTTGTGTGCCATGATGACGACTTCGTCACGTTGGGCAAATATACGAGTAAGAAAGTTTTTTGTGTCCAAGACATGCCCCTAGATGAAAAACCCCGGCGTTACCCGGGGAGCGATTTACGTTTTTATTTTATTACTCGTCGAACAAACTGTCGAGCTTTGCCGCTAATTCATCCGACGCTTTTACTGGAGCGACGACTGGTTTTGCCGTTGTGGTTTTCTGTGGAACACCATGAGACACCGTTTCGTCTTCGTATGCATCATCGACTTGTTGTACGGGTGCAACAGGTGCCGCAATACTTTGCTTCGCTGTTGGTGCCGCAATAGCAGGCCCTGCCGCTTGAGGAGCGAGCTGACGTGTAGCTACTTTAACAGAATCACTTGCCAACAAAGTGTCGACGCGAGAAATTGCTTTCTCAGGCACGTAACCTTTTTGTTTGAACGTGATCTTGGGGAAGCTAGCTTGGTCGTCGAAGCCCAACTCAGTGATGACTTCTTCAGGGCCAATGCCGTAGTTGCCCAAGTCCTTGAAGTACTCACGCAAAGCTTTCATGCCGCTGACAGGCACAGTCAGGCTGTAGACCTTTGATGGATCAGCCGCGGCCACCACTGCCAAGTGACGTTGATCCGCACACATCTTTGACTTTGCACCAGAGGGCAGAATCTTAGAGCCAAGCACATTGTTCGGGCAGTCAGCGCAACCACTGTGCACGGGAGCCTCAACGCTAGCATCAGGCTTGAGACCATCATTCGACCAACAATCTGGACGGACATTCTCTGCCGATGCATCGAACGCTTTAGCGTAGAACACCTTGGAGACCCTAGGGTTTGCACCTACGATGATGGTGTCCAGTGTGACGCCAACTGTGGTTTCAACACCGTCTTCGCTCAAGCGGTAACGCCCTGCACGAATGCTGATACGGGGGATACCACCGCCATTGTCACTGCCGACGATGGCAGAAGCAACTGTTGACTTAACGCCTGCTTGTTGACGGGCGGCGATACGGGCTGCAATGTGTGCAGGTACTGTTTGAATGTTGCTCATGAGGTTACTCCTGTTATTGAGCTTTGGGGGGGACGCATGGCATGAACCACTGCGCGGAAAAGGTAATCTTTAATTTGTTGCTCTTTAGGTAGATCAGCAAATGGTTTGATGCAGGGATGGATTTTTAGCACTGGGTCTTTAGCCAACCCATACTCCCAACCATCTGCAATCTTCTGAGCCATCCAACTTTCGTGGCTAGCTTCAGGGCCAACGTCGTTGTGGGTATGCAGGTCTACGCCTAGCAAGGCGCTTTCCTTTTGCCACTCTGGCGCGTCTTCCCATGAAGGTTGGCTGTCATCGCCAATAGCTTGGCAATATGCGCGGTTCACCTCATGGCATACACGTGCTGTGTGCGTCATGTACGCGAGGACTAAGTCGTCGTCATTCATTAAGTTATTCCTTTGATTGAGCTTTACGTAGATTAAATACGCGGGTTGATGAGAAGTTGACACCGGGGGGTGGAGCACCATTGGCTTCAATGAAACTCTTAACTCCCAGTTTCGATGCGCGGGCTTCTACCATGTCCCACGAATCGTTTTCCTTGCAATACGCAAAGAACTCTTCACGCGACGCAACGGTCGCGGTATGGTGTGTCGACCAGTAGGCCGTACCAAAATTTGTCTTGACAGACTCGAGACCATCTTCCTGCGCTTTAGCAGTCATCCAGTTCTCTACAGCAACAAGCTTTTCCATAAGCTTGGCCTTAGCGGCTTTGTGCTCACGCTCGAGGGCGTCAATAGCACCGCGTACTTGCAGATATTTCTCTGCGGCTAATTCATAGTTCATAAGTAAATCCTAACTGTTTAACTAATCGTCACTGTTGATGCCTTGCACCAAATTCAAAAACTCCGCCAATGTGTTCTGCTTTGCGCGGAGTCGGCGGTATAACTCTGCTTCAAAGCCTGTGGCCCAGATGTGCCATACAGTCGTCTTGCCAGTTGTTGTCAACCGGCGAATCCTTGCATTGGCTTGCTCATACTGTTCAAGTGAATAAATTGGAGCAAACCAAACAATATCTTTCGCACGTGTCAATGTCAATCCATGTGCCGCCACTTTCGGGTGAGCCAACAAAATCTGTGGCCTGTCCGTGTGTTGGAAGTCGTTGAAGATTTGATTGCGGTCGTTCTTGCTAACGTCGCCGTGAACCGATGCAACATCGAATCCATCAGCAGTTAGCTTCGCCTGCAACTCATCTTGTACGCCTCTCAGCGGAACAAATATGATGACCTTGTCACCAATCTCGTTAAGTAGTTCAGTAAGTGTATTATACCTCAACGAGCCATCGATTGCAATCTTACCGGTCTCGCTGTATACGACACCGCAGCTTATTTGCAACATCTTACTCAGCACAACCGCCGCATTCGCAGCAGTCACTTCACCCGCCGCAAACACAGTCACGGCTTTGTCTTTCATTTCCTTAAACGCTTTTTGTTGTTGAGGTGTTAGCTCTGTCTTGCGACCAACGAAGTTAGTGTCAGGTAAATCCTTGCACTCGTCAAGCGAAAAACGAATCGATGGTTGCAAAACTTTCTTACATGTCTCAAGCGCATCTTGTCGTGGTGTCCACTTAAACGTTGTCACCTTTTGCATCACCATGTCTTTGAACGTCGTGAAGCTCTTAGGGCAAGTGGGCGAATCAACAAGTCGTGCGAGTGTCCATGCATCAGCAGGTGTCTGTGAGATCGGTGTACCCGTGAGCATCCACAGCCATGGCTTATGCGTCTGCATCCACTTAGCAAAAATCTTGTATCGTTGTGAGCTCGGTGACTTCAGTGCTGTGGCCTCGTCGTAAATTACTACGTCGAACCCTTTCAAGTCTGCGGCCATGTTACTAAAGCCATCGTGGTTAATGATGAAGTACTGCACACCGGGCTTCTCTAGCAGTTGCTTGCGCTTCTCCTTCGTACCAGTGACGATCGAAAACATGCGATGCGGCAAGTGGTGCTTGAGCTCCCTCCCCCATACAACAGTTAGCGTCGACAACGGCGCGACGATCAGAATCTTTTTCGCAACGCCTTCATCAAGCAAGAAGTCCGCGGCCCAGATCGAGCTGATGGACTTGCCAGTACCCGGTGCGTTAAGGCATAGGGCACGCTTGTGTGTTGTGAGAAAGGCGGCAGTGTCCTTCTGGTGATCCATCGGTGTAAACCGAGCAGGCCAGTTGTAGTAATGCATGATGGGAGCTGGAACACTAAAGCCCAAGTTCTTCAACACGATTGACTCGTCCACACCATACGGCACAGCAAGCATCGACTCACCATCATGGTTGAATTGCTTGGCGTGCGGCATCACAGACTGCACAGTGGCATTCTCATTGCTGTTAATGATGATCTTACGTTTGTCAGGTATTACAAGCATGTCAGTGCGACCCAAGCTTTGAACTCAATTTCCCACACATCAACAGAAGTCTCGCGAACGATCCATACTTTCCCACCGCTGTTCAATATCGCGCTGATCTCTTTGTCTTGGTGGGCTGTAGTAGTGCCTTTACCGAACTTGGTTTCAACAGCAAAAAAATGACCATCAACATGGCCCACAAAGTCAGGCACACCAGACCGACCAAAGCCATTAGCAGATGGCATAAACCACCAACATTTCTCAGTAGCCTTGAGTACATCTTTGACAATCTTTTTAACATCGCCTTCATTCTTCATTTAGTTAACCTCTGTAGTGGTTGCTACAAGTTTGTCGATACCCATTTAGTATCGGAAACCCACACGTCGCTTGTTGATTGCAATTTGGCTCATCGCATGCCAACACCAATGACTGATCTCGACAATCTGGGCATGCGTACAACATGTCCCCTTCATTGAATGGATCGGGGGCAGATAACATATTTTCCTCAAGCCCTAGCCATCTACAGTGTCGGTTTTCACAGACATACTTTTTCATCGTTTACCTTTCAGTCGTGCGTCAGGGCAAATGTCTTTTGCCGCGCACCATGGGCATAAGCCCGAGGGTTTTGTTTTGAATACACCGAGCTCGATTGTGTCTTGCACCTTGGTAAACCTAGGCTTCAGTGCCCGCCACATGGAGTCTAAGAACCTGCGCTCATACGTCGCGTTTGTTGTCTCGTTGAACTTGAGCCAGATGAATGACGTCTTAACCTTGGTAACTTCAGGGTAGTGCCAGAACACCATGGCCGCAAACAACTGCAACTGTGTTGGGTTGTCCTTCACTTTGCCAGTCTTGTAGTCAAGGCAGTATGCAGTGTCACCATCCACAACGAGTACGTCAGCGATCGATCTGATCCACACATCTTTAGCAAACCAGTCGACGGGTTGCAGGTCTGCATTGACAGCCATTTGATGCTCGAACAATTTCTCGCCCGGTCGTTTCATGATGACATCGACAACGCTACCCCACTGATCGAGTGTGCTACGTCCTTCACTGGACAATGAATCTAGATCAAGCACACCACGGCCTTTAGCCTCTAGCAACTTGTGAACACGGTCACCATATTCGGATGCCTCGTTCGATGTGTTGAGTACGCGTTTGGATACGTACAAGTAATCGAACTGGGCCTCGCATGTTTCAAAGGTTGATAAACGACTAAACGACAGTGGCATTGGTTGTGACATAAGTTTCCTATTTAGCGTCCCCATACGAAGGGCCAATGCCCGTCTCACAAGATACGGGGATGCTCCGGCACCACTTGGGTGTCAGGGACAGGCACTCTTCCATATAGGCACGAGCTTCAGTAAGTTCTTCGTTTGGCACCACGCAGACTGCTTCGTCATGGACTGACAGCTTCACGGGGTACCGTTGGTTGATACGTGCAGTTTGCCACATAACGATCCGCATTGCAGCATGTTGTGATAAATTTTCTACAACTTTCGGGCCGAAGATACGCACCCGTTGTTTTCCCATCAGGTACGACCATTCCTTGCCGTCGAACTTCAGGTCGTGATACATAACGCCGGGCTCACCGGGGCGGCCAAAGCCATCCTTCTGCGTGATAAACCATCCGTTGACGTCCACGTTCAGCATACTGCAACCATTGGCGATGTCGGGCAGGATCAATTGCTGACAACGACCCCACAGGTCAACAACCTTGTGGTGCACAGAGCGGTACAGATTCACAATGTCGTACGCACGGTTCAGGTCAATGGCTTGCACAGACGGATCGCTACGCGCCGCGATACGCACCATCTCTTGGAATCGCTGAGCACCGGCACCGTACTGTAGACCAAGCATAGCGGTCTTACCTAGGAAACGTTCAGCCTTGTCAGCCTTGGTGATGTTGCGGCCAAAGAGCTTAGATGCGAAGTCGCAGTACAAGTCAACACCATTGGCCAACTTATCTACCACGTCATCTTGTCCGGCCAAAGCCATCACAGTGCGAAGCTCGATGTTGGACGAGTCACCGACGAGCACAGTGTGTCCCTCGGGAGCAAGCAAGGCGTTACGTAGACCCGCAGACGGGCCACGCGCAGGGATGTTCTGCCAGTTGATGCTGTTGCCGCCTGAGTACCGGCCAGTGGTCTTAGCGCCCCAGAAGTTGAGGTACACCGGAAGTGGGCCACGCTTTGCAGTATCCACGAACTTGAGCGCACGAGTCTCAGCGATGGTTGTTTTAACACCAAGGCGTGCGGCGACAAGCGCCTGCACGTTGGAGTTCTCATGGTCGAGCAAGTCAGTGAAATCCTTGTCACTCTTAGCGAACGCAAACGTTTCCTTGCCTGTCGTAGCACTGATCTTTTTGGGGGCGGGCACACCGAGCAGCTCGAGCTGTTCAGCGAACTTGTCATTGGACATCAGCGTTTCCTTGCCAACAACCAGTGAGCGCATCAGTGCTTCCTTGCGGGCTACCTCGTCCCTGTACAACTGCTCCATCTTTGGCACGTCACCAACGAGCAAGGGCTCAGTAAACATACGCACAGTCATGTCGATCAGGCGGGCTTCCAGTGGCGGCGTGAATGCATCCATCTTCTCACCCATCGCACGGCATAGCCACGTGTCATGCTTGCAATAATCTGCATACGCCTCTAATCCCATGGGATTAAAGTCGGCACGACGCATGCCCATTGCTTTAATTACTTCAGTGCCTTTGTCAGGGAATCCGAAGAATTTAGTTAAGTTAGCAAGTGAGTGTGAAGTTAAGTAAGGGTAGAGCATGCGGGCTTGTGAGAGTGTGTCCATCCACAGCCGCGGTCGTATCCCGAGTCGTTGCGTCAGCGCGTAGCCGTCGAACAAAGTGTTGTGGCACCGCACAGCAGAGTTAGCCCAGTCGAAGTTGGAGTGCATCCACCCAGCGATCTCGCCTTCGTCACCACTGAACCACACGGGCGGCTCCGCGTTGCGTGCAACACAAACGCCGATGAATTCAAAGCGATCATCCATGATGTACGCATCAGTCTGCATCTTTGACAAACTGAATTGTGCATCGTAGTACGTTTCAATATCTACAGTAAGTATGTCCATTAGGGATTCCATTCGAGCAACGTCGCCGCAACTCTGTTAGTTAGTAAGTCAGTAATTTCTTTGAGGTCACTTGCGACGTGTTGCCTGTTACCAACTTGAATTATATAGCCGTTCTCAACTTGCTTAACAATGATGTTAAGCATCCTCTCTGATGTCACCTCGTATGGGTAAGAATTCATGAGCGCGTTACGTTGTTGCACTGCGTTCCATGCTTGCTGATTGTGGGTAAGTTGCGATGGTGAGGCTATACCTGTTGCGATGTTGCTGTTGTTCGCAATAGCTCCTTGTGCACCAGAGCCCATGAGTGATCCTAGTAATGACATGATTCGTTTCGCTTTCTTAGTTAGTCGCCACATAGTTAGTCGCCAGTGGATTGGCATTTTGGTTTCCTTGGGTTAACGATTTTCTCAAGCACACGCTTGAGTATTTGCACGTGCATGATGTTGTCTTTGTTACGAACAATTGCGCGACGCACGATGGCCGCACAACGCTTACGTTCTTCTGCAGTGTCAACGAGGGTCATGACTGCTCCTTCTCAGCCAAAATACAGCAAGCACCAAGCCATGACATTACACTAAGCAAACATATTGGCCAGTACAACCATGCATCCAAAAACTCGAATGCTGCTGAAACGACAAACGGCAAAATAATGACATACAGATAAGCTCTTCGTTTCCTTGTCATAGCGGCACGCTCCCAAGTTGTTTCAATGCGGCTTGCAGTCCTGCAAGGCCACCGACGCGTTGGTCATTAAAAAATATCTGTGGCATCTGACGTGCATCGGGGAACTCAGCAAGTAAGTTCTTCAGGCGGTCACCTACCTCAACGTCAACTTCTGAGTACTTCAAACCAAAGTGCTCTAGCACCATCTTCGCTGTCACGCAGTTCGGGCAGTTAGCCTTTGTGTACATTGTTATGTTGATGTTGTTCATTTCTTCATATTCCTAATTTCTTGAGCGCACATACGCCCAGTCCAAGTTGGGTGTTCATCAATTGCCTTTGCCACTTCCTCTAATACTTGGTTGCGCTGTGATGGAGAAACAAAAATATCAAAGTGATACGGCTGTCCCTTCATGGTGTTCTCACGTTCAATGCGTTCGAACTCATCGTCTTCGTCAGTATGGATCATGCTTGCTCCCTCGCTTTCAGCATTGCGTCTGCTATCCGATAAGCGATTTCTGCAACATGTTCATTACTGTATTCGCCAACAATTTCAGCCGTTAATAAGCCTGTCATAGCTTTAGCCGCAAAGTAGTCACGCAAGGTCATGCCTTGGCTTTTAGCAACTGATAGAGACCCAACAACACGGTCATTGCTTTGTGGAAATGCTAGTTCATTCATATAGGTGCATCCTCGTAGTTGTCTATGTTGAATGGCAGTTTGTACAGGGGTTCGTGTTCAGGCGGTTTGTTTGGGAACGGCCACGTTACAGCATCGCGCTTGTTATTGTCAGGTACACAAACGCCCAAAAGGTGGCTAGGCATATCGCTATCCATATAAAAATCTCCTTGTTGCTCATTTTTTAGTCTCCACAATAGATCGCATCTTGCGTTGACGAAACTCTTCCTTCACAAGTTCAACGGCTTTGTCCATGTCCTTGATCGTGATTAAGTCCATCTGTGCATCGTGCAGTTCCATCACCAAGTTAAGCGCGTTCATCTCAGTTGACTTCAAAATAAATCTACCAGACTCCACGCCTCGTTTACCTACATCACGAAGTGCATCTAACCCATCGCGCACAACGTCAGCATACTCTTTACCAAACCCAAGTCGGTATAGTGCTTCTACTATGTTGACCGATGCAATCAATGTATCAATGTCACTACGTGTTGCTTCACCCCTTGTCAGGGTTGTCATCGCCAAGTGGTTCTTGATCTTAAGTTCCACAAGGTACTGCTCATGATGAGCCACTGGCTTGATACTTTCAAGCACATAGCCCAAGGGGTTAACTAGTAAAGGCTTAGGCCGATACTTACTTCGTTTGCGCATCTTCAAACTCGCGCAACTTGTGAATGTAGTGCATGGCCTTGCCTGCGTCGTCACTGCCTTCCTTACGTCCGGCGCGCATACTGTACTTGATAACGTTGCCTTTGAGAAACCCACGGAACTCGTCGGGCGTCATCACAGCTTCCATTACAGCCCATGGTTGAATAGGCATATCTTTGTAGTGGGCTCCACCCACTTGCATGTTGTCTGCGCTTTCAGTCATTGCGTTCTTTCTTTACTTGTTTAAGGTTGCGTCCCGTGACGCGGTTAGTCCAACACGAAGCACAAATCCATCGTGAGGGGTTCATCTGTACGCCGCCCTCTGGCAGTCGCAGCTCTTCACATTTGTTGCATAACTTAGCCTTGTGCACTGGTTGGTCACTACCAATTGACAAGTGGTTGTTTACAAAATTACTCTTCATCAAACTCATCCATCCAAAGATCATTCGGCCACACTAACACAGGTGTCTCTGGGCCCAAGTAGCCACCCTCAATGTTGAACTCAATAAACTCGCGGGCTTGCTCAGCGTCCATGCCATGACGCATGAGGATGTCGCGTATCTTTTCTGCATCGTAAACAAGTACGTGTACTAGCTGATGGTCTCGGTGCATGTACGCAGGGCCAATGATGGCCTCGTCGTACCCGTCGTACTTAATCATATTGTCACCCTTAACTCTCGGATTGCGTTGGCGGCGTAGTGGTAATAATTGTGATTGCCCATCTGCGCTGCATGCAGTCCTAAAACAAGATCAATGCACGCTTCCCGTTCCCCCTCTATAGCGTCTTCGACCATCGCAGTAATATGCTTACTCAATGCGGCGTCAATAAGCGCTACGCAAGCGTCAATCATCTCGTCATACGTTTCAGGATCAGCCTTCTTTATTGCTAGTAAAGTTATTTTGGCGTCCTCAAGCGCATCGTTATCAGCCCAAACGGCTTCGCAAATATCTATGAACTTAGTCATGAGTTGCTTTCGCTTTTGTTTCTTCTAGCGGTTTCCATCCGAAGCGACGCCACACAGATTGCACATCTGCACCGGCAGTCCACACGAAGCGGCTGTCGTCTGCGGGGATACGTGGGTAGCACACCGAGCGAACGGGGATGCCATGGTGAACGATTGGTTCTTGGTTCATGATAGTAAGCCTCACACGATTGGTTTAAAACAGATTGATCCGACGACCTCGCCACGATGGACGACGTCATAGAACTTGTCGACACTCTTAGCACCTGCCCGTGCCATGTCGCTCAGCACCACAGTCATAGAACGTCCCAGTGTAGAAACGTACACGACAAGGTTCTCTTCGTCGACGGACAACCACTCGCGGTCTTGGTCGATGTTGACGCCCAGCTCCTCAAACCCGCGCACGAGTTTGGTCTCGATGCGGGTCAGCCGGTACATAATATCTTTGGATAAAGGCGCGTTCATATAGTTCTCACAATGCAACAGTAACCCGTGTGCCGAAAGGCTCACTGGGATGGGAATGGCCGATGTCGGCCCAGATAACAGGATAGGCAGGCTCCTCGCACTCGGCCAAGTCACCCTCCATGTCAGTGAAGAAAATCATGCCGCAGTAACGCTCGCCGGTATTCTCGAAGTGCTCGAACACTGGTTGGAAGCGCGTGCCGCCACCGCCCTTGGGACGTAGCTCTAACTTGTCGTCGCGCTCGAAACGCTCGACACGTGTCACCGATGAGTCGCAGTACGCAACCTCAACGAACGATGGTTGCAAGTCGTCAACGATCGCCTGAATCTCAGCGGCAATCTGGTTGCATTCCTTGGGGCCCATCGAGCCTGATGTGTCAAAGCCAATGGCCAAGCCACCGAGTGAGTCAGTGCGAAGCGATGGCATGTACAAGCCTGAACCAATGAAGCGACGTGAGGGACGCAGGTACGTGTAGTCTGCGGCTGATGATTCAGTCATCATGGAACGAGTCACGTCCTGCCAACGCACGTTGGGCTGACCTACATTGTCCAGTATGCGATCGATCATGCTAGAACCTTGGCCGCATTCCTTGGCCATCTTGGCGGCGGCAACAATGGTAGCTTCCATGTCGACACGAGTCGCCTCGTCTTGTGCATCCTCAAGGTCACCCTTGCCGTCAAAGCCACCGGCATTGGGCGTACCATCGCCCTTGCCATCACCTGAGCCAGAGCCACCATTGGGAGGCGGAGGATTCTCTTTGAGCTTGGCGTAGACTTCCTCGGAGGACATGTTCTCACGCACCCAACGCAAGTCAACACCGCCCTTGGGTAACTGCCACCCACGGCTACGGATGTACGCATTGATAAGCGCATCGTTGGCGTAGTTCCACAGGCTAGGGTCACGACCCTCGCGACGCCACATGTGCATCATCACAACGTGACAAGCCTCATGCAACACAAGGCCGAACAACTCCTCGTCATTCAGTGGATCACAGAACGCAGGGTTGAAGCGAACCCATGTACCATTAGTACCGGCAGTGGATACCTTGTCAGATACCTCACGCTTGACGCGTGTCATGACAGCGGCAATGAAGGACTCGCGAAGACCTAGCTTGCTGTAGGCTACATCGATGCGGTCAGATAAGTTACTCATAATATTCTCCAATCAGTAAACAAGTTAATCCCACGGGATTACTCCGTGCTGTATTCTAATGCAAACAACGACTCAACGTAAACACGTGCAACAGCTAAGTCATCGAAGGACTTCACATCATCGAACGTGTTGCGAGTCACAACCCACCCACGATCTGAGTCGAGTAACCCAGATGTGTTGTATGCAGGGCGAATGTACGCGAACACGTGCTTGACGATCGACTTCTTGTAAGACTTGTAGTCTCTATGTTTTTCTACGTAGGCAGTCCAAGCACCGACAGGTGTGTTCTGCCAACGTAACTCTGGTCGTTTGTCCATGCCGATCATTTCATCGCGAATGCGGCTTGGTTAGCGATAGCCCACTGGGTAAACGCTGAGCTCTTAGTGATCGTGCGGTCACGCTTGTGTGCCAACTTAATGGTGAGTGTCTGCACCTCGCCGGGCATCTTGGACAAGAACTTCCATGCCTTGTCGAAGTTGGTTGCATCGAGACGTGTAGCCAAGCCCATTGCGACGCAATAACGTACGTTTAATTCCTTGGGCACAGGCACGTCCTTACCTTGCAGGATGTCCTCGATACGAGGCATTGATTCCCACACGCGCAAGTGTGTCTCGAAGATCATGGCCGCCTCTTCACCGACGTCACCCTTGATGAGCTCGACGCGATCTTGCACAGGCAAGTCAAGCTCCAGTGTGTGCGACACAGCGAACCACGAACGTGGTGAGGGGAATGGACGAATGTCACCAGTGGGCTCGAACTTGTGCAACAAGTCAGGGCGGTCTTGCAACAGAGACAGAATCTCTGGGCGAATGCCACGGGTAATAGCGTGAGCAACGAAGTCGTCGATCGTGGTGTTGACGTCGATGTCACACATGCGGTTCTGCAGTGGTGCGGCAAGGTTAAACGTCACGCCTCGGTCGGTCTTGCGATTACCGGCGGCGATAATCATCCACTCTGGGGGAATGCCGAAGTCCTCGGGTGTAAGGCATAGCTGATATGACGCGGCCTGAACAGAGGGAGGCGCTGACGTGATCTCGTCAAGGAACAGAATACCTGCACCTGACTCGGGTAGGAAACTAGGACGTGCCCAGTTAGTGCGACCCTCGACCACATGAGGGATACCACGTAGGTCAGTGGGTTCCATCTGCGCTAAGCGCAGGTCGATGACACCCTGCCAGTTGGCAACGTGCTCTGACAATAGCTTGCTAGTCTGGAAGACAACCTCGGACTTGCCGATACCCGATGGGCCGCGCAAGAAAGTTGTACGTGCTCGTGTGTTGTCGTTGAGGTAACGCTTAACGAGGATGGGGGTAACGTGTGCAATACGCATGATGATTTCCTATAAGTGAACAAGTTGAAAGGTGCCGATGAACCGCATCGGCTACGGGTAATCCCATGGGATTAGTTTAGGGGAGTAACGGGCATGCCGTCAACTTCAGTCGGTGCGGCCTCAGCCTTAGCACGTGCTTCGTTCTCTTGAGCTTGTGCTTGCTGAATGATGTTGTCGATCATGCCACGCATGAGACCATGAGGGCCTGCGTCCAATGTACGAAGCAACACTTGCAATGCGTTAGCGTCGAGGTTCATCTCGAGTTTGATTGAGTAATTCATAAGTTTCCTTGGGTTAATAAGTGCCCGCCGTGAGGCAGGCATCCAGTTTACTCTTAGTTAGAGTTCAGTGCAAGCTCAGCGTACTGAGCTGTTGTAAATTGTCGAATCGACATGTTGTTCACAGTTGACTCACGCTTGACATGCTTATAGCGCTGTGCAGTCCAGTCGTATGTTACCTCTTCAGCTTGACACAACAACGGGAATAGTTGCATAGCTACGTCAGTCGGTAACACAAGCCCAGAACCACCAAGCTCAATGATGCAGTATGTGACGGGCTTGGTCATGGTTACTCCAGACGCAGGACTTCTAAGCCCTTGCCGTCATTGGTCAACGATGATGTTGTAGCACCAGAACCGAACACCTTGGCACAACGTGACGACACTGATGAACGCAATGACTGCATAGGTAGTCCGTCAGGCAAGGGGATGATCGCTGACTGACCAACACCTAGGGTGTCAATGACTGCTCGGTAGTCGACAACACCGCGCACATCGACCACTGGCTTGGTAGTTTTCTTGGGTGCGACGACAAGCTCGCCGTACTCGTAGCCCTCGGGTGAAATGATCTTGAGATCACAGCCTAAGTTAGTGAGTTGATTGGCAAGGCGTTCAATGGTTTTTTCTGTGATTGACATGGTTTAGTCCTCTAACATGGAGTTGATGGAAGCAAGTAACGCAGTGGTTTGGATGTTGACTTCCTTGCGTTTAGCAGGGTCGTCGCGCAGTTGTTGTGGATGTGGCGTCGTATCGATGACGGTCTTAGCCAGTGCGATGATGTTGTCGGGAAGAATCTCCGCGAAGTCATGCAACAAGTTAATTTCCTCAGCGATGTTTTCACACACAGAGTCACGAAAGATTGGTGCACGTACTTCTGTGCGGCCAGTCCTTTTATCGATAGCCACACGTTCAGTGCGTCCAGTCACCTCATGTAAGCGAGACACAACTTCTTTGAGTCGCTCGAGGGGTGCACGCAGAACAGCGTTCATCGATTCCTTGGTCGCCTCTTCCACTTGTTGCCTGAGTGCGGCAAGCTCTTCCTCTTGCATCGCAACGCGGAAGTCCGTCACGTCAGTGATGGGGCGGTAGTTGATCTTGAACCTGAACGCACTACGCAAGTCCGTCAGGTCTGGGTAAGCACTGGGGTCGAACAGCCCACCTTGGCTAGCTTGGGCATGCATCATGACGTTGCTCCAGTTGTTGAGGAACGCAGTCACGGCCTGATCGAACTCGAGCTCGTATTTACCAATGCGCTCAGCGAACTGCATGAAGCGAGCAGACGGGAGCATGTTCTCGCCTCTGCCCCATGGGTACGTGGTGCTCTCGATGTAGGCACGGGCTTGTGACTCAATGAGACTGATGGGTTGCACCAGTGACTTGGGATACAAGTCCTTGCGGTACTGGCCTGCACCATGTGCGTTGTTGGCGGACTCTGCATCTGCAGTGGCTTTGCTGTCCTTCTGAGTCATCTGCGGTTTGTTGACTGACAGTGACACGAGTAATGCGTGATCTTTGATTGACATAATTTTCTCCAGTTAAAGGGCTAATCCCATGGGATTAGAGGGCGTCACGAATGACGGTGCGAACAGCTTCCTCGAACTCACCGCCAGTGAAGTTGGGCTCGTAGTCTGTGAGCTTCTGGTCAACAACGTCGTCGATCTTGGAGTCGAAGTCGAAGTCGTTCATCGCGTCCTCCACCTTCTGCTCGATCTGGTCGTCGATGTAAACAACCGATGCATTGCACACAGCCTCACGGGTCTGGTCGTCGTCGTTGAGTAACTCAATGAGTGACGAGCGCAGGGTCTCGGGGTCAAGTGCGAGCACTGCCTGAGTCTCAGCTTTCATTTTGCTGATAACTGCGTCTGCGACGTCCGACACAAGTTTGTCGTACACGCCGCCAAGAATAGATAACATTTGTGCTTGATCCATGATGAATCTCCTTCAGTTAGTAAACAAGTTAATCCCACGGGATTAGAAAGCAGGGCAAGGGGTGTGGGCGATCCCCTAGTCCATAGTCATTATTGTAGCAGGTTGTTGGCCACGTGTCAAGTCAAGGGGACGTGCAGTTGTAGCTCTAATTGTCCGGGATGCAACGACGCGCGTATCTCCCATTCCAGTTCCCTGATGGCCTCGTTGATCGTGGCGATCTTGTCCTCAACCATGTCAGTGTCAAGCGGCAGTGAGCTCTCGTACCCACCTACGTTGTACTGATGTGTGAAGTCAGGCTTGCCGTCGATCACGGGCGTTACCTCAAGGTGCACCCAGTGCCAGTCATCGTCGTACCAACCTTTGAGATACTTGTAGTCCTGCTCAACCGCCTTCATGCAATCCTCGGGCGTCTTGTGTCCCCAGTCTTTGCGTGCAACCTCAAGCGTTGCCATGACATCGTAGTACAGACGATGCACAGTGCGGCCGGTGTTTGTGAACAGTGGTTTGAGCATCCGCAGGCGGGTCTCTTCCTCAAGCTCAGGTTCCTCGTCAAGGATGTGTTGCTCCATCTGGTACTCGCTGAGCGGGTTCCAGTCCATCTCGACCACAACCCCATGGCAGTCTGACCACTCGAGCGGAGAGTCAGCGTCATAGTCGGGTAGCCAACGCACGCGGTACACCTTGCCACTCTTGTGCGTGAATATCTCTTCGTGTGTGATGTCTTCGTGTCTCATGATTGATCCTTAAACAAAGTTTGATCTGCGGGTTAGCTCAATGTAGTTGTCTACATAAACACCCTCGTTGTTGTATGCATCGGTCTGCGTCTCGATGTCGTCGTCTTCCTCACCCAAGCGCAGGAACACAAACGCACCTTCATAGGTTTTACTCACAAGTTGCATGAGCTTGATCTGCAAGTCAACCCAAGGCGTCGACTCGTACCACTTGATGTCGTTGTAATGCACTCGAATCTGGTACGGATACTCATCGCTGTTGTCGATGTGGTAGTCCCAGTCGTTGTTGATAACGTCAAGCCCAGAGTTAATGTCAGCGGCAACGAGCATCGCTTCCAACTTAAAGGCTTGGCGGTTCTCCTCTGTATTAAATAACATGACGTACTTTACGTCTGATCTGTAACCCATAATAGTTCCTTCCTTAATCCCGTGGGATTAGTTACTCATTGCAAAAAACAACGCAACCTTCTGCGTCGTGCCATAGTGGCCGGTGATCTCGTCGAACTCAAACTCCTCACGAGAGTGGTCAATCACAACCATGTGGGAATACACCCACAAGTTGTCGTCGGTATCCCGCCAGTCGTCAGTGCTTGCACTGAACCATTCGTCAATGAGGGTTTGTTCCTCGTCGTCAAGTCCTGACGGGTCGGCATTGATTAGGTACGGCAAGGCGAACTCACCGATAACGCACTCAATAGTTTCAAATACAGTAAAAGTCATCATGGTCTCCAGTAAAACAAGTCAAGCAACAGAACAATAAGGCCGAGCACAAAAAGCACTCGCTCCAGTTTTTCCCAATTAGTGAGCATGTTTGTCCTTTGTAAGTTTTGTTGATTTCAGAACACCTTTGGCAAACTCAATATCAAGCGTCAAGTGCTCGATCCATGAACCTTCCTCGATGTAGCGGTCAGCGGACTCAATCAAGTTTTTAAGTGCCGCCCTGAGGTGCACGATGCGTTCTAAGTCAGTCATTTGTTCTGTCCTTTCGCAAACTGAATCGCTTGGTACCACACCTCGTGGGCATCTGCAATGGATGTGTAGTACTCGCTCATGGAGTCGTAAAACTCACGGCTACTGCGGTGCTCAGAGTCACAGAGGACAAAGCGCACAACCTCTCCCCGTGGTGCAACTGCAACAGCGTCGCCATACGCCTCGACGAACGCAAGCTCTTCTGGTGTCAATTCGCGGTGTTGTGATAATTCCTTGACGGCAATCACAGTCTGATCCCAGTGCGAGTCTGAACCCTCGTCGCCAAACTCCATGGGGCTGAGTATGTCGTTGGCACACTCGATGGCTTCCTCAATACTGGATGCTTGTACAGTGTGTAGTTTGGTCACAGTTGAATAAACAGTGATCTGGTATTTGTTGAGATTTTTCTCTTGTGTCATGATGTTTTTCCTAAATGTATAAAGTGCATCGGGTCGCGTTGCGAACCAACGGCTGAGTTGTGGGTTGTCGTCCTGCATGAGCAGGGGCGGAGGCCACCCCGTTTTCATAAAGTCTCCTTAATCCCGTGGGATTAGTTGTTGGTGTGAAGTGCAATGAATCCGGCCACAGTAGAACGCATCTGCTTGACTGGGTACTCAGAGACAACATATATAAAGTCAAGCACGTTGTTGCATGCGTCCAAGAACGCAGGGTTGTCGAAGTGTGACGCCACGGCTGAGTGGGGGTGAATGTCTTGCGACACGTTGCGAATGCAAGTGCGAAGGTGAACCCGTGCATGGTCTAAAAGTGCAAACCTTGTCTCATCACGCAACCGCGGACGCATGGCGGCCGTCTCTAGGTTTTCCATGGCCTCGTCGTAGTTCTGGCCGTACTGGCACGCCTCTGCACGATGGGGTCTGGTCAGTGATTGCATCTTGAGGTCACCCGCGTTTGCATTCCACTTGCCACGTGTGCGGTATGAAGTCTCGAAGCAACCGGTGCGGTAAACCTTTTTGACTGCATCTTCATATGGCACGCCTGCATCCTTCTGTTGCTCTAAAAAGGCCTCGAAGTACAGCGACTTGTGACGTTTGGTCGTGGGTGAGAATCCATTGACGTGCATCCATAGCTCAACGTTGTCTGTGTGTTGGTTGTGCACTAACTGAGCAACTTCTGTGCTGTATGAATAGCCGATGGCAAGGACATCGAAGTGCCCGAAGGATTCAATGTTGAGGCTGTGGGATTGGTGAATTGTCGGGTTGCGTGCAGACATGTTGGTGCCTATACCCAAACCGCGCATTTCAGTACCGACAAGCTTTTTAGCCGCAGACGCAAAGCGTGCGGCAACTTGTGCATTAGTTGTCATGATGATCTCCAGTGATACGTAAATAAGTGAGGGAGTTGCTAATCCCGTGGGATTAGCGCTTTGTTGAGTCGGAGGGTTTGCTAAGACCTTTTCCAACTAAACACCCACATTGTAGCAAGATATGGCATGGTTGTCAAGTCAAGGGGCTGACTAAATATTACGTGGATGACTTTCTGGCTAAGTGATTACGTGGCGGACTTTCTACGCGTGTGTTTTGTAGTTTGGCGGATTAGTTTGCGGGGCGGGGAAATTAGTTCGGAAATTAGTTCGCGAAAGTGAGCGCAAGTTGTTGTTTTTAAAGATTTTAGTCAATTAGTTGGGTTTTCCAGTTAGAGAGAGAAAAGTATTGGGGGGTTTGGGGATGTTGAGGGGCTTAACCATCTAAAGGCTACTGGAATTTAACTTTTGCTCTCTAACTAACTAAACTAATAACTAATCAACTAATCTATCTATATCTATATACCCCCTATGCCGATCCATGCCGAAAAAAGCCTTTAAAATCAACAACTTAGCTCATCCATACAACATACCCACAATTCATGGTGAAAATAGTTTAGATTTTGTAAGTTTCGTGTAATCTAAAAAAGCGGTCACTTACGTCGCAACCCGCATGAATACTCACTTCTTGCCAATCTAAACGACCATGCTTACGTCATGGTTAATCCCGCGGGATTAGGGGGGTATACAAAACGGGGGTTTTACGTCGCTCGTACGTCATACGTCGGCCACAACTCGTACGTCGTCGCATACTGGGCCGCGCGCATGATAGTAGTTTGACGCAGGGCACGGCATGATAGTAGATGATAGTTTTGGCAAAAAATTTTGACGAAAAAAAAAGCCCCCTTGCGGGGGCTTGGCCGGTTTACCGGTTGGTTAAATTGAGGCGGTGCCTTTTACTGTTTTGCCCTTGGCCGCCTTGCTGACGCTAAACCCAAGGGTTATCAGGTGCGCGACAATGCGGGGGTGAAACACCGCATCTTTGAAATAACCCTCAAAATCGTCAAGCCATGCCGAAAATTTATCGGTTTCGGTTTTGACCATATCAGGGGCGGCCGGTGCGGCCGGTGTTGTTTTGGCCGCTGTAGTTTTGCGGCCGCCTCCGGTTTTGCGGCCGATTCCGTGCACTTCGCGAACTTGCTTAGCCGCATCTTTCATTGCATGCTTTGGCATGTTGACGGCCTCGGCCGCTGTAGTTGGGGTATCTACTTTTTTGCCATCTTTGCCAATGGTGTTCACCATAACGGGACATTGTGCGGCCGCATGCAAAGTAAGGGCATCTACAAATAATGACTTTACATTGTGACCCGCGGCCGTAAAATCAGCCGCATACAATGACACTACCGCCCCGATTCTCTCGGCCATGGGCTTAGCGGGATCAAGTTGGGCGGCCGCCTTTTGGGCGGCTTCTTTGCACTTGGTCAGCATGCTTTGGGCGGCTTGACCGGCTTCATTAATCAACGTGCCGATTGTCGCGTCACGGGAAGCCACTGTAACAGTGGCGGCTTTTGTTGCTTTGCTCATAGAGCCTCCGATAAGTAAACCACCTAGAAAAACCGCTAGGCCGGTCATGTCTCTATTGACATGCGTCAAGTATACCACATCTGGCCAACATGTCTACCACATAGCGCGTTAATCCCACGGGATTAGGCCGGTCGCGGGTGATAGTAGTTAAGGCTCCATACGTCACTCGTCGTTCGTCACACGTCGCATACTAGAAAGTTAGTGGATGCACACATAGCCGTGTTGTCAAGCGCAAGTGATGATAGTAGTGATAGTTTGGACGAAAAAAAAGCCCGCGAATGCGGGCTGGCTTCAAAAGAAGAGGACGTCAAAATAGTGGAGGGCAAGCGCTGTGAGCGCGAGGCCCACAGCGACAGCGCTCAGGATATCAAGAGCACTGGATTTCATAAACCGCGACCTCTTCCAATCTTGTGCCGGTCTGCACTTTTTTGCAGGACTCGGAACCGTCCGCGATGTTGGCTTCGACTCGGACAATCACGTCCACAGAACCGATTGTGGCTGAGAAACGATAAACACGTGATGCACAATATTCCAGAGCATAATCATGCGAACCGATGGCTTCGAATCCGTACGAACCGATGGCTTCGAGCAAAGCAGGGACAGCACCATCTTTCAGGGATGTAACTGTATCTTCAATTGAAACTTGGATTTCATTGTGATACTTGCCAGACCAACCCAACCATGTTGAAGGCTTCGCGTAAAAATGTTTTGCGAATCCGATGGCCTGCGCGTTTTCAATTACTGCATTAACCACAGCATAAGCGGCCGTGAATTCTTTGGCTTGCGACTGCAACTCTACCAAATCCTTGCGCTTCTCTGCCAGAGCTTCGCGCTTCTCAGTGATAGCGCGTGAGAATGAAACGGGTTTTGCGATTCTTGCCATGATAAAATTCCTTTAAATAAGTGAGTTAAATTTCGTTTGGTCTCTTTCGCCCATGTAGGGAATTATACGCGAATTAGGGGTTTTGTATAGGTTTAAGCCTTAATTCTAGGGCTTGCGCGTGATAGTAGGTACCCACCCCCCACAGGCCCCC
>Ga0247722_10000177_pt1 | contig 40255 bp, 53 predicted proteins | sample MSEWelMarce3H_FC_FD_189094 | JGI IMG/M metagenome (GOLD analysis project Ga0247722, IMG submission 189094) | Subsurface sediment microbial communities from gas well in West Virginia, United States - MSEEL Well Study Marcellus 3H_FC | ecosystem: Environmental > Terrestrial > Deep subsurface >... | reverse complement strand
ACAAAATGGTTATAGCACATTTTCACCACCATACCCTCTTTCTAAGAATACACGCACCTGCACGCACAAAAAAACCCCACCGCCCTAGTTGTCAGGGGGTGGGGTACTTTTCAAGGGGGTATGCTGTAATAGGAGGAGTATCCGACTATACGGCATACTTGTATATAGACTTCAAAGATAGCGATATGCCGTTCTCTAGTAGCCTCCTTTGTATCTCTGCCTTTGGAACATTATTCTGGGAGTATGCCTTGATTAGTTCTATACCTACGTTTGACTTCTTAACGTAAGTTCTCTTCTTGGCTATCTCTGCCATTAGTATTTTAGCTTTATTTGGGTCTTGCATTTCAGGATTGCCTAGCGAGCTGATTATGCGTCCGTTCTTTGTTACGTGGAATCCGTTCTTCTGTATACGAACCTTGATTGAGTTTAGTCCTGCTGCTGTTCTCTCTGATATCATCACCCTCTCCCTTTCTGCCATAGAGCCGAACAGGTGGATTGAGAAGTTGTCCATCTCGGGCATATCAGCACACTTGAATTGTACCTTACTATCCATCAAGTTTGCTATGAAGCTTATGCTACGAGACAACCTATCTAACTTTGCTACGAGTAATATTGCCTTCTTCTCCTTGCACAGGTTTATTGCCTCTCTTAACTTGGGTCTATCAGCTTTTTTTCCTGACTCAATTTCAGTAAAGGTTGCTAGTACTGTTCCCTTGTTTGTGATTGGTAATACCATTTGTTCTTGTGCCTCTAGTCCTAGTCCGCTGTTGGCTTGTTTGTCTGTTGATACCCTGAAGTATGTTACATAATTGTTGATTGTTATACTCATTTTCAGTTCTATTTAATTGTTAATCAAGGAAAATCCGTATGTTAATAGTAGGTCGTTTAAATCTTCTTGACTTAACGAAAACCATTCCCCTCTTATTCTTTTATTGTTAAATTTATTATGCAATTCTTTTTCAATATTATCTTCCTTGGTCATTATTAAAGAGATATAAGGCTTCTCGCTTTGTAAAGTACTTTCTCTGTATGTGGGATTATTTGAAACTCCTATTTTGTAACATCCATTTTTATTATCAAGCATTACATAAGTTTTCTTTACTTCTTGTAATTGTTCGTATTTCTTATTGTCTTCAGCAATAGATTCTTTAATAGCATTAAAAGCATTTGATATCTTTTTATTTATAATTACGCTATCAATTACTATCTCTATATATTCCCCCTCTAATTCTTTATAGTCTAAAGCATCGTCTCCTCCGCCATCTAAACAAAATAAATTATTCCCAATATAAAACATAACGTCTCCATTGTCAAATATTAATGGTTTTTCTATTATTTCTTCAAATTCAGACCTTTTTATTCTTTTTGTTGTTGCTTCTATGTAAGGGTTTACTGTTTGAAAATAGCCTCTATTTACTTTTCTATTCATAATATTATTTTTTTAGTAATTGGTTTTTTTTTTGTAATTTTTTAAGTTCGTCCCTAATTATTTGTTTTAGCCTATCGTAATGACTAATTGGAACTTTCTCCGCTAATACTTTAGTCGGCTCGTTGTACATTGAAGGTCTTGCCATATGTTTTATTATTATAATTATGGTACAAATATAATTAAGTAAACTAAATAAGCAAGAATAAAGTTTACTAAATAAAAATAACCCTAGCAAATTAATACTAGGGCTATTTGTGCGTTCTATTGAAATCGGAAGTTATTGCGCGCCTATACCTATTATGTTTTATATTCTATGTGTCAGTTTTAAACTGATATTTATACTATAATAACTTTATCACTGGAACTAACACTCCTTTGCTTGTATTATTATCTCCTCCTAATGTATATTTTTGGTTGTTTTTCAAAAAACATTCCCTAACCACTTCCTTTATAATCTTTGTTGGGACTATAATAGCAGTGCCATGCGCCTCTATTCTGTATATCCAAATATCTGCGGTGGTGGTAGATATTCCGCTTGGCTTGCCTCTTGAAAACACTTCTATAAATAAGTTGCCAGTCTTATGAGCCATTCTATCGCTCTTAACTTCTACCTTAAATGCTCCAGTAAATATTCCCTTTACCCAGTCTTCTGCCTCTTCGCCAAAAGCTAAGTCGTGTGTAAATGAATTTGAGTGCTTCATATTATTTTATTTTCTGTCCAAAGATATATTCTTAGGCATTCTTATCTCCTTGTTATTAAGCGTCCATATCTTGCCATCATCCATAGCACAGGTAAATAGTAAATCGTGTTCTTGTGAGTAATCAATCACGAGAAACGCAAAACCTTCCATATTATCTGATACTCTAAATATTGGTATCATTGGATTTAGTTGTAGCATCATATTCGTATATTTGCGTATCTTATCGTATCATTATTTATTTAATTGTTGTTGCATCCACTTTGCACCTCTGAAATAAGCATCTATTTCAGTTTCGCATCCACTACCATACCATTCTTCCATTGCTAAAGTAGCTTGGTCAAATATATCTTTGTCTATTAGTTTTTGTACTCTTTCTTTGTTTCCCTCTAAAAATTTATTTAGTTCTATATCTATATTCATATTTTTTACAAATTCTATATTTTCATATTCATTTAATAAAATGGTTTGAGTTAAATCTTCTTGGTCATATTCATATTCACGTAAATATGAGAAATTTTCTTTATTAAAATAATACCATTTATTATTAAACCGTAAAAACTTACTTACACCATTTACTGTTTGACCTATATCAAATACATCTCCATTTTTAATTTCCATAATTAATCTTTTTTAAGTGATTGAATAATTTCTTTTATACACAAATCTCCTTCTCCAATAAAATGACCTGCTTGCCCAAATTCATATGCCATTTTTATTGCTTCTCTAATTTGTTCTTCTGTATATAAAGTTTCTTTAGCTTTGTTGTAACCATCTATAAATCCTTCTTCGTAGTCGGGTTTAATTCCTTTACCATATACTTCTTCTGCTAATAATTCTAAATTCTTTTGTTCTACAAAATTATCCCAATTCTTTACTTCTTCACAATCTTCTGATACATGATATGGTTTGCATTCAGGGCATACTTCTCTACAATTAATATGGTCACAAGTTCTGTCCTTTAACCCACCCCAATAAGTAAGTGGTTTACCATTTTCATCAGTGGCAACAAGTTTAGCATAACCATTCCAAGCATTTGATATATGAGATTTGCCATCATACATATTAACCTCAAATTCAACATTAGGATATGCTTTAATTCTTGCTTCAATATGGTCAAATACTTTACTATCTTCATCTATCATTTTAACATCAATTGGATGTAATGGCAATATACCTTCTTCTGCACTTGGGTCTTGCATAGTTCTTTGGTCAAATACCACAAACCAACCTTCTTCTGTTTTCTTTAAATATCCTTTCATATTTTTATTTATTATTAATCATTTTCTCATAATGTTCATCAAAATCATCCCAAGCCCTAACTATATTTCCTCCTCTTACATCTAAATTGCGCATAGCCTCATCCCAAGTTTTACTATGTTCTTGTCTATGTAGTTTTTTAGCCTCTTCAATAATTCCGTCAAATGTTTGTTTAGCTAATGAATTTTTACTAATTGCTAGAATTTTATTATTTATCCAGTTTTTTCTTTTCACTTCTGTTAGTTGTTCAACCAACCAATCTATTGATGTCATAGTTTATTTATTAAATTTTCTTGATAATATCCTTCTCCATGTTCAAATTCTTGTTTATCATTATTCATATAACGACAACCATCATTATGGCCAAATGCATAAGCAGTTACTATCTCCTGCTCATGTATTTTTTCTGCTTGTTCATACAGTTGTCTTAAAGTATTATGACAATATTGTTCTGCACCATCTAAAATACCATGCTCATACATTTGGTCAATAAACCACATTATACTATTTTGTTTTCTATTACTCATCTTCTTTATTTCTTAAATTAAACTCTAAATAACAATATCCTTGATAACTTGCTAAAGTAATGTAGAACCACCAATCACTTACATAAGGGTCTGCTTTTTTAAGTAGTACGTCTAATGCTATTATGATTGATAGTCCTGTTATTAACTTGCAAATGTATTTTATGTAATTAAACATACTAACCTAATATTTTTCTCCACTTTTTTTGAGTTTCGTATGGATTTTTTACATACTCATTTAGTTCTTGTATAGCTGATTCTATTGATTCAAATGCAATTTCTTGACATCCTACTCCTACAAGACATCCTCTGCCTAAGAATCTAATTCTAATTTCATATTCACGAAGTGCTTCTTTGTTTGACGGCTTGTAATCAATTGTTGATGGTACAGGTTGCTCATCTTGTCTGTTTTTTTCTAATTCTTCTCTCATTTTATTTGTTTGTTTAAATAATTTGTCACGCATTCTTGTCACGCATACTTTCTAATTCTTGCCTAACTTCTTGCCAGTATTCAGTTTCAAAACTACCAAATGGTGTTATAGACAGTGCTTCAATAATTCTATTTACTGTTATTAAAGCACATACTATTGCATCTTCTTTAGCATCTTCATCGTGCATTAAATTACACCTCAAGTAGAAATAATGCTCGTTAAATATTTCTAATGCTTTTTCTTTAGCTTCTACCATAATAACTATCTCAAGAATACTTTAATAGTTCTACCACCATCCTGATACTGAACCTCTACTTCCTGAAAGTCTCCCATCTCTTTGTACATAGTTAGTATTCTACCTATAGGTCTATCATTGCCTGCGTGGTTAATAACCTCAAAACGAGTTACTTCTACTTTATCTTTTTCTTTATTGTTTTCCATTATTTTATCTATTTATTATTTCCTATTTTTTACTTATCTCATATTGATGAAGTAAATTACCTAACTTATCTACTAATTTTTCATCAAGCCAACTTTTAGAATCTGCATAAAATAATAACGCATGTATAACCTCATGGAAATATGTAGCTTGAATTATTTCGTCCTTATAATCTATCCAAACTTTTTTACTCTTAAATTTGTTTGCTATAATTATCTTGTTTTCAAATGATATAAACTGCCCATAGCACTTATTCTTATGACAGTATTCGTTGTCAATAATAATCTCAATCGTTTGACCTAAAAGCTGGAAGGAGGAAGGTATAATCATTATTGTAAGAATGCTTTCTTCATCTCCTCCATTAGTTCTGCTCTCTGTTCATCTGTCATTAGAGGTGCTGGAGTGTATTCCTTTTTGCTCATTTTCAGTTCTTCGCAATAAGCCCACAACTCATCCTCGTCTTTTAATATTTCATTACCATCCTTATCCCAAGCCCACGCATTCTTAGGGTCTCTTAAATCGTATAGGTAAGAAGAAATCCATTCTGCGCCCTCTTCTCCGTAATAACACTTCATCATCATCTCTATGACATTGATATACTCGTCCGTTACGCCAGTTACATCTACCATTGGGTACAGCACGTTAACAACTGCGTCTGCCTTCCTTATCCTACTAAGGATGTCCTTAAATACTTCTAATTTCATAATTTTTATTTATTTCGTGACTTTTACTTTTTTTATTGTAAAATACATTTTCCTTGTCAATAATCTTAACTTCACTCAGCAGAATCTTGCAAGGCTCGTCTAAGTACCAAATGTAATTAGGGTCTGTTTCTGAAATCATACCTACCTCGCAAGCGTGAGCTCTAATTCCTTTTGGTTGAAAGTATATTGGTGTCATAATGATTTTATTTCTTTTTTAACTTTTTGCCAAAATTCCCTTGCTTGTATAATACAATCATTTATATCTTCACAAGGTATTGGTGATGGGATACAAGGTATTGATTTTAAAATTTCATCTACTGCTATTAATGCACATTCCATATTGTCACTATGTAATGGTGCACAACAAGTAAACTTATAATACAATTCTATTGCTTTTTCTTTTGGTATCATAATTTATTTGTTAAATGTTTCGTGAGGTATTGATTCGTCTTCTTCTATTATTAATAAACTTTCAAGTTGTCTTTTTAAACATTTAAGTTCTGTTTCTGATATTAAAAAATTGCGTTCTATGCCTTTAATTTGTAACCTAATATCGTAAATTGCTCTTTCTATTTTGTTCATAATTTATTTATTTTTTAATAATTTAATTAAATCTATAATTGTTATTATTAACATTACAATACTTCCTAAAAGTGTTGATATTGCTATAAAATTTAAAAACTCTTTCATAATTTAATCTTTAAACGTTTTGTTGTAGTATTTCTCTCCAGCTAATTCATGGTCTAATCCAATTACTTCTATTTGATTACAAGCATCAATAATTTGTTGCTTTTCCATTTCTTTTGCTTTTGCAAATAATCCAAGTTCATTTACTCCATAATTTTGTAAAGCAATAAATTCTTTCTCTAACCATTCAACTGCTGTCTGTCTGCTCATAATATTTATTATTGTATAAAGTTTTCGTTAAAAAAATTCTCACAGTCCTCTTCTGTGTTTAATCCTCCCTCATCGTAAGTTCCCTGTGCGTACGAGTTTATTAAGTCCTGCTTCTCTATTATCAAGAATCTCTGAAACTCTGTTTTTAAGTCTTTACCTATAAAGTGCCTATTTACTCTCATGTAATCTATTAGCTGTGATACTGCTGTCTTTACCATTACATTTATTATTTATTTAATTTCTTAAAATACCTTCTTGCTGATAGTAGGCATAATAATTTTTCAACATTTGGTTTTATTCCTATTTCTGGAAAAACTTCCATCATTACCTTAATTGCTTTTGTTGTTTCTTTTCTTGTGTATGTTGTCATTTTGTTTCTATGCTCTCTGCTAATTCTAATATATAATTGTTTATTGTTTCTTGATGAAAAGTCATACCTATCAGCATTGCGTTTACTGCGTTGTATATTTCTTCTAGTCCTACTGTGTCGCTCATTGTTGCACTATATTCAGCACCATTTGACTCAAATGTTATTTTTAATTTTCCTTTTTCCATTTTTTTAATATATTTATCTACTTGACTTTGTGTAATATTTCTTGTGTGAAATGAAGGCGGTGGGAAATTTTCCATTATATTTCTATTTTTATTACTTCCTTGATAAACTCTGGTGAAATCCATTTGTTAATTGCTACATAATACTTATCTCCATCTTTGTAAGCTTGTACGGTTTCTTGTTTTCCCTCAAATTCAGTTCTTACTTCATACTGATTATCAGGGTCATATCTTAAGTTGAACTCAATAGCATCCTCATTATCATGCTCTAAAGCGTGTTGCATAGAAGGATTCCTATTTACCCATTCGTGTAGCTTTGCTCTTTCTTCTGTCGTAAGCTCGTGGTAGTACTCGTTTATCGCCTTATCCCAAAACATTGCTCTTGCTATAGGTCTTGGCGGAATACAGGCTTCTACGAGGAAGCTAAACTCAAAGAAGTCAATCTTAAACCTTTGGTATTTATTCTTTGCCATTATAACTTATCTCCTATTTCGTTTGATGGAAAACTATCGTAGAACAACTTTGCGTACATTCTTCTATAGTTACGCTCTATTTCATCTGATTCCCATTGTCTATTGCTTTCCATTACTCTATCATATTCTTCTTGCGATATGATTCTCTTGAGTGCTTCTTCTCTGCTTGTTGTTTTTTTATCCATGTGATTAATATTTTTTTTATCTACTTATTACCATTCCATTGTGAGTTAGCGTTACCTGACAAGGCACTTCCACACTCTCTACTTGTTTGTGCCTTTTTCTTAACCTTTTGCAGTAATGCTCGTAACTCCACTGACAATCGTTCTTAGTATTATAGGATTCCCATCTGTAAATCAAACCTTTAGCGCATTTATTAGTTAAGTCGTACACTATATCGCTGATTCTGAAGTAATAATGCTCAAAATATTTTACAATATTCCCAGATTCCTGTGCTATATTGTAGTCAAAATTAATTTTTTGCTTCTTTATAAACTCGTCAATGTAACCAGTACAGATGCGCTCGTATTGAAAGTTTAAGGTTGATATGGTTTCTTTGCGTGTCATAATTAAAAGATATAATCGTGATTACTAATTTGTCCGTTAATATAATAGTTCCTAAAGGTAAAACCACTCATACTGTTTTGGAAGTTAGTCTTAACCCAGTTACTAGGTGGAGCAAAGCTAGGAAAATTATGGTATTGAAACTTGGTACTACAAGATTTATCTATCAACAATTGGTGACTATCTCCTTTATCAAACTCTATAATAACACCTTTCTTAGATAAGTAATTTTGGTCAATAAAATGAGAAATAGTCTTAATAATCTTGTCGTTAATCTGTGGTTTAAATCCAAACTTCATAGTTCCGCCATCCTTACCATGACACTCAATTATACAGAACTTATCCATAACAATATAGTAGTCCATAAATTTGCGCTGTATATTAATTATCACGTTATTAGGATATTTAAGCTCTATATAAGTCTTAAATGCCGAGTTAACTATATAAGAAAAAGCTCCAGAATGATTATCATCGGTAATATTATTACAAACAATTTTATCGTAATAAGGAATTAAAATATCTATCATTTTTATTTTAAATCTAAGAGCAACATCAAAAGATTTTTGATTATCCATGTTCTGCGGTAGGTGATGCTCTCTTCTTATTGTCATACCGTCCCAGCCGTCCATAAAATCTCCTAAATCACTGATATACAGCGTGTTAAACTTTTTGTGGTTTAATATCCAATCAACAGCTATTTTAAGTCTCATATTCAATTCTTCTTCATCCCACTTGCCTTCGTATAATGCAAAACCATCCTTATTAACACACATACCAACGTGAACATCAGTATAAATAAACCTGTCAAAGCCATGAAGACTATCGAGTGAAGGTTCTAATATAATAGGCTCTATCTTATCTTTGAATATTGATAGAAAATCTATTTCCTTAAAATCTACCTCACCTTCCTCTGGTTTTATATAATTAGGGTTCTTTACAAATACTGAGAAGTCTTTATTTCTTTTATCCCAATAGTGAGGAACATCTTGACTAGCTATATTTACAGCATCGGAAACTTCGTAATCTCCTTCATAAACATCCAGTATTCTTTTTCTATTCCTTCTTACATAAGTCCTCAATAACTCAACTTGATACTTGTCTTCTTGTCCTATAACTAATCTAGCTACCTGAATATCAGATAATGACTCATTTTCAGTTAAAAACTTCTTGATATTATCATCGTAAGAAGCCCATTGTGATGTTGATTTATTTGCCATATATGTTTTTTATTATAATCCAAATAAGTTTTTAATATTATCTAATACATCATCTTCAAAAATATTAGATTTAGTAATATCTTCTACGCTAATATAATTAAGTCTGTCATTTACTTGTTTCTTGGCATCTTCTATATTATAAGCTCTAACTTTAGTACTCATCTTTCTGCCGTAAAACTCAAAACGTAATATGTAGTCTTTCATATTTTTCTGTAATTTATTTTGCAAATATATTTCATAAAATGAGAAAAACAAATTATTTATTATTATTATTTTAAATTATTATTTTACTATTAATTTTAATTGGCTGATTTTCATTAATTATTAAAAATAAAGCTTGCGTGTTTAAAATGCTAAACTACATTTGCGACATGGAAAACATAGAAAATTATAAGAGTGTATTAGAATACGCCAAGGAAAAGAGTATAAGCGTTCAAGCTGTATACCAAGCAATCTCAAGAAAAACCTTAGATTTTATCAAGCTAGGGAAAACTATTTTAGTAAAGGTTAAATAAAATAAAAAACATGGCGGAGAACAAAAAATCATTTATTGCATATTCTGATTGGCATGGAATGTTCCACGCACTTCCAGATGAAGTTGCAGGCAAATTAATTAAACATATATTCTCTTATGTAAATGACGAGAATCCTTCGAGCGAAGATTTTATTATAAATGCTTTATTTGAGCAGATAAAAGCAACTCTTAAAAGGGATTTAATAAAATGGGATAAAGAGCGTAGTCAAAGAAGCGATGCTGGTAAAAAAAGTGCTGAATCTAGGTTAGCGAAATCCAACGAGCGTTCAACGGAAGATAACGAGCGTCAACGAAATTCAACTGTAAGTGTAAGTGTAAGTGATAATGAAATAGATAAAAGTATATTAGGTTCTAGCGAACCTTTACTCCCATCTCCAACAGAAGTTCCTAAAAACCTAAAAAAAGAAAAAAAGAAGGATGGGGGCGCAAAAATTAAGTTTCAAGATTCAGATATATTTGACCCTATAAAATTTAAGGAGGCATTTCCAAAATGGACAAAAGAAAAGCTTAGATATTATTATGATTCTGCTTTAAATTACTCAGAACAAGGTAATAAATATTTAAATTGGACTAGTGCAATAAGAACTTGGGAATCTAGAGAAGAATTTAAGAACATCGGTTCGGCTCAACAAACAATTAATACACAAACATTACCTAAAAACAGATATAAAGTACATGGATAACGGATATTTACCTCCTCAAAATACAGAATTAGAAGTCGCAATATTAGGAGCTATATTAATTGAATCAGATGCAATTGACAATATAATTACAATTTTAAATGGAGATTGTTTTTACGACCCAAAGCACAAATGCATATACGATGCCATTATTTCTTTGCACAACGGAAATCATCCTATAGATATTTTAACTGTTACTAAGGAGCTTAAAAAGAACTCAACTATAGATATGGCTGGCGGTGCTTACTATGTAACTTCTCTAACAAATAAAGTTTCATCTTCTGCAAATATTAATTATCATGCAAAACTTGTTTATGAAAAATATTTACAAAGAGAATTAATAAGAATTTGCGGTGATGTAACTAAAATAGCATATTCTGATAGTTGTGATAGTTTTGAATTACTAGATAGAGCTGAAAATCTGATATATGAATTACGTTCAAGCGGAATTGGAGGAAATGTTAATGGAGAAATAAAAGAATCTGTTATAGAAGTTGTAAATAGTTTTGACGAAGACCATTCTAAGGAACTTAGCGGTATTGACTTTGGAAATAAAAGGATTAACGATATCACAGGAGGTGCTCAAAAGTCAGATTTAATATTACTAGCAGCTAGACCCAGTGTTGGGAAAACAGCAAGGGCGGCAAAAATTGCAGTAGCTGCATGGAAAAATCAAAAGAAAAAGGGTATTGTATTTAGTTTAGAAATGAGCAAAAGACAAATAGTTCAAAGACTTTTATCTGACGCAGGAAATTTTAGTGGTAATTTCTTTAGAAATAAAGGTACTGCAACTGAGCAGGATTTAATAAGACTAAATAATGGCGCAAACTTGGTTTCTGAGTATGGGTTTGAAATTTACGACAGTTCATCTATAAATATAAATTACATAAGAACTGTTGCAAAAAAGTTTAAGAAGAGATACGGAAAGTTAGATTATATAATTATTGATTATTTACAGTTGATGAAGTCTGTTGAAAAAGGAAAAGGTAATAGAGAGCAGGAAATCAGTCAGATAAGTAGTTCTTTAAAAGCTTTTGCAAAGGATTTTGACATACCAGTTATAGCTTTATCTCAGTTAAGTAGGGACTTAGAAAAAAGAAGTGATAAGAGACCGATGATGTCAGATTTAAGAGAGAGCGGTAGCTTAGAGCAAGATGCAGATTTAATTTATTTCCTTTATAAACCAAGCAATTACTATGATTACGAACAAGACCCTGATTATGGTAAAGGACAAGACAATAATGTTAGTCCTGATAATTACACACAACTAATTGAAATACTGATAGCTAAACATAGAAATGGTTCAGTAGGAGATGTATTTAAGGAAAAATTTCAAGGAGAGTTCTTTAAGTTTACAGAGTGGGGAACTTACGAATACGTTAGTGATGAGCAACGTAGCGTAGGGATTATTAAACCTAGTATAGAAAATTCATTTGATGACGAATCGCAATTACCATTTTAAAAAAAAATACAGAAAAAATAAATAATCTATAAAAAAAAAACACATGAAAAAGAATCTAAATTACAAAGAATGCTCGTTCATATTGAACAGAAGTGAGGAGTATTGCATTGGTCTCCTAATGAAGGAGAATGGCAAGATGGGAATTCAAAAAGAATTGACCCCAAAAGAATTTAAGGAAGAAGCTGCATCTTGGTCAATATCAGTAGACAGGCTATCAGAGATAACAAAGATAGATGTGGCTCATTTGCTGGAAGATATTAACAAGAACTTCTTTAGAAACGAGGTATGCGTTGAGTATTTGTTAAAGAAAGTAAATCAGAAGTTTAAACCAAATGCCAAGACTGGTGCGTATCCAATATCGATAGTTATTCCTGAAGAAATAACAACTTTTATGAACGAAGAGAATCAGAAAAGGTGCATTAAGGTGTTAGAGGAAAGAGTAAGTAAAAATGTTAACTTTAAACTAGTAAATAAAAACATATGATAACAAAATCGCAATGGGCTGTCATGCCCGAAGAGGAAAAAGAGAAGATTATGACTAATATCAGGATTTCAATGGTTGGCTTACACGCTACACTAAACGCAGCCAAACACTACAAAGATTTTATCAAGGAGTACGAGGTTGGAATAAGCAATAAGAAGACTGTTAAGGTTTTAAAGGACGCTTTTATTAGTTTAGAGTACTTACTAACATTTATCGACACTGCCTTTAAGGGTAGCAAGGAAGTCAAAGAAGAACATTTAGAGGCGGAACAAGAATTCACTTATAAGATTCTTGAAAACTTAGAAGACGAGTGTTTCCAGTTTGTTAATCACGAGATGGGTTTCAATATGATTAAAAAAGCTTTAGGATAATGGAGATTAGAATACTTAAACAGGGAATTTATGAGACGGACAAGGGAGAGAGGATAAAAATTATTGAAATATGGTATGGGGCTAACCCTCGTATCGTATTTCAAATAGGTGATACAGTTTATACAAGAAGTAGAGAGATTTTTGAGGAAGGAATCAGAAATAATAAAATTATTAAAAAACTTTTTTGAAATGAGAAAAATATTTCTATATTTGCACTCGATTGTTGGATGTGATTAGTCCAAGTTCTTCATGTGATTGAAAAAAGCTCAGTAGTAATATTGGGCTTTTTTTTGTTTGAATATATGATTACATTTGCAATAGAAAAAATAATTTAAACTAATATTTTTATGATACCACAAATTATAGGAGCAGGATTACAAGCGTACAATATGTACAATTCTTGGCAAGACAAGAATAAGGCAGAAGCAGCTGCTGCCGAACTAGATAGACAGCCAGTTCCTCAATATACACCAAACTCAAGATTAAATAGTTTCTATCAACAAGCAGTTGCTGGTGTTGCTAACCCACAAGGATATACAGGAGCAGAAACAGCAGGATACAACTCTCGCTTAGCTCAAATAATGGCTTCTAGAAACTATAATGCTCAAAACATGGCTGGCGGTCAATTGTCAAGAGCTATTGGCGGTATGGGTAACGCTGAATCTATAAACGCTTTAAATCAATTTAGCGGTAACGATGCTGCTTTAAGAAGAAGTGCTTATAACGCTGCTATGGGTAGACAACAAAGTGCTATGGGTCAATATCAAAGTTTAGCTAACATGAACACTCAAACAGCTTTACAAAGAAGATTAATGAAAGAGCAAGGTTTAGGTCAGGCTATTCAAACTAATAAAGCTATGTTTAGCAATAGTCTAAATAATTTAGGTGGAGACTTAATGGGCTACGGTATGAATAAAGATATGATGTCTAAAAAAGCTCCTGCTCAAAGTCCAGATTTAAATAGATGGACTAGGTACGCTGACGATATAAATGGAGTTTCAAACCCTTATTCAGGATAAAAATGGAAGATACTATAGGACTCGCAGGGAGCTTAGGCTTAATAAATAGAGGCGGAGCTGCTTTTGGCGGTAACGTATTAACAAAAGCGTCTGGCAAAGAGCTTGAAATGGATGCTACTCAAAAGAGAGACGAGGCAAAAAGATTAGCTAAACAGGCTCAGGAAGAAGAGATGCTACTTAAGAGGATAAATCCAACTGGAAAGTTTGATGAGTTGGCTAGGAACAACATGAGAAAAGCCTATGCCGATGTTATAATGAACAAAAAGTATAGAGACCCAGAAGAAAAATATAATTTTGACCTTTATAAAACTAAACAATTAGAGGCTACTCAAAAAAGAGCTGAGGTAAATGATTTTTTTACTAAAAATAAAACTTTAGTTCCAAATGATATTCTAGAAGCTTTTAAAAAGAGTGATGTTGCGACCTTAGAACAAAAATCAAAAGACCCTAATACTGGAGTTTATAGAGACCCTAATTTTGAAGACGTGTATTATATGTCTCCTGATAAAATAATTCCTAAAATTGACACAGAAGATGAGATGAAAAGAGCCGCTTCTGTTATATCTGAAGGTGATTATGACGTAAAGAATCAAACTAAAATAGTTAAAAATGGAATAACTTATTTGCAATCATCAGTAAAACCTGAAGTATTAATAAGTGCTGCTCAAAGAGATTTAAAGAATAAAGTAAATTACGAAAACTTTAAAACTGATTACAAGGCAGAAATAGATAAGACAATGAAAGAAGACCCTAAATTAACAGAATTTACAGCTGCTACAAAAGTGTATGCTCAAGAATTAGGTAAGATGGGTAAGAAAGAAGATATTATAAGACCTAGTAAAGGGGTGGTTATAAACAATACCTTTAATTCGACTAGTGGAGGAGGTTTTGAAAGTAAAAATGTTTCACTATATCCAGAAAAAAGTAAAGATTATCCTGACGGAGTTTTATATCGCTACAATAGAAAAGGAGCTAAGCCAGATGTATATAATTTAAATGTTGGCTCAAAAGACGATTCTGTAAAAAAATTCACAGAGGTTAATTATGTAATTAGGCTAGACGATGAGACAGGGCTTGTTATAGGAAAGAGAAAGAGGTTGGGCGATATTGACGATACGCCAGAAAACGAAGCGTATGAAGAGGAAACTAATGACCATAGAAATGTCCCAGCATCAATAAAAGTTCCGCTTTCTGTTGTTTATGGAGAATTGCAAATAGATGATAAGACTTGGAAGGCGTTAAAGTCGGAAGGCAAGCCAGCAGTAAAAGCATCAGCGAATACAGGTGGAGCACCTAAACCAAAACCAGCTTCATCAGGTGGAGCACCAAGACCAAAAAAATAAAAATATTAGGATATGCCACAAGAACCAGATTACACAAGCGAAATATATAAATACCTAGGAACTTTAGATAAAACTTATCAAAAAGAAGTTAGTTTAGATAAATTCAAGGAGTCTATGAAGGATAAAAACTATGCTTCTGATATTCATTCTTGGATTAGTAGTAAGGACGAAACATTTACTAAAGATGTGCCTTTTGATGATTTTTACGGCTCAATAAATCCAAAAACTCCTGTTGTTCCATCGTTCTCAACGGACATGAAGAACACAAATACAAATCCTGTAATGAAGAATTCTCCTTTACAGGCAAATGTAGATAAACTTGTAAAAGAGCCTGTTGCCTTAAAAGTTCCGCAAGAAAATCCTTTTTTAAAGAAGGCTAACGACTTAGCTTGGGATAAAACTCCTTTAGGTCAAGAACAAAAGAAAACAGAAATAGTTGGTATGCTTCCTCAGACTCCAGCAAAGCCTACAATGACTGTTAAAAGTGAAGAGGATAAAATAATAGAATCAGGTATAAATGGTCTTCCAGCACTATCTAAAATAATGCTGAAGAACAATCCTATATACAATAGAGATTTTAATGATTGGTTAAAAGTAAATCCAAAAGAAGCTCAAAGATTAAATGCTTACGCCAATAACAAAGACGTTCAATCTGAATATCAAAAATCTCAAGTTTTTGATAAATTTCAAAAAGATATATTAGCTTCTAGAATTTTAAAGCTTACAGAGCTAGAAACTATGGGTGCTGGTGAAATTCTTAAACAAAAGAATGATTTATACACTAATATAAATAAGGTATCTGACGACTTAAAGAAGAAACAAACAGAACTTAACTTTTATCAAAATACTTTTTTAAAGCAAAGTGGAAATATAGATTTAGTAGATAGAATAAAAGAACTTTCTAATATTTTAAATAAATACGATAAAGAAAAAATAACTAATACCTTAACAGGAATAGATGGAGAGCTAAATGCAATAATCAATGAAATAAAATCTATTACAAGTGAAGACAATACTATAGCACAAGAGTATGCAGCACAGTATACTCAATTATATTCTAGGGCTAAGTCTTTAGAACAAGAAAGAACTAATATTGAAAACGACCCAGAGTTTTTAAAGTATAACGCTGCCATAAATGAATATAACAATGTTCAAAAAGAAATAAATAATAATATTGGAAACTTAAATAATGACCCTGAATACAAGAAAACAGTAGAAGGGTATAATTCATTATTTAATAAGTACAAACAAATTGCAGGAAGTATTGAAGGTCTCAAAAAAGATGACCCTTTAGTTAATGAGTATTTAAGTCTGTCTAAGCAAGTTGCTGATATAGACAAAACTTACAAATCTATAAACAGCGGATTTTTTATTAAAGCAGAAAGAGATAGATTACAAAAAGAATCTAATGAAAAAGGTGAGTTTTCTGGTAAAATAGTAGGAGTTGTTCAGTCAATACCACAGGCAGTATTTTCATTAGCAGCTGGAGGAATTGATTTAATAAACTCTGTTAACGAAGGAGTTAAAGGTAATAGCACTAGTTTAACTTACACTACTTTAGATAAAGCAGCTGATTTTTATAACACTCTTGAAAAGGTTACTGGTTTTATAGCTCCAGAAGCTAAATCAATTAAAGAAAATGGTGACATAAATTGGGCTGACATACCTTACGAAGCATTTCAACAAGTTGGTAATCTTGCTGTTATGGCTGTTACTGGAGGTTCAAGTACTTCAATGATGGTTGGCTCTGCTTATTTAATGTCTAGAAAAGGCAGAACAGACGAAGCTGACGAAGCTGGGTTAACAGGAGTTTCAAAAGAAATATATGTAAATGGGCTATCTTTATTAGAAGGTTTTTCTGAGTTAATAATGCCAGATGCTCAACTATTTACAAGAACAATAAGACAAAAGCTATTAAAAGATGCTGTATTAGCTCAGACGAAAGGAATTGTGTGGTTTAGAAAGCAGGCAATGGTTACTGTATTGGAAAATATGGGGAAAGAGGACGCTGAAGAACTAATTGTTAAACTTGGAGAGCTTGGTGCTCAATATGCTAACAATCTAGAACAAGGTAAAAATGTTTTTGACATAAAGAAAAGCAATACTGCAAACGAATATTTAAGAACAATTCTTATAGCAGCTCCTTTGGCAGGAATAAGCACAGGGTTAAGTAAGATAGGTGTGCCCAAGAAAGAATTAGATATAGCAAGATTTATTGCTGCTAAAAATATAACTCAAACTAGACAAATACTTTCTGATTTGGTTGCTTCAGGAAAAATAACACAACAAAAAGCAGATGAAAATTATAAGCAAATAATTAGATACGCTGCTGTTCAAAATGTTATGCCTAAAGACATTTCTCCAGAAAAGGCTATTCAATTAGTTCCCCTTATAGAAGAAAACAAAGAACTAGAGCTGCAAATTAAAACTGGCGGTATTAGCGATATGTTTATCAGTTCTATAAAGGAAAAAATAAAAGAAAATAACGATAAAGCTCAGGCAATATTAGAAACTCCTAGCACTAGAGCTGATATAGCACCATCTGCTGAACTAAAAGCATCGGAAGAAATTACAGAAGAAACACCAGCACCTAACACTAAGTTTTATCAAGGTGTTGATTTTAAGGCACAAACAGGATTGCCTAATGGTGATTACACTGAAGAGCAAGTAAAGGCAGCAAGAGAGGCTAAATTAAAAGAAGCAGGTGTAACGCCAGCAGAAATAGAAAAGACAATAAATGCAGAACAAGAAGTTATACCAGCAATTGAAACCCCTGCTGCACCAATTAGCGGTGTTAGTGGTGAGGTACAGGCATCTGGTGATGTAGAAGAGAAAATAAAAAGCTTGCCAAAAGAAAAGCAAGACGAATTAAAACTTTCTTTGTACAAAGAAGAAATAGCTCAATTAATTAAAAGTGGCAAAATAGAATACAAAGATGACGTTACTGGAAAGCCATGCTTAAGATACGGAGGAAGAGGAAATAGCTTTAATAGAGGCAGTGAGTGGGAAATAGTAAAAGATTTAAAAGGGTACAAGTCTCACGAGCAAGGTGGTGTTGACTTAAAGATAGGGAAAGACGGTGTAAATGTTTTTAGTGGCAAATCTAGTTTTTATGCTAAAGACGGATTATTGTTTAGCGATGGAGACCCTATAGAAAAAAGAATAGCTCCAACATTTTCTGAAAAAGAATCAAATAAAATTAAACAGGACGAGGCTTTTCTATCAGACTTTATAAGAAGTCCAAAGTACAGAGAAATGCTTTTAAAGCAATTTGGTGGAGACGAAAAGGCAACAGACGATAACATAGGTAAAAGATTAGAGCAGCTTCAATTGACAAAATACGACAATACTGCTATAAATAAAAAAACTGGAGAAGTCGGAAAACCAGGGACTTATGTTAAAACTAGACTGCCTTTTGGTAAAGCTGCTATAGCTGAAACAATAGACCCTAAAAATAATGAAGATAATTTACAGGGAGACATATTCCTTCCTTCAGATGCTTTTACTTCTGGTTTAGATTTTGAGTCAGTTGGCTTAGACCCAACTAACTACGGTATGTATCCGTTAAGTGCAAATGTTCCTTTGCATGAGATGACACACAGGTCTTTAGGAGTTAATGATGAAAACATTACGCCTTACGCAGAAGAAAAAGTAAAAAACATAATGGCTGGCACTTACCCATTTGCAGATAACATGGGCAATAAAATGGGAGTAAATCCAGACTCTGACCCTACTGGAATTGGTGCTAAGAATAAAGCAAATGATGATTATTGGCAAAGACCTACGGAAGTTTTAGCAAGAACAAATGCATTTAGAAAGCTGTTGTATGACAACGGTGTATACGACCCTAAAACAGAAAGTATAGACAAAGAAAAGTATAACGCATTTAAAGATAAGCTTAACAAAAGATACGATGAGCTTAGCGATAAACCTTATAGAAAAATGTCAGAAGAAGAAAAAAAGGAATTAAGAGAAATATCTGATATTAATCAAGGTTTTGGTTACATGAATGATTCTATTTTTGAAAAACAAAAAGAAGATGACGACAAAAAAAGATTGTGGATGTTAAACAATTTAGTTAAAATAAAAAGGGAGGACGAAAACAATGTTTAAGAATATAACAGTAGAAGCAGAAAATAACGAACTAATACTTAAAAATAAAAAAGGAGATTATGTTATTATACCTGCTAATAAAAGAAATTGGGTGAAGTCTAAGATAAAAGAAAAATGTCACACCTGTATTGACTCACTTGTGGAATCTCTTCCAGTAGCAAGTCAATATGCTGAGTTTGGTAGCGTATATTCTGAGGATGATTTTGACCCTGAGGACTTACTTCTTAGCAAAGGAAAAGCAAAAAAACAAATTAAAAATGCTGTTGAGTTTAAAAGCGATGAAGAATTGCAAGAGTTTGTTAAAGCTAAAAAGAAGTTAGGGCACAGGATAAGTTATGCTGACGCAACAAGATATATAGACATGAACAAACTAGAGGGAAAAGATTTATATAAATTTGTTTCAGAGAATGTAAAGCAAGGGTTTAAAATGAGTAATCCAAAAGAATGGGTCAAAGAAGTTCCTAATAAAGATTACGTTCCCCCAATTACCGAGGCTCAAATATTAAATTATAGAAAGTTTCAAGAAACATCTGGAAAATTAAAAGCAGACCCTACCTTTGCGGAGTTGAAAACATTTTTAGAAAAAAGTGGATATTCTCCAAATGCAGCTGGATTAAAATCTGGGGAGATGACTGGAAAAAATATATTAGACATGGCTAAACGCAAAGGAGTTCCGTTAACTAAAAATGAAGATGGTACATATTCTATGATGGATGATGAGAATACGTTCCTTGATACTAATCAATCATTTGCAAAACAAAGAATTATTCATCCAGACGCAACTTACATGAGCACTCCTTATGTAAAAGGAAATGATATTGTTAATTATTATAATATGACAGTAGAGCCTAAATATGCAGAAAGAATGCCTACACCGCAAGAGGAAAAAGATTACACAGAAGGAAGATACTTTACAGAAGGAATGACTCCAGAATTTAATACTGTATATCTTGATTCTTATTTTGACCCAAAAACAGCCAATAGCGAACAGTCTTTAACAATGAAAGCAAACAATGAAGAGATGACTCAAAGATATAAAAAGGTAAAAGAAATTGCTGACAATGTTCAGAAATATAAAAACTCTGAAGAATACAAAAAAGATAAGGAATGGCAAGCAACAAAAGATGCCTTTAATCCTGCTAAGTGGGATACAAGAGGTTTAATGACAGGAAAAGAATTTATGGAAGGTTTAAAATACGGAAACAGCACAACACACTAAATTAAACCATGGCTTGTATATATATAATAAACGGAAAAAAATTTAAGTCTTTAGATAACAAGGCAATAGGCGAGTTACTAAAAGCTAAATTAATGACGGAGAATACTCCTAAGACTCTTGCTATGGCTTATGCTGCTGCAAAAGAGGATAATACAAATATAGATTTTGTAAATGCAATAGAAAACCAATTAAATAATAAACAAAATGATAAAGAAAACATCACAGGGTTACAAAGTAACCAGCGAGAAGGGCAAGAACCTGTCAAAACCCAACCTGTCGAAACCACAGGCGGAGAAAAGATTAAAACAGGTAGAAATGTTCAAACATATGAAGAAGAAGTAGTTAAACCAATAGAAGCAAAAGAAGAAGGAGCTAAAAAGACAACAAAAGTTACCCCTAAAGAAGGCGATACCTCAATTACTAAGTCTGCAAGAGGCATGATTCAGAACATGGTCTTTAAAGATGGTGAGTGGCAAATTAAATTTGGTAAGGACTTTACTAAAGTTGCTAGTTCTGTTCAGAAAGAAGCTCAAGATTCGTTTAACGAAAAGAATGCACCTATTGCTGAGGTTAAGGAACAAGCACCTGTAGTTAAGGAACAAGCCGCACCTCCAGTAAAAGCTGAAGAAAAACCTGTTAAGGAACAAAAAGAGCCTGTTAAGGAACAAGCCCCTGTAATAGAAGCTCCTAAATTAGAGATGCCTGTAATAGAGGAAACTGTAACTGAAACACCTGCGGTTGAAGAGGAAGAAGAGCAATACGAACCTATAACAGTATCAGACACTAGTCACGAAAAATTCACCAAGGACAACGCTGTAGACTACGAAGAAGGTGAAAAGGAAGGCGATAACGGACGTTCTTACACTTACTTAGCATCGGTAACTGTAGAGTTAATAGACGATGTTAGCGGTGAGGTAATAGGGACAATATCTAAAATAAAAGATGATTACGGAGACGTTAATTGGAGTGCTGAGACTAATGATGGAGACCAAGTAGCTGACGAGGTTGGCAGTAAAAGCGAGGCTCAACAGGCTCTTGTAGATAAATGGAATAAAGATAAACTAAAAGAGTTTAATAAGGAGAAGGCTAAGGCTGCCAAGGAGAAGATTAAGGAGGCAGAGAAGGCTAAGAATAAGGCTCAAAAGATTGCTGACAAAGAACAAAAGGCACTTGAAAAGATTAAGGAAAAAGAAGCTAGAAAAAAGAAGCTAGAAGATTTAGCAAGAGAATCTGGTTTGGATATTTCTGAAGATGATGAATCTCCAGTATTTAGCGTAGAATTAAATGAGAACCTAGCTGAAGACCAACAAGATGAGGTTAAGAAAATTGTAGAAGAAGCTATATCAAACCCAGAATTTGCTACATCAGAAACAGTTAATGTTGAAAGCGAGTTGCCAGAAGGAATTCCTATGCAACAAATTGTTGTAGATGAGAACGATACAAGACCAGAAGCTCAAATGATGGCACAGTTATCTATACCTCTTGAGTTTATATTTGGTAAGAGCGTAGGTGTTGGTATGTCTGATACACTAACAACAGGAGAAAGAACAGTTCCTGTAATGGATACTAAAACTGGTGAAATAGCTGATAAAAAAGTTAGAGAAGAAGGTGGTATTGGATATCCATTCAAGTCTTTAATGGATTTAATAAACGGAACGCTAGAGGCAGGAAAGAAGGCTATGGGATGGGCTGGAGTAGCATTAGGAGCTTCGTCAGCAATGGTTAACGCAGCAGGCAAAGCAAGTAAGATTACAGGTAAAGAGCTTAAGGCTCATTACTTTAAAAGTCTTAAACTTACAGCTGAACAAAAGAAAAGAATAGAAGATGCTATCCCAGATAAAAAAGAATATGGAATAGTTATTATATATAAAATGGGTGCTGACGGAATAAAAAGCAACGAAGCATATGCTCGTGAAGCTTTTAGACTAATAGACGTGACATTATCGGCAGCAGAAAAAGAAGATTTCTTTAAAAAAGTAAAAGAAAGATTAGCTAAAATTGCATGGGAAGATAAAGATATTTATCTTGACTCAATAAAAGGAGCTAAATCATTTTTAGAACTAGAAAATATTTTACATGGCGAAAATTCTAAAATGCCATTATTAGTTAAAACCGATATAATAAATAAAGGAATTTTATCTAGTGATAAAACAGAATCTAAGGAAGATAAAAACCCTGTTGGATTTCTTCTTAAAAGCAAAGGCATAACAGTAGAAAGCGTAGCAGCTAATATAGCAGAGCCTGTAATGGAAGGTATTACTACAGGTCAACCAATGTTAGCAATAGCTATAGACCCAGATTCTACGCCATTTGAGGACATAACAAGAAAAAGGCACAAGAACTACCCATTTGGAGTAGAGGGGTTTCCTATTGGTTTATTTCAATCAACAGCTTCTTTTCATAATTTAGCTCCAGACATGATGGATGTGTTTATAAAATCAGCAACAACACAAATACAAGAAGTAAAAAATAAAAAAGGAGATAAGGCAAGTTTAGAATTTGAAAAAACTGGTAAGAAAAAAAATAAGATAATTACTGTTTACGAGAAAGTAAAGACAAAAGAAGGTATTGTAAAAGTTGCTATTAAAGATAAAGATGGCAATATTATAAAAGCTAAAACAGAAGAAGAGATTTGGATTAAGCTAAAAGAATTAGGTTACACCCCTCGTATTAGTATATCTCAAAATCTAGAAGGTAATTTTATTGCAGAAGAAGGAAGCGGAACAGAAAAAACACTTATTCTAGATGCTAAAGGGAAAGCAATTACTGCTAAAACAATAGAATTATTATACGCTAAATTAAAAAAAGCTGGCGTAAAATTAGATAAAGAATTTCAAGCAACTAGATACTCTCAGAAAATTAACGGAGGTACTTTTATTACATTGTTAAAAAAGGCTCAGCAAGCTTTGACTGAAATATATAAGAACCCTAAATTAACTGCACAGGAAAAACTTGTAAAGCATCTTAGCAAGGCGTTCCCTAGTATAGTTGTAGAAATGAATATTTCTGAATACAATAAGTTACAAGAAGGATTTATTGAAAAGAAGTTATTTACAAAAAGTGGAAAATCTTATGGAGTTGTAAAGGACGGAAGAGTCTATTTAAATCCAACGTATCTTAACAATAATACTCCTATCCATGAATTTGGTCATATATGGAACGCTGTGGCTAAAAATGCTAGACCTGAGCTATATAAAAAAGGAGCAGATTTGGTTAAAGACACGAAGTATACTCAAAACATTATCAACAGTCCTTCTTATCAAAAGATTATAAAGCAATTATTTGGCGATAAGGCAATAATAAAAAACAAAGCTACTGGAAAATTTGAAATAAATACTAAAGCAGAAAACTTTAAAGATATTAATGATTACGTTATTGACGAAGCATTAGCTAGAGCAATTGGTGATAAAGGAGAATTATTTGTAAACGAGGTACAAAAAAGAAAGTCTTTTCAAGATTGGATGAATCTTCTTTTTGATGTAGTTAAACAAATAGCTGGATTTCCTACTATCGGTTCTCAAGAATTTCAAGATTTAACTATAGACCAATTTGTAAATGCAGCTGTAAAAGAATTATTAGGAGGCAAGCAGATTAGCGATATTACAAGTGATAATCTAGCCAATCTTTCAAAAGAGTCGGCATATGCTAAGTTTAGTGTTACTGATAAAGAAAAAGAATTTAGAAAGAATGCTCTTGCTCAAGGATATACCAACAAAGAAATAAATGCTATTCTTAAAAAAGCTAAGAAACCATCTGTAGCTCCTGAAGGTAAAGCAACTGAAAATGAGCCGCCTACGGCAACCACAGAGCAAGCAGAATTTATTCCAAACGCTAAGGACATAGAATCATTTAAAAAGATACTAGAAGGAACAACTAGTGATGCTATTAGAATAAACAATGCAATAAAAGAAGCTAAAAGCAATCCTAATTTAAATCCTAAGATAGTTGAAATCATGCAAAACTTTAAAGAGCTAAAGAAACAACTTATGGCTAACGTAGAGTTAACAGAAGACTGTTCTTGGTAGAGTAAATATAAAAACTTAAATTTGTACACAATATGAATAAATATTACGAATTATCAGACGAGGCTATGGAGATTATTGCTCCATTAGCTGAAATAGAATTAGAACAGTCAACTTTCTATAATCAATTGGCTATCACTGCTAACAGATTAGGATTCTTGATGGCGCAGAAATACTTTAATCAAGAAGCTATAGAAGAGAAAGAACACTTCATGGGATGGGCTGACTATATCTCTGGAAGGGGTAATAACTACACAGTGCCTGCTATAGGAATAACTAAATGTAAGAGTAAGAGCTTGTATGAGCTAATAGAAATGGCTTTGGCTAAAGAGGTTGAGGTTAGTAAGTTATATGCAGAGCAAGGTATGAAGTTGTTCAACGTAGACCAGTTAGCGTATCAGAAGTTAATTGGTTACTTACAGATTCAAAATGATGCGATAATATTCTACACTGACTTATGTGCAGTATTTGAAAACTTAGACAAGGCAGGAGAGTTAACAGCAGAACACTCGTACTTTGAGAATAAATAAAGAAATTAAGTCAAGGTGTCGTATAAAGGCAATTACGCTAGTTTATAATTAGTATTGTGGTTCAATTCCATGCCCTATGACTTTTATCATTTGCTATTTCAAAGATTAGTATTAAATTTGTGATGTTGTAATGCGGATTCAACGATTTTCATTTGTATATTCTTCTCGTTAAAAATATAATAGCCTTTAGATAGGCAATAAAGAAAACCTAGATATCCGCATTATCTGGGTTTTTTTATGCCCATCAACTAAGGTATTGTATGATATTGTATATCTTATAGCTAGGCAACTTAAATGCTACAAACAAAAACAACTATGTAAAAATAATAGCCCCATAAAAATTCCAAGCAATGTTTAGCTGACAACTTGGGCGTGAAGTGAAAGAGATATACTTGATGGGGCTGCGTTCCGCATACGCAAGGTACTTAGCAGTGTACCATTTGTTATTTTACCGATATCGTTTAGGGCGTTTGCCACTTTTAAGTCCTAAACCAATGCCTGAAGAAACCCTCCCCTTCACGCATATAGCTACTGCTGTATTAAAACTTTAGATTTCAATATAAATTCATTAAATTTGCCTAATTATAAAAAATAAAAAAACAAATGGCTTGCTTTGTCACCTACAAAAATAAACGTTATTCTGAACCCGAATTCTTCGCATTGCTCGCAGCTGGTGAGTACGATAAGCTAGTAGCTGACGGAAGTTTTGTTCCTAAAAAAATAACTTTGTCTACAGATGCACCTGCTCCAACAAAAGGCAAGATGAAAGAGCGCAGTTTAACGAAACAATTCTTAAAGGACAATCCTTCCCTACAACTTTCTGAAGGTGCTATAAATTACGAAGAGATATCTAATAAGAGTACCGTAGAAGAAGTAATGAATCTAATAGATGAACTTGGCTTAGACGCTTCTGTATACGCTGTTGATGACTGGAAGAATGGAATGAACCTACGAGTTAGGTTTACCATGGCTCAAATTTTAATTAAGAAATTATCAAAAGAAGGTAGACTAGACGAAGCTAATGATTTAAGAGAGAGACTAGTAGTTGCTGCGACAGAGGCTGGACAAGGCATACAAGCATTTGCTATGTTCCCTGCACTTACAGCTGAAGGAGAGCTAAGAAAGATGTTGAAGATGATAAACAACATCAACAAGAAAAGGGAGAAAGCAGATAAGAAGCTTACTAAAATAAAAGAAAAGTTTAAACAAGCCAACGAAGACGCTATAAACGAGGCAGTTGAAAACCTAGGAGGCAAGCCTTCTGAAAAAAGAAAAAAGGCAGCAAGAACCTATGCCGACTACGGTACTAAGAATAAGGTTATTACAAAAGCAAAGTACGAGGAGATGAAAAAAGCCCTTGCTAATAAAGCTTTTTCAGCAGCTATACCTGTTCAATTAATTCCTATTGGTGTATATCACTTAGAGGCTGGCTCAAGAAAGTTTAAAGAATTTAGCGAGGCACTTATAGAAGACTTTGGAGATAAGGTAAAACCATACTTAGCTGACCTTTATAAGAAAGCAGCAAAAGAATTAGGTATTCCTGCATCGGAAATAGACAGTGAAGCAACTATCTTACAGGAGAACAAAGACAGAAGGGCTAGAGAAGCTAAGAAAAGTGTAAAAGGGGCTCTTAAAGATTTAGGCTTATCTATTTCAAAAATAGCCATAGAACACTATACAGTAGTAGATTCTGCTAAAAGAACTCTAGTAGAAAAAATAATGGCAGAAACTGAACTGACTGAAAATGAGGCTAAAGAATATGCAAAAGCTATAGAAGAAGAGTTTGACAGACTAGCCACAGAAAAGAAAAAGAAAATATTAGACACAGTATTTAATCCTAAAGAAAGAAAGAAACCTGAGCTAAAGAACTTAGAATCAGAATTATTAAAGCTAACTAATTTAGGTGCATTCAAAGAACAAGACTTAGTAGAAGCATATGCTGATAAAATGGGTTGGGCTAAGTTATCTCAAGAAGAAATATCAGAAATAGAAAGGCTAGCTTCAATAGTAGAGGAATCTCCAGAAGGAATAAAAAGAGCACAGGCAGTTGAAGACTTATTAGGATACGAAGCTAAAATAAAAGGAATTCCATTAATGGATGTTGTAACGTCTATATGGTACGCAAATGTTTTATCTGGATTTACTACTCAGCTAGTTAACGTGATAGCTAACGCAACTCAATTATTGTTCTCTTACGGAGAATCTGCCATAAGAAACCCTAGAACAGGAGTATTTATGGCTAGAGGTATTATAAATGGAATAAATAGAGGTATACTAGAAGCAGGGAGTTCATTAAAAACTGGTTATAATCCAATCAGAGGAAGAGTGGAAATTCCTTCTACATTAGAACTAAAAACATTTAAAGGAGGCAAATACAACCCAGCTAATTATTTAAAGTATGTAAGAAGACTAATGGTAGCATCCGATGTTATTATGTTTGAAACTCAGAAAGAAATGAGAGCTTATCAGTGGGCTAGAATGTTGGCTGCCAATGAAAATAAATTAGACCCTAGTGTTAAAATTAAACAAAGAGCACTTGACATACTACACGCAAATGACAGTACTATTCCTGATGCAAAATTAAAAGCATCTGAAGAGGCTCAGCTAGAGATAGATGCGGTAAATACTGAAAATATATCTAGTTCTGAAAAAGCAAAAAAAATAAAGAACATAAAAACAAACGAAAAAAGAAGAGTATTTGAATTAGTACAACAAAGCAGAGGCTCTGAAATAATGGACGAAAGTAATGCTTATGCATCTTGGAACACGTTTAATCATCCTGCTTCTGGTTTGCTAGGTGCTGTAGCTAAGAGAGTTAATCAGTTAATAGAAACTAATGGTGTTACTAAAATATTTAGATTTGTTGTGCCTTTTACAAATGTAATTGCAAACGTAGCTAACATGGGAATAAACTACACTCCTTGGGGATACATAAGAGCTGCTAGGCAAGGCTCTGCATTTGGAATACCTAAAGCAGAGTGGGATTCTATGTCACAAATGCAGCAAGACCAATACAGAGTAGAAATAGTAACAAAAGCTACGGTAGGACTGGCTATGTCGGCTGCTGTTTTAATGTTGACTTTAAAAGGAGATGACGATGATGAGCCTTTACTAGAAATAACAGCAAATGCTACAGGTAAATACAAGAAAAATGAGGGTCTTAAAAATGAGGGATGGCAACCATATTCATTTAGAGTTTACAACAAAAAAACCAAAAAATATGGCGATTGGATTTCATATCAGTACAGTCCTTTATTAGTAATGTTTAGTCTTATTGGAAACCTAAAAGATTATGAAAAGTATAGAAAAGAAAATACAGATGATAACCTTTTAGATAGAATATCTTTCGCTGCTGTTGGCGCATCAAGAACATTTTTAGACAGTACTTTTTTAGTATCTATAAATTCATTCCTTAAGGCTCTTACAGAAACAGAAGCAGGAGACGCTGTAGATGACGCAATGAAATCTATATTTAAAACCGTTAAGGGATTTGTTCTGCCTGCGCTATACACTCAGTCAGCAAGGGAAGTTCAAAGAGCGTTTGACGTGCCAGAAAAAGAAGTTGGAACTAGTTTAGTTGCGGAGTTAGTAAGAGACATTCCTGTTGCTAGAAATATGCTAAACGACAGAGTTAATATATGGGGTCAAAGGTCTATTGCAGACACAGATAAGTTTACATCTAAATCTGAAGATACGGACTTAACCGCAACACTGACAAGTAAAAAAATATTTTTAACAAAACCAAACATAAAAACAACAAATATTATAGATATAGAAAGCGGCAAGTTTAGAGCAATGACTGATAATGAGTTTTTTAGTTACGCAGAAGAAAGAGGTAAATATTTGTACGAAACTTTAATAGATAGACTTGAAGATATTAAAGAGATGTCAAATGAAGACGCTCAAAAAGAAGTAAGTTCTATTGTTTCAGATGCATCAAAACTAGCTGAAGCTAAATCTTCTTTACCTATAGAGTCTTACGAAAGAATAAAAAAAGAAATGAGAAATCAGTATCGTGAAAAGAAAGATGAGTCAAAAGCAAAAAAAGAAGAAAAAGCTTCTGAAGAAAGAGGAGCTAAAGTAACTCCTGAATATAAAAAAGAAATACAAGATATTAAGAAAAATGACGTTAGTCAGATATCTAGGTTTATTGTTTCTAAAATTAAACAAAGCGGAACTAAGTCTAGGGAAATTCGAAAACTTTTAGCATCAGAAAAACTTACAGATGAATATGTAGACATGGTATCTAGTGCAGTGAATAAAATATTAAAACAACAAGAAGCAGCAAAACCAACAACAAATTAATTAACGTATATTTGCACTATGAGCCTTTTACCAACAAATAACCTAGAAATTGTAGACCCTTTCGGAGAAATAATTAACTTTACTGATACTACAGGTGGTTACGCCACAAACAATACTGACGGATACGGAAGTCCGAACCTAACATACGCACAGGTTGGAGGTGTAAATTTACTAATAGGAAACTATGTAAATATTGTTCCCTCGGAAATAGGTGTTGGGGCTGCTTTAGTTCCTTACACTCAATATATTAAAACTAGCGGAACGGCAAAAACATATGATAGCAAGTCAATAGCTGTAGGCAACTACCTTGTGCCACACACAACAGGATTAGTAGTGGCAGCTGGCGATACATTTGAGACAACAGGATATTACAATCCGCTAATAACTCCATCAAGATGGCTGCCAACAGCTTTAGGAACTCCTTTATATTTAAGTACGCAAGACTTAGGTTACACCACACTTGGAGTTATTCCTGATAGCATACTAACCTTACAGTACGAGGTTTATGGAATTGTAAATACTGTAGCATTCACAACAGTATTAGGCACTAAGTACTTAGTTACTGGAACTGGAATTGTTTCTTATTTAGGAAGCAACTACAAACAAGGAGAAGTATTTACAGCATCAGGAACTTCAACAGTAGGCGTAGTAAGCGGAACTTTCGGAGTTGCACCTTATAATAGTGGAGCAGTAAGTAATTTTCAAACTATCTACAACCTAGAAACTAGTTTAGTAGAATTACAAACATCAAATATTTTAAATCCTAAACCTCAAGGCAGGGAGTATAACTATCAGATAGCCACCATTTTTACAAACATCTACACTATGCAGAATGCTGCTAATATCGGTTTAGTAAGTCTGGGTCAGGCGTACAATAATATTGTAAGTTTACAGGAAGAGGTTGATAACTTAGCTAATAATATATATTAATGGACTACAATCAAATAATATATCAGTTAAGATTAGAGCAGGTTCGTTGTACACAACTAGGACTGCCATTTGACGTTAGCGATGGCACTATTATATACTTGAGTAATCTTATTCACAGCTATAATTTTGTCGGAATGACTGATAGTCAGAGAATAATAATAAGAAATGAGTTGAACAGCATAGTACAAGATGTTAGCTACTACACCTCTTTCACTCAAGGACTATTTAATGGTTACTATAATTCACAAGTTTAAATTATTGTAAATTACAAAGGAAAAGACTAATTTTGCAATAGAATAATAATAACAATAATAAATGTCAATACAGTTATCAAGAGCCAACACAGGTACACCATTAACCACAGCAGATTACAATAGTGATAATCTAATAGTGGAGACTGCTGTTAATTCTTTATTAGGTACATCTAGCAGTGGAGGGACTGTAACGAACTTTACAAAAGTAGATACAGATACTTCATCAGAATTATTTAGTGCAAGCGTATCTAATCCAACTACAACACCAGAAATAACATTCTCAAGAATAAGTAAGGCGGCTAACCTTGTATATGCCTCTCCAGACGGAGCTTCAGGCAAACCTACAATGAGAGCCTTAGTATCAGGAGACTTACCAGTAGTTCCTTTTAATAAAGGAGGTACAGGATTGTCTGCAATAAATGCAAATAGAATTATCAGAACAAATAATGCAGGTTCAGCAATTATAGAAGGAGCTATAACCGCAGGCTCATCAAAAATTAGTATTAATCCTACTAATCCAAACTTTGAATTAGATGTAGTTCCAGCAAACATAGAAGTAAATACTTTGGCAGCAACTACTCCTTTGTCTTTTGCTAAGGGAGGAACTAATGCATCTACAAGACAAAACGCTATAAATGCTCTTACAGATACAGGTGTTACTGTAAATATAGGAAAAGCTTTAATAGTAGATGGGTCTAATAACGCAACTTGGACAACATTTTCAGCAGGTGTTTCAAGTGTTAATAGTTTAACTGGTGCTGTTTCTCTTACTACTGCCTTAATACCTGAAAGTGGTAATTTATATTATACTGATGTAAGAGTAACTAATAACGCAACAGTAGTTGCAAACACCGCAAAGGTTACTAATGCCACTCATACAGGCGATGTTACAGGAAGTGGTGCTTTAACAATAGCTGCTGGAGTTGTTACTTACGCTAAAATGCAGGCAATAAGTGCAACTAAAAGATTATTAGGAAGAATTAGTGGAGGTGCAGGAAGCACAGAAGAAATAGTTATTAGTGGTAACTTAGCAATGAGTGCTACTGACCTAATTGTTAGAACTTCTAAAATAAAGACAGTTACGGCAGATTATTCAATACCTATCACAGAAGGAACTATTTTAGTAAACGCCTCAAGTAAAACAATAACATTACCTGATACTTCTACAGTAGCAAATGGCGATGAATTTATAATTAAAAATATAGCAGGTGCTACAAACAATACAGTATCAGTATTTAACGCAGGTATTGAAGAAATAGATGGTTCAGCAACATACACAGGTTTAAACTTAGCATATAATTGTGTAACCCTTAAATATGGTGGTTCAAACAGATGGTACATTATGAATAAAATAACAACTGGATAGTAATGGCAACAGATATAATCATCTCAACTGACAATAGTACAAATACCACCTTAGGTATATACGATAGTACTGACTACACTGGACTAGGAATTAGTATTTCTGATGTAAAGGCAGTTAGGTTTTTATTCTCTACATATAACAGTGTGTTAAACTCTGGCATAGTTGGAGCTTTGGTAGCTAATAATGAATACCTTGTAATAACAGGAACTCTTCTATTGGAAGGTGTTAACTATAATTCAGGAGACGTATTTGTAGCGCACTCAAATTACACCATACCAGTAACCTCAGGATTGTTAGTAAGCTCTACAGGATACTACAGCACATACAATACACTAATACCAAGCACAATAACTAATTATAATTTTTACCCTTCTGATTTAAACGAGAACTCTACAACATTTGCAGACTCGGCAAGAACAGTTAATTACGAAATTTATACGACAGAAAGTGCATCAGGAGGAGGGTTAACAAATATAGCAGCAGGAACTTATATTGTAAAAGGAACACCTAATGATTTTATTACAGTAGCAGGAGGGAAATATTATGTAGGTCAAGTGTTTACTAAGTCAACCTCTTTTACATTCTTAGGAACACCTACAGTAGTAAGAAGCTTTGATGAAAACTCTTTTGACTTCTGGACTAATGCAGCATCAAGTGTTATATACCAAAGCTATGTAAATAGTTTATCAAATAGTACACTAAACGCAAGCGAAGACTTTAAAGATAACTTTATAAGAACCAATACTTTATACTCTTTACCTTATGTACAGAGTGCGACTAGTATTGCCTACGACTTTAGCGCAGTACAATCATCACTTGATATTATTGTCAACTACTTAGGAACTAAAAACAAAAACTTAAAATAATAAATAAATAAATGTTAAGACCTAATTTCAATTCAATGTTCACAAGAAGCTGTAAAAAGATATCTGATAAGCAGATTTCTAATATTGCAGACTTTAAGAAAGGCAGAACAACACTAATGGGCTCTCAGTTTGTTAATTACAATTCTTTTGTAACAACTCAAACTCAGGACAACTTAATGAATGGAAATACAGATTATAACAGCATGAATATTAACTTAGACTACTTACTACAAAAATGGGACTACTAACACCGATAAGCACAAACATAATTACAAGTTTAATGAATTACATAAATAATTATGTAACTTATAAATTAAGCTCTTTTATATTAAATACCAATAATACAGTTACAGGGGCACAATCTGTTACACTGAATAAATTAAACGGAATAGTAACATATACATTTGCAGCTGCTGCCGCATCTGTAACTTATTATAATTTAACAAACAGTACAATAAACAGTAATAGTTACATTGTACCAACAATTAAAGTAAATGCAGCTGAACCTGCTGTGCTATTGCTTGGAGGATACTTTATATCAGGAACTACCATTACTTTTTATGTATATAATGCATCAGTTACTCCTTCTGGCTCATTTAAAATACATTTTCAAGTAGCTGGATAATAATTAATAACTAACAAAAATCATTTTTAGCCTGAAGAACTGAAAATGAATATAATTAAAAACACATATGGCACTAACAGAAAAGGAAAGTAAAGAACTGTCCAAATTATCTATGGACTTACAAATTAAGATAAAGGAGTGGAGTAAACTTTTTGATACAGTCAAGAAGAGCCATTCCTTGAGTACCTATCTAACCATCTTTAGACAGAGAAAGTCTTGGCAGGATGAGATAGATGAATCTCCATTTACTATCAGAGCTCAAAATGAAGATGAAGATGCAAGAGCACAATCCGAGACGGCAATGAAGATAATTAAACTTCTTCCTGACTTAGATAGTGACTTAGAAAAGCTATACATCAAGATGACTACTGACGAGAAAACAGAAGTAGAGAGAGTTAAGGCAGGAGAGGCAGAAAACATTTTAGCTAAACACTTAGAAGCTAATGGCAAAAAAGCATAACAGTATAGAGTTATTTGGAACAAGTGGAGAGCCTGACGACAATGGGAATATAAAGAACTTATTCTACGAGTGTCCAGAACCATTTGAACCTGTATATAATAAAGACTTACCAAAGAAACAACAGAGATGGGAAAGACCTAAAGACCCAAACTTTAGTCACATGACTGTTGAAGAAAAGCAGAATTATCAGTTAAAGGAATTATTTAGACTAGAGAACGGTTATCATTTTTATAATAATGGAGAGTTAGTATATCTTACTGGTTCTCATTACGGATTCTTAAAGCACTGGGACTTAGGAGGAGGAGTCTACCCCAACTATAGATGGGCTCACGCTCAAATGGCTCTAATGCAAGACCTTTGCAAAAAGGATGAAAACTGTTACGGACTAGTTGCCTACACACAAAAGCGTTACGGTAAGTCAGAAATGATTCCTTCACGAATGTTATTCGATAGCTTACTAAGACCAAAGGCTAGTTACTTCCTACAGGCTACAAAAGATGATAAGGCTCAGGCTTTGTTTCAAAGAACATTAAATGCATTCTTATCATTAAACAATTCACTTCCTTACATTTACCAACACACTTACAAGAATGATAGTATATTCTTTAAACAGAATCAAACTATTAAAAGAAGTTCAGACAAGGTTACATTTAAAGACGGTAACTTTACTAGGATAGAGGCACTACCCAGTAAGATAACAAGTATACAGGGGGAAAGAGTAACAGAGTTTTTCTTAGATGAGTTTGCTAGTCAGGAACTTATGGATATGGAACAGTTATTTGGAACGCTAATAGCACAGTGTACCGAGGGAACTAGAGACATTATCGGTAAGATTTGGCTAGTATCAACTGTTGAAAACGGCACAGCCAAGGCAGTCCCTTTCAGCAAAGAGCTATGGTACGACAGCAATCCTTTTGAAAGAGATTTAAACGGCAGGACAAAGAGCGGATTATATAGGATGCTAATTCCTTACTATAAATCTGACCCTTCTTTTATTGACGAGTACGGAAATCCTAAAGAAGAAGAAGCTACGAAGTTCTTTACCAATATGTGTGCTGGAGCGAGCGACTCAAAGAAGGCTTTGCTAAAGAGACAGTTTCCTGAGAAGATAGATGATATCTTTGATGTGAATAGAGGCGGAGGATTAGAAATAGATGTAATTGAGATACTTAGACAAAGAGAGAAGCAACTCAAGGGAACTCCTCAACCAATGTATAAGATTCTCAAGAACTCAGCTACAAAAGAAGTTGACGTAACGCCAATGGCTAAAGGAGAAGATGAAAATGAGCTAGCTGTACAAATATTTGAGCATCCACAAGAACATCATTTATACAGAGCAGGACTAGATGCTACAAGTACGGATACTAACAGTACAAACAAGAATAATGACGGTTCTGAAAAAGGAAAGGCTAAATCTAAGTACGCTTTAGTAATACAAAGAATAACAGGAGCTAATCAATATATAGACGTTGCTAATATATGTATACGTCCAGACAAGAGAGCCATGGTAGAAAAGGCTGCATTGTGGCTATGTATGTACTACAATAAATTCGGAGGTCTTAGAGCCTACCCAGAGAGAAATGCAAGTGCTGGTAGTACCATTTCGGATTTATTTGAGACCGAGGGTCAGCAAAGATTATTGATTCGTCAATTAATAAAACACAATACAGAGAAGTTATTAGAGAAGTCTAGTAATGCTTATGGAATTTATATCGATGGAAACAATAAGGTGTACAGAACTTCTGTAATGAATAAGTACTTAAGACTGTACGGACATCAAATCAATTCATTAAGAATAGTTCAAGACTTACTAATCTACGGTTCAGCTAACTCCGATTTAAGTGATGCTTACGGAGTAGGATGCATGGCGTGTGGAAACTTCGACCCAGAGACTCAGCAAGAAGTCAAAAAGAAGATAAGTAGACCAACTATACTAAGTAAAATAGAAAATGGCGTAACTATTTGGTACGAACTAGAGAGCGGTAAACCTATAGAAGCCTAAAAAAATTTTGTAATTCATTTAAATATGTTAATTTTGTAGTATATATGCAATTAGATATTAATACATACCCTGCGGTTCAACCCTTACAAACAGTTGAAAACGAAAAGTGGGATGACGAAAATTACTGGAAACAGAATGTTCGTTGGGTTTGTTCTATGTATAATCAATTGGTAGTAACACCTCAATTAATTGGACTTCCTAACCAAGACCCTTTCTACGGTCTTCAGAACAGATATGTTCCACAATATGTAAAGTACGCTAGATACGTTTTTGGATGGCAGTACGGAACTTCTTACGAGCTAACAGCAAAGGACGGAAACAACAACAATACTCAAATTCCTTTATACAGAGGTAAGGATATTATTGCCTTATTCAATTACTTTAGAGGTAAGTTCGGATATTTAATTAAACCTATTCCAGATATTATGCAGGCTGGTTGTATAGCTGGTGATGCATTAAGCAGAAAGACTACAGAAAAGAATGTAATGAAATACATGATGGATGGTAGAAACTTCTTAAAGCAACAACAATTACTAGGTAACATTCAGGTAGAGGCAGGAACAGATTTAGATATTACAGACGAACAAGATATAGAGGCTTTATACACAAACTTCGTAGAGGCAAGTGAGAAGACTTATGTTAAGTTTGGCAAGAGTTTCTACATCTCAAATGAGTGCTACGACCAATTTATAAAAGGAGCTCAATACTGTTTTATCGGAGGAAGAGCAACATCATTCATAACAGAAAGAAACGGTAAGGTTTTTATGGACTTAGTTCCACCTGAGTACGCTGTTGTTGATATGAACAAGAATGATGACCAACACAGAGACGATGACTATGCTGGACAAATTAAACCATACTCGGTATCTGACGTTGTTTCTAAATGGAAATTGACTAAAGAAGAGGCTGAAGACCTTGAAAGAATCGCAAGAGACGGAACAAGTCAAGCTCCCTATGTAACAGGATGGGTTAACTTTAACTGGTACAGTAACTATAATGGTGTGCCTAAAGTTTGGGTAGCAGAGAAAATACAATGGCAATCAATTACTTATGTAGACAAAGTGCCTGTATCTTGTATAAGAGAGGCTACCTTAATTGGTAACAAATATCTAAAAGACCAAAAGATTGTTCCTAACTCTATTTTAGATAAGAGAGACAAAAGAAGAAAGAGATTGAGCTATATTACTTGTACTCCTAATACAATTCTAGGTGCAAACCAAGGTGTAATTGGAATGGTAAGTGATATGCAGGACATCAAAGATAGTTTGATTACTATGATGCTTAACTCTGTAGCTAGAAGTATAGGCAAAGCAATATATATTGACACAGCTCAACTTCCTGAGGGAATGAGAAGTCCTGAGTTTTTATCACAGCTAAAACAAAATGGTGTGATTGCAGCTAACAGGTCTGAAATTGATGCTGACCAGAAAATGAACCCTCTAATCGAGGTAATGGACTTAACACTAGACCCTAATATCAACTCACTCTTAAATCAAGTAGCATACTTTGACAATGCAATAGCAGATGTTTTAAATATGCCTAAGAACGTAAGACTAGGAAGTGGTTCATATCAATCAGAAGGACAAAGAAATAGTAACGCAGAGAATAGCGATACAGGTAATCAGTGGTTGTACGGAAGTTTAACCAAGTGGATTGAGAACAATATAGAATTTGCTGCTGACTTATGGATTAAGATAGCTGCCGAGGGTGGTGAAGATATAGCTGTTATGGTAGGTGATACTATGGCTGAGATGCTAACTAATAAAGAGATTCAAGACTGTTACGATAGTGACTATAAGATGTATCTAAACTTTGACAATACTGTAACTCAAGAAGCTAAGGTAACCTTACAAGGAATGGCAGTACAAGAGGCTGGCGTTAACCCTGATGCTAAGTTAGAGTTCTTAAATATATTAGAACTTAAAACTATTTCTGGCATGAAGAGCTACTTACAGAACGAGAAGCGTAAGAGACAGCAAAGAGAAGATGCAGCTATTAGACAACAGCAAGAAGCAGCAGCGGCTAACTCACAAATGCAGGCAGAAGCTCAACAGAACATAGCTGCACAACAAGGACAAACTGCTTTAGAGAATTCAGCAATGAATAACAATGCGAAGCAGGAGGAGATGATGTTGCAGAATGAGATGAATAATGCACAACCACCACAACAATAGAAAAAATAAAAACACACAAATAATAAAAAAACAATGGATAAGAAAGCACACGTTGAAGTTTACAAACTTCGCACAATTGAGAGATGTGAGACATCACCTCAAATTAAGTTAATGAGTATGAACAACTCAAAAAATATGTATGAGTACCTAGCTAATGTTGATGGTACATACCAATCTTTTTTAGGCTTCCCACAGGAACAGCATTTAAGAGAAATTGTTGCGTTTTACCCTAATATGCCAACAGACCAAAAAGGTTCTAGGTACATCTGGGAGTACAACTTGGAGGTTGCTACAGACGAATATTTATTATTCTTAGAGCAAAATCCTACAGCAGACAGATTGAGCGTTGTTAACTACAAGAATAATAAATCTTTAGTTCAATTATTAAAGAGCCATAGACAAGTTATTTGGAAAGACGGTGGAAGAGAGAATAAGAATACTAATATCAAGAGTGACGTAGTTATTTTTGAATTAGTTAATACAACTGAAATTACAAGTGTAAGAACTAAGTTAGAGAAGTTAGCTATCGAGGCAAGTGCTAAGATTAACTACTGGAGCGAGTTTGATACTAAAACTTATTTAAACTTCTGTTACTTATGGGGTGTTCAAGGAATTGAAACTTTTACAAAAGAAGCTTTGTTCAGCTCTATGATTAATAGCGTAAAGGCTAACTTAGACAAGTACAGAGAAGTAATAGGCTGGTTAGATAACGAAACTAGAATCTATATTAGTATGGGTCTAGCTACCTTATTAAAAGATGAGAGCAAGAAGACTATTATAACAAAAGATGGTAACTACTACACCTTTAACAAGGAATTAGCAGGAGTTACTATCGATGAGGTTGTTAATTACTTTACTACTCATCCTCAGTCATATAGGTTATTAAAGAACTTATTAGATGTTAAGGATAGTATAGATGTTGAGTTGCCAAGCGCACCTAAGGTGTCAATGGATAAGAACGAAATAACTCCAGCTATCTCAGCAGCAGAGCAAGACAAAGAAAAAGAAAAGCACATTGCTGAAATTGAGCGTAAGTTAACTCAAGTAAAAGAAGGCAAGAACGTAATGGGAGAGAAAGAAAAAGGAAGATTTCCTTTAATAGATAACGTGTTGATTACCACTACAGACGTGTTGGCTCAATTGGCTAGTACAGAAATAGTAGTTAAGCATGGCTTACAAACTCATTACTGGGCTAAAGCAAAAGAATACAAACTAACAAATTAATAATAATAGATAATGAATAACGAGATAGGTTTATTTGACACGATAAGTGCGGATTATATAGTAGCAGGTGTAAAGATGGAGTTAGACTTAACTTCAACTACTACCCAAGACTTTTACTTAGAAAATAAAGTAAATGAGGGGATAGGAGCTTTACGCAGTGCATACACATTAATTCCAAGTATTGCTGTATTAAATATAGACCCTGATACGTTTTCAGCAAAGTTACCTAAAGGTTTTGTTAGACTAGTAGGTAAAAATTCAGTTAGAATATTAGATAACACAAGGAATCAGAGTGACAATGGGACGGTTATACTAGGTACAACCTCTCCCATTGGTAACTCGAATGGATTCTATAAAGGAGATTTAGCTATTAACTTTACCGCACAGGTAGTTGATGGTTACTTGTACTTTGGTAGTGCTATTACACAGACAATGTGTGAAATAAGTTATATCGGAACAAACATAGACGCAAACGGAGAACTAAAGATACCAGCCTTGGCTTACAGACCGTTATTAGCATTCGTTTGTTCTGAATGGCTATTTAAAAACAATGACCCTAAGAGTCAAAAATGGGAGCGAAGATGGAGGGAGGGTAAGAGCTGGTTCAAAGGAATAATGGCTCAACCAGATGCTATGGAAGCACAATTACTAGGATACATGAACAACCACATGGCTACATATGGTCAAGGTGGGTATTGGGTATTCTAGTCCTTCAAGAAATTATTTTTATATCTAGTAAGACTTCCTTTGATTATGGAGGTCTTATCTAGACCTAAAAGAGCGCATAACTCAAATAGCTCTACCACCTCACGTTGGGTACACCTGAAATTTATTATGGAACTTCCGTTCTTAGAGTTGTTAAGAACCTTGATGCATTGCTCACTTAGTTTTTGACTAGGGAGGTTTGCAATTCTCTCTAACAACCTAATATCTATCGTTTTATCCATTAAATGTTTTACCTATATGTAAAACACAAAGGTAACTATAATTTTATATAAACAAATATAAATATAATCTTTGCAAGAGAAAAAACATTAATACAATAAACATTATGGAAGAAAGAGTATTAGACGCAACTGCTCC
>Ga0247722_10000176_pt1 | contig 40258 bp, 32 predicted proteins | sample MSEWelMarce3H_FC_FD_189094 | JGI IMG/M metagenome (GOLD analysis project Ga0247722, IMG submission 189094) | Subsurface sediment microbial communities from gas well in West Virginia, United States - MSEEL Well Study Marcellus 3H_FC | ecosystem: Environmental > Terrestrial > Deep subsurface >... | reverse complement strand
GATAAGGATCGTCTTCATCTAAACGGCGCACTTGTGATGGGTGAACCACTTGGCCCGCCACCAAATTGTCGGTTAGATCAAGCAGACCGCGAATAAAGTTTTTGTAGCATTCAATACCGCGTGCCATTAGCATTTCGCGATCGCTTGGTGGGTTTTTCACCACAAAGCCACCTTTGGAGCCAACCGGCACAATCACGGTATTCTTGACCATCTGGGCCTTGACTAGACCCAAGACTTCGGTACGGAAGTCTTCACGGCGATCAGACCAGCGCAAACCTCCTCGAGCAACCTTACCGCCGCGCAAATGCACGCCTTCCATTTCTGGTGAGTAAACAAAGATTTCAAATAGCGGTACAGGCTGCGGCATATTAGGGATACGTGCCGATTCCACCTTGAATGACATATACGATTTAATCTTGTCATCACTATCGAGCTGGAAGAAATTGGTACGCACCGTTGCTAAGATCGCGGCCAGTAGGCTGGAGAGGATTTTTTCTTCGTCCACGCTCGATTGGTTGGCGCAAGCCTGACGAATTTCTTCTGCTAAGATTTCAGCTACTCCCGCCGAGTTACTGACAGGATCATGTGTTAGCACAAATAGCGCAGCAAGCTGCCCACTGAGCTTGCCATGGCGCAGCAAGCAATCGGCAATAATTTCAATGCCGTACTTGAGGTTGACTTGACGCATATAGCAAGCATAGGCACGGAGAATCAGTACTTCACGCCATGCTAGGCCTGCACCTAAGATTAAGCGGTTAAAGCTATCGTTTTCGCAAGCGCCTTCAAAAATAGCGGTAAACGCGGCGATCAAGCGTTCACGATCGATACTGTTTTCTAGCGAAGTGCCTGCAGGTAGGCGCAAGCCAATATCAATAATCCAAGCGTGTTCGGTTTGATCGAAAGTCAACGCATATGGGCGCTCATCCAATACGCGCACGCCGAGGTTTTCTAAGAGCGGCAGGCAATCGGATAGTTCAATTGGCTTGCCACGGTAGAGTTTCAAACGCCATAGAGTAGGATCAACCACGCTACCTGGTGAAAGGGTAATGGCGATCTTGTCATTCTTTAAGCTGGCTTCTAGCGCTTCGATATCGTAAACCGCCACGCGGCCAGTGAAATCTGCGCAGTAAGCGGGGGAGAAGGCACGTTGATAACGCTGATACAGTGCTGCGCCGGTTTCTTCACCGCGTACATGGCTTAGCTGATTACGTAAATCATCTTGCCAGCGTTGTGCGGCGCGGGCGATTTCGTCTTCGATCTCTTTAACGTCATAAACAATGCGCTCACCAACCGGCAGGTGAATCAGGAAGTGGATCCGTGCCAACGAGCTGTCAGCCAGCAACACATTGAATTCAGCTTCATAACCACCAAGGCGCTCCATGAGGATTTTTTCTACTTTAACGCGCACTTCCGTGGTGTAGTTATCGCGTGGCACAAACAGCATTACCGATACATAACGGCGATATAGATCTTCGCGGAAGAAAGTACGCACACGGCTGCGCTCGTGCAGGCTAACTACGCCCTGAGCAATACGTGCCAAATCATCAATGCCGATTTCTAGCAGCTCATCGCGCGGATAGGTGTCGATAACATTTAGCAGCGCTTTACCACGGTAGCCGCCTACATCGGCATCACTAGCTAGTAATACGGCGTTAATTTTTTTACGCAGCAGCGGAATGTTTCGTGGTGGTGAGGTGTAAGCGCTGGCAGTATATAAACCCAGGATACGTAACTCACCGATGACTTTGCCCGTGGCGTCTACTTCACGCAGGCTCACCATATCCAGATATGCAGGGCGGTGAATGAGGGAGCGGGTATCGGCCTTGGTCATCAAAATAAGCTGATCGGCAGAATAAGCGCGTTCGCGCAGGTCAACCGGCAGGGCCGCCCAAGTGTGCGATAGGCCAGAGTCGCCCGCATCGCGCAGCAGGCCGTGACCAGAGCCGCCAACAAAGTGTAAGTCACCATTTTCAGCAAAGCGGTAATCACGCACACCTAGGAAAATAAAGTGCCCCGCCAACATCCATTCTAAAAATGAGCTGGTTTCACGCACCAATACAATATCGAGTGGAGGCGGACGATGGCGCAGACCTTCTAGCGCGGTAGTGACGCGATCTGCCATCGCTGGCCAATCGGTAACACACGCATCCAGCATATCTAAAGCATTATTTAGATCGTTTTCTAGCTGGGTAATGGCGTCGCTAGAGGTGATGCGATCAATCTCAATATGCATCCATGATTCGGCTGCGCCAGCCTCATCCATCTCTTGCCAATCACCATTTTCCTGACGTGTGACTTGCAATACAGGGTGTACCACCTGATGAACGCCGTAGCCAAGGCGCGCTACCGACATGCCGATGGTGTCAACTAAGAAAGGGCGATCAGGTTGGACGATTTCGATCACGGTATGGCTACTTTGCCAGCCGTGGTCAGGTACGCTTGGATTATAAATGCGTAATTTGCGTGTATTGGCCACGCGGTTGCGCGCCATACGCCAATGCGCAAGTACCGCGCCAAACCAATCTTCCGGCGTTTTTTCTATTAAATCGTCTTCAGAAATGTGGGCGAAGTAAGCAGAGAGAAAATCTTGGGTGATCGGCTGGTCACTCGCCGCAACAAGTTCACCTAGTGCTTTGAGTGTGGACAAAACGGTCATAACAGAAGCTCCGGTTCAGTGTGCCATGACTCTATACCCACCTTTCAGGCATTGCCAGCTTTGGCGCATCATGATTTTCACTAATAGCAGGATTACAATAGTAAGAATATTGCAGCCAAGTTGTTGTTGTTGTTAATGAATAAGCCTGACAGCATGTTATTTTTAACAATAGGGTAGATTGTAAATTTCAAGAATGTTTAATTTATGAATGGTTTTAAAAATCTCTTGTTTTTTTGTAGGTACAAACACCTATGATTAGGTTTTATAAAAATTAATGCTTAAAAAAATCGTGCTTTTATTGGCTTACTGAAATAATACCTCGCTGCATTTTTTAAACGTGCGTTTTAAAATTTTTTAAAGAAATGGCATCGTTTTAGCGATTAAAGAAAGCTCAAAAAATCGCAGATATATTTCTCCGTAAATACGGCCCCGCCACAAGGAATAGACTTGTCTAGAGCAGAGCGCTTACTTGCCTTAATTCAAAAACTACGTTTGTATCATTACCCCATTAGCGGTGCTGTTTTAGCGGGTGAGCTAGGAATTAGCCTGCGAACGCTCTACCGCGATATCGCTAGCTTACAATCGCAAGGCGCGCAGATTGAGGGTGAGGCAGGGCTTGGCTTTGTCTTAAAGCCTGGATTTACTTTGCCGCCGCTGATGTTCAGCGTTGAAGAAATTGAAGCATTGGCCCTTGGTGCCAAATGGGTAGCCCAGCGCACCGATGCCCGCTTAGGCGCTGCGGCCAGCCACGCTTTAAGTAAGATTGCAGCGGTATTGCCCACGGAGCTGCGCTTAGAATTAGATACGGCAGCCTTACTCATCGGCCCTAGCCAACAGCCAAATGATTCTGACGAAATACTTGGTTTAATTAGAGAGGCGATTCGCCAAGAATGTAAGCTAGAGCTACATTATTTAGATGCACAGGGCAAAGAATCCACCCGCGTTATCTGGCCCTGCGCCTTGGCATTTTTTGATCATGCCAGAGTAGTGATTGCATGGTGCGAGACACGCCAAGCTTTTCGCCACTTTAGAGTGGATAGAATTAAATCACTGCTGTCACAAGAGTTGCGCTACCCCAAGCACCGTCAAGCCTTACTAAAAGCGTGGCGACTGGCGGAAGGGATTATGGAGCAAAGGCCTTGATCTTGCTGCATAGCTAGCAGCCTGTCGGACTTAGACGGTCGAAGCGAAAAATCGCTTGGTCGAGACCAGATTTTGCCGGATTTGCAGCGCCAATAACGAGTTATTGGTCAAAAAGCTGGTGAAATATAGGCCGATCAGGTGATTTTGCAGCTGACTGATGCTAAGTCCGACAGGCTGCTAGACCTTGAAATGCTCAAAATCATCCACGGAGAGCTTATTCGCTAACACGCAGGCTTGTTAGGCAAAGATAAAAAGCCAGCTTTCAGTGGCCTTAAAATCCTTGTCATTATTTAAATTACGGCTTGTCACTGCTGACAAAAACTGACACTAGCCCCTGCTAAACTTCAGGTATGACTAAAGCGATGGAGCCTTACCATGTTTAATCCAGATTTTATACTGCTGTATGTAGATAGCCCCGCAGCCAGTGCCACGTTTTACCAGCGCATACTGGGTCATGCACCCATTGAGCTTTCAGCAACCTTTGCACTGTTTAAATTGGCATCCGGCCTTAAGCTTGGCCTGTGGTCAAAACACACGGTAGAGCCTGCGACTGGCACAACGGGCGGTGGGGGTGAACTAGCGTTTATGCTGCAAGGGCGGGAAGCCGTGCAAGCTCAGTACGAGGTTTGGAGCAAGCTGGGCCTTGTTATCGCTCAAGAACCTACCGCTATGGATTTTGGCTACACCTTTGTGGCGCTCGATCCTGACTCGCATCGCTTACGCATATACACCCTAGAATGAAGAGCTGGATTGCTGTGGCTTCTAGCGAGCACGTTGCTCGGGGCGTGGCGGGAAGTTATATGCAGGTTTGCCACGGCAAGTGCGGGCCTTTAAAACGCATCCAGCCCGGTGATTGGGTGGTGTATTACTCGCCCAGTACGCAAATGGGCGGCAAAGATAAGTTGCAATCCTTTACCGCCATCGGCATAGCAAGAGCAGGGGCTCCTTATCTTTTTGATATGGGTGGTGGCTTTATTCCTTATCGCCGAGATGTAGATTGGCTGCCCGCACAGCCCGCCGCTATTTTGCCATTGCTCGAACAATTAGATTTTTCCCGTGGCATACGCAATTGGGGTGCTCCATTTAGATTCGGCTTATTTGCAATTAGCCAGCATGATATCCAAACCATTGCGGAGGCGATGGCTGCTAGTAGCATTACTTTTCACCTCTCCCAAGACACACAGATTTCACTTTTTTAAAGGCTTTATATGCAAGCAAAATATGTTGAAAGTTTTTTAGTTTCTGGTTTACGTGCAAGAACAAAAAATAGCGATGAATTCAATCCCACTACGGCGCAAATCCCAAGGCTATGGGGACGTTTTTTTTCTGAAGGGCTGATGGATAAAATCCCAGAGCGCATCGCCAACTCACCTATTTACGGGGTGTATTCGAGCTATGAATCAGATGCTAACGGCCAATATGATTTAACCGCTGGCGTTGCCACATCCGCTCCAAGTGGCGATTTTAGCCACGCTGTCATTCAAGCTGGGCAGTACTTGGTTTTTGAAGTGCGCGGCGCCATGCCTGCAGCGGTGATCCAAGCTTGGGGCCAAGTTTGGGCGTATTTTGAGCAAAATATACAGATTAAGCGTAGTTTCATCAGTGATTACGAAGCCTATCTTGGGCCAAATGAAGTGCATATTTACATCGGAGTGGTAGCAGCGTAAGCATCAATTCCTGTAAAGTTGGCATGGGCTGCATAATATTTGCAGCCTTATATAAACAGGCTTTATAAAACAGGAAAACACATGAGTAAAACATTGATTAAGTTATTTGTTTCTTTCTGCCCAATGATCTTTATCGCTGCCTGCGCGCAAACGCCAGCCGTCGATTCCACGGCCAAAACACAGCAAACACAGCAAACACAGCAAACACAGCAAACACAGCAAACACAAGAATTATTAAGCTTAGTCGCTCAACGTTTGGCCGTTGCACCTATAGTGGCTCAAAGTAAATGGAATTCTGGCGGTGCAATTAATGACCCCGCCCGTGAGCAATCCATCTTGGCAGATGTGCAAAAACGGGCCATCGCAATTGAGCTTGATCCTCGATTTGCCGCTGCATTTTTTCAAAATCAATTTGATGCTGGTAAATTAATACAAAGCCAGCTACATCAACAATGGCGATTGCAAAAACAAGCACCCTTTTTGCCGTCCCCCGATTTAGCCAAAGATGTACGCCCCGTATTGGATGCACTAACCCCGCAATTGCTGATGAAGATAAAAACGGTGCAAGCGGATTTATGTAAACCTGAAACCAAGCGATTATTAAATACCGCAACAGGGCCACTCGCACAATTTAATCCCGAAGTAAGCGCAATGGCACTAAGGGCATTGCAATGCCCTTAATTCATGTTAGCCCCTTCTCATCTAATAGCGTGCGCATATTTTTTCTGTGTTTATGTCTTGAGGTAGATAATGCAAGGTAAGTGCCTTGGTGAGCTTTGGGTCCGCTCTATATTTAACTGTTTAAACTGCTTTGCAAATACGACTGGTGATTCATCATTCATGCGCGAATGCCGATGGTATCGGTTGAAATAGTTCAATGTATTCGGTGATTTATTTTTATTTTCTGGAGCGGACACTAAAAGTTTTCATCGGCGCATTCCTAAATCTAAGGGATGCGTTTTTCCATGTAATGGATGCCTACTTATTATGCCAAATTTTGGTATACGCGCTATCAAATCCTAAATCGGACTCAATGCTGAGATTGCCTATTTTATTAAGGGAATTACACGTAACTAATAACGGCTTAGATATGTAGCCACTCGGGGGGCTTGCGGCAAATGCACGATTAAGCTCGTCAGCTAATTGGTAACCTTGCATCGTCAAGGGTTCCGCAATGGTTGCTACTTGTTGAGAGCGACATGAAGCAATTCGGCTTAAAGCCAAAGTAGAGCCATCCCCAGCAGAGACAAGCCGCATATCTTTAGCCCCCGCTTGAATAAGGGGATAGTTAATACTGTCAAAGTAGATGTCATTAATTGCTAGGCTGTAAGTCCAATTTTTCCCATGGCGATTTAAAAGCTTAGGTACCAACTTTGGAATAGAATAGGCTGAATCAGATATCTTAACGTTTTCAATTGCAAGCACTTTGCAATCTGTATGTCCAATGCACAACTCGATAACCTGTTTCATTTCATTAGTTTTATTATTGGCAACTGCAAACTGATTGTCATTAAAGATGATTACCCCAAGAGGGCGTTTATTTTTTATTGCGTCTGTCAGCACAAAATTGGCTGCCATTTCTGCGACTTCAATGGTATCTGTTGTTACATTAGCAAACAAATGGGGTGAGGCTCCTGGCTTTTTTGCGGCATGCCAGCCAACCAGCTTTATTTTCCTCTGTTTGGCAATTATGAGTTGATCAGGGAAATCGTCGGGTTCAAAGCCTCCAAACACAATGCCATCAGGTTGCCGAGTAATGCTCTGCGCCAATAAAGACTGTAGCTTGTCTTTTTTTCCCTCTCCATTAAATAAAACAAGCGTCCATCCCATTTTTTGGCAGGCGTTTTCTAGGCCGCGATACACACTGACAACGCCACCATTTTTAAGATCCGAAGCAATAAAAATGACGGTCTTTCCTTTTTGAGCTGTTGGCCCTGCTATTGGGCCACTCCATGGTTTGGCAGCCGTAGCGACAACAAACATCATAATTAATCCAATAAAAATATTGAATAGGTAGCGTTTTTTTTGCATCCCACCCTCATTTTTTCAAATCATTTAATGGTAGCCAAATCTCTTCAAAAATGCCATTTCATGCGACTAGCACACACTGAAAAATAGAAGATTTTTTGATAAAGAGATATTAATACTTATTTTTACTTGATTAGGCCTCTTGCTCAATTTCATCATAATTCCTCCATGCGGGCATGGGTTTTGCCAAAAGGATCGCTTTAAGAAGTCGAGGGATCATCATGTATAAATCAGCTCGCCGGCTAAGTCGGTACCTCACTCTTGTATCTGATCTGAGGTGATGACGCTGCTTGGCACGAAAGCATCGCTCGCCGAGGCGTAAAAAAAGAAGTCGCTTGCAGGATTAAACCGTACCCAAGCGGGTAGACCATTATGGCTTGTTGATTACAATGTGGCTGAGCATTGTAGATTGCTTATTTTAGTCTTATATAAAACACGGGCAATGGCGTAAAAATCAGCAAAAAATCCAGCAAGGCGAGTTTACCTCAGATCATTGCATTCGCTTTTAGCCGCTTGTTCAAGATTTGGCTTTTTCATCGTCTTGTCTCTGTTAGAATCCTGCCCCATGATACGACTTAAATCCCTCACTCTAAGACGCGGCACCAAGGTGCTGCTTAATTCTGCCGATTTAACTCTACAACCGGGTAGCAAAACCGGTGTGGTAGGGGCTAATGGCGCAGGTAAATCTAGCTTCTTTGCGCTGATGCGCGGCGAATTACACCCAGATGCTGGCGATATTGAAATGCCGCCACGCATCACGATCAGCCATGTGGCGCAGGAAACACCTGCGCTGGAATGCTCGGCGCTCGATTATGTGCTTGATGGCGATAGAGAGTTGCGCCGTTTGGAGCATGAGTTAGAGCATGTCTCACACGACGATGGCATTCGCCACGGTGAATTACTTGGCGAATTTGATGCCATTGATGGTTATACTGCGGCATCACGCGGATCAAAATTACTGGCAGGTTTAGGTTTTTCTACTGAAGAACTCAGCCATCCGGTATCGAGCTTTTCTGGCGGATGGCGCATGCGGCTAAATCTGGCGCAGGCGCTGATGTGCCGCTCAGATTTGTTGCTACTGGATGAGCCAACCAATCACTTGGATTTAGAAACCGTGGTTTGGTTAGAGCAATGGCTGAAGACTTACCAAGGTATGCTGTTAGTGATTTCGCACGATCGCGATTTTCTTGACAACACTATCAAGCAAATCTTGCACGTAGAGGGTGGGGCGCTGACGCTTTACACCGGTACTTACGAAGATTTCGAAAACCAGCGTGCAGAGCGTTTGTCTCTGCAACAACTGGCGTTTGATAAACAACAGCGCACCATTAACCACTTAGAATCATTTATTACCCGCTTTAAAGCCAAAGCAAGTAAGGCGCGTCAGGCGCAAAGCCGTGTGAAAGCACTGGAAAAAATGGAGCGCATTTCTGCCGCGCACGTTGATTCCCCGTTTACTTTTAGCTTCCGCCAGCCAGAAAACAGCCCTAACCCCTTGGTGAAATTAGAAAACGGTCAAGCGGGTTATGATATTAATCGTCCTATTCTAAAAAACCTAACGCTGAGCTTAGAAAACGAAGCGCGTTTAGGTTTGCTGGGTGTCAACGGCGCGGGTAAATCGACCTTTATTAAAGCCTTGGCGGGCGAAAATCCACTCTTGCTAGGCGAGCGTGAAGAGGGCAAGGGCTTAAAGATTGGTTACTTTGCCCAGCACCAGCTTGAGCATTTACGCCTAGATGAATCACCACTCTGGCACATGCAAAAGATTGATCCGCATACGCGTGAGCAAGAGCACCGTAATTTCTTGGGTGGTTTTGACTTTAACGGCAGCATGGCCACCGGTAAGATCGAACCTTTCTCTGGTGGTGAGAAAGCGCGTCTAGCCTTGGCATTGCTGATTTGGCAAAAGCCTAACTTACTGCTACTGGATGAGCCAACCAATCACTTGGATATCGAAATGCGTCAAGCGTTGACTATGGCGCTGCAAGATTTCGAAGGTGCCATTATTGTGGTTTCCCACGATAGGCATTTGCTACGCGCTACGGTGGATGATTTTTGGCTAATTGAAGACGGCACAGTACGCCCATTTGATGGCGATTTGGATGAGTACACCAAATACAGTCAGCAAAAGCGTAGCGAAGAAAACAGCGCCTTGCGTAATTCCAGTAGTGCTGTAGATCGTAAGGCACAAAAGAAACTTGAAGCCGATGCTCGTCAGCGTAATGCGGGCTTGCGTAAACCTGTAGAAAAGAAGTTGGCTAAAGTCGAAAAAGACATGGCGGGCTTTACCGCAGAGCTAGCTAAAATCACGACCTTGCTTGCAGAAGAGCACATCTATCTTCCAGAAAAGAAAAATGATTTAGACGCGGCGCGCAATAAAGAAGCAGAGCTTAAAAAGAAACTAGAGCCATTAGAAGCACAGTGGTTAGAGATTTCTGATGAGCTGGAAGCGCTACGTTAAGAAAAGATCTTATTCAAGCATATTTTCTGCGGCCACCCCAAAAGCTGGATATCTGTCTATGTTTTTGGGGTTTTTTATTGTGGGCGATAAATGGTCTCTTTTTGATTTGGGCACAACGATAACAAAACCCAAATAGAATGACCGAGGCAAGACGCATACCAAACGGCATTTTTTATTAATAACTGATGTTACGCAGGCCTTTAGGTGAAATGCGCTCTGCAGCTGATTGAGAATATCCTAACCCATTGATTTTTTATAACGGGTGCGTAACGTCAGTTAATAAAGGTTAATTACTAAATATTTACATGCGATATTCAGGGCGGGCTGATATCGGGCTTGGCTTTTTTGTGATTTACTGGCTTCATCTCTATAGTGAGTAAGCCACTTTGCTTTAACCATCGCTGCACTTAGGATGTTTATTTAGCTTGCGAATAAAATTCCACTTTAAACCCGCACTGAAAAGCCCCGTTTTTTTGCGCTTTAGCAGCAACGCGTCGCAAAGATCAGCGGCCTTGCCTGCGCATGAAATTCGTTGCACACAGTGTGATTTACTGCAAGTAATGGGTGAACTTCTGCCGGGCCAACAAGCGAGCTGCGTTCGTTGCGGCCATCATTTAATTCGAATCCATCGCTATCCTTTTGATGCATCCTTAGCCTATGCCTTGGCGGCATTGATACTGCTTGCCTTAAGTTGTTTATTTCCATTGCTGCAGCTAAAAATTGCCGGTAGCGCTAGCGAAATGACTTTTTTAAGTAGCGCCAAAGCTTTGGTTGATGCAGATTTTGGCCTTGTCGCGAATGTGCTTTTAAGCTGTGTGTTGCTTACCCCTAGCGTTTTTTTATGCGCCATTGTGTATTTAGCACTGGCATTAAAGTATAGCCAGCGCTGGCCGGGGTTGCGGAGCGTACTCAGACTTGCCGTTTTACTTGAGCCTTGGATGATGGCCGATGTTTTTGTAATAGGTATCTTGGTGAGCTTAATTAAGCTGGCTTCTTTGGCGCAAATCACACTGGGCTTATCTTTTTGGGCTATGTTGCTGTTCTCTATTGTTTTAACTAAAACAGTCGCCGTGTTTGATGCGCATTGGTTTGGCTTTCAGCTTGACCATCTAGAGGGCTTCCCAGCCCAAAAATTGCGAGGGAAGGGGGCTGTTTCCTGCGCTGTTTGTGGTTTTTTTAATCCGTTGCACAGCTTAAAGTGTGAGCGATGCTATGCGCGGCTGCATCTGCGTAAGCCGCATAGCTTATCCATGACGTGGGCTTTATTACTGACGGCAATCTTGCTATATGTTCCAGCCAACCTTTACCCGATGATGATTACCCAGTCATTAGGGGATAAAACCCCTTCCACTATTTTGGAAGGGGTTTTGTTGCTATGGAGTATGGGCTCCTACCCTGTGGCATTGATTATTTTTATCGCCAGTGTAGTTGTGCCGCTAGTGAAGTTTATTTCACTTGGTTTACTTTGCATCTCCGCTCAAAGCAAACCCAATCATAGCGCTTTGCATTACACACGCCTGTATCGCATAACCGAGCTAATAGGGCGCTGGTCTATGGTCGATGTATTTGTGGTGGTTATTTTAGTGGCGCTGATTCATATGGGGCAATTGATGTCGGTTTTTCCTGGCATTGCTGCGGTTTCCTTTGCTGGGATGGTGGTATTTACCATGTTGGCAGCTTTAAGTTTTGATGTGCGTCTGATTTGGGATGTACATGATGCACAGGATCCAATCGATGGAAAATGAAAACGAGTTACCCCATGCAAAAATAGGCTGGCTACGACGTGTTTCCTTAGTTTGGCTAGTGCCTTTGGCCGCCTTACTTGTTGGGGCTTGGATGATTTTTGATACTTGGCGGCAGCAAGGCCCCGAGGTGGTCTTGTATTTACCCAACGCCGAGGGCATTGAAGTGGGCAAAACCACTGTAAAAGTGCTTTCTGTCAATGTGGGGAAGGTGAGCGGGGTACAGCTAGATGTGGCGGAGCATCGAGTGCGTATCACGGCCAAGCTTGATGTGAATGCGCGTAGCTTGCTCAATAAAGACAGCCAGTTTTGGGTAGTAAAACCACGGGTTGATCGCAGTGGAATTAGCGGTTTATCTACATTACTCTCAGGGTCTTTTATCCAGCTCAATCCCGGAAAATCTAGCAGTATGAGCAATGAGTTTAATATGTTGAGCGAGCCGCCCATCACCTCACTCGAGGTGCCGGGTCTGCGCTTATCGCTATCTGGGCGCGGCGTTAAGGTCTTAAGAGTGGGCGACCCCGTGCTGTATCAAAACTTTGAAGTGGGCCGAGTAGAAAAAGCGGACTTTGATCCATCGCTTAGAGAAATGAATTACCGCTTGTTTATTCAGCGCCCTTATGATCGTTTAGTGACGATGAATGCTCGATTTTGGGTGGCCAGCGGCATACAGCTCGCGCTTAATTCGGATGGAATCAAGCTCAATACCGGCTCAATGGAATCCATGCTTTCAGGCGGCATTGCTTTTGGCGTACCAGAAAGTATGCCCTTGGGCGAGCAGGTAAGTGATCAAACCAGTTTTACGCTATTTGCGGATGAGGCTAGCTCGCTAGAGCGTCAATTTGAACGTCGTCTTCCTTACATCGCAATATTTAAAGAATCTGTACGTGGCTTAAAACCGGGAGCACCCGTTGAGCTGCGTGGACTAAGAATTGGTACCGTAGGTGCCGTGCCTTACGCTATCCCCAAGCTGGAAAACAAAACCCGTAAAAATCATGGCATCCCCGTGTTAATCTATTTGGAACTAGGACGCTTAGCCGCTGGTGCAGAAAAGGAGAGTGATGATTATTGGCGCAAAGTAATCGCTACCCAAGTTCGCACCGGCATGGTACTGAAGCTTAGAAATGGAAACTTACTGACGGGTGCTTTGTATGTAGATGTAGATTTTAGCGGTAAATCATTACAAAAGCCGTTAGAGTCTTATGCCAACATTGCGGTATTGCCAACAAGTGACGGCGGCTTAGCGCAAATCGAAAACAAAGTGATTGCGTTACTAGATAAGTTAAATGGGTTAAAAATTGAAGGTGTACTGGCTCAAGGCAATAAAACGCTAGATGAAACGGGCAGGCTCGCCAGCGATGTGCGCGGGCTGGTTAAAACCCTAGACGATTTTGCTCAGCAGCCGCAGGTCCAACATTTGCCCGCAGAATTACAACAAACATTAAGCCAGCTGCAAGTCACATTAAACACCCTTGGCAGCACTTTAGATAATTACTCTGGGCAATCACCTGCTTACGGTGAATTAAACCGCGCATTGGGAAATCTAAACCAAATTTTGCAAGAGGTAAGGCCGGTTATTCGTACGCTCAATGAAAAACCGAATGCGCTCTTGTTCGATCGTACGCAAGAAGATCTCCAACCCAAAGGGGCTAAGTCGCCATGAAAAAATACTGGGGTTTATTGTCGGTAACAGGTTTTTTGAGTGCATGCGTTAGCGCGCCGATTACGCAGTATTATCGTTTAGCTGATGTAGCACCTAAAGCTGTGGCTGTATCGTCCGTAGAGCCGGCCATCTTGCTAGATATTAAAGTGGCCGATTTTTTGTCTGCAGGTGGAATAGCCTACTTGCAAGGGGGTGTTGGGCTGCGTTTAGCTCAACAAAACCTATGGGCAGAGCAGCTCCCAGAGGGCGTAAAGCGGGTGCTGCTCTCCAGAATGCAGCAGCAAGTACCCAATAAACTATGGCTAGGCTCTGTACCTGATGGGCGCATCAGCACGCTAAGCGTATCGCTCACCCAATTTAACGGTCGCGATGACGGCCAAGCTATCTTGGCAGGGCATTGGTTCTTAAGAAACGCGCAGCAAACCCTTGTAATGCAAGCTCCTTTTCATATCGAACTAGCCCAGCAAGGTGAAGGTTATGCCGCTTTGGTTGTAGCTTTGGGCAATGGCTTGGATCTTTTGGGGCAAGAAATTAGCCATAAAATAGCCCTGTGCACAGAAAAAAGCGGCTGCTAACACGCATGAATCCATTATTTGAAATGCTGTTTTAAAGGCGTTTTGGCGTGGTTTTTACACACAAGCATACTTGTAAGTTTTCTATTTTTAGCTTGTTTAACTTTACATAATATACAATATACGAAACAAATAAAAATAAAAGCTAACACAATTCTTACTGCGTGTAATTTACTGGAGATGGCTAATTTCTTAAATGCCATTTAACTTATCGAGGTGCAGTGCAAGCAAGGCCCCACTTTACTTTGCATGCAAAATTTACAAGCACCTTAAGTCAGATAGACGCCCCCACTCTGAAGGAGTATCGTTTAGCGTCATTATTTTATGGGGGTTCCTAGTGGAAAGTTTTGGTTGTCAAATTGCTATCGTTCGATAGTGGCAAGGCACTACTGCGGTTGTTATGACCTTGCGTGCACGATAGCCAATTCACTTGACGATCTTGCCCTAGGCTTTATTAATAACAAGGGGAGTTAAATGCTCTTTATACAAAGCTTTGATTTAATATGGCTACTTAATTCCTTGGTTAGTTTAACCACCGCATTTATTTTGGGTTCTATCATTGGCTATGAGCGCCAATATCGGCAACGCACTGCCGGGCTTAGAACCAATGCGCTGGTTTCTTTAGCGGCCGCTATTTTTGTGGGGCTCGCTTACCGTGTTCACGGGCCAGATGGCGCGGCACGCGTAATCTCTTATGTGGTGTCTGGTGTAGGTTTTTTAGGTGCGGGTACCATTATGAAAGAGGGCCTGAATGTACGCGGGCTAAATACTGCCGCCACGCTTTGGGGCTCTGCAGCAGTGGGGGCTTGTTCTGGAGCAGGTTTAATTGCAGAGGCCTTGCTTGCCGCTATTTTTGTATTGGCTGCAAATACTTTATTGCGCCCTGTGGTGAATGCAATTAACCGCTCGCCCATTAATGATCAGACCGGCGAAGTAAGCTATCAGATTTGCATGATTGTGGATGGTGACCGGCAAAAACATGCGCTTAATGTCTTGGAATCAATGCTAACGCAAATTGAATACCCCTTGGGTGATTTAAATGTGGAACCGTTTGGGGACGATGATGTGGAAATCACGGCAACATTACTTTCTAGTAAGGTTGATTCTGGTAAGTTGGATGCATTAATTATGCAAATCCAAAAACGCCCTTATGTAAAACAGGCGTTCTGGAATTTATCTGCTGCGGAATAATGGCTATAGCTCATAGCAGACAAAAACAAACCCCATGCAAGATGGGGTTTGTTTTTTGTATTTGCTAATGATTACTTAGCAAGCGCTTCTTCACGCAAATGGTTTTCCACATATGCATTGCCATAATAACTATCTAGCAGTAGCTGTTTTAGCTCTGAAATCAATGGGTAACGTGGGTTGGCACCGGTACACTGGTCATCAAATGCTTCTTCTGCTAATTGATCTAGTTTGGAGAGGAACAGCGCTTCAGGTACACCTGCTTCTTTGATAGAGGCAGGGATCTGGATCGTTGTTTTAAGCTCTTCTATCCAAGCGATCAGGTTCTGCACTTTTTGCTCGTCATTTTTGCCGCCAAGGCCCAAATGCTCTGCAACATCAGCATAACGGCAACGCGCTTGTGGGCGATCGTACTGGCTAAATGCAGTTTGCTTGGTTGGGATATCTGCTGAGTTAAAGCGAATTACATTAGAAATCAGCAGGGCATTGGCCAAGCCGTGCGCCAAGTGGAATTCAGCACCTAGTTTGTGCGCCATGGAGTGACACACCCCAAGGAATGCATTGGCAAAGGCAATCCCAGCAATCGTTGAAGCGTTGTGAACTAATTCGCGCGCTTTAGGATCTTTTGCACCATTTAAGTAAGACGATGGTAGGTTTTCTTTAAGCAACTTCAATGCTTGCAAGGCTTGCGGGTCAGAATACTCATTCGCCAATACGGATACATAGGCTTCTAAAGCGTGCGTTACCGCATCAATCCCACCGAAAGCAGTGAGGCTTTTTGGCATATTCATCACTAAATCGGCATCAATAATCGCCATGTTTGGTGTGAGCTCATAATCGGCAATTGGGTATTTCATGCCGGTTTTTTCATCAGTCACTACCGCAAATGGGGTTACTTCTGAACCTGTGCCCGATGTGGTTGGAATCGCAACCAATTCGGCTTTAATGCCCATTTTTGGGAACTTATAAATACGCTTGGTGATATCCATAAAGCGCAGTGCTAAGTCTTCGAAATGGACTTCTGGATGCTCGTACATCACCCACATAATCTTGGCGGCATCCATTGGTGAGCCACCACCTAACGCAATAATCACGTCAGGTTTAAACATATTTAAGGAATGCACACCTTTACGAACTACTTCTAGGGTTGGATCGGCTTCTACTTCGTGGAACACTTCAACTTCCATGCCCATTTGTTTCAGTACTTTGATGGTTTCATCGCAGTAGCCATTGGCAAACAAGTAAGGGCCAGTAACGATAGTCGCGCGTTTTTTGCTAGACAAATCAGCCAGTGCAAACGGCAAGCAACCGCGACGGAAGTAAATGTTTTTAGGTAGTTTGTGCCATAACATGTTTTCGGCCCGTTTAGCGACAGTTTTGGTGTTGATCAGGTGTTTTGGACCCACGTTTTCTGAGATAGAGTTACCACCCCATGAACCACAACCCAGAGTTAAGGACGGAGCCAATTTAAAGTTATAAAGGTCACCAATCCCGCCTTGCGAAGCAGGGGAGTTGATTAGAATACGGGCGGTTTTCATTTTGTCGCCAAAATAAGCAATCCGCTCATGCTGCTGATCTTGATCTGTATACAGCGCAGATGTATGGCCAATCCCGCCCAGCGCAACTAAAGCTTCAGCCTTAGTGACAGCTTCATAAAAATCTTTAGCGCGGTACATGGCCAGTGTTGGGGAGAGTTTTTCGTGAGCAAAAGCTTCTTCTTCGCCGGTGGAGGTGACTTCCGCAATCAAAATCTTTGTGTAACTAGGCACTTTAATGCCAGCCATCTCGGCAATCTTGACGGCCGCTTGGCCTACAACGCCTGCATTTAAATTGCCATCAATCAAGATAACCTTACGAACTGCTTCGGCTTCTTTTTTGCTTAAAATATGGCCGCCGCTTTGAGCAAAACGGGCTTTCATCGCTTCATAAATACTGTCAACGACAATAACTGATTGCTCGGATGCGCAAACCACACCGTTATCAAAGGTTTTAGACATCAAAATAGACGCTACAGCACGTTTAATATCGGCAGTTTCATCAATCACAACGGGTGTATTGCCAGCGCCCACACCAATGGCAGGCTTGCCTGAAGAGTAGGCCGCACGAACCATGCCTGGGCCGCCGGTTGCCAGAATCAGATTGATGTCTTTGTGTTTCATCAGTTGATTAGAAAGCTCAACGGTTGGTTGATCAATCCAGCCAATGATATCGCGCGGTGCGCCAGCCGCTACGGCAGCATCCAATACAATACGTGCCGCTTCACAGGTGGAGCCTTTTGCACGAGGGTGCGGACTAAAAACAATACCGTTACGGGTTTTAAGTGCAATCAGCGCTTTAAAAATCGCGGTGGAAGTAGGGTTGGTCGTTGGCACAATCCCGCAGATAATCCCGATAGGCTCAGCAATCGTGATAATGCCGTAGGCGTCATCCTGCGTCAGGATGCCGCAGGTTTTTTCATCTTTGTACGCGTTATAGATATATTCAGAGGCAAAGTGATTTTTGATTACTTTATCTTCAAGTACGCCCATGCCCGTTTCTGCAACCGCCAACTTTGCCAGAGGCAAACGCGCATCGGCAGCAGCCAGTGCAGCTGCACGGAAAATCTTATCGACTTGTTCTTGTGAGTAAGTGGCAAAAAGCTGTTGGGCTTTTTTAACTCGTACCATCAGCGCATCAAGTTCTTGAATGTTAGAAACGGTCATTTTCTGATCTCCGGAAGTATTATAAGTAAGATGCGTCGTATTGATTAAATAGGACTGACGCTTGAATTGCTAGTTCGTTTGGTAAAAAGGAATACACACAGGATATACCTTGTTAGCTGGCGTTACTTGATCTAGATCAAGGTGGATTTAATTGTTATAAGTTGATTCGCATAATGTATATTATGTAAAGTTAAAAACAAGCTGAGGCAACGAAGAAAACGGTGTGCCGTTTGTGGTTGGCGTTTATTCTTGATTTGCCAGCATGAGCCAAAAAAATTGTCCGCAGACGCATAGATCAACCACCCTCTTGGGGTGTGCCCATTTTTTATAGGGATCAAACATGCGGGTCTAGGGCGAGGCAAGTTTTCGTGCTAAACGTGACTAGGTGCTGAAATATTTTTTGACGATACTGGCTTATCCCTAAAATTTGCTCTCGATTTGCTATATGCATTGCTTGGCAAATTGCATTATTAAATCGCCTGCTATGGGTTGCAATGCCTTTGTTCTATTGGCTTTTTTTCTTGTCAACTGCTTGTCGAGGGGGGAGCCACAAATTCATAACGTGACAGAACCATCATTCAGTCACTAAAATGGCGTCCGCCTTAAATATTTACAAAGTAATATGCGTCAGATCGAAGATACAAAAACCGCCGAACTCCCTGGAATGCCCGCAGCGAAACGACGCGGTCGACCGCCATTGGGCGAGCGTGCGATGACGGCTGCTGAACGCCAAAGAGCCAGTAGGAAAGCCCGCTTTCAAGCGGGCTTAAAAAACATGAGTTTAACAACACCCGTGCAATTTAATGCCATGGTGGATATTGCAACACGTGAAAAATTAAAGCGTGTGGCGACCGAGCGTGGTCTCACTATGGGCCAGCTTTTGGATCGTTTGATTGAACAACTCTAGCTCCTCAGTCTAGGGCAATCGCCTACCTAAGTTTTTTTATTCACCAGCAGGTGCTTGGCCAGTCACAACTTGCAGCAAATCATCATCATTCCAGCCAGCTTATAGTTGTTTGGTTTTGACTCCAATCTTGGATGTTTTCTCCGCCCGAACCAAATTTAGCGCCGAATTCACTGAAAAATTCATGATCAATCGCGGCAAAGACCTTGCCCATAGTATCGTGTGAAGGAATGCCGTGTTTCAAGTTCAGCACGCCAACAAACCATTCTTTTTTGGCTTTACCATAAGCTTCAATGGCCACCCAGTTATCTGTACCGCAGATGATGGCACATAGCGTAATAAAGAAAACATCGCTCAATTGAGAGCGCGGTTTAAATGAGGCATTGGGGGTTAGGCACTGTATCAGGGCTGTCAAATGATCCTTAATGCGCCACCCAGCCCTCTTGTTTTGTTTGTGTGGCAAGCGAGCAAACCCAGTTTTAGCACCCCCTTCCTTTTTCCTGTGTTGGCAGATCTCCCTTGAGCGTCCTTCATTAAGCCACCTTTGCGCTATGTGTAAATAAGCCGCACTTCCCATTAATTATTTGTGGAGCTATACACAGCCAAATGCAACTCAGTTACAATTGACTGTAATTCACCTTTAAGGACTGAACGTGATTCATCGCCTAATTTCGATCTTTTTAAGCGCATTGATTTGCGCCCCACTATATGCTGCCGACGCTCGGCCGATTAAATGGAGTGATCTTCAGCCCGATTCCAGCGCTTTACGCTCCGCCGTGGGTAATTTAAATCAGGAACAAAAAACACGTTTAATGCGTGCATTCCAGCAGCGCCAGCAAAAAGCGATTGTAGCCGCGGGCAAGCTTAAACCTGCTGATTTAAGTATTGATATCAATACCTTGCTAAAAGAAGACTTTAACGATTTAGAGCCTTTAGTTACAAAAATTGAAGCTTTCGAGAAAAAACGCACCACCGAAACACAAACCAGTCTAAACAATCAAGTTGTGCAATTAGATGGTTATTTATTGCCATTAAAACAAGGCAATAAAAAAGTAACCGAATTTATCCTTGTGCCGGTTATTGGTGCGTGCATCCATGTCCCTGCGCCACCTGCTAATCAAATGGTGGTGGTGCAATACCCTAAGGGCTTCCCTGCCAGCAGTTTGTTTGCGCCGGTCACCGTAACTGGCAAGTTATTAGTTAAATCAAGTAAATCTGATTTGGCTCTAGCAGATGGCAGCAGCAAGGTTGATGTGGGCTATGCCATGACTGCGAATGAAGTTCGTGAATATCAAGCCAGTAAATAAGCAATGATTCAGCTTACGGCATGCACAACTTCAATTCAGCATTTTTTTCGGATGGCAATTGGTTGCTGATCTTTTGTTAAATAGCTTAAGGATTTTTACTATGAATAAACTACTCATTGCCGCTCTACTCTCTTTGGGCTTAAGTCATGTTGCCGCTGCTCATGGTGCGCATGCGCATGGCGTTGCTGAAATGAACATAGCAATCGAGGGGAGGCAATTGTTAATTACTTTAGAAAGCCCCGCGGACAATTTCCTTGGTTTCGAACACAGTCCTAAAACTGATGCAGAAAAAGCCACGTTTAAAAAAGTAAGTGAGCAATTACAAAATGCATCTGTCTTGTTTGTTCCTGATGCCGCCGCCCAGTGTAAAGCCGCCGCGCCAGTGGTTAAAATGCCTGATTTTAGCAAAGGGGGCCATAGCGATATCGATGCGGAATATCGTTTTGAGTGCGCCACCCCCCCTAATAGCATTAGCCTTACGCTATGGAAAAATTTCGGAGGTTTTAAGATCATCAACGCTAACCTAGCCACTGCCAAAGGCCAAAAGCAAATCAAATTAAAAGCTGTGCAAGTATTAAATCTCAAATAATAGCCAGCGGTTATTTAGGATGATTTAAGTCCACGAAGTATGCGAAATCCACAAAGAACCTAAGTGATTTGGTGTGCTTCGCGCTTCGTGGACTAGTTTTTTTAAAAAACAGCACAGCCCCTGTTATTCATCATTAGCCTTGACCGATGGCTAAGGGTTAAATCGGAAAGCCATCTTGCTGATCGATATCAACGACTTACAGTTTACTTGGCCGGGCAATCCGCGCCCTACCCTTAATATCCCCTCATTTAGTCTCACCCAGGGGGAACGATTATTTTTACATGGCCCAAGTGGTAGCGGCAAAAGCACCCTACTTTCTTTATTAACAGGCATTCACTTAGCACAAAGCGGCAGCATCCGCATTCTTGGGCAAAATCTAGCACAGCTTTCCGGCACTAAACGTGATCGCTTCCGCGCGGATCATTTGGGTTACGTATTTCAGCAATTTAACTTACTGAGCTATTTATCCGTACTCGATAATGTACTGCTACCTTGCCAGTTTTCCCAATTACGCACTCAGCGGGCGGGCAACCCAAAGATGCAGGCCTTGCATCTATTAGATCGCCTCGATCTGCACCGCCACTTGCATCAGCCTGTGAATGCCCTTTCGGTTGGTCAGCAGCAGCGCGTAGCCTTGGCCCGCGCACTGATTGGTGCGCCAGAGATTTTAATTGCCGATGAGCCCACTTCTGCTCTGGATGCTGAGCGGCGCGGCGCGTTTATTGAACTGCTGTTTGAATGTGCGGCCGAGCATGGAACTGCTATTTTATTAGTCAGCCATGACCCACAGTTGGCGACACAGTTTGATCGCAGCGTTAACTTACCCACGCTCAATCACGCCGCGATGGAGGCTGAGGATGCATAAAATTGCCTTTAAAAGTTTGCTAAACCGCAAACTAACAGTTGCTCTATCGATACTTACCGTTGCTTTATCTGTACTGCTTCTGATTGGCGTAGAAAGGCTGCGTACCGAAGCCAGAAATAGTTTCTCCAATACCGTGAGCGGCACTGATTTAATCATTGGTGCACGTACGGGCTCGGTACAGCTTTTGCTTTACAGTGTTTTTCGGGTGGGCAATGCCACCAATAGTATTGGTTGGGACAGCTATCAAAAATGGGCAAAAGATGAGCGAGTGGAGTGGACCATTCCTGTTTCTTTAGGCGATAGCCATAAAGGCTTCCCTGTTTTAGGTACCAGTACTGATTACTTTAAGCATCTAAAATATGCTGAAGATCAGCACCTGCAACTGGCGCAGGGCAAAGTGTTTTCCCGCACCCATGAGGCGGTACTGGGTGCCAATGTGGCCAAAAAATCTGGTTATCTATTAGGCGGTAAAATTGTCCTCTCCCACGGCAGTGGCGAGGGTGCGATGAGCGAGCATGCTGACCAGCCTTTTACCATTGTCGGTATTTTAGCGCCAACCGGCACGCCGGTGGACGACACCGTACATGTCAGTTTAGATGGTTTAACCGCCATTCATGAAGGTTGGGAGTCTGGAAGCGCATCTTTGCTCTCTACTGCTGGCGTACTGGCTGCAGATGAAAACCGCGCCGTGCCACTACCCGTCACCATTACTGCCTTTTACGTCGGCTTAAAATCGCGCACCTCGTTATTTGGTTACCAGCGTGCGGTAAACCAGTATCGCGAAGAAACACTAATGGCGATCATGCCTGGTGTGGCTTTGTCTGAGCTGTGGCAACTAATGAAAATCGCCGAACAAGCGCTGTTGGTGGTATCCGGCTTTGTGATGATTATTGGCCTGTTGGGGATGCTGACGGCGCTGTTAACTGGGCTGAATGAGCGCCGACGTGAAATGGCAATTTTGCGCTCGGTTGGTGCAAGGGCATGGCAAATATTTGTGCTGGTGATGGGCGAAACGTTGCTTTTGGTTGGCGTGGGTATTGCCGCAGGGGTGAGTTTACTTTACCTCATCCTTGTCACCTTCCGCCCCGTCTTGCGCGAATTTTACGGCATGAGTATCGCCATCAATCCACCCAGTTCTGCAGAGCTATTGATGTTGCTTGCCACCCTAATCGCTGGCGCTTTAATCGGTGCAGTTCCAGCCTGGCGTGCCTACCGAATGTCGCTGAGTGATGGTTTAAGCCAGCAGAGTTAAGCAAAGTGACTATTTTGCCTTAGTAGGCGTGACGCTGGATTGGTCATATGCGTGACGGGCGTTTTACGCATGTGAGCATTGCAAAGGCCTCGCCGATTAAGGGGGAGCTGCAAATTGGCTGGCTAGCAGCCTAATGACGCATGCTGTATTTGGCATGGGTTTGTATGGCTCAGCCCGATGCTTGGCTTTTGCGGCTTAGGCATTCACCTCTTGCATCCTATTACAAGGTTATTCACAAACATGATGGTGGATTTGCTTGCCATAACCCAGTTCAAAATTAGCCATCTTAAACGGCAACCTCAGCCAGTTTTTGATTTATCCGCAGTATATTAATCGACAAAAACGGCGTTTTGATTCATATCGTCAGGAGGCTGAATTTTCCAGCGTGCCAACTCATATCGGCTAAAGACAAACACACCTTCTTGCAAGGAAATGGGCCAATACGAGCTGGGTAAGCGACTAGGGTTTTGCAATATCTTTTCAGCCATCTCTGCGGCCGCTTTTCCTTGAGACGCACCTTGTAGTACAAACCCACCGACTGATTTGCCCTTGCCGACGGCAAAATCCCAAAACGCAAATAAAGGCAAATTTAAATAACTACTGGTCCAAGTAATCACCTCTTCAGAATCAGCATTTAGGCCTCTTTCATTTTTTAAACTTTGGTATAAACCAATAACAACAGCGTCATAATTATTCTTCCCTGCATCCCTAATTTCTTTTTGCCAATCTTCCAATGTTTTACAAAGCTTTACATCAAAAATAACATTATTTAAAACAAGTGAAGAATGACCCATAAAGGAATCATTAAATATAATTGTAGAGGTACGATCACCATCAAAAAGGATCAAAACTTTTTTTGCATGAGGCAATAACGATTTAATAAAATACGAAGAGCGTTGAAACAATGGGCGCTCCAATATCCCACTAATGTATTTAGGGTCTTTCTTGAAGTATGTGCGCGGGTTTTTATTGATGCCTAGATATACAGTGGGAATGGCCCTTGCCTCCATTTTCTCCCCTAAAAACTCCAGTGCGGCATCATCACCTAAGATAACCAAGGCAGGCTTTACCTCATCAATAAGCTTTAGCGCTTTATCAGCCATAGCTACCACTTCTGGGCCAGATAGTCTTTTTGTATTCATCTCAAAAAAAGTCAATTGATATTTCCGCCCCAGCTTATCCATTATTTGTTTTCTATATTCTGCATCCCATTTATATTCTTTATGATAACTCTCCACTACAACAATTTGTTTGTTCGCGGCAAATACGGAGCAGGAAAGAAGTGCCAAAAATATAAACAAGGTTTTCATAAAGAGGCTCCAAATAAATAGCAACCTTAAAATAGGCCGCATGCAATATCAACTATCATCATAGTAGAAGTATTTTAATTTAGTTTTCAATGAAAATTAGAGTTTGTTGTGTATTTCCTTACGAAAGCACTGCAAGCCATTTATTCTGTGTGAAGGTAAAAAATAATAATTTCTTTATTTTGTGTGGGGTTTTCAATTGGCCAAAAATAATACATTCGAGATCTAAAGCAAAATACTGGAGCATAACAGAATGGTTTTCGCTGCTGCCCCCACTAGGGGCTGCGTAATGGTAGACACACAATGGGGCTTGGCTGAGCATCCCCAGCCAAGAGAAAACTCAAACCATGGCTAGTAACGCTCCTGCTGTGGCTACGGTCCCCATAAAAGCAAGGCCGTAGCAAAGCCATCTTGCCAAAGGGCCGGCGTGGATACCTACATCGTGCAGGCTATGAAAAATGCGGTGTACTGCGTGCCATAAAAACAGCACAATAATGGCAAACAAAAAGGCCTTGCCCATAAAATGCTGAGCAAAGCCATGCATGCTAGCGTAAGAAAATACTTCGGCAGGTAAGATACCTAGTGGGACGGCAAAACAAGTAATGAACACCAACATGGCACCAATTAATGCAGAAAGCATGCCTCCTGCGCCAAATAGCAACCAAAAAATAGGCTCATTTGTTCGTTTTAGATTTACCTTCATCACAGCGCCCTCCTCGTTAGTGGGCCATCATCCGAAGTAGGGCACGTGCTGCTGCCAGCTAAGCAAAAAATAGGTGCATCTATTGGTTTTAGATTCGCTTTCATCACACTCCCCTAGCTAAAAAGTAGATCACAGCAAGGAGTAAGCTACTCGCCAGTACAGCAACAACAATGCCCGCAATCGTAATGATAGGCGCATTAAGCCGCTGACCAGAAATGATGATCGGAGGCAAAGTGCGTGGCATGATTTTGAACCAAGTATAGCCGTGGTAAAACATCATCAGCAAAATGGCGAAGTTAATCAGCAGCATCACTGCACTGCCACTAACCGCCCGATAGGCATTCCATGCGCTCTCGCCACTGGCTAAGCACAGCACACCCGCGAGTAGCTCTAGCGCGTAAGCCAAAACAAAAAATGCAGTGCCCTCGTGCACCATGTATTCAACAAAGAAAGGATCGCGCCGCCACCAACCAGTCATGGGGCGGATGTAGGGTTTTCTGGCGCTCATTTGCAGCCCTCTTTGTCATTAATTGGCAAAAACCGAAAGAAAAAATCCTTCGCACTGGCCATTTTGTTGATGTTAACCGCATTGGCAGGGTCTACCATCTTTGGGCAGACCTCAGAGCAGTAGCCAACGGCGGTGCAGTTAAACACCCCTACTTCAGAATTAATCAACGCTTTGCGCACGTCTGCGCCGCCATCTCTGGAGTCCAAGTTATAACGCTGTAAAAGCGCGATCGCACCAGGGCCAATAAAGTCGGGGTTTAAGCCCACCTGCGGGCATGCGGCGTAGCACAACATGCAGTTGATACAGCCTGCAAATTGCGAATAGACATCCATTTCGGCAGGTGTTTGCAGATATTCGCCTTGCTCCAGTGCACGGGCGTCTTTGGGGATGAGATAGGGTTTTACGCTTTCCAGCTTTTCAATAAAGCTGTCCATCACCACCACCAAGTCGCGCTCGATCGGAAAATGCGCCAGCGCCTCAACCTTTACGCCGCTTGGATAATCCCGCAGGAAAGTTTTACAGGCGAGTTGAGGCTTGCCATCCACCATCATGCCGCAACTACCACATATGGCCTGACGGCAAGACCAGCGAAAACTCAGCGTGCCATCCAGCTCGTCCTTGATATAGTTCAACGCGGTCAATAGCGATAAATCGTCCGTGTAAGGAACGCTATAGTCTTGCCAGACGGGCTGCTGGTCTTGCTCGGGCCGGTAGCGAAGTACCGATACTTTAATGCTTGCCTCACTCATGTTTCTTTCTCCTGCAATTCGGCCGCTTCACCTGCTGCGCCATAAGCCCGCACTCTGGGCGGTGAACGGGTGATTTTTACGTCGCCATAAGTCATGGTAGGGGCTGCGCCTCCCTGATAATGCGCCAGCGAATGCTTAAGAAAATTCACATCGTCGCGTTCTTCAAAACCATCCAAGCGCTGATGTGCACCGCGTGATTCACGGCGATGTAGTGCCGAATGGGCAATGGCCTCGGCTACGTCTAGCTGATAGCCAAGCTCAATTGCTAGCAGCCACTCGCTATTCCAAACGGTAGATTTATCTTCGATATGAACCTGCTGAAAACGGATCTTTAGCTCAGCCAGTTTGTCGCAAGTGGCTTGCATACTGTCGTGCAGACGATAAATGCCGCAGCCCTCTTCCATCGTCATTGCCATTTCGCGGCGGATATCTGCAACGCGCTCACTGCCAGCTTGAGCTCTGAGCTGCTGCGCGGGCAAAGCAGCAGCTTCAGCGAGCTTGAGTAAGGCCGCGCTATCGTGCGGCGGGGTCGAGCGGGCAAAATGTGTGGCTGATTCGCCTGCCACTTTACCAAATACAGATAATTCGGCCAAAGAATTAGATCCAAGGCGATTCGCCCCGTGTATCCCTACGCTAGAGCATTCACCGGCAGCAAATAGCCCCGCCAGTGGCGCAGCACAATGAATATCCACCGGAATGCCGCCCATGGTGTAATGCACCGCAGGGCGCACTGGGATGGGGTCAGTTACTGGGTCTACCCCCATAAACTCACGAGCCAATTCGCAAATCTGCGGCAAGCGCTCGTGCAGCACTTTGGCACCTAAATGGCATAAATACAGATGCACCACCGCGCCATAGCGGCCATCAATGGTGCGATTTTTTTGCATCTCATGCCAAAAGGCCTGTGATAAGCGATCACGCGGGCCCAGCTCCATGGCTTTATTACGCGGCTTATCGCTACAAGGGCCTAGGCCGTAATCCTGTAGATAGCGATAGCCCTCTTTATTGAGTAGAAAGCCTCCCTCACCCCGGCAAGCTTCAGTAAACAGCAATCCAGTGCCGGGCATGCAGGTAGGGTGGTATTGCACGAATTCCATATCGCGCAGCGGCACGCCGTGGCGATAAGCCACCGCCATGCCATCACCAGTCACAATGCCGCCATTGGTGTTTTCGCGAAACACTCGTCCCGCGCCGCCCGTTGCCATGACCACGGCTCCGGCTTCGATCAGAATAAATTCGCCGCTGGCAATTTCGATCGCCAGTACCCCTTGTACACGACCATCGGCCACGATGAGGTCCAGCATGAAATATTCGTCAAAGCGACGAATCGAAGGGTATTTGATCGAGGTTTGAAACAGCGTGTGCAGTATATGAAAGCCGGTTTTATCGGCTGCAAACCAAGTGCGCTCAATCTTCATGCCGCCAAAGGGGCGCACATTGATGTGGCCGTCTTCCTTACGGCTCCACGGGCAGCCCCAATGCTCCAGTTGCACCATTTCGTTGGTGCATTCGCCAACAAAATAATCGACCACATCCTGCTCGCACAGCCAGTCGCCGCCAGATACCGTGTCATTAAAGTGATGCTCTAAGCTGTCATGTGCCTGTACCACACCAGCCGAGCCACCCTCTGCGGCCACCGTGTGGCTACGCATTGGGTAAACCTTAGAAAGCAAAGCCACCGTTTGACTTGGATTAGCCTCTGCAGCAGCAATGGCTGCCCGCAAACCCGCCCCGCCCGCACCTACAATCACCACATCCGCTTTATATACCCGCATACCACTCCCGCTTACGCCTCAGCGAATAAAACCTGAAGCTACACAATGTAGGACGATTTAGCAGGGTGCCGCTTGATCCTGATCACATAGCTGGCGCTTAGGTAAGTGTCCGCATTAAATCTCTTACGTCAGGCATAAACAATCATGCCTGGTAAAAGCTGAGAAATGACTTTTGTTTGGGACATATGCAGCGTCTTAAGAATGAGTAGCCGTTTGTTCGCTGCGCTAAATAGACTCAGAGTGGGGGAGCCTGCCGTGGGGTGGCTTTTGCCACGCGTCTTTAAATAAAAAACGCCGCTACCCATTGTTGGATAAACGGCGTTTTCATTAGACGGGGTACTACCCACTTGAATTACTTTAGAGGTTTGGAAGCCAATGGGTTACCACCCAATGCATTAGAAATATCAGCAATCGCCTTTTGTGCGCGCACGCTATTGCCTGCGCTATCCAAAGGTGGGGAGATTACCGCAATGCCAAACTTACCTGGGGAGACGGCCATAATGCCGCCGCCTACGCCACTTTTTGCCGGTAAGCCAGTTCTATACAGCCATTTTCCAGAGTCGCCATACAGGCCGGCAGTCGCCATGACGGCTAAAATCTCTGGCACGTTTTCAGTTTTAACGACTTGCTTGCCAGTGAGTGGATTTTTACCCCCGTTTGCCAGTGTACCCGCCATTATCGCCAAGTCTTTGGCATTAACGCCAACAGAGCATTGGCGTGTATAGATGTCAGTGGCGCGATCTGGGTTGGACTTGATCTTGCCGTAAGCGTACATTAAACGACCAATTGCTTGGTTGCGCTGGTTGCTTTCGGCCTCTGATTGGTAAACGTCGCTGAGTACCGTTAGCTGCCGGCCTGCGAAGTCATTATAAAATCCAGAAATTTTGCCCCAGATTTCATCATAAGTTTCACCCTTTACCATGCTGGTTGCAGTGATGGCACCGGGATTAACCATGGCATTCATTTCTGCGCCTTTGTTTTGCTCAATAGCAACAATAGAATTAAACGCTTGGCCCGTGGCATCTACACCTTGGTTATTAAAAATGGAATCAGCCCCCGATTCTTCAATTACCTTTGCCATAGTAAACACTTTAGAAATCGATTGAATAGAAACTTCAGTTGTTACATCGCCCTTGGTATAAACCTTCCCATCTGCAGTCACTAAAACAATGCCATAAATTTTGGGATCAACTTTAGCTAAAGCAGGGATATAGTCAGCATTTTTGCCTTCTTGCAAACCTTTGTAATTATCATAAGCGGCATTAAGTGCTGCTTCGACATCGGATTGCTTAAATAAATCTCTCGCCTGCGTTACGCCGCTCAGTGCTAGCGCCAGTGTTACGGCTAAAATGCTGCTACGGTTTTTCATCGTGCAATTCCTTGTTTACATTTCTTTGGGACGAAAGATACAGGGTCAATATACCAACAAGCTTACAAGAAAAATGAGCATTAATTCTCTTACATGATCTTGGATAAAAAGGTATACAAACATGTCTAAGCGCTAAAAAAACATACAAAGTAGATAGAAATACTCGGAGTCGATTGAAAAATGTGCATTAATACCACTACAGGTAACATAGGAAAAAAGCATAAAAATAGCAAAAAAAAAGTAAAAATTAGCTGCGTTCAAACCCCGTAAGAAAGCAGCCTGTAGTAATCATATGAACGCTTACAAAAATTATTGCACATACTTTTTTTGGCATTACAAAAGCAATGCATTTAGCCTCATAAACGCTTTATAAGCATGGCAAAGGCATTGTCGTGCCTTTGTTAAAATCGGCAACATGCGAAAATTAAACCGAAACCCCCAGCTAGGCTCCGCCAGTATTTTGCTTTTTTTGATGCTGATTATTAACCCAGAAATAAGAGCGTTTTTGCTATTAACGGAATTGATTAGTGCAGAGGTTCTACTTGTTTTTATCAGTACACAATTACACCTCTACTGGCTTTATTCATTACCCCGCCGAAGCAAAGCCATTGAGTGGCATATTCATATATTGGCAAAGCTATTCAGCTATTTTTTGGCTTTGCAAGATGTTATTTAGCCGCCAATGTATATCCACCCTGCCTTATATCGTAATGGGCAAGGTAATATCGATTAGGGAGTGCACCAAGAAATTCAATTCTTGCGCATAAAACCAACCGCTTTAAACATAGAGATGCCGTATCACCCATTATTTGGAGGCTGCAATATTCAGTGCTAGGCTTTTTTTGATGCGGAGCACGCAATGCTTGCCTATATGCGCGCTACGGCGGCTTTTGCAGGCAAAATGCACTCATAGGCTACGGCATGGTAAGCGTAGAGATGAATTGATGATCAGATAAACCCCACCTCTCACGCGGGGTTTAAGTTGGCCTTGGCTCCAAACAAAGCGGCAGTGAATGCTTGAAACGGATCATAGAGTAGTGGCCTTTATGCTAGGCCTCGATGGCTATCACACTGAAGCGGCCATTAAGCAAACAAATGGGGCGTCCGCCAGACAACCTCACGCCCTATTCAGCATCCAAGGTAATCACCGGCCGCAGTGTGGCGCGAATTGTAGCGACATCAGGCATAGAGTTGGCCTGCCAGCGAATCACACGAATGCCTGCGGCGGTCAGTGCGCGATCTTTTTTTGTATCTGCAACGATGCGATCCTGTCGCTGATGCGTAGCATCATCCAGCTCGATCACCGCCACAATACTGGAATCTTGATTGCACACCACAAAATCAGCACTCATGCGATTAATACGATTGAGCCAAGCACGATAGTTATGGCCTTTTTTAACCCCAAGCAAGCAAGAGAGCTGCACCTGAGCCAGTACAATATGTTCGGGCATGGCTTGCAAGATGCGAAAGTACAGTACTTGCTCTGGCTTGGAGAGTGGGCTTTTGGCATAAAACGGCCAAACGCCCTCCTCGTTTGCGCCCTTGGCCTTTAAGTACGACAAAGCCATCAGTACGGCAAAAATCAGCAATAAAAGCAGGATAAGTTTCATGGTTTTCTCTGCAAGATACGTTGTGAGGTATGGGTGGTATTGTAAGACCATGTTAAGAAAAATCGTTCAAATCAAATTCCGCACAATAAAAAAGAGCGCTCCAAGCGCTAATTCCGTTCACTTAAGATCAGATTTATAGATTTTTAGAGCGGGATAGCGCTGGGAAAGGGCTTTCACGCCCTAATCGTTGTTTCGGGAGGAATTATTTCGGAATTGTGCACGGGCTATTCGTCGACAGCCAACCCTACTCATATTGCAAATAACCCAGCGCCATTTGAAAGCTCAAGTCGGCCGCTGCGCCCGCCTATTTAACCACCTCTGCCCTCTCCAAACGAACCAAGTTGTAAGCCAATACGCCCCCCCAAAAAAACTTCTTGCCACACAGTGGCAGGTGTCCCGCTCATCGTCCAACAAGGACTGCTTTAATGCTCGATTACTGGTTTCAATTCGCTCATCTACCCCAACCAAACGGAAGAAAGTGCGGCACACTGTTTTCACGCACTACATCGTGCTTGCCCAGTTAAAATCAAAACGATTTTGACGGACATTAACAGCCAATTTACGGATCGTTTTACCAGCAAAGAGAAGGTGCCGCGCGGGCAGTATCGCTATAGAAGTACGGATACAAACTCAACCTGAATGATTGACTAAACGTGTTTATGAATGCTCGAAACTGTGCCACGATTTTATCTCATGTGAAGGCATCCATATTTAGCACCTCACCTAACATGTCTACCGCCATTAATTTAGCCACCGCAAATAAAATAGTGAGTTTTCTCGTTACTTCAAATGTCACCACAACGCATGAAAATGCTGTACTGGCCCTATTCCCTGCCCTACTTGTAATTGATCTGCAGCGGCAATCGCAGCCAGTAGGTAGTTTTTTGCGGCTTGCACGGTGCTGGGCCAGTCTGGGTGCTTGGGCCGCAGAGCAGCCAATGCGGCAGATAGAGTGCAGCCGGTGCCGTGGGTGTGCTGGGTCGGGATACGCTGCGCGGCAAAGCGGGTAAATCCTGCAGGGGTGATAAGCCAATCAGGACTCTCATTGCCACCTAAATGCCCCCCTTTCATGAGCACGGCTTGTGCGCCCATTTGCAGCAAGGCGCGGCCTTGGTCTTGCATTTGCTGCTCGGTTTGCGCTTGCGTGCCGCCCAGCAGCGCGGCGGCTTCTGGTAAGTTGGGGGTAATTAAGTCGGCTAGCGGCAGCAACTCATCTCGGATCCCTGCTATCGCTTCAGGTAAAAGCAACGGATGGCCGCCTTTGGCGATCATCACGGTATCAAGCACCACGCAGGCAGGGCGATGCTGGCGTAAGCCACGCGCCACTGCAGCGACAATTTCTGCATTGGCCAGCATGCCAATCTTTACGCTATTTACGCGGATATCTGCCAGAACGGCATCGAGCTGCGCCAGCACAAAGTCAGGCGGCACGGCAAGAACGGCGTGCACACCTTGGGTGTTTTGTGCGGTTAGCGCCGTAATCACGCTCATGCCGTAAGCGCCTAGTGCTGAAAAAGTTTTTAAATCGGCTTGAATCCCCGCTCCGCCGCCAGAATCAGAGCCAGCAATTGTCAGTGCATTAACGATCATATGTCGCGCCCTCCCGCCGCAAAGCACGCGCCGCCTGCCGCGGATTAGCTTGGCCACAAATGGCCGAAACCACGGCCACGCCATCGGCACCCGCCGCACGCAAACCGGCTACTTGCCCCAAGCCAATACCGCCAATCGCCACGGCAGGCAGGGTTTTACCCTGCATCAGCTTGGCAAACTCATTTAAACCAATGACTGGGGACGCGTCTAATTTGGTGCCGGTGGCATACACCGGCCCTACACCGATGTAATCAACTAAGCCCTGCGGCACGGCGTGGATATGCGCGGCATTTGAGGCCGACAAACCCAAAATTTTATTTGGCCCAATTAACTGCCGGGCCATCTCTGGCGCAATATCTTGCTGGCCCACATGCACTCCGGCTGCATCCACCAACAGCGCTACATCGATATGGTCATTAATAATCAAGGGTATATTCAATGGTTCCAGCGCATTTTTAAGCGCTTGAGCCGCCACCACCCACTGACGTTTTTTCCATTTAGGCGCGCGCAGCTGCACGATACTAACCCCGCCCGCCACGGCGGCTAAGGCAGTTGCTACCATGCCCTGTTCGCCACCACATAAATCAGGATCTAACACTAAATAAAGCGACAAATCAAAAGGATGTTTCATTCATCAGCCGCCTTTAACATGGCAGGTTGCATGATATATAACGCGTCTAAAAACGCGGGGAGAAAGGTACCTGGGCCATCACAAGCCGATTCAGCGCGCTCTCCAGCGATCGCCATCACGGCGCAGGCAGCAGCAACCGCAGCAAGCCGGTCTGACGCGCCAGCTACAAAAGCAGCAACAACGGCAGACAAGGCGCAGCCCGTGCCCACCACGTAGGTCATCAAAACATGGCCCCAAGGAATCGCCCAAGTGACTTCACCATCGCTTACATAATCCACCTCGCCCGTTACCACCACAATCGCGCCGGTTTGCTGGGCCAGCCGCTTTGCAGCAGCAATGGCAGATGCTGATTGCGCTGTGCTATCTACACCCTTGCCGCTAGCGAACTCACCTGCCAAGCACATGATTTCTGAGGCATTACCTCGAATTGCCGCTGGTTTTTGTTGAATTAAAACGTGCAAAGCATCGGTTCGGTAAGCCAAAACGCCTGCCGCCACAGGGTCTAACACCCAAGGCGTATCTGCTGCATTGGCTGCGACTACCGCAGCTTGCATCACCGCTAGCCGCGCAGGATAAAGCGTGCCGACATTAATCAATAGCGCATCGGCCATCGATGCAAAGTCGGCAACTTCTGCTTCGGCGACGATCATTGCGGGGGATGCACCAAGTGCGAGCAATACATTTGCCGTGATTGATTGCACCACTTCATTGGTCAGGCAGTGCACCAAGGGTGCTGAGGCGCGCAGGCGTTCTAGCTCTTCGCCAACGCGGCGCAAAGGAAATTGGGGAATAAGAGAGATGGTGTGCAAGTCAGACATTTAAGTTCCTTGGCAGGCGCAGGCGGCCCATCAAGAATGGCCGACATCCCTACGCTGGCATTATCCAGATCAGGTCACGGGTATTTCTCAGCCGCATTTACTTACGGCACCCCGAGTCAGGCAGTCATTTTGCGCATAAAGCCAATGACAAACAAGCGTAAAAGATCAAATATTCAGCACAAACGCCGCAAAAAACCTAAATACTTTAAGGAAAGTGGGCTATTTTTTGCCCTGTAATGCCGCCTGATGACTCAGGTGCATTGCCAAATGCGCTTTAACGCGACTTAACACCAAGGGCAGGCATAATGGTTTGGTCATATAGTCTACTGCGCCCAATTCCATGCCTAAGATTTCATCTTCTGCTTCATTACGAGCCGACATAAAGATGATAGGAATATGGCAAAGCGCTGGATTGGCCTTAATTTGCCGGCAGGTTTCATAACCATCCATTTCTGGCATCAAAATATCCAATAAAATTAGCTGGGGCAGCGGTGCATTAGCCAATATTTTTAGCGCCTCTACGCCATTTTGAGCAGTAATCACCTGAAATTCATTTTTTAACATACGATCAATCAACAACAAATTCATGGGCGTATCATCGACCGCCATCACCGTAGAGGCGTTATTCACCTGAAGCTCTACCTCATCACTACTTGGTTTTACCCCATCTAAAGCCACTATTAAATCCACTAGAAAGCTCACTAAAGTCGAAGAAAATGCTTCTAACATAGGCTTACACATTGGATCCGTTGGACGATAGCGGATAACATTTTCTAATTCAGCGGCCAACTCGGCTAATTCTGCTGCACCAATACTGCCCGCTACGGATTTACTGCTATGTAATAAACGCTCGGCGGTGCTGTAGTCTTTCTCCTCTAAAGCGAGGCTCACCTCTGCAACAATGGCGGATTGACCATGAATAAATTTCCTGAGCATTTCCAAATACAAAGACTCTTTTCCTAGCACCCGGCGCAGGCCATTACTTACATCAAGGCCTGCAACATTGAGCAACTCTAATTTGCTTTTTAATATAAAGGGTTTGTTTTCCAGTGCCATAGGCGCATTTATTTTATTTGCATTTTCAGGGCGTGGCTTTATCCAGCGCAATAAAGCCGACCATAAATAATTAGGCTCGATGGGTTTAGAAACATGATCATTCATTCCTGCAGCAAAACAACGCTCTTGATCTATTTTCATCGCATTAGCGGTCATCGCCACAATGGGTAAATTGGCATGTTGCGGGCATAGCCTAATTTGCATCGTGGCCTCTAACCCATCCATAACCGGCATTTGCATATCCATTAAAACCAAGTCGAAACTAGCTTGTTGAATCTTTTGCAATGCTTGTTGGCCGTTTTCGGCCAAATCAACGATAAAGCCCGCGTCTTGCAATAAATCGATTGCAACCTGTTGATTTAAATCGTTGTCTTCTACCAATAAAATACGCGCACCTTGAATGCTAGATAAATCAATTTCTAGCGTATGCGTATTTAATATAGAAAAAGAAACATTATCGTTAGCACCGCCCAAAACCCGCATGGTGGTATCAAATAATTGCGATGCGCTTACTGGCTTAATTAATACATCATCGATCAAATTAATGGGGCTTTCACTGAATACCTCATCCCGCCCATAAGCGGTGACCACCACTAATTGAGGCGGAGCTTGTATAGCTAATGCTTGAATAGCTCTAGCCGTTTCGCTTCCATCCATCTGGGGCATACGCCAATCTAAAAACACCACAGCGAAAGGCAAGCCAGCTGCGTCGGCCCGTACCACCTCGACCACGGCGGCTTGCCCAGAGGTCACCACAGTCGGCCTAAAAGTCATGGTGCGCAATAAAGCCGCCAAAACACGCGCGGCTTCTTCTTGATCATCCACCACCAGCACAGCTTTATCACGTAAATCAATGTTAGGCACTAAGGGGCGGGGCACCAAACCACTTATTTGTAAGCGAGTGGTAAACCAAAACAGGCTGCCTTCGCCCCAAACACTACTTAACCCTACTTCGCCCCCCATTAACTGAGCCAGCTGTTTAGAAATCGCCAAACCCAGCCCGCTGCCACCGTATTTACGCATGGTTGAGGCATCGGCTTGCTGAAATGATTGAAATAAACGCTCAATTTGCTTAGGCTCAATCCCAATTCCTGTATCGCTTACCGCCCAATAAAGCAAAATACTCTCATCATTTTTTTCTACAACTTTGCAATTTAATTTTATATACCCTTCTTGCGTAAACTTAACCGAATTATTCATGTAATTAATCAGAATTTGCTCAATTCTTAATGAATCGCCACACAATGTCCTAGGCACTTCAGGCTCGATATCAAACACCAGCTCTAACCCTTTATTATTAACTTTATCAATTAATAAATTGGCCACATTGTCCAGCACTTGATCCAACTCAAAATCCAGCATTTCAATTTTCAACTTTCCAGACTCTATTTTAGAAAAATCCAGAATATCATTAATGATCCCCAATAAATGCTGCCCTGACTTTTGAATCTTTTCAATATAATCGCGCTGTTTAAATGTTAAATTAGATTTAAGTACCAAATACGACATACCAATCACCGCATTCATTGGCGTACGTATTTCATGGCTCATATTAGCTAAAAACTCTGATTTTAATTGTGAGGCTTGATCAGCATGGTTACGCGCACGCTCTAGCTCTATTTGCTGACTTTGCAATGCATCATTAGCCAAGGCCAATGCCGAAGTTCGCTCCGATACTTTGATTTCTAGCGCTTCTTCATTACGTTTTAATGCATAAACCAATTCAGTCTGGCTTTGCAAAACATCGGCCTGCGCCTTAGCCCGCTGACGGTGCTGGCGCAGCATTGCTAACGCCAACAATAAGGTGAGTAAGCACTGAAAAATAGTAAGTGTACTGGTGAAAATAATTTGTTTTTTTACTTCCGAACCCCGTGCGTCCACTATATTAGCAGAAGCAATGGCCGACTTTAAGCCCAATTCTTGAATTAAATCTTCTAACAACAGAAATTTCTTGAATAACTCAGCAAACTGAGTAGAGGGTACCGCCCGATCTGGATTGGCGCCTAAATAATGATCTGCCTCGATAACAAACTGACTTAGCTCATTGACTGCTTTAGAAAAAATAGGAAATCCACGCATTAACTCTTTTGGCGCACCTGCTTGACAGTTTATTACTCGGCTAACAAATATTTCATAGCGTAATTTTAATTCATCTAGCGGTATTTTATTTTCATCTAACAAATACAATTCAAAGGTTCTTTCAAAGCGCTGATAATCCACATGCAATTGAATCAGGGCCCAAAGCGCATTATCATCGGCCCGCCCTAATGCTGAATTTAAACTTTTAAATTGAATCACTTGCAAAACAGCAACCGCGGCATAGACGGCTATCAAACTACTAATGATGAGCCATAACAACCGCTTGCTGTGATCCATAGCGCCCCCTTATTGCATATGTATTTTTGAGAGCTGCCAAATAGATCGTGTGTAATACAGATCTTTTTTTAGCTCCGCATGCTTATCATAAGGATACACAACAAATAGCGGGCCTTTTTCACGAATAGTCATCGGCTTATTATTCATTAGCCGCGCTAATAACACGGGATAACGGGTTACATCAGAGTAAGGCATTTCAACGCGATAGTCATTTAAGGCAACTAAGGTGATATCCCCCCCTTTTACACCTGCTGCGGCCAATACATCCTTTAATAGCGGCCCTGTAAACTTAACGGGCTTGTCATACCAAGGCGTTTGCGTAGTAAACGTGGTTTGGGGGAATTTTGTTAGCTGATCCATCGTAAACACGGTAACTTTACCCTGATTGGACGAACTTACACTCCCAGATATAGTGAGCACAACAACGCTATTGGGGATCTCTAATGCAGATACTGAGCCACAAAAACAGCAGATAGCAAACCAGAGTGCTCGTTTCATTGTTTAGACTCCAAAGCAAGCTTCAATAACAATACCGTACGTTTACACAGTAGTATTGAATTGCCTTTCTTGCCCCTACAATACACACACCGATCTGCCATTGACCCAATTCACTAGCAGCCTGTCGGACTTAAGCGATCGTAGCGAGTGAAAGACCGGTTTGAGACAGATTTCGCGGGTTTTTGAGGCGAATCTGGCTATTCAACGAGAAAATGCGTGAAATATGGCCAAATCCGGCTTTTCCGTAGTAGATCAGTCTTAAGTCCGACATGCTGCTAGGCTTTACTTAATCTAGCAACTTAGCTAGTAAGCAAACACCCTGCTCAATCTGCGCCATACTGGCGTGACTAAAATTGAGTCTTAGCGTGGCGGATGGCTGGGGCACTGGATCAAAAGCTGCGCCAGGCATAATCGCCAAGCCTGCTGCTAAGGCGGTGCGCATCAAGAGCATCGTATCTTGCTGCGCATGGAGTGTTAGCCAAAAAAACAAACCACCAACCGGTTTTTCCCAATGTGCTTTATCAGCCAAATGCCGTTGTAAGCAGGTATGCATAAAATCACGCTTTTGCCGATACAAAGGCAAAATACTGCTGACATGCCGATCTAAACTACCATCGGCCAATACTTGCGCCACAATGGCTTGACTAAGGCGGTTGCTATGCAAATCAGCAGCTTGCTTAAGCCGTGTCAGGGGCAACATAAGCTCAGGATGCATAATGAGATAACCAAGCCGCAACCCTGGTGCCAATGTTTTAGAAAACGACCCTTGATATACCCAAAGCGCTTTATTTAGCTGAGAAACGATAGGCTCAGGTGCTGGGCTATCAAAAGCAAGATCACGGTAAGGATCATCCTCAAACACCAACATAGAGTGCCGATCAAAAGCCTCTGCCAAAGCCTGACGCCGTTCCTTGGAATAACAACGCCCTGTTGGATTTTGAAATGTAGGCACCAAATAAGCCAAGCGTGCATCACACCCCGCTAGGGCTTCCGGCAAAATGCCTTGCTCATCTTGCTGAGTGCCTACAAATTCGCCACCAAACAAACGGAATACCTGTAAGGCCGCCAGATAGGTGGGGGATTCGGTCAGTATGCGTGTGCCTTCACTCACCATGAGCTTACTAACTAGATCAATCCCCTGCTGCGAGCCGTTTACAATCAACACTTGCGCCGCAGTACAGTCAATGCCCATTGCCTTGGCACGCAAAGCCACTTGCTGACGTAGCGCAGGCTCACCTTCGGTTTGCCCGTATTGCCAAATATCATCTGGCAACTGACTTAAGACATTTTGATCTGCTTTAAATAGAGCCTCACTCGCAGGCAAGCCCCCTGCAAAAGAAATAATACCGGGCAGCGAGGCTGCAGCTAAAATATCCCTCACCAGTGAGGAAGTAAGCCGGTTAATCCGTGTTGCAAACATAGCCCAACGCCTATAGGTCAATATATATGACCTATATATGCACTATACTCCGCTACTATGTCAAGCAACCACGTCCAAGCACGCATATCTATGACCAAAACAAACACAGACTTACTAAATACTGACTTAGAGCGATTTTTTTATGGCTATCGCACCTTTACATCACTACCAGACGAAATGCTTAGCCCCTTACAACTGGCCCGAGTGCATCACCGCATTCTTTATTTTGTTGGGCGCGAAGCAGGCATGTCAGTAAACGGTCTGCTTGCTAAGCTGGGGACATCCAAACAGGCCCTGAATAGGCCTTTAAGAGAACTGCAAGAAAAAGAGCTTATTATTGCCAGTACGGCCACCTATGACAAAAGGGTGAAGTGCCTTGTGCTCACCCCAAGCGGCATGGATTTAGAAGAAAAACTATCCAATAGCCAGCGTGACCTACTCAGCCGAGCCTTCGCAAAAAGCCCAGAATCAGAAGTAGGCTGGCGGAATATCATGAGTATTTTGGCCACAGAATCTTAAATTACGCAGCGAACCAAAAATGAAACTCAGCATTGTTATTCCTTTTATGAATCCAGACCATCAGCATTTTTTTGAAATGTTAATGGGCTTAGCTGCCTGCCAATTTTCTATATTTAGTACCGTAGAAGTTATTTTGGTCAACGACGGCAGCCAAGATGATTACCAAAAAGAAATAACCGCCGCCAGTGCCTTGCTATCAATCCAACTTATTGTATTACCCTGTAATCACGGGGTATCTTATGCGCGAAATATCGGCATGGCCGCAGCAACAGGGGATTGGATTGCCCTGCATGATGCGGATGATATTAGCCTGCCACAGCGTTTCATACAAAGTGCGCAATTTTTGCAGCGCCACCCAGAAGTCATTGCCGTATCAGGCGATATGCTGGTATTTAATCAGGGCGGCAAAGATGAGTTAATGCGCTTATTCCCTTTATTACATCAAGATATCTGCGTAGATAATTTATTTTATTGTGCCATGGCTCAACCCGCACTTATGCTTAATCGTGTACTTTGGTTAGCCAGTGGTATTCAATACACTGAAAAAATGGACATGGCCCAAGATTGGGATTTTGTCATCCGCCTAAGCC
>Ga0247722_10000175_pt1 | contig 40305 bp, 91 predicted proteins | sample MSEWelMarce3H_FC_FD_189094 | JGI IMG/M metagenome (GOLD analysis project Ga0247722, IMG submission 189094) | Subsurface sediment microbial communities from gas well in West Virginia, United States - MSEEL Well Study Marcellus 3H_FC | ecosystem: Environmental > Terrestrial > Deep subsurface >... | reverse complement strand
GAATATTAATAAACTAACAACTATTAATCCGCACAAGTATTTCATTTTTGTTTCCATATTTTTTTACAAAGATAACTATTTTTACAAATAATCTAAATAATTTTTAATTGTTTTTTTTATAATCGCTTCATCCAAGTTATCAAAGACTTCCTTAACTATATTGTATATTCTATTTTTAACATATTTTTTATTAGAATACACCGGATATAATTTATCATTGATAGATATCATTACTTGGTCAGGAACTCCAGGATAAGTATGTGTCGTAAAATGTCTGCGTAAATAAACAAGAACCTCTTTATTGGTATTCTCATCATTATACTTACCCAATATATCTTGTCTTTCCTGTTCGGTTATAATTAACTTTCCCATGATTTGATTTTTATTGTAAATATAACTATTTTTTTAACATGAAAAAAGGTTTTGAGTTATTAATTAATGGTCTTCTTAAAGAAGAGTTACTCCTATTATTTGGGAATAGCAGTTTTATTAAGGTAAATGGACCAATAAAGTATTCAACCAACGCAAAATTATTTGTAATTAATTGCACATTATATAGTGATGATGTTGAATTATGTGAAGAAAGTTATCCTTATGGTCTCCAGTATATTATAGGTGAAGCTTGGAAATATATGGGGATTGATTCGGATATCTCAATAGTAACATCGTTAGATATTTTAGAAACTAATTTGACTATTGAAAAAAATTAACTACACTTATTAAAAATAAAATCAATTTATATATGAAAACAGTAGAAACAACTAGTAATGTAAAAGTTCATTACACCGGAAAACTTACAACAGGTGAAATTTTTGATACATCATTGACCGAAGGTCGTGAGCCGTTAGAAGTAACACTAGGTCAAGGTTCATTAATTAAAGGTTTTGAAGCAGGATTAATCGGTATGACCGAATCTGAAACTAAAACAATTGAAATTGAAGTAGCTGACGCTTACGGAGATTACAGAGAAGATATGATTACCGAAATCCCTAAAGAACAAGTTCCAGAAGGTGTTCAAGTTGGTGAAACATTACAAGGTAATGGACCAATGGGTCCTATTTCAGTTAGAGTAACTGAAGTAAAAGAAGATGTTGTCGTATTAGACGCAAACCACCCATTAGCAGGTCAGAAATTGATTTTTGATTTGGAAGTTGTTAGTGTTGACTAATTAACATTAACTTTAACTTATAAAAAGGGTGGTCTTCCACCCTTTTTTATTACACCTTGTTTTCTGAAATTATTTACCTATAATTATAAAAACAATTAAAACTTTAAGACTATGAACGAGAAATTAAAAAACAGATTAAACACAGTAAAATCAACACTTAACAACCTATTGGTATATGTTATTATATTGTTGTCAGTAGTTTCGGCTTTTTTTGTGGGTATTTATTATAATAAATTGATAATGAAAAAAGAAGATGCGAAGTTTAAAGTGACCCATGTTTTGAAACAAAATGTGAACCTCGCAATAGACGAAAACAACCATTTAATCGTTATCAATAACCAAACTGGAGACTACACCATATACTCTGATAGCATAGGTAAAACTATCTTCAAACTATATGCCAAAAATGTGTGGGGTGAGAATAACACCATAACCGATAAAATGAATTAATATGAATGTAAAAAAAATCTTTTTATTTTCTTGTTTTACCCTCTCAATGATAGTGATATTTTCATCCTTCATCGCAATGAGTAAAAAAGAAAAAACAGACCCTAAAATTGAAATAGCTAAGATGGGGGGAACACCAACATCACCTACTTCATTAGAAATGTATGAATTAATTGATATGTATTCTGATAAATACAAAATACCAAAACACATTGCTTTCAATGTGGCGTTTTTAGAAACAAGATATTGCGGTCCATTTGATTGGAAATATAAACCAAGTCAAACATCATCAGCGGGAGCTGTAGGTCCAATGCAAATTATGCCAACAACGGCAAACGATGTTCATCACAGAAAAGTGTCTGTAAAAAAGTTAAAAACAAACATAAATTTTAATATTCAAACCAGTATGAAATTACTTCATACGCTACATAATAGATACGGAAATTGGAGTATCGTATGTGGATACTATAACACAGGTCATTTAAAGGTTAATGGTTACGCAAGATTTTGTGTTAATAACATTGATTACCAAAAAAATTGGAAATACCTCAAAAGAGTATCATAAGATAATATGAATAATTTAATTAAAAAACTACACACTATATTAAAAAAAAGTAAACAATCTATTTTAGATTGGAACTTACATTACAAATCAAAAGGTATTGAACCTAAGATTAAAACAAAAAACCCTTAAGTTAATCTTAAGGGTTTTTTTCTTATTTTATATCTTGCAACGATTCACCTTTTTTGGTGTCTCCGGCCGAACCATCAGCATTACAACTTCCTTTTGTTTCTCCTCTTTTGTTTGCTGAGGAAGTATTTAATTGTCCACCATATGGGTCAGCATCATTACCTTTGTTTCTTTTTTCTTGCCATTTCCAATAATCAGCAGTAGTTAAAGGTGTACTCCCCGGTTTACTATTACAATCAATCCAATTTTGTATCTTTGTTTTTTGAGCCGTTTCAATAGGTGCTAATCTTAACCTATTTCTCTCTTTAGCTGCAGCTCTTTGTTCAGGAGTTGACCCCATTTGTTGTTTAGGAGGTATTGCTGTTGTTGTAGTATCTACAGATGATTCCGGAGCTGTTTGTTGTTCACTTAGTCCATATAATTGTCTTATATTTTTTTTTTCTGATTCCGTAATTAAAAATTTTTTCATATTTAAGTGATGTATTATAATAAATACAATGAAAAACTTTTTAAAAAGAAAAACCCTTAAGTTAACCTTAAGGGTTTTTTATTATTACAACATTAATATCCATTTTTTCTATATATAACTTGGGTATTACCTGACATTCACCATTAGCCTGCAATATAAATTTACCATTACTATTACAAAACTCAATTGGGAAGTCTGAAACATACACATCGTGAGTTGTTAGATAATCATTAATATACTCTTGAATCTCATTCTCAATATCAGAAAAGATATCGTGTATTAACATACCTTCGTATTTATCCAAAATACGTTTTAAGTCGGTTACTATTTTTTCTCTACTAAATCCTTTCATTACATAAAATTGATTAAAAAATATGATAATTTATACCCTACAAACGCTCCCAGGGCTGATGGTATAGGAAAAACAATCAATTTTCCCAAGTCTGTAATGTATTTTGGTCTATTAACAATCTTACCTAAAAAGAAGTAATATACCAAAAAACCTAATAAAACTGCAATATCTGACTTTGTGGCGATAAAAACAACTAATACAGCACCAAGGAAGCCATAGATGAAATTGTCTCTTATACCCTCCCAAATCTCTTTATTTGTAGCACTCTCATATTCCTTAACTATTTTATTAAAATGGTTCTTATATGGTTTTTTGTAAACTTTTGTAGTTTCTTCTGTTTTAATTTCTTCTTGGTTCATTTTATTTTCTTTCTTTTAACATTTGTTGGTACTTTTCCCAAGTTACCAATTTAACACTTTCGTATTCTTTTAATTTAAACATAACAGCCTCAATTTCTGTTATTGTGTGAGGACCATCAGGGATTACTAAATCCCATTTTTGAGAACCATCCGGGGTTACTCTCTCCGTAATAATTGTGTATTCATGTATCATATAAAGGGGGTTTTATATGATAAGTATTCATTAATTAATTATTTCCACAATAATTGAATGACTAAAATACAACAAGCCAAACCTAAACAAACTAAGGTTTTTAATGTTAGTGGTTCCTTAAACCATAACCAAGACATAATGGTGAAAACTATCACTCCTACGGCAAAACCTAAAATCCTGGACGGCCACATTTCACCATTGAAATGTTCAACCATATGACTAACCGCTTTAATATAAAGGAGTGATAACGGCACACCTATTAAAGCTACCAACATAGGATTATCCTTCATCCAAGGATACTTAAACTGACCCTGTAATTGGATGAAGGTTACTATTTGTGCTAATATTCCAAAAATTAACCCTAAGATAAAATTCATAGGTTATTTGTATTTGTTGAATAAGTATTCATATTTGTGGTAAAAGTATCACCATATTTTTTAGGGTTTTTAACTAATTTATTACCCATTACACAACCACATATACCACTACCACCATTTAGCGGATTACAAGAACATATTGTTCCGTATTTCACTTCGTCAGGTTCTGTTGGTGTTGGAAAACTATTGATTACTGGAAAAGTGGTTGTAACATCTTTTCCATATAAATCAATTAATCTAAAAACATTCGCTTTGAATTCTGAAATAGTTTCACATCTATCAAATTCAACTTCTATCAATTCTTTTAAGGTCTGTGTTGTCATATATTTTTTTATTTACATTTTTGTATGTTCAGGGTTATAACTTACCCTACCAGCCTTTTCAAAGGTTTGAAAAGTTTCGTTTGATATACTATGTACATCTCCATTAGGTGTCATTACGATATAATTATCTCCGTCTTCTTTTATTACTACAATGTCCCACATAATTAGTTATTTAAAGGTGTTTTTATTGTTTATATTGGTAATTATTAAATTTTAAGGATAATAATCTACCTTTAATTGTCATAGGATGAATATTAAGTTTTTCACTTGCTTCTTTTAATGTTCTATATTCAATGTTGTCAACATAAAATGATTTGTTGTGATTTCTTTTCTTCCCTATTTGTGAAATGCTAAATCTTTTTTTTTGTTCGTCATCGGTATATATTATATTTTCATTATTTTTGAATTGATAGTTTTCATATTTAGGGTTTTTACTTAAAACTCTCCATCTAATAGTGTTATAATTAATTTTTAATTTTTTAGACGCATCTTGATAGGATTCGTATTCAGTATTATCAATAATAATATTATGTTTATTATTATGTCTACAAATTCCTTTATTAATTTCACTTAAATAATTTAATACTTCTTGAGTATGTTTTTTACCGAAAAAAGGGTTTTTATCACCTTTAGTATTATAACACAACCTACAAGTTTCATTTGACGGGGATATTTCTTTACCACAACCACAATATTTTTTACTCACACCACCTTTCCAATTCCAATTATTTTGACCTGACCGTGAATAAATTGAATCTATTTCTTCCTTAGTCATTTTAGAATATCTTAGTTTTAAACCTTTACTAATATTTTTTATAATATCATTTCTGTTAGGATTATTTGAAATATTATCCCCACCTGATGATTTTATACCAATATTATATTTAGGTTTTGAATCTAAATATTTTTGTTCGGTAGATAATAAATTATTAACATCACACTCTTCAACTAAATCAAATGTGAAATTTACTTCACCATATTTGTCCCACGCTCTTTGCAAAATTGAATTATGGTGAGAACCTCGTTTTAGTTCGTAGATATGTTTATACCATCTTTTTTCAATATTTATTGATGAACCATAATAGCAATCACCATTAAAGTTATTCATTATTTTATAAATTCCTGTCATAATATTCTTTTATATATAAATATTACGATATGGAAAAAAACTAATATACCTACCTAAAAAAATTATATACCTAATTCTAATTTTGAATTTATTTTAGTAATATTCTCAGTTCCTATAATTGAAAAGTCGTCAATAGAATAATTGTAAAAATTTTTATTCTCTTTTAAAATCAATTTTGGAACATCATTTAATGGTTTCTTTTCTAATATTTCATTAGCCGCATCGTAATGTCTGTCGTATATATGTAAATTTTGAACAAAATGACAAAATTTACCAACTTTATAATTACAATGACCCGCAACCATTAGTAATAATGAAAAATATTGGGTTTTATTTATTTGATTTGCGACAATATAATCCGACGACCTTTGTATTAAAGTCATATCTAAAAAGATATCTTCATTCACTTTTCTAACTGACCAAATTGTTTCGTAAGCACAAGGGTGTAATCCTTTGGTGTCTTTCAAATCTTGATATTGGTATAAATTTATGATGTGTCGTCTTGAAAATGGGTCATTTTTTAACCCATCCAATAAATCATTCATTAGATTATACTTTGATACTGTTGCACCATATCTCTGACCAATTGTGTCATCACCAATATTCCATTCATCCCACCATAGAATACCTTTTTCTCTCGCTGTAATCAAAGAACTATCCTGTGATTGATAAATCCATAAGATTTCTTTAATACCAGTCTTAATTGCCGTGTTTCGTAATGTTGTGATTGGAAACTCACCCCTTGAAATGTCATATTCCTCAAAAACTTGTGTGATGAATTTACTATGGGCTGATACACCATCAGAATATTTAGGTCTAGGATTTTCATCTAAACAACCCTCACTTAAAATTTTACGAAGATTATCAACGTAATAGTTATCAGCTTTATTCATCATTTCCTAAGTTTTTTAATCCCTTAATTACTTCATTATTTATACTAGTACACAAATCTCTTTCTAACATATTTGTTAAAGCTTGTTCAGCATCAAGACCATTTTCGTTTGTTGCTAGTTCAATACATTCATCATCGGTTTTATTATGCCAAAATGATAAATGTTTCAGTAAATCATTTCCGTCTAATTTATTCATTAGTAAAATTGTTTTATGTCTATTAATTCGTTTAATATCTCCTGTAATTCTTCATCAGACCTATCCTCTAAACTATTATTACGAAGGTGTTTAAACCCTGATGAACACCAATTATAAGGTTCAATCCTATCACCATCCAAATCATAATCATATTGTAATTCTAACCTCCAATTAATCAATTCGTAATTGAAAGTTTCGTTATCTCTATTACCAAATCTTTGTAACCACGCTTTTATTGAATATATTAATTCTTCTTTATTCATAAGTCCCATATGCTTTTTCTTTTTCGTTTTATTTTATCTAACAACAATTGGAGTATTAACGCAATCACTAGTATCATCTTCTTCATCCCCTAGTCTTTTTTTGGCCTTAAGTGTTCAGGTGGTAATGGAATTTCCCTACCCCCACTTTTACTTTTACTTTTACTTTTAGAGAGGGGGTTAAGGAATTTCCAATAGTTTTTCTTAAAAGATATTAGTTGGTTTTTATAGTCTTCTAATGATTGACCTGGATATGGTGTTGGCAAAGTTTTACCCATATTATTTTTTACCTTCGCTAACTTTTGTATTAACATAACCCATCAATGTTCCCATAGATTTTATAAAATGTCTTTTTAAGGAATGGAATTCTTTATCTTTAATTTCGTCCCAATCGCTATAGATAAGAAAACACTTCTCAAAACCTTTTTTATCAATTTTATTTTTAAGGTCAAACCATAACTTATAGTCGTCACCGGATTCAGTTCCCAAGAAATTATCAATAGCTTCTTGTCTTGGTCTTGCGTTTTGGTGTTCTTCAGATATTTTGTAAGTTCTACCACTACTTGTTGTTAATATAATTTTACCTGATAAAACATCGCGAACACCATTTTTATCTGTTGTTAAAATAAATTCGTGGTTATCGTCAATGATAACAAATTTATCTTCATTTTCTTTGTATGCTCTGAAAACATCACCCTCAAAGTTTAGTAACCCTAAATATTTTTTGTTATTCTTTGTATTGTACTTGTTCATGATATATAATTTTTATTGGTTATTATTCAAATAAGTCATCTAATCTATCCCAATCCTTAAACTCTTCTTCCTCAATTTTTTTATTAACATATTCTCTAATTTCTTTCATATATTGAAGAAATCCCAATCTTAATCGGTGGAATTCGTCATCTTGGATTTCATCCCAATTGCTATAATGTTCAAAGCAATAGTCAATCCCTTCTTCTCTCATTCTGTAATTTACAGCTTCCCAGTCTTCTAAATTAGTGCTCATATATTTTTGTTTTATATATTCAACGATACAAAGATAAACAATTTATTTGGATAAACTATTTTTTATCGTAATAATTGAAAATTTCTTCTAATTGGGTTTTATCTTTAATGAAATAAACATAATTACCGGTGCTACAACCAATAATTCTAACATCCTCTTCAGTTCCGTGAGTTTCTTCATTGTAAAGTTCTCTATATACATCCAAATAGAATGTTTTAGGTGTGAATGGGAACCCTTTAATGAATTGGCTACTTGAAATATCCTCAACTTTACCTGTAAAAGTATCCCATGAATCTTCACCTCTAAAGATTATCGCATCAGAATAACTTACTTTATTATCTGCTCTCTTGAATAGTGATGAACATCTTTTATTTTGATGTAATATTTGACCCATTTCTCCTGAAATATCGTTCCATTCGTCATCTTCACCAGTGATTGGGGTGATAACATCATATTTCGCCAATCTTGCGAATAAACCCGCCACAAGACCCGCTGAAGTCCCGGAATGACCTTGTTCTGAAAATTTCTCAATTAATTCCAATACCGCCTTACCGGTTGCACCACCATAAAAATCTGTGGTCTCATCTAACAATCCTGCTGATTTTAATTCTGTTCTTGCGTGTTCTACTAAATTACTCATATATTAATTTTTAATTTTTTAAGGTTATAGACTGATTTATTTTATTTTTTTTAAGGTTATAGACTGATTATTTGAATATATTAACTTCACATCCAGTAAAATCCGATACAAGGTTTGACATATTATAATCATTGTAAGAAATTGTAGTATACATCACCTGAACAAAATAAGAGGGGGTATCCGGTATCCACATATTCCCTTTATCCAACATTTGCCTTTCCAATTCCTCAATGTATAATATGATAACCTCCGGATATAACTCCGTAATTAACTCACTCATAACAGTTTTTTCCATGATAAAAAAATATAATATAAATAAATTAAATAATCAAATAGAAAAACATTAATTTTCAATGTTGGCAATCTTATTTTTTTAACCTATCATTTGGAATAACTAAAAAAATTAATATATGAATTACAAAAACGAATTTGAGAAATTTGCAATGGGTGAAAAAGGTTTATCAGGCCTTAATCTACATTACTATCAAAAACATATTGATAATGTAACACCATACATTTTGGAAGAAAGAGAAATGAGAGCCACCCAAATGGATATTTTTTCCCGACTTCTTATGGATAGGATTATTTGGGTATCCGGAGGTGTTGAAGATACAATGGCGTCAATTGTTGAAGCCCAATTATTGTTCTTGGATAGTGTTAATAAAAAAGATATTACTCTACAGATATCAAGCCCTGGGGGTTCAGTATTAGCTGGATTGGGAATTAGAGATGTTATGAATTACATTAAAGCTGATGTTGCAACAATCAATGTTGGAATGTGTGCGTCAATGGGTTCTGTATTGTTATCTTCTGGAGCAAAGGGTAAAAGGTCATCATTAATTCACTCAAAGGTTATGACGCATTTTGTTTCACATTCTACAGGGGGTAATGTACAAGATACTAGGATTAACCAATTGGAAGCTGAAAAATATAACTATATGTTATTCAAAATTTTAGCTGAAAATTGTGGAAAAACTTTTGAGGAAATGCTTGAATCATCAAGACATGATAAATGGTTTAATTCTGATGAAGCAAAAGAATTTGGGTTAATTGATACGGTTATCGGACTTGATAAAAACAAATCAGTTACTCAAATGATGGAAGGTTTTGATGAGTATTACACTAAAGAAATCTTGAAAAAATAAATAAAAAAACCTATAGTTAATCTATAGGTTTTTTTTTAAGAAATCATTCCAACTAATCCAACATTCTTTATATGTTGAATCGGGACTTCCGGGTAATTTAAGGTTATCATTGTTTGTTTTGACATATCTAACCCATTCATTTCTTGATTTTATTTGCGTTTTTTGGGCAATTTCTTTACATTCTTCAAAAGAAACATAATATTTTTTTCCTCGTTCAGTGTTTAAGAATTCTGTATATGAAAAGTTATCAAAAACTCTTTCAGGTTTTTTAGGTATTTCAGTAGGAAGTTTATTTTCTTTAGATAATAACCTAAAAACAGCAACAGTTATAGGTCCATAATTTTCTTTAAGATAGTTACGACATTTTTCATAATCCCAATATACACCTATAGTATATCTACCAAAACCCAAAATATCATACCAACAAATCCAACCTTTATCTTTATATGTTGCACTTGGTTTTTTAGGAACATTTTCTGGAAATCCATCTAATTTAGTTTTTTTTATAAAATCAGCCCTTGAAGTTATACCATTATCTTTTACCCATATCTTAAATTCTTCAAAAGATAAATTATTTTTAAGATAATGACTTGGATGTTTATTTTTGGTGTTTAAGAAATCACCCCAAGTAGTCCATCCTCTATTTGAATAAACCTTGTTAGGGTTAACTGGAATATTATCAAAGTTATGTTTATTTATAAAATTTTTCCATTTCTTTAATGTGTTTATACTCTTCGGTAAATTATTACTTTTCCATTCTAGTAATTCTTCATATGTTAAATTAAACGATATTGGTGACCCACCAATACCGCCTTTAGAGGTATTAGTCAAATTATCGTACATACTCATATATTCACATTCATATTCAGGCCACTTATCAACATCACATTCAGTTAATATAGTGTACATTATTTTTTCACCTTTATTATGAGTGTCTCTTATCCAACAACATTTATGGGTTTTATTTTCATTATCGTTTTTACGACATTCATATAAATGTTTCCTTAATCTATCTTTTGGGTCGTTGGCCTTACCTACATATCTTACAGTATCATTACTGGATGAGTATAACCCATATATAAAAGTTTTGTTCATAATAAATCTTTTATATATAAATATATCATTAATTGTAAAAGTTAGGTATTACTTGTTACTTTTGGTAACATTAAGGATAATATTAATTTATCAATCTTTTACCATAATAATTCAACTTCAACATCAATTCCGGTTTTGTTGGTTACTTCTTGTTCTAAAATCATTTTAATAACATCTTGTATTTCAGACTTAAATTCCCAACTTTCAGTCATATCTGCTTCAGCATAAGCATCTAAAATATCTACTGGACCAACTTCTTCTCCATCTTCATCATACCAATCAACAGTTCCATTACCAAATTTTACTATAAATTGGATTGCTTGTTCTTCTTCATTTTCTTCCATTACATCTTCAACTGTAAAAGTAAAACTATAACTACCAGTTCCATCATAGTCATCGGTATTAAAGGTTTTTCCTAATACTAAATTTTTAGCATCTTCCTTTACTTTATCATAACCGCCAAGGTAATGTGTTAATGCAAATCTTGGTCCGGAGTCCCAATTTACAAAACCTAAAGAGTTTAGAACCTCACGGTTTAGTGTTGGTTGTTTTCCGTTTGCTTTTAATTTGTCCCAAATTTTATTTAACATTTGGGTTCTTTGATTTTCTGTAATTATTATTCTCATAAGTATATTTTTCCTTTAACGTCAACCTGACTTCTTATTTCTTTTTCTGTGTATTTTTCTGATATTGGTGTATTTCGTAAAATTAAAAACCCCCCAACCGAAGTTAGATTTTCCAATGATTCAATTGGTGTTCGTGATAAAATCAAACTACCCCCAACTGAAGTTAGATTACCTAATGATTCAATTGGTGTACCATATAGATTTAAATAACCCCCAACCGAAGTAAGATTTCCTAGTGATTCAATTGGTGTATCTCTTAAATCCAAATTACCGCTAATAGAAAAATCTGGGTTACCTTTTTTATCTAAAAAACTTTGCATCAAATTCCAATTATCTATTGGTTCTTCGTTACCGAAAACATCCAATGATGGGAAGTTATAAACTTTTGGGTTATCTTCCATTTCTTTCAATAATGTATATTGATTTTCTGTGATTATTATTTTCATATTACCATTCAGTTGTTGTTCCGTTATTTATTACATCGTTTTCAATTAAACTTACATTATATTGTAAAGTTTCGTTAATGTTATCTTCAAGGTCTGAAATAATACTTTCAACATCAAAATTAGTTAAATAACTTGTATAAACATTAATTAGAACATTAAAAGAACTAAATTCTGGATTTGGGTTAGTCTCTTTATCAACTTGAACAACCTCAATTTTATCAACATATTCAATCCAATTCATTGTATCCCAAGAAATATTATCTGGGAGACTTTCTTCGTCAAAATCGTCGGATTCCTTATATTCTTTTAGGTGTTTCAATTCCCTATTAAGCATTTTCTCAAATGAGGTGTTTAGCTTATTTTCTGTTATTATTATTTTCATATTTTATTTTATTAATCAGCAACTATCGTTTTAACCGGTAGTTTATATTTATCCCAAAACCATTGTTTCATTGGTTCTTTCCAATAATCAGCAAACATTTCTGTAAAATCGCCATAATTATTAACAATTAATATTGGTGATTGATTTATAAATGACATATTTGAGTGTTTCTCGTCATAATATTCTTTTTGAATATATAAAAACGCTACCCCGTTTTCATCATAATCTCCATCAAATATATAGTAATAAAACTCTGTAATATACGGATTTTCCTTTTCACCCCAATTCCCAATTTCGTCATCAGTTGTTGGGTTGAATTGACCTATTTTAGATGTATCGTAAAATTTATCAATATAGTTGTATATTGAGTTATATAATTTATTCTCTGTGATTATTATTTTCATAAGTATATATTTCCTTTAACTTCAACCTGACTTCTTATTTCTTTTTCTGTGTATTTTTCTGATATTGGTGTATCTGTTAAATATAAATAACCATTAACAGTTGTTAGATTTCCCAATGATTCAATTGGTGTTTGTTCTAACTCCAAAAAACCTCCAACTGAAGTTAAATTTCCTATTGACTCAATTGGGGTATCTCTTAAATCCAAATAACCCCCAACTGAAGTAACATTTCCCAATGATTTAATTAGAGTTCCTCTTAAATCCAAATCACCTCCAACTGATATTAGATTACCTAATGATTCAATTGGTGTTTCTTCTAAATCCAAATCACCATCAATAGTAAAATCAGGGTTACCTTTTTTAGTTAAAAACTTTTGCATCAAATTCCAATTATCCATCGGACTTTCATTGCCGAAAATCTCCAATGAAGGAAAGTTATAAACCTTTGGTTTATCTCCCATTTCTTTCAATAAATGATATTGATTTTCTGTTATTATAATTTTCATATTCTTCAATTCTATCTATTAACCTGTGAATTTTTTTATATGTCTCTGGATATGTAAAATCTTTAAGATATTGAATGAACTCTGTAATATCGGTAAACTCCGGTTTTAACTCAATAGAAGTATCTTCTAAGTATTCGTAGTCTATATTATTTTCATTGTAATCTTTATATTGAAGTATATCTATCGGTAGTTTATTTTCAGTATTCCAGTAAGGTGTTGCGTAAACTTCGGCATCTGTGGAACTCCAAGTTAAAATACCTTCATCATCCATATAAAGGGTAAATTCTTTATATGTTGTTGGTAAAAGAGAATCTGTATATAAATCAAATACTAAATTATTACATACTTCACCATCATTAATCTTCACACCAAATAGTCTAACTAAATCATATGATTTAATATGTAAATTTTCACATGTCCTATGAAATCCTTTTTTATCAACCAATTGTTGTATTTTTTCTTTTGCTTTTGGGGTCATACTTTAGTTATTTTGTTGAATCATTATTTAATGATATTAATTCTGCAATCATTTTTGCTGATGTTGGGTAATAATAATCTTTAATCCAAGTAATAAATTCTTCAAGATTATCAAAACTACCTTTACACTTTGACATTATATAAGAGTTCGGAATTTCACCATGGAAATATTTCTCATCGTTATTTTCATTGGTATAGATAAACATCCAAACATTTAATTGGTTGGGTTTATAAAACGGCATTGCCTCCGCGGCAACAGAATCATTTTCCCATATTATTATATCTTCAATATCTCTTGTTTTAATGTTGAAATCCTCATAAGTGGTTGGAATTTTATTATCATCCAATAAATCAAATAATATACCTTGAGCAAATTCACCTTCTATTTTTAAGTCAGTTAATGTTGCCAAATCATACATCTTTAGTGATATCAATTCACAAGCTTCTCTATAACCTTTTTCCTCTACTAACTTTTTTAGCTTTTCGTTAAGTTTTGCGTTCATACTATTTGAAATACCCATTGGTTAAAGACCAATAGGCTTCTGAAACTTTAGTCCAGAATTTTAGACGTTTCACAGATTGTGCCAACTGAAGTTGGTCTTATTTCATCTCCGCGTCTGTAATCGTCAGTCCCTGACGATATTTGTTTATATCCTTCTTTAAGGATGTTTATACTAGCGTTTAAATCTCGGTCTAATTTAGTTTTACAAGATGGACAACTCCATTCTCTCATATCTAATTTTAGTTTTTGATTAATGTAACCACAAGAATTGCAAGTTTTAGAACTAGGGAAAAATCGGTCAATTTTAATTATCTTTTTATCATTCCATTCTGCTTTATAAATCAAAAGTTTTATAAACTTTGACCAACTCGCATCTGAAATATGTTTTGATAATTTATGATTTTTAATCATTCCTTTAATGTTTAAGTCTTCCAATACTATTAAATCATATTTTTTGATTAATTCTGTGGATACTTTGTGCAAATTATCTAATCTAGAATTGGTTATCTTCTTATAAATAGTTGCAACTTTTAATTTTTGGTTATTATAACGATTACTACCTTTTGTTTTTCTACTTAAATGTTGTTGATGTTCTTTAAGTTTTTTCGCGTAGGTTTTCGTATATCTGTTATTCTTGTATTTGTAACCATCCGATGTAATCACAAAATCTTTAACCCCTAAATCAATACCAATTGATTTTCCTGTTTTTGGTAAAATATTATGTTCAGTTTCTACCAAAATAGAAACAAAATATTCATTTGTTGGTGTTCTTGATATTGTTGCTTGTTTGATAGTTCCTGTAAAACTTCTACTCAAAATTAAATCAATCGGTTGTTTAAATTTTGGTATTTTTAATTTTCCGTTTTCAAGTTTAACAAATTGTGGAATACAAAATGAGTTCTTATCGTGTTTTGACTTAAATTTAGGAAAACCTTTCTTAAACCTAAAAAAGTTTTTATAAGCGGTTTCTAAATTTTTAAGACTATCTTGTAATGATTGTGAATTAATTTCGTTTAACCAAGAAAATTCTTCTTGTTTTTTTAATTCAGTTAAAGACTTTGCGTTATCGTAGTAGTTAATAGTATTTTTATTAATTTCATATTCTTTTTTTCTTTCATTAAGAAAAAAATTATAAGTAAACCGAATGGAGCCAAAATGTTTGTTTAATAAAACAATTTGTTCTTCAGATGGATTAAGTTTATATTTATATGATTTTAACATTTATCAGATATTGTCTATATATGATAAATATCACGAAAAAGTGAAAAGTTCATTATTTTATGAAAAAATATCATATTTTTTAACACCTTTCATCCCAACCACTAAAGATGATTGGGTTTTTAGGCGGTGTCTTTTATAAAAAACCCTCCAAGTTAATCCTGGGGGGTTTTAGTTTTATTTTTCTCAAAGGAACTAACGAAAAGTAGTATTCCCATTGTTGTTGTTCCTATATAAAGGATAATTTCGTTGGTTAATTCCTCAAAGGTTATGAATTGTTGTAGGACTTCTGTTACTATCATTCCTGAAATTATTAATAGGAATATGGATGTTGCTAGAATGTGGGGATTAATTTTCATATTGATTTGTTTAAGTGATTAATTTCTTGAACAAAGATAATGAAAAAAATGAATAACTTGAAAATAATTTTAATATTATTTTACCACTCTGATTTTAATACTGAAACATCCTTAAGATTATAATAGTCTTCCAACCATTCTTTTGTAACTTTTTTTATTTGGTCATCATCTAAGCCAAAGATATCTGTTAAGAAATCCCAAATAGTATCACCAATTAAACAATAATTTCGTTCTTTATCGTACTCAAAATAAAGAGCTCGTTTATTATTAATATAATAAACGATATCATCTTCCTCATCATAGGTAAAAGGTGTTAAATCACCAAACTTTTTAGTCAGTTCTTTTTTAGCGACGTTGAATATTCTATTTTCTGTGATTATAATTTTCATAAGTATATTTTTCCTTCAACTTTAACTTGACTTCTTATTTCTTCTTCATTGTATTTATCTGATATTGATGTTCTCCTTAAAAATAAACTACCACCAACTGAGGTTAGATTTCCTAGTGATTTAATTGGTGTATCTTCTAAATCCAAATTACCACCAACTGAAGTTAGATTTCCTAGTGATTCAATTGGTGTTTCACATAAAATCAAATTACGACCAACCGAAGTTAGTTTTCCCAATGATTTAATTGTTGCATCACTTAAATACAAAGTACCCCCAACTGAAGTTAGATTTTCCAATGATTCAATTGGTGTATCATTTAAAACCAAATTACCTGTAAAAGTAAAATCAGGGTTTCCTTTTTTAGCTAAAAATTTTTGCATTAAATTCCAGTTATCCATTGGGTCTTCGTTGCCGAAAACATCTAATGATGGAAAGTTATAAACTTTTGGTTTATCTTTGGTTTCTTTCAATAATGTATATTGATTTTCTGTTATTATTATTTTCATAAGTATATATCTCCTTTAACTTCAATTTGGTTTCTTATTTCTTCTTCTGTATATTTTTCGGATAATGAAGTTCTTCTTAATTCCAAATTTCCTCCAACTGAAGTAAGATTTCCTAATGATTCAATTGGTGTATCATATAAAAACAAACTACCCCCAACTGTTGTTAGATTTCCTAGTGATTCAATTCGTGTTTTATTTAAATCCAAATAACCCCCAACTGATGTTAGTTCTCCCAATGATTCAATTGGTGTATCATATAAATCCAAATTACCACCAACTGATGTTAGATTATCTAGTGATTCAATTGGTGTGTTTCTTAAATCAATATCACCACCAACCGAAGTTATTTTTCCCAATGATTTAATTGGAGTATCGCATAAAAATAAATCACCCTCAATATTACAAATTGGGTTAATTTTTTTAGATAAAAGACTTTGCAATAAATTCCAATTATCTATTGTTTTTTTGTTACCGAAAACATCTAATGATGGAAAGTTATAAACCTTTGGTTTATCTTCCATTTCTTTCAATAATTCGTATTGATTTTCTGTGATAATAATTTTCATAAATATAGTTCTCCTTTAATATCAACCTGACTTCTTATTTCTTCATCAGTGTATTTTTCGGATATTGGTGTATCTTCTAAATCCAAACCACCCCCAACCGAAGTAAGATTTCCTAATGATTTAATTGGTGTGTATGATAAATACAAATTACCCCCAACTGTTGTTAGATTTCCTAGTGATTTAATTGATGTTCTATCTAAATCCAAAGTACCCCCAACTGTTGTTAGATTTCCTAGTGATTTAATTGGAGTTTCTCCTAAATATAAATCACCCCCAACTGATGTTAGATTTCCCAATGATTCAATTGGTGTTTCACTTAAATCCAAATCACCACCAACAGTATATTCAGGATTACCTTTTTTATCTAAAAACTTTTGCATCAAATTCCAATTATCTATAGGTTTTTTATGTCCAAATATATCCAATGATGGAAAGTGATAAACTTTTGGTTTATCTTTCAATAACTCATATTGATTTTCTGTGATAATAATTTTCATACCTATAAATATGTAAAATAATTGTTTTTAATATTAACTTTAATGGGTATGGTTACCGAATTTGACACAAAATCAAAAATTATATTTCTGACTTTCCGTTCAGTTGAAATTATAATTAATATATCCACGCTGTCTTTAATCTTTGTATAAGTTGGTTCCCGGAGTTTATAAGTTAAACTGGGAACTAAAACATGTTTTCCTAATTTCATGATAAAGATAAATTAACATTAAATGTATTCCAAATTAACTCACCAACCTCAAAATCTGTTGCAGCCCAAACAGAATCAATTATGTTATCCCAAATTACATCGTTAGCATTGGTTCGGATTGTTTCATGTTCGGATTGAGTAAAACCTGAAGATATGTGAGATATTAACTCCTCACTCATTGATTTTCCGATAATTAACCTAGTTTTCGGCATAATATTGTTAATTTATGTTACAAATATAGTGGTTATTTACATATAAACAAACGAAATTAATCATTTTAAGGTCATTTAACGGACCCATTTAACAAATCCGGCAACATATAACAAAAAACAATTATGGTATAACCAAGCCAATAAAACGCCATAAAAACGGCCAAAAGATGATTTGCGACCGGAGGGAGTTCGCGATATGAAAGATAAAAGGTGAAAAAAAGAATAATTGTTATTATCTTGGTTTATTGTGGATTTTTTTATATATTTGTTCCAATAAAAAGAACGAATTATGTTACTATCTGAAATATTAAAGGAAAAAATAGAAGAAAAGTCCAATTATGTGACTTATCTAAACCATCTTAATCAAGAACGCGAAAAGATTGCGTTAAAATTTGATAAAGAATATCTTGTATTATCAAAACAAGTTCAGAACACTCCTGGTCATACATCTTATGCGATAAGACTTGCCGTTCGTGAATCAACCAAGATGATAAAATATCGCAAGGAGATTAGTGAAAACTCTGAAAAAAGAAAAGAAGTGTTTAAGAAAATAAAAACACTTAAAACCGAAATCAAAATATTAAACGAAACCAATAGTAAATTAAACAACAAATGCAAATACCAGGAACACCAAAATCATTAATTAAATCAGCGCCCAAGGAATTACAGAAATTATTCTTTAGTCAATGGAATGCGAAACAAAATCCAAATTGGCATCCGGAGGGAAATACCTTGAAACATATTCTTGTTGTTGTAAAACGAGCATACCATCATTTCCCTGGTGACCCAAATATGATTATGTCAGCATTATTCCACGACCTTGGGAAAATAGATACATACGCAATTAATCCGAAAACCGGCCAACCAACAGCATATGGTCATGAGAATAAATCAACCAAATATGTTGAAGATTTCAGTGGGTGGATTTCCTCATTCAACGATACAGATGTTGATGAAATAAAATACTTGGTCCAAAACCATATGAAAGTTAAACCATCAATCTGGGAAGTAATGAAAGATGTTAAAAAGGAACCAGTATCCTCACACCCTTCTTTTGGTAAGTTGATGGATTTTACAAATAAATTGGATGGCGGTGGTACTCACCTTTAATAAACAATTATATGAAAACAAAGATAACATTGGGGAAGTCAGTTAGTGAAGAAATATGGGACGCTGGGGGTAATATGTATCCATCAATTGATAAATTGGTAAATAATTCAATTTATATTTTAGTTGATAATATAATTTATGATTCAGTGGATGATTTAACATTATGGTTAACCTGGTCACCAATTATAGAAACAATAAAAAATAGATTATTAGAATGAAAACAGGGAAATCACTTAAGAATGAGGTGAATAAATTCGTATATAATATGGTTGAAGATAAAACAGAGGAGCTGGTATACTTTAAGTTTAACAACCAATCTTATATGTTTGTGAGTGAGTCAGTGTGTATCCCGGTTAGAAATTCAGTGGATACTTCAATGGCTCGTTCAATAAGAAGAAGTATATGAAAACAAAGATAGAAATAGGAAAACCAATTGGTTACTTATTTAAGAGTTCGGTAAGTAACTCTGTGAAATGGTCTATGACTATTCGTACAACTAATTTTTTAGATAAAGGTTGGGATTCAATTAGAACACCAATTAATAATTTAATGATATGGAGGATTAACTTATGAAAAGAAAGATTATTTTAGGTAAATCAGTGGGAAGGTCAGTATGTAGTTCAGTTGATATTTTAGTCGGTGATGATATGTTGAGTCAATCATATCATATAATTAATAATAATGTGAGGGATTTAGTTAGGGATTTAGTCTTTATGTCAGTGTGGGGTTTAGTTGTTGATTCAGTAAGAAATAGATTATGAAATTAGGAAAACAAGTTAAGGTAATGGGTCGGAATGAAATTATTGAGTTATTATATCCTTCAGTAATTGGTTTAATCAATGATTCAGTGTGGAACTTTTCCTACAATTCAGTTTGGCGTTCAGTGAGTATCCCTATAGAAAAACTTAAAAATTAATTATAATATGAATACAAAGATTAATTTGGGAAAATCAGTTAGTAAGTCAGTATATGATTCAGTGAAGAATTCAGTGCATTATCCAATAAGGAAGTCAACATCAAAACTAGTATATAATTCAATATATCGTTCAACATGGAGACAAATTAATGATTTAACAAGATGGGTAATAGCGTTATGAAAACAAAGATAAAATTGGGTAATTCAGTTAGGCGTGAAATATATGAATCAGTTCATACATCAGTAAATTTTTCAACATATAATTCATTAAAGGATGTCGCTTGGGATTCAATATGGGATACAAATAAATTAACAATGGAACCAATTAATGATTTAACAAGATGGGTAATAGTATTATGAAAACAAAGATTAACTTGGGTAAACCTGTTAGATATAAAATAAATAATACAATTGTTAGTTCAGTGAGTATTCCAGTGACTAATTCAGTGTGGAGTTCAGTGAGAGATTCAATTAATATTTCAATGAGATGGAGAATAAATTTATGAAAACAAAGATGATATTGGGTAATTCGGTTATAGATAAAGCGAATAGTTCAGCGTATGATTCAGTGGTTAGTTCAGTGTATGATTCAGTGGTTAGTTCAGTAGATAAGTCAGTATGGGCTTCAGTTAGGAATTCAGTCTATAATTCAACAAATTTTAGATTATGAAAACAAAGATGATATTGGGAAACCCTGTTGATGAAAAACTGAATATTTCTTTGTGCGTTGCAATAACTAATTCGGTTGATAAGTTGGTTTATAAATCAGTAAGTGAAAAAATAACTAATTCAGTGTTTTGGTCTGGGACGAATTTAGTTTATGAAACAATATATGACCCAATAGATGAACTAATGAAAAATTTATTATGAAAACAAAGGTAGGAAAATCAGTTAAGAATGAAATAGATATTTCGGTCTATAAATCGGTGAGCGATTCATCGTGGAATTTAGTAGGGGAGTTGGTTACGGGTTCATTATTTAATTCAGTAAGTGGTCCAAAACATAATTCAGTATTTGAAGCGGTGGGTAATTCAGTCTATGGGTCTTTTATTTCGTCAATTATAAAATAAATTATGAAAACAAAGTTGGGAAAATCAGTTGCAAATAGACTTATCGGTAAGGTTAATTGGTCATTACATGTTCCAACAGATGTTTTATTAAAAAAATCAACAGATTTATTTGTTATTCAACAAAAAAAAGACTTATTTAACAGTTCAATTTGGGAAAATTTAAGAGAAATAACATTACCAATGAAAACTTTATCATGAAAACAAAACTCATATCCGTTAGAAGAAAAATATTTTCATCAATATTTTGGTCATTACATAGCCCAATAGATAATTCAGTATCAGAATCAACATATGACCCAGTTGAAAGTTATATATATGACCAAATTAAAGATAAAGTTAATAATTCCATTAGATTAGTTAGAATATCCAAGTTATGAAATTAGGAAAACCAGTTAAGTTTTTAGGTAATGGACTAAGAAGCAATTCAACCTGCGTTTACGAATCAATTATCCCATCAGTTCATGATTTAACCGGCGAATTTATTAATAGTTCATTATGGAAATCAGTCAATGTTTCATTATGGGATACATCAACCAGGTTCATTTATCTTTCAATTTGGGGGTCACTTAAACGATAATCCATAATATTTATAATTAAAACACGATTATGAAAGTTATAAAATTAACGGAATCAGATTTGATAAGAATAATCAACCAAATTCTTATTGAGACAGAAGTCCTTGAAGAAAAGAAAAAAGATAGATGCCAAAGAATTGCGGATAGAAAATACGATAAACCATCGGCATATAAATCCGGAGCAATCGTTAGATGCAGAAAAGGAAAGATTTGGAAGGATATTAAAGAATCAACCGAAGTAACGGAAAAGGAATCACTACATCAATGGTTCAAGAGACAAGGGCCAAAAGGAAAACAAGGTGGATGGGTTGATTGTAACGCACCAGATGGAAAAGGTGGATACAAAGCTTGCGGAAGACAAGAAGGTGAATCCAGGAGCAAATATCCGGCCTGTAGACCAACGCCAGCCAAGTGTAAAGACAAAGGAAAAGGTAAGACCTGGGGCAAAACAAAATAATACCAAAAAAGGGGATGGGGATTTCTCGCGACCGGAGGGAGTTCGGGGTACATAAGAAATTATCTTCTTTATTTATTCTGTTCAATATAACCCCCCTGTTCAACTACAATATACGCATAAAAATAATGAACCCCCAATCAAGGGGGTTTTTTTATAAGGTTAAACCTGATAATTATTCAGAATATAATAGTAATTTATTTTCTATAGTATTATACACATATATTTTTTTACCTTTCTTCACAGATTTATCCAAAGTATCTTTAGTTCCGGAGGATATCATATCCCAAAACGCAACAATAACATCAGAATTATCCACAATGGTGGTATTTCTTTCTTTAGGAGCAACCCATCTTCTGGTTTTAGGGGGGAAATCAGTGTATCTTGGTTTAAAAATTAGGGTTTCAATATTATTTCTAACTGCCCAATCATATGCCATAGAATCAGCTCCTATTGCACCACCTGAAATTATTTTAGAAGGGGTTCCCTCAATACCAATTACTTCGTTTAATATATCTTCCAATATTTTAGAGTCCGTAAATTTACGAGACCCAACCACCGCAATATTCTTATTTTCTTTCATAACACAAATATACATAAAAAACCCCCAATCAAGGGGGTTTATTATTTTATTCTTCCACAAATTCATCTATTATTTGTTGGAGTTTAACTCCCATAAAACCAACACCAATATAATTCAATAGTTCCTCATCCTCTATATTAAGAGGTAAATTATCATTATCACTACGTATATACCATCCATCAGGGCGATTCTGAACTAGGAATTTGGTATCACCAATATTAAAACAAAACATTGGACCATAATTATTAAGAGTCCAATTAAAAGTACTTTTATTAAGAGTGAATACATTATCTTTCAACGATTCGTCCAACTCTTCCCAACTGGTAATCATTTCAATACGGTCTGTTAAGTCGTAACCTAACACACGATTAACCATCTTTTTTACAATTCCTTCTTTAATTAATATTTTCATAATTACCCAATAAATTCGTCCATTATTTGTTTCACTTTTACACCCATGAAACCAAGGCCTATTTTATTCAAAAAGTCTTCTTCGGTCATATCATTATACTCACCACCTTTACCACCAATAATCTTCCATTCTTCATTACGATACTGTAAAATAAAATTATAACCTTCAATTTCAAATAAATAGATTGGACCATATGAGTCAACAAAAGCATTAAAGCCTTTATAATTTTGGTTGAATATCATTTTAATCCAATCATTAGTCTCTTCCCAGTCTGTAATTATTCTTATACGGTCAGATAAATCATATCCTAAAACACGATTAACCATTTTCTTTACAATACCTTCTTTAATTAATATTTTCATAACTATTATTCTACAAATTCGTCTATTATTTGTTGAAGTTTCACACCCATAAAACCAATTCCTAAATCATTCAGGAGTTCGTCTTCAGTTAATGGTCTAAATGTTTTAGTACTTACAATTGACCATTCAGGTTCATCACCATTTAGATATTGGACAAGATAAATTTCCCCATTAACATCAAATAAATACATCGGACCAAAAGTATTAATATACCATCTAAAATCATCTCTACCATCAGAGAATAATCGTTGACCTCTAGAACCCAATTCAATCCAATTGGTAACTATCTTAATATCGTTAGATAAATCATATCCTAAAACACGATTAACCATTTTCTTTACAATTCCTTCTTTAATTAATATTTTCATAATCTATTGACATTCTCTAATATATAAGTTTCTGATATAACCACCAAAATTATCAATCACATAATGCCATAATAAATCCATCTCTTTGGATGATGCTTCATCATCATCATTGGCATCAATAATAATGTTCTGAACAATCAAATCAGCAAAATCAACAACAAAATCATCAATAACTTCCCATTCACAAGGGTTAATATCATATTCAATGGTATTCTCAACAATCTCGTGAATATACTCCGGGTCCAATCTTCTACGAAGTTTAGTAGATAGTGTCTCAATTAATAAGTTTGTATGTCTTTCAGAAATTATAATCTTCATAATCTATTATATTATTATAAATATGCCAACATCCAAAAAAAGGGGCGGGGGATTCTTTGCGAGTGGAGGGAATACTTGTTTTAGGGGGATTACCCTCCGGATGTTAATTAGGATTCTATTTTGCACCCCACTGACTAAACAATAACTTCTTCAAGTCATCATAATTGATTTTCTATTACATATTCTTTTAAACCTGGGATTACAATACCCACTTCTTCATACGCCATATAATTCATCTTGTCAGTCTTTTTAACATATGTTGTTATTTTCATATGTTCATCCTTCGCTAACAATATTGTTGATACATATCTCTTTACTAAGATGATAAACTCATCAACACTCATATCAGGATTCTCTCTCAACAACTCAAAGATGATTTTAGTTGACTTAACCCTTTGAATATAATGGTCGTCAACCTTATTACCCCCAGACTCAATTAACTTTTGGGATTTTAATCCGGTCTTAAAGTAATTAACACTGGTTAAATCCCATAATTGACTACGATTTCTTGAACAAAAACGGTATGATAGCATATCATTATCCCGAACCTCATTATATCTAGTAAGTAAACACTTAAAATCCTTTAAGGTCTCCTCAATCTGACTCCTCTTTAACTTACTTAAAACCGCAACTTTTTTCATATTAATTATAAATTAAATCTTCACCAATTGTTCTCTTAAACTCCAACTCAATCTCGGGGGTGGGGTTATTCTTATCCTGATAACCATCTTTAGACCAACCTTTATCATCTGTATAAAATTCCACATCAACATTCCCAAATCTTTCTTTCCAAGTTATGGTATGGAAATCAATTAACTTATGTTTTAGAAATAGAGTTTCTTCCCTAACATATTCTGTCCCTTTATATAAAACCCAATCCTTATAATCAATTCTCCTGGTGAGTCCGGTATCTAATCGTTCCATATCCCCACCATCATAACTTATCTCAACATCTGATGAATCAATTAATTCCCAAATACCCTCACCAAAAAAATTCGTCACTTGAGATAGATGATAATGAACATCACCCCTATCCCAAGTTATCTTAACAAAATCCCCAATACACTCTTGAACAGTATATACAGTTTCAGGATGCTCAACATATACAAAGTCTTTACCTATGTAATCTTTTATTGTTTTCATATTTTATTTTTTACAAAGATAATAAAAAAACCCCATACATACCAAATTTATTTTTATATAAAAAAGGGGGTTGGGGATTAACCGCGACCGCAGGGAGTCCGGACCATACAACAAATAGTATGTACAATAAAAAACCCCAACTATAAAATAATTGGGGGTTTTAATTAAAACATTTCTTTAACCGCATTAATCTCTTGGGTCTCATTGGTAATCTTATCTCTACGAATATCCATATCACTGAGTTGGTCAGCAAGTGATTCATAATCATCAGTGGTTGCTTTCATCTCCCAAGCGTTAGATTCAACATAAGCAATTGCCTCATCCTGGGTCATACCCTCCAATTCAGGGTAATCCCCAATATTCAACTCAATAGGTTCTCTAACAATAGATGTTTCATAATACTCTCTCACAAATACCGCAATGGTCTTTACACTTTGTTCCGTTTGTTCTGACATAATATATAAATTTTAAGGTTTATACAATCATACAAATAAAAAACCCCACAATCAAGTGGGGTAATAATTTATTTATATTTTTCAATTATTGAAATCATATATTTTTTATATCGGTCAGGATTAGTATTTCCTTTATAAGTGTGGACAAGTTCACCGTTCTTATAAACCATAACAAAAGGTATTTTTTCTATATTAAGTTTTTTTGCAATCGGTAAGTCAAAATCAAGTTCATATTTACCAATCAAAATACTATCTCTATATAGAACATCTTGAGATAACTCATCAAATACTTTCCCCAATTTCAAACAAGGTGCACAATAACTAGCCCAAAAATCAATAAAGACAAGTTTACCAGGAGTTTTAATTATTTCACTTATATTACTATCATTTACTGAAACCACAACTTGTTCGGAAATAACCCTTTTAATAATCCTCATCAAATCCGATTCCGTTAATCTTATCACTTTTTTCATAGTTTATTATTTATTTATAAATACACCATATATTAAAAAACCCCTGTCGTTGAAGAGGGGGTGTATATTAATTTTCTTTAGAACGATTAACCATCTTCCTAACCCTATATGCCAAACTATCAGCACCAATAGATTTTAAGATTCTGATTACACCATCCCAACCTTTCTCATCCAAAACTTTACCTACATTATATCCGTTATCAATCAATAGTTCCATAACTTCAGGACCTAAGTCATTATCCCAATTCCTAATTAGTAACTCATTACTAACCGGTCTTTCCTCATTAAGAGTTTTATACTGTTTTTCTGTTATAATAATTTTCATATATATAAATACCCCTTTTTACCAAAAAAATTCCAAAAATTTATTTTCACTATTTGACCTCCAAATAGATAAAGAGGTCGTGTCTCCGTTGAATAATTAATTAATAGGTAAATTCTCATACTTAGTCCCCATTAAAAAATTACTCAGAAATTCCTTTTCCTCCCTATGTAATGAAATACCCAATAATACATTATCCCCAAATTTAGTTATAAGACTATCAAGTAAAATAAACCTATTATGGAAATCTTCATGTTTTATTAATACATCACCATTATTCATCTCTATTAAGGTTATTTTCTCATCATACTTATTTGTGAACTCATCCACCCTAAATATGTCCTTATCATCAATATCAAACGCAGTCTTAGACCCCATCATCTCCAGTATCCTTATAATTTGTTCTTGTAGTTTCATATTAATAAATATACCATATATTAAAAAACCCCCTGTCGTTGAAGAGGGGGTATTAATCTTTAATAAGTTTTCTAGCACACTCGGTTGGAGTAACCCCAAACATATTACTTAACTCCCTATATGTAACCTTATTCGTTTTATAAAACTCATTGATAGTTTCCCATAACTTTTTATTCTCAATCTTTTTAATACCTCCAAATCGTTTATTACATTCTTTAATATATACTGAATACTTTTTAGAAACCTCATCATATGTTAATTTATTATCAACATAATCCTTCTGAATATTAACCCACTCCTCATCACTATATTTTTTAAATTTAGAAAACCTCCTCTGATTTGATTTCTGTTCACTATTAGTCGCCCATCTACAATTATCAGGTTCATAATTTCCATTAACATCAATTCTGTCCAATGTCATACCTTCAGGCCTATAACCCATATCTTCCAAAAAATTCTTATACCCATTGTCCAAATCTAACCAACTATCACATATGGTTATACCCCTTCCTCCATAATGGTGATAATTATCCCTATTAGTATTTAAACATCGTCCCCTCATTGAAGAAAAACTATTATATGTTCTCTTACCCTCAGGTGTATTATTCTTTGAATAAAAAGTATTACCAAATGACCTGTTTAATAAACACCCACAAGATTTAACTTTACCAACTTTGAAATCATGATACTTCGTATTAAACTCTTCCCCACATTCACATCTAACCCTAACCATTCTCCTCATTTGCGTTCCCGATAAAACAGACGGAATATTCAAATCAATTATAGTTAATCTATTATTACTGTCCCCAATATTACCTTGTAACTTCTTCATAATAGAATAATAATAAATTGCTCATTATTTGTAAATTTTTCCCAGAAATTTTTTTTCGCTTTTCCCATATATCCCACTCTTTAATCCCCCTGTATAAATTACTTAACACCCACCCTTATAGTGGGGGACTATTTTCCTAAAAAAATCCCAAAAATTTATTTTTCAGTTTTGGGAAAAAAATCCCAGAAAATCATTTTAAGGGGTCATACAATATTTCTGCTATTATCCCCCCTTCTGACACTTTGACAGGGGGGAGGAAGGACGGGGGATACGGGGGTAGTAGGTAGCGCCCCCCCATACGCCCCAGGCAGCCCGGTATAACAACCTAATAATGAACCATTTAAGTGGCTCCCTCCCCTGGTGGTTAGAAAGTTATTAACAATGTGGGTTAGTTATTAACCTGACATGGTGTCGTATGTATAAGTTATTAACAATGGGGGAAAGTTATTAACAATCCTGGGGGGTTATGAACAGACTATATGTCATGTTAATAACTTTACGCATATAAGTTTGGTTTATACCTGGGGGTTTTGTATCTTTGTATAACGGAAATGGGGGATAAGACTTCCACGGGGGCGCGATTTGTTTTACAATCGGGTAGAGTGGACTCCAGCCTACCTTTTATTTTTATATAAGGGGGTGATATATTACCAGGATGGATTAGGATTGTAATGTATAAATGATTATCTTTGTGGTTTAATTGTTAAGTGATATGGATGGTAGAGTAATATCCCCCAGGGTTAGATTGGGGAGTTTGGTTATGGATAAAGTAAGTAGGTCAGTGTATGATTTAGTGGCTAATTCAGTAAGTAGACCAGTTAGGAATTCAGTTAAGAGTTCAGTGGATATTTCGGTGAGTAGTTCAGTATATCGTTCAGTATATAGGTCAGTGACTAATTCAATAAATAATAGATTATGAAAGAAGTTATAACCCCCAAGTTAGACCTGGGGAAACCGGTTAAGGGTAAAGTAAGTAGTTCACTTAGGATTACAGTGTACGATTCTGTATATAGTTCCGTGTATAGTTCAGTGAATTGGTTATTGCGTGATTCTGTATGTGATGCAGTGTGTGATTCATTGTGGTATCCAACAACTTTTAATAATGAATACAAAGATTAAATTGGGGAGGTCAGTTAGTGATAACTTAAGAAGTTCGCTGGATATGTCAATGATTGGTGCATTGTGTGGTTCAGTAAATATTCCAGTGTATGATTCAGTATGGAGATTGGTAAGGTCTTCAGTGGAGAGTTCAGTGAGTAATTCAGTATATAGTTCAATAAAGAATAGAATATGAAAGAAGTTATTACCCCCAGGATTAGATTGGGGAAACCGGTTAATCGTAAAGTGAGAGTTTATCTACATGATTATGTGGTGGGTTCAAGTATGGGGTCGGTTAATACTACAGTGGTTAGGTCAGTGGATGATTCGGTGTGGAGACCAGTGACTAATTCAGTATGGAGTTCAATTAAGGGTTCAGTTAATGAATCAATAAAGAATAGATTATGAAAGAAGTAATATCCCCCAGGATTACATTGGGTAAATCGGTTAAGGGTGAAGTATGGAATTCAGTGTGGAATTTAGTTAGTCATTCATTGATGAGTTCCGTGCATGATTCAGTGAATTGTTCAGTTAGGCGTTCAGTGAATATTTCAATATATAGTTCAACAAATTTTAGATTATGGATAATAAGATTATTACCCCCAAGTTAGTCCTGGGGAAATCGGTTAAGGTTAAAGTATATAGTTTGGTACATAGTCCAGTGAGTAGTTTAGTGTTTAATTCGGCATATACACCAGTGTGGGAATCAGTAAGTGGTTCATTGTTTAATCCAGTTGAAAGTTCAGTGATTGATTCGGCATATACACCAGTGTGGGAATCAGTAAGTATTTCATTGTTTAATCCAGTTGAAAGTTCAGTGATTGATTCAACAAATATTAGTATATGAAAGAAGTAATATCCCCCAAGATTACATTGGGGAAATCGGTTAATCGTAAAGTGAGGAGTTCAGTGTATGATTCAGTGAGTAGTTCAGTGGATATTTCATTGAGGAGTATAGTGTGTGGTTCAGTGGATAGTTCTGTGCAGAATTCAGTATATGATTCAGTGTATAGTTCAGCTTGGCGTTCAGTTAATAATTCAATAAAGAATAGTATATGAAAGAAGTTATTACCCCCAGGATTATATTGGGGGAATCAGTTAAGGTTAAAGTGTATAGTTCAGTGTGGAGTTTAGTGTATGGTTCATTGGATAATTCAGTAAACCTTTCAGTGTGGAATTCAGTAAGTGGTTCAGTGACTAATTCAGTAAACCTTTCAGTGAGAAGTTCAGTGTGGAATTCAGTAAGTGGTTCAGTGACTAATTCAATAAACATTAGATTATGAAAGAAATAATATCCCCCAGGATTAAATTGGGAAAATCAGTTAAGGGTAAAGTGAGTAGGTCAGTGTATGATTCAGTGAGTAGTTCAGTGAGGGAATTGTTATATCTCTCAGCGGATGTTTCATTGTATAACTTGGTTAATAGTTCTGTTGCTGGTTCCATATATTGGTCAATTAATGATTCAATAAAATTTAGATTATGAAAACAAAGATTAAATTGGGGAAGTCAGTTAGGGTAGAGGTTACCAAGTCAATATCTATTAATATTGATAAACCCCTTTGGCAAGTTACACGATATGAAAACCCCCTGTCCTTATATAACTTAACATACAATAACATCAGAATTCCGGTATGGAACCTTGTTACCCTGGAGATATACGATGAACTTAACTAAAACACAAAATCCCCCATATAGGAGGTCCAAATTTTAATATGTATTCTTGAAACAATCAATCCCCCAGTTCTTTACGGGCACCTGTCCCTGAATGGCAAATTCCCAACAGTGGGGAAATGGATATCTTATCTCTTATATAAATATACCCATTCCCCAAAAAAACCTCTAAACCTTAGAATATTTATCAATATATTCCATTACTTGCCATAGTGAATGTTCCCGGATGTGCATTGATAATCCATAGAAGTCCCCATCCATTAACGGTTTCCTATTATTCACCCCAGAGATAATATCATCCATACGACAACTTGTCATAACCAATATCTTCCCACTCTTTCCCACACCACCATATTCATATATGCACTCACCAGTATTAACCCCATCATTATACTCCACAAAGTATATATGACCATCATGCCTTACACTAACTGGCACATCAACCAAATATTCCATCTTATTTATATTAATTATTTATTACTTATTTATAATTGGTACAAATTATACCAGTTATTTATACTCATTATTTATTATAGTGTTCATCCTGGGGGCATCTACAAGACCAATTTTGTTAATAACTTTATGCTAATTTTCTTGATTATGTCAGAATGTCAGGTGAGTGTTGAATGGGGGATAATCCCCCCACCACTATTTCAGACTATTAGACTTACCATAATCTACCACAGATTACCACCGAATATGGTTGTTACGATAGTGTAAAGACCAATTTATTCCCCCTGGTGATACCGTGAAGACCACTTTATTTACTATCTATGTTTCCCAGCAAGAAATTATAGTTATGGTTCATAGGCGGTGGAAACACGTAGTGTGTTAGAATAGTATCTTCAACGAGCCCTCGTAGAGGTCATTTTAACCCCCATTTAACGACATATTCCATAACCCACATACCAATTATCGTTCAGGTTATTTTATGAGGTTATACCTCATTATTTTAACCCATTTAACAATTCACTTATATAGGGGTTAAACGATATTCCATATTAAATCTACTAAAGAATAACTTAATAGTCAAGGATTGACCCCCAAGATATTCCCTAATAATAGATTACTTAACCGGAATACTTATCTCTTTTATATATGTCACTTGTATTGGGGAACTTGTATGGGGGGGATAAATATATTACTATAGGATGTTCTTATATGGGGGGAATGTGTATATTTACATTTGTTATCCGAGTATAGTATATAAAAGTCAAATATTAGGATATTAATTGAAGAATTTGATTATGAAATGTATTAACGAAATGAATAACGGAGTTCTGAACGATAGTGAAGAATGTAGTGGTTCTCACGTCAGTGAGAAATGAATTGAGTTGATATAGTTCATAATCAAATTACATAATTGGTATAAAGATAAAATCCCCACCTTTTTTAATTGGATGAGGATTTCTTTATTAAATCTTGGTGTTGTAAAGTTCTTTAATTGTATCGTTTAATACTTCACTTATTTGATTAACAAAATCTGTCTCTTCCTCATATGGTAGTTCGTCCCAGGATAACTTATGGTTTAACCATATATAATATTCTAATGTTCTTATTGTTAATTGATATTTGAAGTCCTCAAAATTTTCATATTCATAGAAAACATCATCTACAAATAATGGTAATAAATCTTTTACTTTTTTTATATCACTTCTTCTTCTAAAGAATGTTGATTCATTTATGTTCTCCTGCAAATCATTAACAAGTTCATTATATTCATCTTCCATTTCAGATTCATAATGGTTATGTAGATAATCATACATCTCATCGTAAGGAAAATCATCACTATCTGATAGTATATCACTATATTCATCTATTAAGACGATTATGACGGCGCGTTTGAATTTATCAACACCATAATCATTAAAGTTGAATAAATTGCGATATTTTCGGAAATGATTGATTACATAAACTAAACTATGTCTGAAGTCTTTATCCATCTCATCTGGGGTTACTCTTCTTCTAAAGAATATTGGTGCTTTAATCTCCACCTTTTGTTCACTTTGTTCCCTTAATAGTGTTCTTATCTTTTCTTGTAGGTTCATATTAACAATCTTCTTTACTATCATAATAATATCTCTCAATATCATCACTTAAATATTCTGAAATAAACTCTTTTATCTCACCTGAAGACATACCTTCCATTTCATACGCAATTAAAAAAGTATCAATATCGTATAATATTCCATCAATAAAATGTTGAACATTACCAAAATCACAAGGATGTGAATATTCTAAAGTCACATCTAATAATTTTTTAACCCTTGGTAATCTTCTTAACACATTTATTGATGACCTATCTTCAGTTATGACCCCCATCATTTGTTTTATTCTCTGTATGTTTTCGTTTAAGTTCATATTACGATTTTATTATAAATATATGTTATCCCCAATTTTAGATATTATCCATATAATCTTTCTCTTCATCGGTTAATGAAGTTATCCCATACTTATTAATCTTATCCAGGATTATATCCATATCTAATATAACCGGTATTTGTTGTATTTCTTTGTATCTTTCTTGTTCTCTTAACTTATGTTCTATTAAGGAATCAATTGCGGATATTCTCACATCAAATCCCTCTTTTAAGAACGCAATATAATTATTTAGTGCTTGGTCTGTCTTTGGAAACTTTGGGGTCTTTACGGGTTTAATATCCATTATTCTATCATAGTCCTTTTTAATCATCCCATTGTAGTGACTTCCCTTAACCAATACTTCTCCCCAATCACCAGTATATGTATATGCAACAGTATTTGCTTCACTATCTATCCATATAATATTTATTCCGTCTTTTTTATCCATAAGTAATCCCTCAAAACCAAATAGATATGTCTCACATATGGCCAATAGTTGTTGTTGATTAACAGATTTTAAGTTAATACAGGTAACTTTGTTGAAATTTACTCTCATAACATTATTATTTATAACCCCACCTTTTTTATTGAGTAATTAAGATAATATCTTTCATATGGTTCGGGTCGTTATATTGTAATATTTTATTAATTCTCTCTATAGAAACATCAAAATAATGTTGGTTATTCTCAATTCCTATAAAATTCCTATTAGTGTTTATACTAGCAATTCCCGCGGTGCAACTACCAAATGTATTATCCAAAATAGTATCACTTTCATTACTATATGATTTTATTAGCCATTCTATAAGTTCCACAGGTTTTTGTGTACTATGTAGTTGGTCTTGCCTTCTCCATTTTTGTTGGAAAAATTGAATAGTTGACGGATATCTAAACCCATCATTCTTGGTCTCACTTTCAGATACAACACCTAATTTATGATTATTTGGTTTATCCCCATCATTAGCTTTCCGTTTCCTATAGTATGGTTCACCCGGTTCTAATTGTGGATTATATACCACTTTACCTTTCCCAAATATTAAAATGTTTTCATGTTTCTGAACGGGTCTATATTTCGCAGTAAATGAACTACCACTTTTAGATTTTGACCAAATTATTTCATACTTATACATTTTCTCATTTGATAACGCTAACTTATAAGCAAACAAGCCTGTCCCAAATAACGCGATAGCCCCATCATCTTTAATAATTCTCTTATATTGTTCCCAAAGTTGGTCAAATGGTATGATAATATCCCAATTGTTTTTTGTTGAACCATAAGGTAAATCACAACAAATAAAGTCAATACTTTTATCAGGTATCAATTTCATTTGTTCTATTGTATCACCAAATCTTAAATCTATTGTCATAACATTATTATTTATATTCCCACCTTTCTTATTATCTCTCGTATGGTCCGGGTCGTTATCACGAGGTTATCCCCAGCCCCTTATTGTCTTAAAAACCCTAACTCATATACCAATGGTCTCATTCTATCCTCTAACGCCTTGTATTTGTTTCTAAACTCATTAAATTCATCCTTAAAGTATTCCTTCCATACCAACTTTAATTGAGCGTAACCAGCGTCAAATGAATCCAGGTGGTATTCCGTATTGTTTTCAGATACCAACTTTCTCATTGAAATACTTTTCTTTAACAAGTCTGTCGCCATATCTAAAACTTCTTTCGCATCAGGACTTAAATTATTGTATACACCCTCTTGGAATAATTTCTTATATACAAATCTTTCACTTCCACTTCTCGCGTCCTTATACAACTCATCATAAGAATTATTATTCGCCAATTCTAACATCTCACCCTTTGATAACCAAAAGAATTCGTTCTTAATATCCCACTGTTTATCTTTGTAGTTCACTTGTCGTAGAGATGATTGTTGTGAACTATTGTTGAATAGTGAATAAACTAAACTATCATGTGTGAATTGTTCGTAATCTGGGTGTTGTTCATTAGGAGCTAAATATTCGTCCTTTGAATTAATCCAATTTTTTGAAATGATTTTTCTTACAGTATAAACATTTACAATTTTATTAAAATTTAAACCCTCACATTGAACACCATGGCCATTAACATAAGTAGACGAACATAAAGACACTCCAGTAGAATTTTCATTTATATTATTACCCTTTAACAAAAGATAAGCGAAACTATTTTCAGTTACCGTACCTAAACCTTTATCTTTAACAATAATCGCCGAACTTATTTGTGGTGCGTCAAATGTTTTAAGATGTTTAACTTCTTTTCTAACCCAAGTACTACAAGAAATCTCTTTATCTGTATTGTAAATTTCTTTTTTATCAATAACAACTAATTCAAATTCCTCATTATAATCAATTAAGTCCATTCTAAATTTACTATCATTTTTACCATAATCAAATAATGTAAAAGATATTCCCCATTTTTTAGCAACATCACTGAAATGTGCAGCTTCAAAAAGAAAACCAGTCTTATATATGAAATCATTTAAGAATTTTTCTCTAAATGGTTTATAACTACCCCCACTTAAAAATAATGGTGGTGAAAAAATACCAATCTTAATGTTATTATTAATTTTCTGATATTTGTATATTTTATATAGAAATTGAGCATATAAATTTTGTGTGGAACCACCCCAATTATCATCTTTCATTTCTAACCCTGTTTTTGTATCCGCAACACCACCTTTATGGTCACCATCTTTAGTACCCATATTATTCGCTGTAGCGTAAGGAGGATTAATTAAAAACAACATTTCTTTACCACTATTAATAGCATCTAACAAACCAACCGGTAACTTATCATTATCATCATTTAGGAAATCATATTGGAATTTAGTAGCTTCCATATTATAACCCATTTGATTTGCGGTATCAATATCAGATTGTTCAAGTGTACTAACATATAACTCATTGAATTGGTAGTCACGAGTTAGATTACCTGTACCCCAAGCACAATCCCATACAATAAATCTTTCTTTCCAGTTGTAACCAAATGTTTCATCAATATATTTGTGACCCAAATCAACAAATGGTGTTGGTGTAAAGAACTCCCCTTTATTTCGTCTAACTGAATCATCAACCAGTCTATCAACCAAAGATGTTAAACCTTCCTTTTCTTTTGGTGAATACACATCACCCTCAAAATGTCTGAAAAATGAAATATATGAGTTTTGATTAATACTAACCTCCCCAAAAGATTTGGTTATCAGTATATTCTTTTTCTTTGGATGTAAATAATTCTCGTTAGGGTTAATAATGATTTGAATAAATAAGTTTGCTTTTTCATTTGTAGTTAACTCAACTTTACCCAATACATTTTTATCAAAATAATTAAAGATTGATACAATATTGTGTTTAGTTACACGAACTTTTCTAACAACATTATTAGTGAAATCTTTTATTTTTTCAATAACTGATTTAATATCACTAGCATCATAAACAAATGGAGAAATGTTATCATCCCCAACCATAGTTTTAATAAGTTCAGGGTTTTTCTTATGTGCTTCAGATGGTGCGATTTTCCAATCAATCTCATATGAAAGATATTTTACAACTGAATTTGTGTGAACCACAAAACATTCATTAATATCCCCCACGAAAATTGTTGTTGGTAGTTTATCACCATTAACCTCAAATTTTTTAAGGTAATACAAACATTGTATCAAAACATTACATTGTGATAATTTGTTTTTTAATGATGTCTCATACTTAAACTCCAGTAATGTGCGTATAGTTTTGTTAACCAATAAACCATCAACAGCATAAGGTGATGTTATTTGGGAACCATCTATTTTAATTAATTCACTACGATAGATGTTCTCCACATCTTTCTCATTTATAGCTCTGGTTAACTTGGTTTTTAAACACATAATCTTAATTATTTTATGATTAATTTCTTTTTACAAATATACAACTTAATCCCACATAAAAAATAAACTATTTTTATTTATTATCTAAAATTCTCCAATCTCTTTCTTATTAACTCCGCGGAGGAATAATCATCATTATCAATCGCAATCTTTAAATAAACTTGACACTCCGTCTCGGTCATTAAACTAATATCCTTACCCTGAAACTTCTTACCAATTGGAAGAAGAAAATCATCATTTGAATATTCCGGAAGGCTCATGGCATCATAAGGAAACCCAGGATTAACACCCATCTCTTTCTTCGCATCATCATAGTTCTTTCTCCATGATGCAGATTTATTCCCCTCCATTACACTCCAAGTAACTTGAGTTGTTACATCATCACCACAATTAATATATAAATAATCTGTTGTCCATCCCAATAGTTCAGCATATTCTTTACGATAATTCGCCAATGTTCTTGAGACCGCGTTCTTCTTATATAAAAGAATTTTATCCCCAACCCTCCAATGTTTAAATTGTCTTCTTCTATGATTATTCACAAGTATATTCAGTAGATGTATTAATATAATAAATCCTACAATAACCCCTCCTATAATTTTTAATGTTTCCATAACTTATCCCTTTTTACAAATATATAATTCTTTTGACCATATCATTATATCACCTAATAACCAACCTCTTCTTTAATTCTATGTACATCAACCCAATTAATTCTTTCAATCCTTTCAATAGGAATAAACCCATCTAACCTTTTATCTTTAACATCCTCAAAATGTTCAATTTTATCCATATAAAAATTAAATGAATAACTAATATGATAGAATACTTGTTCCTTCATATCCCAATATGCCATATGAGAATTTCTACAATGACCATTATACCATCCCTGTTTCATTTCTGATTTAGGAATCATTTTAAGTTGTTCCCCTATTCCTAAAAATTCTTCTACTGTAGGACCTACTAAATCAAGTTCTTCTGTCTCTTTCCAAGTCTTATCAATTTCTTCTTGAGGTGTTGTTTCTAAATAATGTTGAAGGTCTTGGGCCATTTCCGAAATAGGCCATAATTTAGCATACCATACTGATTTGGTTTCTGCTATAAATCCTACAGTTCCTATTGGTTGATGTTTATAACCATTTTCTATATCTGTTTTTAAAATAAGTTCAAAGGATGTTTCTTTTCTTTGACTGTATGGTTCTACTAGATTTTTAGTATCTTCTGGTAGAATAGGTATGTAATTTACCGATACTATGGTATTATAACTTCCAAGTTGTTTAGGAGAACCTCCTTTAACTCTCTGTGTAGTTTCATACCTAACAACCCATTTACCTTCTTTTAAGTAAATTCTTCCTTTTTCTAATTTTGGTTTAATTTTATTTTCCATAACTTATTCCTTTTTACAAATATATAACACAAATAGTAATAAAAACAATAAATCCCCACCTTTTTTTAATTGGATGGGGATATTATTTGTTTCTGTAAGAACTCTATAACCTCTTTTATTTCATTTTGATTAAGGTATAGGGATATGTTCTCGTCGGTATTGTTTAACTCAATCTCAATATCCCCATCTTTATCCACCGAGGTTAATTCCAAACTGGTCCATCTCCCTTGGATAATTAATGTTTCATAACCACTTTCATTTCCTCGTTTTATTATTTCCTTTTCCATTTATTTATTTTTACATTTGTTACACTCTATGTAGTGCATCACCACTTCGTCATTACCGCCACCATTATCCAAATAATCGTGACCATCAGAAGCTTGAATTATCTCCCAATCATCAAAACCAGCACCACTTCCAACTGGAAATTTGATAATTCTTTTTGTTTGAGTCTTAACACCTTTTAGTTTGTTATACTCTGATTTAGAAATTGTAACTGAATCATCACAACTTATAAGTGTGAATATTAATCCTACTACTATTGATAATATATTTTTCATAATATTATTTCTTTTTAAATTGTTTAATACACTTATGGTTTATTAAACCACAGTAAATCCATTCTATAAATCTACCTAACCAACCAATACATTTTCCACATTTTTGACAATAATAACTTGGATATTTATTTTCCATAATCTTATTTCTTATTAAATTGCTCGTTGTAGTATTGTTCCGCATCGTGATTTTTAATTGTACTTGATGGTGCGTTATGACCTTTTATATGAGCATCAATTATTTGTTGTTTTTCCATTTCTTTGGCTTGTTCAAAAGATGAATTAACAAAACTTTTTATATAATCATCTTTTTTTATTAAATCTCTTTCTATTAAATCTTTAAGTAACCATTCTACAGCTGTTTGTTTCATTTTATTCTTTTATTTAAAAACTTATTTACTTGTTTTGATTGACATAAAGCTATTAATCCTCCAACATAAGCTGTGAATATATTAGCTACTGGTATTATAGATATTAAAACTATACCTATTAAATCCCCCACCGTCATTTCATCTGAATTATTAGATATGACTATTATAGAAAGTATAAGGGGTATAATGTATAAAAATATTATCAGTAGTATCATAACTTATTTCTCTTTAATAATATATAATCTTTTTTTCTTATCGTAAATAACATTCTCTTTTGGTATAATCTTAACATCACTTATTAATATCTTACAAGGTTCATCATAATACCATATATAATCAGGGTCAGTAACTGAAATCATACCAGCTTCACAATATTGTGGTCTTATCCCTGGTGGTTGAAAATAAACTGTATTATTCATAACTTATTATTTTTCCAACTTCCATTTCTACCCCCAGGTTCAGGAGCGTTTAATGCGATTGTTGCGATTTCTTCATTTCTTGTTTCACCTAATATCGCAACATAACAATTTTCTCGTTGTGTTGCTAATAAATCTGTTACTTCTTGTTCACTATAACTTTTTTCCGGTTTTTGTTTTATTTCTTTAAGGTTATCCATTAATTGATTCCCATAATTGCTTAAAAATTTAGGTGTCATAACTTTTGTATTTCTTGTTTTACCGTTTCCCAATACTCATCAGTTAAGTCGTCTTTTCTGACTATTTTCATTGATAATATCTCATCAACAACAATAAAAACATGTTGTTTTACACAATAAAGATTACCTTGTGCAATCCAATCATAATCATTAATTTTGAATTTTTCTATCAATTCTAACGCTTTTTCTTTTGGTGTCATAACTTATTTTTTTCTTTAATTATCTCTTGTAAATCAACAGTATCTCCACCAATAAAATAATATCCCAGTTCATTACACATAGTCCAAACTTCTTCCTTATTATTACTTTTTTCTTGTTGAGAAAATAAACTTGGTAGTATTTCATTAACCAATATATCAACATCAATTGAGTTACCTTTATTATAACCCCATTTTGCTAGTTCTGTTCTAAAGTCCATAATATTATTTCTTTTTATCTGTTAATGCCCAATTCCAATTTTCTCTTAGTTTATCATTCATCTCACCTGAAAG
>Ga0247722_10000174_pt1 | contig 40521 bp, 30 predicted proteins | sample MSEWelMarce3H_FC_FD_189094 | JGI IMG/M metagenome (GOLD analysis project Ga0247722, IMG submission 189094) | Subsurface sediment microbial communities from gas well in West Virginia, United States - MSEEL Well Study Marcellus 3H_FC | ecosystem: Environmental > Terrestrial > Deep subsurface >... | reverse complement strand
AAGACAAAGCTTACATACTGATAGAATGGCATCTGCTCCCAAGCGAGGCCTATTTTTGAAAATGACAAAAGTAGGAACCGCATCAAATGTACAAGAATTTGGTGAAGAAACAGATTTAACAACACTAAGAGCTGTTCCTCAAGGTGTCGATTTTGATGTAGAATCCGCAGTTGGAGCTTCTGCTGCTCCGCAAGCAAAGGCTCCTGCGCAAGCAAAGGCTCCTGGAGCTGCTCCTGCTCCAAAGACAAAGGCTCCTGGAGCTGCTCCTGCTCCAAAGACAAAGGCTCCTGCGCAAGCAAAAGCTTTGCCTGCACTTGCTGAAGCAGAAGCAGAAGCAGAAGCAGAAGCAGTCCCTTCCAAGGACTTAGCAGGTTACAGTGATGAGTTACAGGATCTTGCTATAGATATTCTCGGTGAAGAAGAAGCCAATCCTTACAAAGACAAGACATCTAGACCTATTTTTCCTATGCAAACCCGTCTCGGTTTCCAAAAGCAGATCCTCAAGGTTTATTCATCCTTCATCAAGATTCCTGAACTAGGCAAGGCGCCAGATTTCGAAGCTTGTAAGAAACTCGGTGCCACACAGGCCCTCGAGGTCTACGAGTATCAGAAATTCGTTCGTGAATATGTCAGACAAGCCTCTCCATACAGAGGCCTATTAGTCTACCACGGCCTCGGTTCAGGAAAGACCTGTTCCGCCATTGCCGCCGCCGAGGCCTTGTTCTCAGTATCAAAGAAGAAGATCATTGTTATGACACCTTTTTCACTAAGAGATAACTTTATTCGCGAAGTCAGTTTCTGCGGCTTCCGCCACTTCCGTCTTCAGAACCACTGGATCAAGCTTGATAGATCCAATCCAACGATCAGTCTTTTTGCCACAGAAATCTTAGGCATTCCCGCAGAGTTTGTGAAAAAGGCTGCCACCATCTGGGTTCCAGATTTCGGCGAAGGAAAGGCTCCCAATTTCAATGGCTTGGATACAGCCGATAGACAGCAGATTGTCAAGCAAGTCACCGCGCAAGTGACAAGTCGCATTGAATTCATTAACTACAACGGCATCACGGCATCCAAGCTCAAGGAGCTCGCATGCCGCCCTCTAGACGCAAATGGCAGAGGTCCTTTCGATGACGCAGTCATAGTGGTAGACGAAATCCACAATTTAACTCGTCTCATGCAAGGCACCATTGAACCTTATTTAACATCTCTCCCTGGCCTCAAGCGCAAGGTCCCTCTCGAACCCGTCACACCTGGCCACTGGGAACCAGCCCTCTGTAAGAAGGCGACCGATCCTAGACGCCCCTATCTGACAAATTACAAGCGTGGCTACTTGCTGTATCGCCTCCTACAAGGCGCCCGTAATTCAAAGATCATCGGTCTATCAGGCACGCCGCTCATTAACTTCCCTGAAGAAATTGCGATTTTGATTAATTTGCTCGGCGGATATGTCCACACAGCCTCTTTCACAGTCACACCGGCATCAGAGAAGAATAAGAAGGTTCTTCAAGAATTGTTAAAGGAGAATCCTTATGTCGATTTCGAGGAAGTTCGTATGGAAGGCTTGAATATGTATGTCATGATTACATGTTTGCCTGAAGGAATGATGAAAGTAAGAGATTCCAATGGCACCTTAGGCATTCAGCGAGTCAATCTAGATACGGTGACTCCTACAATACAAGAGAATACAGCCCAAGTCATCGCTGCTATCTCTGCGAAAGGCTTGACCGTAAAAGGCGAGGCCACCTTCAAGTCAGAGCCACTTCTCCCACCAGTGGGCCAAGAATTCAGAGATAATTTCTTAGAAGTCGATGGCACTACTCTTAAGAATAAGGTTGTCTTAAGAAAGCGCATTCAGGGTCTCATATCCTACTATCGTGGCAGCAAGAAGGAGCTCATGCCTGCCGTCATAAAGGATGAATTAGTAAGAGTCCCTTTTACACCTTATGCGCAGAGCGAGTATCTTCGTGTTCGTGGCGAGGAACTCAAACAACAAGAACAAACTAAGAAGCAAAAGCCTGCGGGTGGAGAGGCTGGCGCAGCGGCGGCAGGAAAGATGGGCAATCTGTGGGCTGAACTCTATGAGCTCGCCAAAATGAAGTCGCCGAATAGCTATCGTATGTTCAGTCGCCAGACATGTAATTTCGCCTTCCCTGAAGGAATCACTCGCCCTCGTCCTTCCAACCAAAGGGATGTTACGGCAGAAATAGGCGCAGATAAAGAGATTGTCGAGGCAGCTGAAGTTACTGTGCCTTTACAAGACGAGCTTCCATTGGGTCCTGAGGAAGATGATGAGGGAGCTGCCGTCAAGGAGGATGAGGAGATAGATGAGGGGGAGAAAGGTGCCTTTGTAGAAGAGGCAAAGGCAGCTGGAGATGAGGCGGCTGCTGAAGAAGCTGTTACAGAAGGTGATACAGTCCTAATCAAAGAGTTAGAGGCAGTTGCTGGTGCTCCCTTGCCTGGGGCTGTCGCTGCGACTGCAGGAGCAGCCAATAAAGGAAAAACTCTCACTGCCATGAATGTTATGATGCGTCAGCGGGCGAAATTAGGTGAAGATTGTAAACGCGGTCTTGCCCCAGGTGAAGATTACTTAGTCGCAACGGCGAGAGCCAAGAAGTGTTTGAAGAGTTTTGCCAATAATAAGCTGCGTTTAGCTGCTCCTGGAACGCCAATAAATGGCGAAACTGTTTCAGATCCCGCTCGCCTTCAGAAATACAGCCCTAAGTATGCCAAGATTTTACAAAATGTTCTACAAGCACCTGGAAGCAGCTTGGTCTACAGTCAGTTCTTAGACATGGAAGGTATTGGTATTTTCTTAGTTGTCTTGGACATCAATGACTTCCAGCCAATCAAGATTGAATCTGCCGATGGCAACCTCAGATTTACCAAGGAAACACTCGCCAGTTTGAAGAAGCCAACAAATCGCTACTTATCTTTTACTGGTGGAGAGGACCGTGATATTCGTTCTATGGCACTCAAGGTCTTTAATGCCAAATTTTCTGATGGTGCCTTCCCTGAACTTCCCAAGGAGATGTCAGATGCCTTGGTGGCCGCCGGTTTCACAGGAAATCTTAAGGGCGAACTATGCCGTGTTTTCTGTATCACGAGCGCAGGCGCCGAGGGCTTGTCTCTAAGAAATGTGCGTAGAGTTCATATCATGGAACCATACTGGAATCCTGTTCGCACGGATCAGGTGAAGGGTCGTGCCGTTCGTATCTGCTCTCACATTGACTTGGAGTTAGAGGAGAGAAATGTAGAAGTTTTTACCTACTGTTCAGTCTTTGACGATAATGCATTGGCACATCCTGATGGAAGTACGGGTTTCCCTCGTATAGATATGACAGTTCTTGGTGGAGATGGAATGAAGCCTGCGGAAGCGGTGAAGGCGGGTTTTACAGTTCCTGAGGGGGCGAAAGACTATGTCGTCACCTCAGATGAGTATTTATATTCTTTGAGTCAGAATAAGAAGAAGCTTCTACAGAATATCCAGGATCTCATGAAGACAAGCGCCGTTGATTGTCAGATTAATCAATATGAGAATGAGGAAGATGGTCTAGGATGTATTGCGATTTCTGGAACTCCTGAGAAATATGCCTTCCATCCTATCTTACAGAAGGATATAGCAGAAACTAGCACGATGTTCAAGGAGGAGGAGTTAGCTCCTGTAGAAGTCGATCTTGGTCCTTTAGAAGGAGCTCCAGCAGAAGCTCCAGCAGCGGCTCCTTTGGTTCAGAAGGCAGATGCGCAAGCCAAACCAAAGGGCAAGAAGCTCAGAGCACTCCCTTTTACACATGAGGGAGTAAATTACATAGCTGTTCCTGTCGTCGAGAGGGGTTCAACTGTAAGATATGATATTTATGGAGAATCTGATGCGAAACGCCTCAAGGTTTTAGGAACTATGGATGCCGACGCCGAAGGAAAACCTATTAAGGAAAGTTTGGTTGTCTAAGAAGGTAACAAACTCAAAGTTCTCCAACGCCCACTGCCAGGTTCTACGAGCGGTGGATCTACCCATATAGATTTTCCATCGTGAATCATCATCTGAATATTCATTTCCCAATCCAAACATTCTCTCACTGGCAACAAAGTCTGCGACAACTTCTCTAAGAAGCTGCGGCGGAGTAACATAGAATCACAACAACGAAAGACAAATTGATGTGGTGGATCATATAACTGTGTGGGTCCAAAGTAAGATGGAGCATGCCCTGGTGGGCGAGTGCCTACGCCTTCACCTAAACTTATGTAATCCCATTCCTTATGGGCCATAGCTATAACACTCTTCAACCTGGGTAAGAAATCTTCTCGTAGAATCACATCAGATTCAAAGAAAATAGCACTTTCTACACCATCTTCTAAAGCCATAAGTATAGCCTTATGAAAACTGAGAATAAGGCTAACCTCGGCTTTTAGAAGACGAGCCGCCTTGAAACAAAGTGCCGTATCTGATCCAAACCGACTCTTATATGGATCATACACCTCAAAGTAAGTTTCTGAACTGATCTCGCTGCCCCAGGGTCCGTGGACGAATTTTACCTTTTCAAGAGGTATTCCACGAGCAGGCAGATGCTTGAGTAGGAGCTGATATCGTATCGGTTCATACTCAGGATTACATAAAACATATATGTTAGGAAGCCAAAGGCTTTCGAGCCTTTCGAGCCTTTCGAGCCTTTCCATTTCTATTTCTACAAATGCGCATTTTAGACCTCATCTCCATCCTCTTCCAGTCTTCTGGCATCTACATACAATTGCTGAAGACGATCCTGCGCCACATCCTAATCCAGGATTTTCAGGTGTTCCTACACATCTAGCACCATTCCAGTCTCTAGGCAACTCACTATTCCACGGTCCGCCACCAATACCTCCACAGTATCTCTCACATGTGACCGAACCATTGTTTCCATACACATTTTGCTCAGGCACTGCTGTGCTATTATCGTGCGTATAGACCTGGTTATTCCAAGCAGAACCAAGGGCTCCACATCCCTGGTCTGACAAACGACCGTATCTATCCCAGTCTGAATTATTGCCAGTCCAGCATTCGCCATAATACTGAAGACCAAAGTTCTTCATTCCAGCCTGTTTCGCACGATTCGCACATTCAGCCACGGAATTCACATTACCTAAGCGATTGGCCAAGGCACGGTCGCCAGAATCTCTGAAACATCCTTGGTATGAGTAGGAGTTTGTTAGATCATTTGGCAGATTGGGGATGGCCCAACGAGAAATCCAACCTTGGATAATCTCATTCTTTAACACTGTATCTGTATCAAGGTAATTTCTGAAGCCGTGGATCCAGGCTACATCGCCTGTAAAAGAGGGGACGGTAGCATGAAATCCAGAATAAATTGTTGGATTTATAGCGCCCATAATTAACATGCCAGAGTTGGGGAAGGGCTCTTCACGAGGATTGCCAATCACGACTGAAGGACCAGGTGATCGTCCAGCATTGAGTTTGGCTAATAGCGCAGCACGGCCAGAATCTGATTGTATATTTACTAGAGGTTCTACATTACATGTAATCTTTGTAATGCCATAATCATTTCCAATATACTGAATGACGATAAGATTCCAGTCGTTCATTTTTACAAAATATTCGGCTTGGAACTGACCACGACTGGTTCCAAATGATAATGCATAGTGCCCTCCGTTATTCTTCAAATACATGCCGGCCGAGTATCCGCGGAAGTTACAGTGGTGGAATACAGAGCCTGCTCCTCCAACTGCAAGATTTGCGATAGGGCGAATGAGAATTGTAATAGTTCTGAAGGCATTGAAGTGAAAGTAGGCATTTGTATGCCAATAGCTGCTTGATATAAAAGATGCGAATGCCTTTTGCCCAGGAACAGCTTCTCTTAAGCGTGGATCTGTTTGATATACGACTCTTCCAGACATAACATCAAAGCCAGGTGTAGGTGTTCCTGTATAATCAATAGCAGCCTGGCCATTCCAGCGCTTCTCAAAGAAACCAACGCCTGTTCCAGCTTGACCATTGGGTCTAGCACAGATTTCGTATTGGCACCAAGGCGCCAAAGGTTCCTGTGTTAAATACACATCTGATGATTGAGCCCCTGTGACCCAGCCTGTTGTAGGGCGATACATCCAGAAATGTGCCGCTGCCTCTCCATAGCCTTGGAACCACTTTGTCACGAAGATATTTGTTTCTCCTGGATTGACATTGTAAACAGGGCTGTAATACACTGAAGGACCCTGGTATCTCCAAGAACCCCAATCAGGTCCCTTGCCAGCGTTTTCAAAGGGATTCTGGTTCTTACTTAACATAAAACCGTCATCCGTTGTGATTCCGAATATGACCTGATTATCATTTCGGTTATTAGTGCGAAGTTCAAAGGCACTGGTATAGGCTTTATTGTTTTGATTTGTAAAGTTGTACTTATTTATCATTTCTGTCCATGTCGCAATAAAGGGGAGAACTTCACCCGCTGGACCGGCTGTAGTGGAAGTATCCTTTTTCAAACGCAAGTCGCACTTTAGGATTACAACAGGGGCGCCAGACTGAGCAATATTAGTTAGATCAAACCACACTGTCTCGGCACCACGAGTATCCTCGTTCATAGGCAAATCAGTGCCTGGGCGAGTTGATTGTGTGGAAGAATTTGTTCCCACAATGCCCATTAATCCGCTTACATTTGTTCTCTTCTCGTCAGAGTTTGCCTCTAAAAGTTTAGCAAATCCACTCGCTAAGAATTCTCCAAATCTCTTACCATTCCACTTAGCTAAAGTCGGTGCCGCAGTTCCTTGAGTTGTGCCACCATTCTGTGCCCATACTTTCTCGATACACTTGATGTTACCAGCATTAATTACCGTATCAATCGCCATTTCAGAACAGAAATCATAGTTCTCAAACTCGCCTGCGCGAATACATAGATCTTTCGCTGCTAAACCAATCTTTTCTTGTGGATGCTGCGTGTTTTTCATTAGACGGCCGAAATCATCAAGCGCAACACTAATATCGGCAACTGATCCATCTTTCATCAGGCCAGCTGAAAAAGGCATGAATGAGTTATAGGAATTATAGGCAGGATTTGTCTTTAGCGAAGAATCATAGGAACCTGAAGACTTTTTTAAGGCCTGAATTAATGTGCCATCTGGGCTACATCCAGCATTTTGCGCAGCCTTTACTACACAATCCCTCGTCAAAGGCATTTCCATACAGTTGTTCAAATCATCGAGGCTGCCGAAGCCCTCTCTCACTGTGAACGCCTCGTTCAAATTCCCCTGTCTGAATGATGTGAATCCTTCGGCAGGGCAGGCTCCACCCGCCGAAACAATATCCTTCGTTAAGCAACCAGCCGTCGTGCTTCTTGGGTATCTCGCAGCACCTTTCACTGTAGGTATAACGGCACCTGTAGTCTTACAATATCCACAGACATCTGCGTATCTGCCCAACAGGGTCAATTGTCTACACTTGCTAGCATTTGCGCATATCTTTGCGGCAATCTTCTTCTCAGCTTGACCCAAATTCCAGAACCACTGTGCTCCGCCGGCCACTTCATCGGGACTACCTGGTTGTCCAAAGCTGGGACCTGCTTCTGTGCCTAAGGCGCCTTGACTTATTTCTGGATATAGTCCTGTAGAAGGCTTGTAACGCCATCCACACTTAGCGTCATAATTTGTCGTATTTATCTGATCTTGCCGTAGCTTACGAAGTCCATCAATATCTTTGTATGATCTACATTTAGCAGCTGCGGCGTCGGAAGAGTCCTTGTTTATCTTTGTATTATCAAGAAGACTGAATGAAGCAGGACTCGCCGCTTTTAAAACACTATCAGAAACCCGTGACATATTGACTGGATTTGTATTTCCTATAGTTTGAGCTTCATTCGCAATGCGATTTAAGTTCAAATTATTCCCGCTCATTCTCTATTTAGTCGCCTGAATATTTAAGAAGTCCTTTTAACACAAAAATTCGTGACGGCGCCATTGGGATTTGTGATTCTTCTACTTGCGCGATTCTTAATACAGCCACCTGATTGCCAGAAGGTATTATATGATTGACAATTTGGATCATTATTACACATATTCTCAAGATTCTGGATTGTCTGACCTGAACCCCAGCAGGCAATATCAGAACCGCCATGATCCCACCCTGTTACACATGAATAATTGGGCGTGACATGCGCAGGAGAACCACCGCCGACATAGCATAAATTCTCCATGTAGGCATTCGCAGATACATAAAATGGATTGGGCGCATAGACAATGGCATTTCCACTTGCTCTTTGCGTAGGCTGTGTTGCCCTATATACTCTATCATTCACTGTTACAGTCACTTGATTTCCCTTACAGTCAAGACGGAATGAAGACTTCTGATTTATGGGGATTGGATCAGTATCTATACCCCAGTTCCAGTCTCTAGTATCTCCAACACGAACATGTATGTTTAATGATCCAGGAAAGAACCATATAGCGGGGGTACGACAACCGACCGCATGCCAATCGGCATTATTCGTTGTAAAATGGATGATATTGTTCCAGTGCTGATTTATTGCTCTTGGAATGATGGTAAATGAAAGTGTATAGTCCTGTGTTAAAGCGACTTGTCCTAGAAGTTTACCCTGTTCTCTTGCTAAATCAATATTCTTAGGGAAGGGGAAGCAGTTTGTTCTGTTGTCAATGACATCATTGATAGAATTCTTAACTACAGTTGCGAGAGGGGGGTCAGCAATCTTCATATTAAAACATTTCTTCCAGCTGGTTCTACGACCGCCCTTGTCATCCTCGATATTCACATCAAGGCTGCCAACCGCCTTCATAAAGACATCTGATAAATATGTCTTAACGGCTTCAATTCCAGAGAGACCCTTGTAGCCGCCCGCAACCCCTGTTAATTCGCCCATAGCATTAGGAGATGCATCAGGATTTAGAGAGCCTTCTGGTCTACAGAAACCAATCGTGTTTCCAATGACACTCGCAAACTTTGTATCTGCGTTCTTGTAAGCACGACCCACCCTCTTACTCTTCTCAGACTGATTCAAATACAAATAAGACATACATGCCCTGTCAGGGATTCCTCCATTTAAGAATGAATCGCATGGTGTTCTAATATCTATTCCCTTACAGCCCATCGCAATCTCAGGATCTGATTCCACATATTTCGCCTTTTCTTTGATCATATTCAAGTAATTCGCTATGTTAAAATTTCTGTCAGCTGGGGGATTCTTATACCAAGTTCCATTTGTAGAGCAACCAGCTTGTAGAATTGTCTGTTTAACACAATCATCTGAGTAAGTTCCTGGACCCTGGCCTCTTGGGTTCAAGCACACATCGTCGATCAAAAGTTCCGCACTCCCCTGGCTCTGAACGAGAGGTCCAGAAGGACAATCAAAGGCCGCCAATTGGTCGGTCTCAACAAGCGTAACTGGAATGAAACCCTTCAAGTTCATACTGGTCTTGTCGCTCTGACCCATGAGCTTTGTACAAAAGACCTTAACACCATCAAAGTATTTCACTCCATTGCGACGAGGGGCGACACCAGAAATTGTATCTAACTCCATAAATTTCTCAATAGGCAGCTTATAGATGCCTTGTGAGGCAGTAGCGCTTACAATAGCACCATATACATAGGGTCCACCGTCGCTTTGAACAGAAATCTGAATACTTGTACCTTCTTCCACTCTTCCAATCTGGACAGCGGAAGCAGAATCTGATAGAGATAGAAAATCACTATTGAAGCCATTTGCGAGTGAAACCTTTGCCTTGCCAGAGCCCCATAAATATAGTGTAAGAGGTTGCTTACCGCCGGAAGGAGGGATCCAGGTTGATTCTTGGTCTGATACACAGCGTCCACACTGTTGCCCTATTTGGTGAGAATCACGACAGGCCTTGCGCTTTCTGAAGGCATCATAATCAGCTTGATTTATCGCTAGAACTGGCAATGACTCATTGTCCTTATTCGCTCCAACACATATCGCACTATCTACGGAAGGTAAGGCACGAGCAAATGGATAGCCATTATCTATAGCGGTTGAGATCGCCTCTTGCTTGTCTTTCTTGTATACAAGCACGCCAGTTGGTCCAGTAAATGATTCGCCGGTCTTTAGAGTTCCAGAAGTAATACACATACCACAGTTCTCATTGAATTGACTATCGCTGAAAGGATTAGTAGCCTTTCCCTTTTCCTTACACATTTTGATCATTCCCAAATAACTAGATTCGTCATCAATGCGAGGACTTACAATATTATCTGGCATTTCTTGTGTGTAAGAACCTGCTCCATCTGCGGTAGCAGTTGGCATATTCAATGCGACCGCTGTCATATTTCTAAGAGCTCTCGCCTCTTCCTGGGATATACCAATAGTAACCGCTGGGTTTCCAAGGGGGTTTTGCTGCCCAGCCAAAGGATTTGTTCTATCCTGAATACTGTTGGCCAATGTTTCAAAACCTTCTGATCCAAAGGATCCAAAGGAATAATTATACACATAAAATGCTAATACTAGGACTACTAAGACTATTCCTAATATAAGAGACTGGTGCCTCATTCTAACTTTTACCATCAAATAATTAACTTCGGTTTTTATCAGTTCTATAGATTATCGGGGCGCAAAACACCAGTCGAATCTAGTTCGCGAGTGATCACACGCATGGCCACCTGGACCTGATGGCTCTGATTGAGTAAGCGTCCTGTTGCGAGCGTATTCGTAACAAGATATCTAGATAGATCAGTCGCCGCATATGCGTCAACGATTCCACCGAGGGCGACGGGTAGAAGGCCGCCCGTAATTGTGGGGTCGGTGAACTTTCCACGAACAATCACGGCATTGGCATATCCTTGATCATTGTAGGAATTCGTGAATATAGCAGTGGCTCCTGAGCCGTCGATTACACCGGTATCGACAACTAAGAGACCTGCGTCGCTCTGTAGATGCGGCAAGAGCTCGGCGAGCTGTTGAATCGCATTGCCGGTTGCTGCCACTGACCAAGTCAAATTCTTTACACTAATACGATCCCCCTTTGACACAGTCCAATGGTTGAAATAAGTCTTTGATTTGAGCCAGTAATAAGCTGAGCCACTTGTATCAACAGAGGCGTCGGCCTTGTAGAAAGTTCCCGCCAAACCTGTGAAGCTGTTTGTGGATGACATCGCAATCGTGGGGTAGATTTGCCCAATATCGAGTGTATCTGAAGCAGTGCTTAGAAGGCCACCATCAGGTCTTTCAAAACGGAAGGAGAGCTTCTGAATTGTCGCTAGAGGTGTGGGGGAATAGACCTTCTGACACTTCAAGAACTTAGGAATCATCGCAAGAAAACCACGCTGGTTGGTTATACCCGTATCAGAAATCCAGTTGGCATCGTATTGTAGGACAGCGAAAGCGGAATTCAGACTGTTGTTCGTGCCATACACATTATTGTCGAGCTCTGGTATACGAACCTGGATGTATGGGTAAGAGAGGATGTTGATGTTTCTTTCAGATGCGTATTCTGTGGCACTAGACTTACTCACCATTAGGTCAAGGCCCTCACCTGGCATAATGGCCTTGATGAACTCAACACGAACAATGTTACGGAACTTGGCAGTTGAGGTGGGGTTGAGACGAAGGCCAGTGGGCAGATTGGAAGGGTCGAAGTTTACTGTGAAATTATAGCGAGTTTCTTGGGAATTGGAGATCCAGTCACGGTCACCGCTATACACGAATAGATTGAGCTCGTTTTCCTTGTATGTAATTGTGTCTGGCTCTCTGGTGATGATCATCTGAGCGCCTGATGAGCGAACATCAACGGGGGGTTGAACCTGATTACTTCTTCTATCAAGAGTCTGACGATCGCCCATGAATAGACTGCGTATATCCGGGGGAGCTTGAGTCGTAAATACAGAGGATGCGGCTGCGCGCGCAGATAGAGATGCGCGTTCTCTTTCGGCGAAGGCAGCGTCGGCCTCCTCTGATGCCCGCTTCGATCCACGGCTGAATACATCAGTAGCCTCAGCGTATGACTGCTGGGTCTGTCTTTGCGTGAAACTTGTCGCACTGATGTTCACAGAAGGCCCTGTGGCAGAAGAAGCAGAAACACGAGAAGCCTCTTCCTCACGGTCCTTCTTGATTCTCTCAAAGACATCCATTGGTACTGGACCCTCATCTTGGAGGCTGATTCGGAAATCTTGAATGGGAGCACGGGCCTTCGTTTCCTGGCGTGAAGCTTGGAGCTGGGAAAAGGCCGTGCCGACATCCTGCTGCATTCTTCCTGAGGACGGTCCTGGCGTATTCTCGATTTGGAGCTGGCTTTGGCCTGAACTTTCACCAGGACCGGCTTCTATGTCTGAGACAACTGAACGGCCATCTGAGACTTGCTGGCGCTCGATATACATCAAATAATCAGGTAAAACAATACGGAGAACTTCCTGATTTAATACAGTTACAGGCTTGTTTCCCTGAACCCTCTGGACTTCGCCCATGTAGTGCTTCACCGTATTTATCAAGCGAGTCGCCTGCTTTTCTGTCAAATCATTGCCGGTCCGACGACAGATATCATTATACAAAACACGTTGAAGCATAGCCTCATTCTTTTCTGAAAAAAAGGGTTCCTTGGCCATTCTAACTAAGAATTGACCTTATATTTAGGTTGAATAAAACCACTTGCGCATCTCTAACATAAATTTGTCAGTGGGAGCTCGGCGACAGAAATGTTGGAAATTTTCACCCTCCAACATACATACAATGAAATACATACAGAACATACCACATTCAGATTCTTTTCTTTGTAAGCGGCGGCCATTAACAAGTAGCTTAAGTTTGGGTTCTTGAATAGTCAACCATTGCATGAATTTGTCCACCTGTCTCGGTGGTTTCATTCCATAAGAATCAAAATAGTAAAATTCCTTTTTCTTAACATTGATAAAACTTGCGATCCAGTGAGAACCTCCCTTGTTGTGGGGGTCCAGATTATAGACAATTCCAACACAGTCTTTTCCTTTCATATCTTTTCCATCCAAATCTAATTCACACATTTCTGTGATTAGACACTTTTCCTTGTCCTCACCATAAGGGTCGGCCGCAGCGAAGTCAATAGGATAAGGACCTAGCAATTTGAAATTAGGATAGACATCCTCATATTGTATCAGAACATCGCGAATATTATTCGTGTCTAACCACGCATCGGGATCATCTTTCCAGGAAGAAGGCATTTCAGGTCTTAGATACTTACTTGCGAGCCGTTTCTTCTCATCTTCAGGCAATGGAAGTGCTTTTAGAAGACTATTTTGATTTTCTGGAACTACACCGAGATGTTTTGCCAAATCGACCATGACATTTTCTTTGACTCCGATTCCCTTTACACTGGCAGCCTTATTTAACACTTCTACCGGCAGGCAGCCATTCTTTGATGGTTCTACACCTGGATGGCATTGTGCCAAGGATCTACCCTTTGTCAGCTTCCTAGTCTTTCTGCTCATTCTAAGTCTAAGTAAGAAAACAGAATGGCGAGCGTGTGTAATACAAATCCTGCCCCCCCTAGAAATACAGTCATCCGAGAGATTAACAAGGACAGCCCTTTCTATGCGGCGGTTGTTCTGAATGCCCTGATAATAGCAGTCATTGGCGGCTATCACTTATATAACTTTGTGGTATAGTTTTAGAGAATGGCATCAACAGTAACTTCAGGAGGAAGAGCTGCTGCTGGTGGAGCTCCTTCTGCTTCTACTTCTACTTCTGCTTCTTCTGCCTCTTCCTCTTCAGGTACAAAAAATGAATTAAGAACGAATGGGCATATGTTTGGTATTGCCTTATCTGTTCTCGGCGGTCTTGGTGTTGTAGGCGCAGTGGCCGCCCAAGCCTTCGCCATAGACCACGGTTCAAATCAGAAACCCATTGATGCGAACAATATCACAACAGTATGGTCTATTATCATTGGAGTAATTCTCCTTGTAGTAGGAGTTGTCTTTTATTTCCACTTCGAAACTGTAGGAGGTGAAAACAAATACTTATATGCCTACGGTCTCGCTTTTTCATCTTACATTCTGGCGACTGTCGCATTATACATGTCAACAATACAAGTTATAGTAAGAGAAAGCACTAATTAGATGGAGTCTACCACAATAGGTCTAATATTATCTATTTTAGGATTCGCAGTCTTGCTTTCGATATTCTCAGTTAATCTGGCAACTAACTCAAAACTACAGTCATCTGACTACGGACTCCAGGTTACTTTACCGAATGTAATTGGACTTTTATTAATTATGACTGGAAACTTCATGATGTTCAAAGGTGCTACTGATTTTTTCTTTCATCTTATGATTCCAGTGACGGCAATAGGAGGGATTTATGTCTCTCTTATTTCCATTATGAATTCGGCCTATATTATGAGATGGGAAGGCAGTTAAGTAGCAATAAACCCAAGAATTCTGTGCTGAAGGCGGCACTTCCCACTCCACTTATCCCCATCATTACGATTCAAGAATGATATTCCATGAATCTTAACGGCCACCCGAACACGAGTCCCCAGTTTCAGATCATCCGCACTAAGTTTCTTCCACTCACCATCCTTGAATATGGAAATACCTGAGGAAAGCGAAGAGGCAGAAGAGGCAGAGGGACAGTGTAAATGTAGGTGATTATCCTGGATAATTGGCTGGAACCCACGCACAATATCATCCTTACTAAACTCGCTCTTGAACCACCCGGCCTGGTGATAAGAAATCGCATTCACAATCGTATCCTGTAGTGTATTCAACTTGATACTCGCCAAGCTTGATTCAAACATGTCTAACACAAGCTTTCCGGTTGCCGCATTATACTCAATAACTGGCAAAGGTGGAAAGATGAGTGATACGAATGGAAGTCTGAACTGTGTGCCAAAGTATGATAGTGGTGCCATTGGCTTCTGTGCCCCCTCACCATGTGAAAGACGAGCCCATGGACTGCCTATATTGATATTTCCGATTTCGACCTTCTGAATTGGTAATTGCCATTCCATTTTCCCTGGGTTATATATCTACTAAGTGTTTTAGCCCCTAGCCATACTGGCCAATACCATATATACCCCATAGGTCAATCTAAAGGTCTCAGGCATTAATCATTTAATATGTCTCTTGGGCTTTCTATATGTTGGAGAGGGCCTCCCGGATCTGGAAAGAGGCACGCCTTACAGTCACAATTACAGCAATGGGCAAAGTCAATTGGCCAGCTCTATGTGATAAAAAAGCAGCTCTGGAATGCGCCTCTACACAGCGGCGATGTGGATACTACCGAGGCTGATGAAGAATCTGATGAAAAGGCCTTGCTTCCGATGGAGGTAAGCATCATGCACTGGGGGTTCGATGTGTCCCGCATGTCACTACAAGATAAGCAATATGTGAAATCTATTCTACAAAGATGGGGACGAGGAAGTCAAGTCTTATCCTCAGGCCATACCCAGCGTTGCTTGGTCTTCTATCATGCTCATTTACTCAGCAGTGAATCTGTCCTCTTTCTACAAGCTTTCTTAGAGGAGAATTATCAGGATACAATCTTGTGGTTGACGAGCGAGCAACCCTTGCCTCCTCGTCTCGCAGATTGGTGCGTTGAGATTCCTGTAACATCACAAGGCCGAGATTTGTCATTAGAGAGAGTAAAGCTTTCTGCACCACCTACAGGCCTTTCTAATACGATTGTGACTCTAGAGGATGAAATTCTCCTCATTTACAATCACTGGCTTTCAACACCGGCGACTCTTTCAGATGTAAAACGCATTCGTGCCATTGTCTACGGATTGCTACACAGAAATATTCGCTGGACTGATGGTTTCCATCAATGGCTCTTTGCGCTAGATTGTATCCCTTTGACACAGACTCAGAAATCTGAATTAGCTAAGATTTGTATCTCGCAGCCATTCACAGGCTCAGGGCAAACAGTGCCATCATATCGTATACCTATTTTGTGGGAGAATTATCTTCTTTTTATACGAAATGCTCTGGCTAAGCCTCGTGAAGAAAAGACTATTGAGATCCCGTTAAAAAAGACTATTCGTGTAAAGGCAAAGGCGAAGGTGAAGGCATGAATTTAATATTCAATATAACTAATGAGCGTCCTTGAGGGAATCGTTCAAAAGCTAAAAAAGGGACCCTTTGAGTGGGTGAGAGATGAGCCGACTGCCGAGGATTTAGAGCATATCAAGAGAGAGGGTAATTCACCTTCTCAATTTGACCCCCTTGGCCTAAGAAGGCAGATGACTGATGATCTCGCATCAGGTAAGGCTGTTCTTAAAACTAAATCAGGACCTTTCGCAAAGGTTTTAGCGATTGTTTATCCCGATACTCAGATTCCTTGGAAAACTTTGGGACAGATCTTCTCTGCCTTCGGTCCACCTTCCAAAGGGAAAGGCAAATGGCGTGTAGTATGGTTCGCACATCCTAAGACGAGAGTTTTCCCTCCCGCTGAGGCAACAGCTACTGAAAATATAACTCAGCAAATCAAAGCACAAACCATAGGTCTAGTACAACCACAGCATATAAATGGTGGCTATGCCTACGCTTGTGCTCCTGAAACAATAATTATTTACAGAGAGGAAGAGGTTGAGCGAGTCTTAGTCCACGAGCTCTTACATGCCGCTTGTACTGACGACATGTCCAAGCCAGAGTGGATGCGTGAAGTTCTAACTGAAACCTGGGCTGAGCTTTTCTTAGTTGGAATATTGTCACAAGGGTCAATGAGAAAGGCAAATAAACTCTGGGGGATTCAGGCGCAGTGGATTGCCGACCAAGAGGCGGTTCTTGTAAACGAGTATCAGATTACAAAGCCTGAACACTTCCCGTGGAGATATACAGTGGGTAGAAGATCAGTGTTAAATAGTCTCGGTATTAGATTACCGCAACCATCGGCTGATCCTAAATTTATGCTAGGATCTTCTTTAAGATTCACGAGCAATGCGTTGTTATATTAATCATTGTTTATCTAATATGGTTATGGAGTTCAAAGAAGAATACATATATTATATAAAATCCATTGTAATCTTTGTTATAATGTATTTTATTTATAAGAGATATAATAAATTATATATATTACTTGGACTTCTTTTAACAATTCCTTTATTTCTCATGTATGAGATGTCCGACTTGCCTTTGTCTTTGCCCACTGCGTGGCTTAGCCCACTAGCGTGGCTTTGCCCACTGCGTGGCATAAATGAATACCAACTATGGCCCTCTGACAGAGGATGGATTTAGCCATCGCGACGGCCGCCGGCTTCTTGTTTAAAACAGTTGATGAAATCGAAGATATTGATTTCATCAAATCGCCAGCCCTTAAGGAATACATAAGATCTCTTTCTATCGCAGTATTCAGTATTCTATTCTTGGATAATACATATATCTCATGGTTTCTGGCGCTTTGTGTCATACCAATATCATATTATCTTAAACAAGTGGATACACCATTCTGGAAGTCTCTCGTTCCTTTACCCTACCTAGCACTCCTTTTACACAGTCAACTAGGCTTACCAAGCTTTTTATCATTACTCTCAAGTATCATTCTATTTATAATATGCGCCTTTGCCTGTGTAGTAGAGGCAGTCGTTTTTCCTGAAGAAGTAAGTTTAGTAAAGCTCGGCACTCGTATAGGACTTATCTTTGTATTTTCGTCTATTATATATTTCTTGAATCCTCAGCCTTCTACAACAAGTATTCTTTGTATATGTATTGGATATTGTTTATCAAGTAGTATAATTAAACTTCTTATAATGGAACCATCTGAGATTATTCCTGCTGAAGAATATGAGAAATTCGCAGAGTCAAATATAGATGAAATTATAGCCGATACCCTACCAGCCTTGAAAAAGGTAATCAATGAGGCAATTCTTATAAATAAGGAAGTTCTGCGACAAGCGATGACCTTCCTAGTTATTTCCTTTCATACTCTCGTTAATAAGAAATCTGACGAAAGCCAGCTAGAAATTGCCGTGAGATTCGTGAAGGCCAAGCTTATAAGGTTGGCCGAAAAGCTAGATCTGGATTGGTTAAAAGAATTTGTAGAAACCTTTCCAGAATTCTATATACCGAATTTAGAAGTTGAAAAGCGACGCCTACTAAAATATACTTCATAAATAAAATGTCATTAGTCCACGGTGGTGTAAAGTATACAAAGGTAAGGCATGCCATTCAATGTAAGAAGTGCCTTGAAACAATTGAAAGCAAGAGCATACATGATTATAAGACTTGTTCTTGCCAATCAGTGGCCATAGATTATGAAAGAATTCTAGGCAGCCCATCAGATTACGAGGACAGGTCTGTGTATCGTGCCATTATTCAAAATAAAATTATTTATAGGTCTAAGAATATGGACCAGTGACCTTATACATGGAAAGACTTATATGTAGATCTTTTATAGCTTACTTTGTTGGCTATAAAATTGGTAATGAAATCTTCAGAGCTACTAATTCTATTTACTATACCCCACCTCCTCTATTCTCTTGGCGCTTAGATAAAAGTTGATATATAAGAGTTCTTGAAGAATAGGTCCAAACAATGGGTGTAAGAGGATTGATGGGATATTGTAAGCGAATACAGAAACCTGTCAGCGCCAAACGCAACTTAAAAATAGGAATAGACGCTTTCAGCCTCATATTCCTATTCAGAGAAGAACGAAACGCATTTGAAAAATACTTACAAGAGCTCCTCGATCACGACCACACTCTCACCTTCGTCATGGATAAGCGAGCCCAGAAGGAGAAAAAGGAGGTTGTCGATGAGCGCAAGGAAATAAGAAAGGAAGCCAAGGCAGAAGCCTCCCAACTAACCTCTTTTACACAGACGGATGAATACGCTGATCTAGATGATGATCAACGCAGACTAGTAGCAGCTGCTCTTAGTTTAAAAGAAAGAGACGCATGGTGTTTATATCCTGAATATGTCAAATGGTTGAAGGGTATGATACAGAGCTTGGGCATTACCTTAGCAATCGCTCAGGAAGAAGCTGATTCTTATCTCGCAAAAGGCGACTATGATGTAGTTGTATCAAGCGATTCTGATTTATTGATTCTTGGAGTAAAGGCTCTTTGGATTCCTGGTAAGAAAACAGAGATTCTCCGTGAGGATTTCTTGAATATTCTGGGACTCGAAGGTGAACAATTATACCAACTTGCCTATATGTGCGGCTGTGATGTTCAGCCTAGAAAAATAGTAGATATTCAAACGGCAGTAAGTCTTCTGCGGTTCTATGGTAGTATCTTTAAAGTATATGAACGACTTCCAGCTACGATTTCGAAAGATGATATTGATCAGTATATACGGTTGAAAGAATCTGTGTGGAGTATATAGAATGTTTTATAGGGAGGGGAGTGTATATAAATTATTCAACAGGGACAGAGAAATAAGTGGTCATTTTAAACTTCTTGAGAATCATTATACATTTTTAGTATTTGAGGATAATATAATAGTACAAAAAAAGGATATCACTGAAGAAGATGATGCTTTTGAACAAGCTAGCCGTGAGCCTAATTTATGGTTTATAGAAGCTACAGAACCTCAAACACCTCCTAGAAAAACACCTAGGAGGCATTCTAAAACACCTAGAACAAGGGGGCATTTGAGAAAGTCTAAGAAGACTCGTAAGAACAGAAAATAGCTGCGGGTAGAAAAACTAAACGAAAAATTAATGTAATTTTTCTTTTTGTCTTTTTTAATTACCACTTAACAAGCTTCGCAACTTACCAAAGGTTATTGCTTCGCAATTTACGCCGTCGCAACGGGCTTGTCCTTCTTGAGGTAGTGGATGTTGAGATACTTCTGGAGGTTGAAGTATGTGAGCTTGTCCTCGGCCGTGAGGTTGAGGAGCTTGAGGAGGGGCGCATCCGCCGTGATGTCGTGCTTGTTCTTGAGGTTCTTCTCCTTGACATATGTCGTGATGAACTTCGTGACATTTGAGCGGCTCTCCTGGGAGCCCGCCGCACGGCCCATGAAGGCGCAGAGCGCAGGTGAGATGTCCGTGGGGATCTGGAAGATTGACACACGGGCAGGCTTGCCCTCCTCACCCTCAACAGGCGCCTTGCGGCGGCGGCGCTTGTCGGCGAGCTTCTGGACACGGGCCGCCTTCTTCTCGAGGCGCTTGGCCTCTGAGATGAGCTCAGAGACCGTGTCACGAACCGCAAGGAGGCGGGCCGTGATTGACTTGGCCTCCGCCTCGAGGCGAACCTCCTCGACGACCTCGGCGACCGTCTCCGTCGCAACGGGCGCAGCCACCGCAACAGGCGCCGCAGAGGCAACAGGCGCAGCCGCAGCCTTCGTGGCCTTCTTGGGCGCCGCCGCAACAGGCGCAGCCGCAGCCGCAGCTACAGGGGCCGCCGCAGCGGCCTTCTTGGAGGCAGGCGCCGCCGCAACGGGCGCGGCGGCAACTGTCTCAGTCTTCTTGGCAACAGTCTTCGTTGACTTGGCAGCAGAGCTCATTATACCAGAGGCGGAGGAAGTAGATGAGGACATTTTACGCAGGACTTATTGTTACAGCGAGCTGGAAAATCACTTTTTGTTCGATTATTTACACCGGGCCCTTCCAAATTGGGGTGCGTTTACTTTTTATTTTGAAGTCTAGTCATTTCACGACCTTATAAATCCGTCTCCGGAATAGATGGATCATACGGTCTGCCTTAGTATTAAATCAAAGAAGAAGCCTACCGAGAAATGTGTCGCTAAAGCTGTTAAAGGGGGATTCTGCGCTAGACATAGCAAATCAAGAGTATTATGGTCTTCTCCTCCAGCTAAACCAGTCACTCGCAGACAAAAAGCTGCTTCAGAAATGATTCTAAGATTCTGGCTTCGTCATGGACGAAAAAGGTTGCGAAAAACAATGGGTCCATGTACATTCGCAGTAGAGGCAGCAGAAAACGAGTCAGATTTACTAACTCTTGAGACAGTAAAATCAATACCACTTACCTACAGATTCAGCTACATAGATACAAATAATGCCTGGATTTTTGATATAAGATTCTTCATACAACTCCTCCATCATGGAAATGAATTAAAGAATCCATTCAATCAAACACCTCTTACACAAGGCGTTATAACCCTTCTTCAGAAACGCATAGAAATCTTACGAACCAGAGGACAACCAATTATTTATTTAGAAAGCGGCGTGCTTTCCCCTGAACAAATCTGGAATCAGAAAGTATTAGATGTATTTCTGAAAATGAATTCTCTAGGATTTCCAGTGAATATTATCTGGTTTGATCTTATGACTGTTCTCACACATGAGCGATTTTATACACATTTATATAATCTTTGGAATCACCATCTACAACTTTCAGATGAACAAAAAGAATTAATGGTGCCTGGCCATTCTTCAGGCAGGGCGCCATTATTTAGATGGACTCCAGAAGTCTTAACCGCGGGACCTAGAGAGTTAAAATGGTGGAGAAAATTGACTCTTAATCTAATGAAGTCTTTCCTCGAAAGAGGTCAAGATCCTGTTACACAGAACTCGAATGCCTTGACAATTCTTACATCCTTGGCGAGCTGCCATAGATATGTGGCAGAGGCTTTTCCTTGGCTCACTTAACTTACTGAGCCGTGACTTGAATTGTGCTAGTCGCAACAGATAAACCGAGCTTATTCTTCGCCTGCATTGAAACGGTATACACTGCTCCAGTTACGAGCTTTGTAACCATCAATGAATAAGGGCTTACAGGCTTGGCCTTGGCAACTGTTGTCTTTGCAACACTATTTACAGTAGTTGTATAACTGATATTATACTCAGTAAGTGCCAAGCCACCATCTGTTGTAGGAGGAGTCCATGTGACTTGGAAACTCTTAATTCCAGCGAGAACCGCAAAGGTTCTAGGAACACCTGGCACTGTTGTTGGTATAATAGGCTTGGCAAGACCAGCAAGGGAATGGCCTATGATATTCACGGCCTTTACACTGAATATATAAGACAGGCCGTTTGTTAGACCACTGATCGTCATAGGGTTTGTAATAGCTGGTATAACTACACTTTCTTGATTAGTACATGAAACTATATATTCGGTTGTAGGAACTCCAACAGCCGGCTTTGACACCCATGAAAGAAGGACTTGGGCATTTCCACCGACGACAGTGACCTTGGGAACACCTGGAAGAGTTGATGGTGTACAGCTGGCCATGTGAGATGTGCCGAGTGAGTTAGTCGCAACAACCGCAAATGTGTAAGAGGTTCCATTCTTAAGGCCTGTTACATTTAATGATGTTGCGTTGGCAGAGGCCGTATTAGCGAGCTTGTTGTCAGGATTACAGATGACCTTGTATCCTGTGATGGCTGGGTTAGAGGCAGGAGCAGTCCAGCTGACTAGCGCGCTCGCAGCCGATGGCACTACCGTGATATTCGTTGGCGCAGAAGGAACTCCCTCTTCTTCTATCACAACCTCTGGGCCAATAAGTTTCCATCCTTCTCCATCGGGGTTTGCTGCGAGGGAACCACCTACGCCTTCTCCAGCTGCAACTAATACCTTTCGTCCACCATAAAGAATACTTTTAATTCCCATTCCTCCTCCAGGGAATACACTTTGATTAACTGGTGTCCATGAGAGTAAATCTGAAGATTGTATAAGAGAAAATTCAGTTCCAGTTCCTCCTACAATATAATTTCCATCTAACGTTATGCTAAGTCCCGTGAAATTAATATTTGTATATACAATAGACCAATTTTCCCCATCTGTACTCTTTGCAATTTTGCCCTTACTACAAGCAAGCCAAACATAATCTACCATTTCAGTACCGACAAATACATTTGTGAAAAAATTTAGCGCTGTGCACTCTTGTCCTGGAAATGGGTATTTCGCTGAATCTGTATAAGCCCAAGTAATTCCTTGATCTCTGCTTATTACTAGACCTGATGTACCAGATAATGGTTTACCACCTGCGAGAATCATACGATTATTAGTAGTTAGAGTAGATGCGGCACTATAAGAAATAGTTTTAAACTTTCCTGGGGTTGAAAACTCACTTAGCACCCAAGTTTTTCCTCCATTATTACTTTGTGCGAAACGGTTCGACTCCACATTTACACCATTTAACATTGTAATATAAGAACCTGAAGCTACGAATCCACATGTATTGATATCGTTCACTAATAATTTAACTGTATAACAGGCGTTTCCATTGAAAGGTGTTTGGGCAGTTGTAAGAAGAGTCCATGTAAGGCCATCAGCACTATGTGCTATGGCAGCTTTTCCGTCTCCATTAGTTCCTACGGCAACCCAGCATGCATTACCATTTTCGTCAAATCCAAATTCAAGCCCATTAATGACACCCCCAGCTCCAAGTGGGTTTCCAGCAGGGGTCCATGTTATACCATCAACACTTTGTGCGAGAGAGTTTGGCCCATATCCTCCAGCTAAGAAGAAACTATCACCATACGCCAGAACATTCGCTGCGCCTCCAGCAAAAGGATCTACTATATCTCCTCCTCCACCTCCACCTCCATTTCCGTATGTATTATATGTAAATGCATCTTGAGAAAAGAGATTTGTTGTGCGTACTATATTGGTAGAATGTTCTGTATTATCTCCACCAAATATCCATACGCCAAGAGGTTGGCCAGGTATATATTCAGATTCGGCATATGTTACACAATTTGCCATAAAATCATTCGAAAATGCTACACTTGACCAAGTTACTCCATTTGGGCTAGTAGCAAAGGCGCCTAGACCTTCGGAATTTCCTCCAGCAATCACCCATAAACTTCCGCCACTTGCATCATGACCATATGCAACACTTATTACCTTTGTTAAATCAGTTGTTTGTCTGGTCCAATTTACAGAATCTGTACTAGTTGAAATGAAATACTGAGTTTCAGTTCCATCGGTAGAAACTGCAAAACCTCCAGCAACCCATAGGATATTACCTGAATTATCAGAATTATAGGCAATTGTATTTACGAATCCAGCTAGAAATACATCACCACCTGTATCTGGATCCACTAATGTCCAATTAATACCATCGGCACTTCTTAACATAGATGCTGCAGGGCCTTGACCAACAGCAACCCATGAACTAGTGCTGCCGTTATACTCTGTTCCAGAAGCAATTCTAATAAGTCTTGATAAACCAGACAAGGCATTTGCATTATCGGTACTTGCAAGGCGAGCATTGCTCCATGTTACACCGTTTGAACTTGTATATAGAATTGGCTCATCAACATCAGTATATTTATAACCAACTAGATTCCATCTGGGAAATCCACCATCTTTTCCAAAGGCAATCGCAGTAAAAATACCAGGTAATGTAAAGGCCTCATTCCAAGTTACACCATCTGAAGATGAAATTACAGTATGAGAATCAACTGCTATCATTCCACCATTACCAATCGCTAAGAACATATTATTACCGCTTGGATCTTGACCGAAGGCAACATCGACCACATTATTTAATGGGCATGTTCTAGCAGTCCATGTAACACCATCTGCCGATGTTTGGATGCAATTAAGACCATGATCTGATCTAGAAGTAACGCTTACCCATAGAGGATTTCCACAAATATCAAATCCTTTGGCTATTCCATTAACTGTAACATACTCTTCTATAGTAACGCCACCGCCACCACCTTCACCGCCTTCACCGCCACCACCGCCTTCACCGCCACCGTTATGGTCACCTCCTATGGCAAGTGTATTACCCTCTGAATCTACGATTTGTGTTAGTATATTTGAGGCAAATGTTAAAGTATATATAGTCGCTGTTGCGAGCACAGAATTATCTGATGACATTGATTCAATTATTAGATTATATGATCCTGGCGATATTTCATCCGTAGAAGAATTAAATATACCCATTGTTACATCAGAAGGAGTAACAGAATAATTACGAAAAACGGCCAATGTTGAATTTACTAATTTTATATTTATTCTATCTATACCAGCAGTTGAACTAGGTGTCGTCCAGTTCACACTAATGACTTTAGCGTTCAATGAGAACGAAACGTTGCTTACAGCGAGTGCCATTGTATATTCATTGCGATTCTAATAATATTAGAAGAGCGATAAAATGGATTAAGTGGGTGTCGCTGTCACGCTATTACTTACACCTGAATTGCCCTGTAGATTTGTCGCCTGGATGCTGAAAGTATACGCAGTTCCCCGTAAGAGTCCCTTTACCATTAGGAGATTAACTGCCTTCGCCTTCACTACTGTTGGAGTACCAGATCCAATGGCATAACTAACCGTATATCCTATAACAGGTAAGCCATTGCCATTTGGCGTGTTCCAAGATAGCTGAACACTCCCAATACCAGCAAGTGCTGCGAGCGTAGGAACACCGGGAACATCACCAGCTATGACAGGCTTAGCAGCACCAGCAGGTGATGTTCCTGTGGGGCCTGTGACAGTGGCTGAGACCGTGTATAATGTTCCCAATGTAAGGCCTCTAATAATGGCACTCGCTCCAAATGTTAGAGCAGCCGCAGGCACATTTGTAGGAATCACCGCATTAGGAGGAGCAGCAGGAGAAACAGAAAAGTTATAGTATGTAAGGCTGCTGCCCTTCTGTGGCTTGCCTGAGACCGTAGCGAGTATAGAGCCACCATCTACGCCACGCACCGCAACCACCTTAGGCGCAGCTGGGGGAGGGCCTGGAACAGACGCAGCAGATGTAGCAGACATTCCATTCGCATTAATCGCATGGACTCTGAAAGTGCAGGGTGTGCCATTCTTTAGCTTTGTAACGACGAGTGATGTCGCATTCGCTGTCGCTAGATTCGGGAGCTTATTATCTGGGTTACAGAAAACTTTGTATCCTGTTACACCTGCTGTAGTAGAGGGAGTCCAACTTACCGTGGCTTGGGCAACGCCAGGCACTACCGTAACATTGGTAGGGGCCGCTGGAAGTGACATTGTATATTTACTGCTTATACTATAGTCTAGTAAAAGCGGAAAATTAGACTTTCTATGTAGCACTGATTGATTTAGGCCACGGTCACTGTTATTACCTCAGTGGCAGCGGATAAACCTAACTTATTTTTCGCCTGCATCGACACGGTGTATGTTCCAGTGGCAAGCTTCGTAACCATCAGTGTGTAAGGGCTTACAGGCTTAGCTTTAGCAACTGTTGTCTTTCCAGCAGTCGTATAGCTGATGGGATACTCTGTTAAGGCTAAACCACCATCTGTTGTAGGAGGCGCCCATGTAACCTGGAAACTCTTGGTTCCAACAAGAACCGCAAAGCTATTAGGAACGCTTGGAACTGATGTTGGTATAACTGCCTTGGCCGCACCCGCAAGTGAAGTGCCTATAACATTCGTCGCTGTTAGACTGAATATATAGGGTCTGCCATTCGTTAGACCACTTATTGTTATAGGGCTTGTAGGATTTTCAGGAAGAACCGCATCACTCTGATTACAGGTTACTGCGTAACTTGTTGTAGGAACTCCAGCGGCTGGCTTTGACACCCATGATAAAGTGACTTGTCCGTTTCCGCCGACCACCGTGACCTTTGGCACACCTGGTAGAGTTGATGGCGTACATCCAGTCATATACGATGATCCTATCTCATTCATAGCCACTACAGCGAATGTGTAAGAGGTTCCATTCTTAAGACCTGTGACATTCAATGATGTGGCATCTGCTACAGCCAGATTAGCCAGCTTATTGTCAGGATTACAGTAGATCTTGTAGCCTGTCGCGCCAATTACTGGAGTCCAGCTCACTAAGGCACTTGTCGCACCTGGAACAACAGTTATATCTGATGGAGCAAATGGAACGCCTGTTGGATCTCCAAGGGCAAAACGGAATGGACCTAGAGTCACTAGTGCAGAATTACCTATTTCATTTACAGAAGCAACTGTATATGTAACATCTACATTAGCGTCTAACTGTTCGGCTTTTGTATTAAAACTTCCAGGGGGGCACATTACCTCAAGTTGAGAAATACCGTTGTAAAGTATTGTAAATAAATATCCTGTTATAGAGGAACCACCATTATCTGTAGATTCATCCCATAGTGTACTTATTCTGCGCTCAGAGTCATTCTTTTCAAGAACTCTGAAATTCAAGGGAACAGAAGGAAGACCCAATACCAATATTTGTTCAGTAATTGCTGAAAGAGAATCTCCTAACTGATTCACAGAAAATACACGAAATGTATATATGCTTCCTACAGTTAGACCCGTAATAGTGTAGGTCAGATTAAGCGTTGTTGCTACATCTACATACTCGCCTAAGACATCTCCATTTTCATAGATCTGATTCATACTATCAACTGGGTAAACAACACCCTCTGTAGGAATTAGACATTTCTGAATACGATATCCTGTTATGGGATGGCCTCCATCATCAGGAGCCTCCCATGAAAGTTTTACAGATTTATCTCCTCTTCCAACTACAATCACAGGCGCATCAGGAACTGTCTTCGCTGGCGTCACGCTATTTGTTACTACTGAAGAAGCACCTAGGGAATTTTGTGTTCTAATACTAACTTCATACTCAGTTTCATTTGTAAGACCTGTAATACGGCATTGATACAGAGAAGCATCAGCTGACAAATCAATAATATTAGTGCCATCAAAAATAGTTATTGTATATCCTGTTACTTCGTTTCCAGTATCATAGGGAGTTTCCCATGTAAGAAGTGCCCCATTATTCTTAGGAATTAGTCCAACATTGGTTGGTTCACTTGGTTCTTTAATCGCACCAACTATACTCAAAGTTACTTCAACCCCTGTAGAACTTCCATACTCATTCTCAGCAACTACCCTATATGTATATTGTTGATTATAATCTTCAGATGTAACTTCAAATACTGCTGGACTACCACCAAATGCAACATCCACGCCATTTCTAAAAAGTCTACAATCAAATGAAGATTCCCATTCCACGGTTATTTCAGTGCCATATCTATAGGCAATTACATTTGTTGCCGCAGGTGGAGCTAAAACTATATCAACAGACGCAGAAGCAGAAGATGTTTGGCCATATGAATCTGTCGCAGTCAAAACTAGTTCATATGTTCCGTTTGTTAAACCATATGCTACTAAATCATTAATAGAGATTGAATACGCAGAAGAATTAATAGGGATTTCAATAAGTACAGAGGGAACAGTAGGACATGTTAGTTTATATAGAGTTATTTCGCCAAATAGAAGAGCAGGGGCAACAAAGTTCAATTGTAGAGAATCTGTGAATGATGCATTGAGGCTTGGCGACAATAGACCGAATCCATTAAATGGTAGATTTACTGTTGTTGGTGTGGGAGGACCCTGATCTGCGAATTGTATCCCTATGCCAAATGTAAGTGTAGCACCTGGTGTTAATAAACTAAGTACAGAATTTACTAAATCATCTACCGTAATAAGTGTTACTTCACTCGATACTCCATGGCCAAAGGCTAAACTTCTGCTAAAAGAGCCAATTGATATTAAAAAGCTTTCCATAGTTCCTGGACTTGAGGTGCCCCAAGTTAATTTGATTCCTTGAAAAGGTACTACTTCTGCTGTAAATGATGAGATTTCTGGACGACGATCTCCATTTCTTTCAGATCCATTTTGATCATATATAGTGTTTGTTATATGATTTACCATATCTGTTGGATCTGAGCTCCAGCCAAATGAATCATATGTAACATCAGAAGGCCACCCTGTAAAATCAAACGATCCTGATAATACATGAAAAGGTACAGCAGGATTACTATATTCTGTTGTTAGAGTGAAGGTGAAAGTTTGGACCTCACCTCTATTTATTTCTTCAGGTGTGAATAAGACACTAGTGTAATTTGTGCGTTTTCCAGCTGTAACATAATCTGATGAAACCTCATAGGCATTTAATAAACTCGCAGGAATTCCAGTCCAGCTGAGTAGTATACCAGCAGCGCTTTGACTTATTACTAAGTTTGAAGAAACTGGTGTGCTTGCTGACACATTTACAGACATTATTTCTCCAGAGCCTAATGAATTCTTTGCGGATATAGTAAAGATATATGATTCTAATGTAAGATCATTAACATCGTATGCAACGGCTGCCCCCCCTATATCATTATTCATGCCAATTCCATTATTTTCAGAATCTGACCATGCCAGATTGTACCCTGTGATTGAACCACCTGTGTCTGCTGGTGGATCCCAAGTTACATGCGCTGTTCCTCCAGATAAAACAACCGTAAGATTCTGAGGCGCACTTGGGGCATTGAAAGTTCCATTTATAACGAATGGTAGTGTAATTTCCAATGGATCAGATTCTCCATATTGACCTACAGCTACAATTGAGAATTTTGGAGTTTTTCCAGCATAGCTAGAATTTACTGGTATTTCGGCACTCCTATTCATTGTATCTACCGTCGTAGGGGGGCTTCCAACATCATTATATACTTTATACCCTGTTAATTGATCCATTGAATTATAGCTCCATCCTAATTGTATTGTATTATTCGCAGACCAATCTTCAGGTGTAGTAAAAAAAGCACCTGTAGGCGCATCAGGTTGGATATGGCGTGTTACAGAGTTTGTTGTAACAGCCGAAGTATTGGCGCCGTTTGAATCTGTAAAATATAAATCGAAACTAAAGGTGCCAGATCTTACACCCCCAGCCCCCAAATCAGCTAATGAAATATCAAGTGTAGCAGTCGCTCCCATCATTGACATAGTAGAAATATCAATACTCTTGCTAAAATTGGTATTGGGGATTACAGCAGTAAGACTTGCGACAGTGGGATCTGTTTCAGTCTGAGCATATGTAAAGTTTATATTTACAGAATCACCATACGCATTTGTAACCTCTACAATCGTTGGCGCTTGGAGACTAGACATTTTATACTACTCGCTCACACTATATCGGGGCTTGGTAGGGAATCTGGAAAATCCAAGATTTCATATCAACACACACAGACCTCTTACACAAAGCTCAACGATTCATGATAGGTCCTCTCAAACCCTGTAATTTATTGGGGAGATTGAACTGATTTCTTAGACCGAGCTGTAGGCCTTGTTGTCTAGTAATTTCTTGGTTATCACGGAAGAGTTGAGAATAATCCTTCTTACAGCATTTTGTAACTCCTGGCTCATTCTTAACTGGCTCTAAGAATGTTACACAAGGAACGACAATGTTATAAGGAGCTGAGCTGGGCGCATCAGAGCAAGCAGCACAGTTTAGGGCAGCTCCAATAAGAGCCGCACTTCTGTCTGCATTGTTAAGACCACTTACTACACCAGCATAAGTTCCGTGTATACCAGTGGGTACGCTCGGGACTGCTATATTTGCTATGCCCCCTCCAATCTTTGACTGAGTAACTGCTACGGGTGTGACATTTGTGCTAGAGGATGCCATGGCTTGGGCCTTATATGTTACGGCTGAAGCATCTTGACCATTCTTAAATCCTATTATCTTTGATTGACCTTTGCTCTGTTTTCTTAAATATTCGGCGTAATTCATTCTAGTACCCCGCCGCCAAAAAAAAGTTGATTCGCGTTTTGGCCTCCAAGGGTAAGTCCCAATCCAAGATGTCCTCTCCCATTGTTCAGCCCTCAGCTTTCTCAGTGTCTAAGGTTTCTATCTCCCAGCCCAAGGTTCTCGATTCAGGCGGCAAGCTTGCCTACCTGAACTATGGTGATGCTCGTGCGCTTGTTATGCAGACGCCCAGCCTCCAGAGCCCCTTTGGCATGAATGTATTTGACAAGAATGGTCCCCCCAAGTATTCTCTCGACCTCGCCCTCCGTGGCTACCAGGAGAACCCTAAGGTCAAGGCCATGTTTGATGCTCTCACTTCGCTCGATGAGTATATGATCGATCAGGGTGTCAAGAACAGCAAGCTCTGGTTCAAGGCTGACATGAAGCGTGAGGTCGTTGAGGCCTTCTACACGCGCACGGTCAAGTTCGGTCGTGACAAGGAGGGCAACCAGACGCCTTACCCGCCGAATGTCAAGCTCCAGCTTCGCAAGCGCCGTGATCGTGATGAGTTCGAGACGGACTTCTATGACGAGAAGTCAAAGACGGACCCGAATGCCAAGCCCCTCAAGGGCATCCCTGTTGAGGAGATGCTAGTCAAGAAGGTTGAGGTCACGGCTCTCATGCAGTGCACGGGTGTCTGGTTCGCTGGCGGCAAGTTCGGTCTCAGCTGGAAGGCGGTCCAGGTTCGCCTTGACTCAGTTCCTGCCAGCCTAGGCCGTGGCCCTGCCTTCAAGGCTGAGGATGACGAGGATGATGCTCCCTTCGTCTCAGCTGGCGGTGCAGCCTTCGCTGAGCCGGCTGAGTTCTCTCGCCCTGCTGCTTCTGCTGCGCCTGATGCGGATGAGGAGGAGGACGAGGAGGTCGCCCCTGCGCCGGTTCCGAAGAAGACGATGACGATCAAGAAGGTCGTCGGCAAGAAGTAACTTAAACGAATTACGAGTTAAATGAATAGGCCTGTGTGGCGCTTCCGATATGGTGTAACGGTTAGCATACGGCTCTTTCACAGCTAAGACCCGGGTTCAACTCCCGGTATCGGAATTAGAGTTGGTAGTCTCTTTCAAAACTACCAGTTGGCCCCATAGTATAACGGTTAGTACATGAGGCTTTGAACCTCAGAGCCCGAGTTCGATTCTCGGTGGGGCCTATAAGTGAGGATGTCCGAGTGGTTTTAAGCACATAGTGGCTAAACACAGAAGGAGTTGGCCTCAAGATCCAATGCGAAAGCTCAGGGGTTCAAATCCCCTTCCTCACATTTTTTATGGAATTTACAATCCTATAAAAAATGCTGCGTAATAAATCCTTTAAAAAGACACCCCTTTTACACAGAGCGAAGGGCTCTCTTATTTAAAAAAAGTTGGACCAACCTTCTTACACTCTTTATATTAAGAAACCGAATCGGCTTTCTGCGAAAAGCCTCATCGGTTTCTTAATATAAAAACTGAAAAAAAGTTGACGGCCTAAACCCTCCATGACATGATTGTGTAGGGAGGCGGCCCTACCAAAACGGGAGGATGTCCGAGTGGTTAAGGAGTCGGCCTTAAGATCCGATGCGAAAGCGCGTGGGTTCAATCCCCACTCCTCCCAAGGGTGTAAGAGAATTGCCTCCGCGTGGCACACCTGGAAACATGACCTCAAGTAAAAGGCTCATGGCTAAAATTCTCGTAGCGTTGATAGTTCAGTGGTAGAATAAGGGTTTTCCAAACCTTTGACGCGGGTTCGATTCCCGCTTGACGCATCTAGAGTTCGGAGTCACTCTTACAAACAGACCCAATAAGCCTCTTTAGCTCTCGCAAGAGTGCGACAAGAGGCTCCGCCTCTTTAGCTCAGTGGTAGAGCACCCGCTTTGTAAACGCCCAAAGGGCTGATCAATAAGCGGTAGGTCCTGAGTTCAATCCTCAGAGGAGGCATCCAGGGTTCGGCAACACCCTCCAAAAGTTTCCATCGCACTCTGTGCATAAGCCCTTTTAGCTCAGTGGATTAGAGCGTCCGCCTTCTAAGCGGAAGGTCGTGGGTTCGATCCCCACATGGGGTATTCTGATCTGTTTAGCATTGGGTAATGCTTTACAGATCCTTTCATCGCTTTAGCTCAGCTGGTAGAGCATGTGGCTTTTATCCTCAAAGAGGCATGGCACCACAGGGTCGCGGGTTCGAGCCCCGCAAGCGGTATTTTTTGTCTTTTTTTTCGTTATACAATAACTTAAAAAAATACCTTAATACAATCCCATCTTAAATCTGCTCACCACCAGAGCTTCTGTTAGGAATCTGATTCTGGTTCACATCAACGCCTGTGGCCGCATAACAGGCCGTGCATCCAAGGCCTATTTGAGAGACTACCGCCGCACCAGCGCCTGTCGGACGAGTGACCGCATGACTTACACCATCTACTGGTGTAACCGTCGCATTCTTCCATTGCTCATAGTAAGCATTTAGCGCCTTATTGCGATTTCTCTTAGAAACTTCAGATGCATCACGATTTGCGGTGCCCATTTTCTAATACTTACTTTTGATTTTTTGTGAGAACGCAGGCACGAGCCGGCGGTGCTGGAGGTGGTGGTAAAGGAGGACACTGTGTAAGAATAATAGGACGATTCAACAAAGAAGTAGAACATGCCACCGTTGTTTCTTGAAGCCGAGCAATTCGTGTGCCTTCATTCCCAAAGCGTAAACCCCGTGCCAGCAACTCTTTTACACGAGCCTGGGTAACACCCAAAGCAGAACCATAACAACCATATCTTATACTATCAATACGACTTCCTTCAGAAGGTGTTATATCTGTATTTACCGAATTCTTCTTACATTCACAATCATAAGATCCAAGATATGGCTTTACATATTTAACACAGTTCTTCTGATTTAAATGAAGTAGGCCATTCCCCGTATTAGCTCCCTCGCCGTTAAGAGGTCCTTGGCCGCAACAGGATTTCATTCTCTATCGTTGAGATAGAAATGGGCATGACCTTATTTATCGGAGTCTTAATACTCATATCCCTATTCCTTATATTCGCCATGAATTGGAATAACTACCATGCTGACTATCCTCAAGAAGGCTTTGCCAATTCAGAACCTTCAAAGTCAGATGTCGAGAGACAGGTTCGCAAAGTTCTAGATGATTTGACAGTCGAAGAAATCTGCCCACTCTATGACACAATACGCAAGAATATGAAAAAGAATGAAATGTCTGGTCCAACACCAGCCACAGCGGCTGAAGCTGATAGAAAGGTCGAGGCAAATCTATCTGTTAAGATTCCTGGTGGAGCCTTACCTTGCCCCCTTTTACAATATCCTAGAGAAGGCGCCAGCGACCTCGATTGGCTAGACTTTGTTCAAAAGATTCCAGTTGATTATGGCGCCCGGATTGTATTTATGGCGATCTTTGCCAAAGAATACTTGGGATCCACTGAGACATTAATGAAAGATGCTCTCGGTGGAAAGGGAAAGATTCCTCCAGCTGAACCAGAAGGTTTCGTAGTCTGTTCTCCCGATGTCATTGATTCAAGAAAGGCTGATAAGCTTAAGAATGCCAAAGCACAGCAATCGTGTGAGATGCCAGAAGACTTGAATCCTGAACAAATTAAGGAAGCTGTGACACTTGTGCTAAAGCAGCTCGTTGCTGAAAAGACGACCGTTCTCAAACGGAAAAAGATAGATCCACAGATTGACATACTTCCTCTCATCAAAGATGCGACGAAGTCAGCCGTATATCTTAACCAAAAGGGTAAAGAGGCAGAAGAAGGAAACTTACAAATGACTGGCACTATCTGAGCTTGCTCAGACGCCGAGTCTTTCTTTCATTTGCCTTAGCATTCTTAGCTTTGGCCTTCTTCTTCTCAGTTCGTGCCGCCTTCAGCTTCAAGAGCTCGGCAATACCGCGCTGATGACCCGAACAGCGCAAGCCAAAGGAAGGGATAAAGCGAGTAGGATGAGCACGATGCCTCTCACTAATATGATATAACTTACGGACTAAACAATCCAATGATGTTTGGAAATAGGACTTCGCCAGTCGCTTATCTCCAAAAATCAAGAGCCCGTAATACAAATTCAAGAGCGTATCTGGTGTTCCAACACGCATCTCAGCATCGCCATCAATCTTTAACAATGTGTAAGAGTGGCATGAATCTTCCTCAAAGAGAAGTGCGATAGGCTTTCCTTTGCGACTAACACGCACATAGTTATATAAATGATCTGATGGAGATTTCACATACTCAATCTTTACAGAACCATTTATTATGTATTTTATGTCGTCCGCCTCCTTTTCTGGGTCGGCACTCAGAAAGATAAGAGGACTGGCGGTTTTTGCCAAGGTCTCCAAGTGTGTGCGACCCTTGTCCCTTTCTAAAAGATCAACAAACTCAGGTCCTAACATCACAGACTTCTTTTTTACACAAAATTCTAAGATTGCCCTTCTGTCATTTATGTCAATTGGCGAAGTTGTAATCTTTGTGCTACAATCATCAATTGGATATTCATGATTTAGCAGTGTAAGGCGTTCAAATACCTTCTTCCACCGTTTCACTTCACCTCTTGGCCGACTTAGTTCGAGATACATCAACATTCTTAAGAAATCTGGATCGCAATATAATATTCCATCAACAGCCTTTGCGCGTTTTTGGAGAATTCCAAACATATCCTTGTTCATTTCTGAACAGTCGGCCACAGGGATGAAATTGACATAGACCTTTGTTGTTCCTTCATGCATACTTAGCTTTTTAGTTATATCATCAAATCCATCCTTTGTTAAATCATCAATCAATTCTTCTACATCTTCCTCCATCGAAGGTGAAAAGAAGTCATAATCGGGGACAGTTGTCTTGGGGTCATAGAAACGGCGCTTTTCAGGAAGTAGCGCATTAATCGCTGCGCCTCCGTAACAAACACGACGCTTTTTACGAAGAAATCTCTCTACACAATCAATGGCCTTCGTGACATTTGGATCACTCGCCACTGTAGTATCTATACGCCTTTCTGCTTCTAATACAACCTTCTCCAACTGTTCTATTTGCTTCTGAATAAGTGGCTTAGATAATAAAGGACTTTTGACATCTGGGTCCATTTACTTATAAGGCCTATTTTAATAGGTCTTGTAAGTTTTAGAAAAGCTTTATTTACAAAAGCGCTACAAAACTGCTACCATACCTGGCTGCGCATCAGGAGATACACGGGCGTTCATCTTGGCATTCGGGGCCTGTGGCTGAACCTGCGCCGGCTTCAAATATCTCGCATCCTTCTCCTTCAAACGCCATGCGAACCCCCTCCATTTTGCCCAAACCTTTTTGACCGCCTCAATATCCTTTGTCATGAAAATTGGTATAGGAATCATCTGAATTCCTGAACGAGTGGCAATATTTATAGCATCCTCTCCTGGCATGACTAAGGGGTCATCCTGTGTGGTCATGTGCCAGACAGTTCTCGCCTGGTCACTCCAGTTCACCTTACTACCACCAGTATCAGAAAGCCTCAAACTTCTACAGGCAGAACCAGCAGAAACACTCAAGCCAATATTCTGAGCTACGACTGGCTTCACAGTAAAATTCACATAATCCATGAGTTTTGGTTTTATATTATCATATGCCGTCTTGAGACCGAGCTTGGATTCGAAGTTTGTAAATATGATAATCTTGGATTTAAGATCGGTTAAAGGAACCTGTGTCAAAATGGCTGGCTCATTGGCTGAACGAATGGCCGAACCGTAACCGCCCACTGTAGTAAGGCGTCTGTTCTCAGGAATTACATCAAGTTCTTTTGCGATATTTGACATGAGAGTAACATATTTCTTTTCTTGCGAGATACGATCTGGCACATAACCCTCGGTCTCATGGATGTAAATTAGGATTGGCTCATTGGCTTGTTCAGGATTCTCATTCATAAATGTCATGACATTGTTACAGAATTCTTTGACAGAAAGTCCATTGGCGCTTAGAATCTTACCGTCGGCATTTCTACAAACAATGGCCGGCATTCCAGAAAGTGGCCACTTGGGAGGGAATTTGTTGTCATCTATGTATGTGCTTATTGGCAAGACGAAGCTGCGTATTCCAGCTCGGAGAGCAGTCTGAACATAAAAATCTGAGTTGAATAGCCCAGGATCTTCGGTTCCTATGTAGCCTCCAAGGCTGGCGGTTAGAGGACAGAGATTTACCAGAAATCTTTCGCCTGGTTCGAGACCGTTGATAAGATCTGAATACAGAGATTTGCGACCTTCTAGCCCCATATCTTGAAAGCCTTCAAAGCCTTCAAAGCCTTCTTGCCCGCCTCGTGTATAGCTCGTCTTAATAAGAGATACAGAATCATCCATTAATCGTGTTAAGGAAGAGCAACTGTTGGGACTTATCATAGATTTCTCAGCATAGGACTTCATCATTAAGACCAAAAAGGCAATGACGGATATAACAATAATGCCAACTAAAAATTTTACAATCATCTTTAATGTTACTGTTGGAGCATTTAATGGTTCGGCTACTTTTTCTAAATAGCTAAGGACTGCTCCCATCTAATTAGCGAGAACGAAAGTCCTAAACTCTGAAATTCGCATAATACGAACACCGGCCTCCCTTGCCTTCTTGACCTTGCCTGTCTCTTTTAGCCCCGACGGGGCGTCAGCCTCAGAGTCTGCTACGACAAGCACCGTCGTCTTCTTTGTCACAGCGGGATCTACAGACCACCCCTTCTCTGCGATGGCACCCTCTAAGACCTTATCACGGACACCTGTGAATACTACGAACTTTGTCTGGGCAGCCTCCTGTGCCTTTGGCGGCGCAGCAGTCTGTGCCTTTGGCGGCGCAGCAGTAACAGAAGCCTCCTGTGCCTTTGGCGAAGCAAACGGCACACTCCAAGCCAGGGCCGCCGGCAGCACGGCAAGCAGCTCCGCCAGACTCCCCTCACTCCACCCAGCAACACCCTTCAAAAGACTAGCAGTCCAGTTCCGAGCATCGGGCGCAAGAGCATAGAGAAGTCGCAGCTTTCTCTCACCAACGCCACGAGGCAGCATATTGCTTGCGATGAGCAACTGCATCTGCGTGGCCTTGCTCATACAGACTCGGAGATTCTCATACAAGGCAGGTCCCCGCCCAGAACCAATAATCTCACCCAGCTTCGCCACCGATGCCTTCCACACAAGAGCCATGGTGTTCAGACCCGCAGCCACCAGCTTGTCACAAAGCCCAGGACCCACACTCTCAATTCCTAGAGTCTGGAAGGCATGTAGAATACTCTCCTGCGCAACCGTGGCCATGGCATGCGTCTGATTCTCGTCCCAGGCCCAAGTCCCCTCTGGCATTGAGGCTGTAGCAGGTATGAGAACACTGTCAAGAGTGGGAATAACATCTCCACTCCGACGAATAATGATACGAGCCCCCGGTCCAATGCCATTCTTATGAATAAGCCCGGCATTGTGACCACTCAACCACTGGATATTGGCCCCACCGATCGTAACGGGCTCAATCTGAATGCGAGGAATGAGACATCCCTGACGACTGGCATTCCACTCAACACCAATCACGGTAGTCTGCTGCTTCTGCTCGTCAAGCGACGCCTTGAAGGCAATACAATCTGTGGGATTGCGAGCCTCGCCGCCACCCACCGTGGCAGGCACACAATCTGCTCCAACGACAATACCGTCGAGAGGATATTCTGAGCTACGGCGCCGAGTCACAAGAATATCCTTGGCGAGCTCCTCCGTGAGTCCCGGCGCAGCCACGATGCGAGTCCACGGCTTCTTCAAACCGTGATCGTCAAGCCAAGCACTCTGAGCCTTCCTCGTAAGGCCCGCAGGCTGAAAGACTTGGTAGGCCACGAAATGGACGGCGGCCAGTTCGGCCGTTGCGCTCCGATGGACCCAGCCGTTAATCAAAGAACGGCCGATGGAACCCTCAGGCGTAGCTGCGATAGGAAGAACAAGCTCGCCACGCACAGCGAAGTCACCTGTACAAAGCTTGTCCAATCCGAGACAACCAATGAGCGAACTGATCGCAACCCCTTTTACACCATCCCCCCGAAGATAAAGACTGCGCTTCCCTCCTTGTGACACATACAAGGCAGAGATTCCATCCAGCTTCTCTGTGATTAGGTATGACTTCACACCGGCTGAGCCCATGCGCTTCTTCCAGCGATCAAGGCCTGCCTCACCGTAACGAATCTTGTCGAGAGAACCCATGACATATGGCAAGAGGCTTCCCTTTGAGGCAGTGGCACCGACCAGATTTAAGAAGGGGTGGGCGGGAGAAAGGCGCCGCAGCTCCTCGAGTCCCCGGTCAAACTCATCATCTGTCATAGACAGATTATCAGTGTTGTGATACAGCCAATTCGCTCTTTGAAGCTCTTCAACTAAACGGTCCACCATTTTGGACCTTTGTTTTAAAAGCTGTCTAACTTCAATTTTTTACATACTGCTACATCATCGTATTTTTTCATACATTGTTCATATTCTTCTGAGGAAGTCGTCTCTGGCGAGGGTTTCTGAGGACTCATACCTACTCTAAGAGTCGGCTCGCCAAAGGCGGCACCTACCCTAGGGGTCGGCTCGCCAAAGGCGGCACCTACAATTCGGTGGCCAATTGAGTTTCCTACACCAAATGCAAGGCCTTCCTTAATTGTCTGTAAAAAAGAGGGTCTAGGATTTACAGGCACTTGCGCTACTGCTGATGCTGATGTGGGAATACTTACGATCTTCTTGTCATGGATCGATCTTCGTGGCATTCTACCATTAAAATGGATTTCTTTTGGAGCAACGCCACCATTTGAGCTTACGAGTCTTTCTGACAAGATCAGCGTCAGCAGTATAGTAGGTCTTTCCACACAGTAATAACGAAGATACTCTCGCATATCCCCACTGTTGCTGGGTCGCACCTGGACGATGGCCGGTGCGCCAAGCCGCCATTCCTCGGTTATACGATTCCTTTAACACAGACAACGGAACTCCTGTAACAGCCGCTCTTTCTTCCAGGCTTTTGGCTTCAGGAAACATCTTATTCCAGCGTTTTGTATAACTAGAACTCTTGGTTTTAACGGCATCCGTTTTGAATGGTGTATATGCCTTCGGGTTCTTGAAGTCTATGGAATGGGCCTTGATTTCCTTTTCCCTCTGAATCTTCTTCTTTCTGCTGAGCCCTCGATAGTATTTTTCTGGTTTGAATCTTCTGGTCCCCTTTGCCTTTGCAGCACTGCGTGTCTTTGGCGCACTGCGTGTCTTCGGTACACCATCTGCCTTAGTCATCTACAGGCCCTTTAGAATTTATTCAAATACGCTTCCATGACAGCGTCATACTCGCTAAACTTATCTTCCATCGTCAGCTCCTTCTTCTCCTTGTCAGAAAGTGCCTTGGCTTTTCTCTGCTTCGCAGCCTTCGTCATACTGGCTTTGATCTGTTTTTCTGCGGCCATCGGATTCGCCAAGACTTCATTGAAGAAGGAGCCGCATTGACTAACGGCACGAGATAGACGAATGGGATCTGCCACTAGCGACGGGGCGGCAGGAACCTTCCAGCGGGGCACTTCGCAGCAGATAATTGCCATCAGACCGAGACAATCTCGGCGAAGATTGGCAGCCATCCGTATTTCTCCACCTCGCCAAAGTCTAAAAAGTTCAGAAAATTCTTCGTTCATACGCACAAGGTTTTTAGATGAAAGTTCCTTGTATATTTCATATAAAACGGAGGCAAGAAAGTGCCCGGCTTCGGTCTTAGCCTTGCCTCCGGTCGATATACCTCTCTCTTTGGTGCTCATGCCACTGCCCTTCGTTTCCTTACGAATACGGGCATCTTCTTCAATCGTCCAACGAATCCAGAATAGTGCTCTCTCCTGCGCACCCTCCTGGACGGCCTTACATAGCTCATTTGACACAAGATATAGGGGAGGCGTATCAGCTTCAGAACTCCATACAACACGAGTGACTCGAGTTTCTGGTGAACCGGCCACACCTCGCAACCATCCTGGACGCTTAGTATTACTGTCAATCTTGGGCCAGACAAGTTTTGCTCTTTTTGGACAAAGTTGTAAGACCAAAACACATTCGGCGATATTGGATTGGACTTCTGGATGTGAGTAAAAAGACTCTTGGGGAAGGGCGGCGGCTCGTTTATCCAATTCTAGAATCCGTTGTCTCATATATACAAAGATTCTCGGATTTGCCAGGCCGATATGCTGGACGGCATATGAATAAGCTCCACGGATCCAAATATCGAGTCCGCCGCTACAGACAATATCTGCGGCGAAGTGTAAGGC
>Ga0247722_10000173_pt1 | contig 40637 bp, 51 predicted proteins | sample MSEWelMarce3H_FC_FD_189094 | JGI IMG/M metagenome (GOLD analysis project Ga0247722, IMG submission 189094) | Subsurface sediment microbial communities from gas well in West Virginia, United States - MSEEL Well Study Marcellus 3H_FC | ecosystem: Environmental > Terrestrial > Deep subsurface >... | reverse complement strand
TTTCTTCCGGCTGCGGTTGTACAGGCAGCAACGTATACGTTTCGAATTGGAGAGGTTCGGGCTCCTGCTTGACCGTAGACTGAGTTTGCAACAACTTTGTAAGCAAGCTGAAGGCCGTTGAACACAGATCTCTGAGACTCATCATATTGTTGATCCTCCATCTTTTGTTTGAACTCCTTTCGCTTCTTCAATAAAATCTCAAGTGTCTTAGGGAGGATGCCTTGTGTCATCGGATTCTGACCTGTTTGAACAAAAGTGCATACAGTCTTACCGGTGACTTCATCACCGTCCTTGTTGTCATATTCAATCTCTTCAAAGACATATCCTTTTTCTTCGAGTTCAGTGATTTGTTCCTTTGTAAGACCACTACGTCCTTGAGTGAATCCTTCTTTATCTACTGATTTGGTGGATACCCATGTGTCTGGTGAGAGATTGTAGGCAATCATATTCGTTGGATACAAAGAGTTGAAATCCAAAACAGATACAGGCTGATCTAGATACATTCCAATCTTAGGTGGAAGCACGATCGCACCTTCGTAGGAGATACCTTCACCTTCAATTGCTTCCATAGTTCGAATAATCTGATCACGTTGAGATGCGTAATAGACTACTGCAGAGAAGATCTTGATTCCTTGGCCTCGTGTCAGGACAAAGTTCATAGGCACTTTACAGACGTCTGCCATTCCACGAGCATTGATCAGAGTATCCAACTTACCCATCAATGTCGCTACCAGATCGCAATCTTGAATACAGTATCGGGCTACTCTTGCACGACCCTCTGGACCTCCATGTCGATGAAGATCAAACATCTCTTGAGGGGATACGTCATCTTTAGAGAACGACCATTCAAGATGCTTCATCTCTTCTGGACTAAAGTCTGTGAATAAGAGTTCATCTGATTTGATCTTGAATCCTTGTTTGGTGACCTCATAGACTTCAAACTTTTCACCATCGTAGACTGGATCATTCGTATTTCCAACTAACTCAAATCTTACGTAGTTTCCATTTCTCAATCCACGTGTGCTCTTAGTTGTAATTTGATTGTCTTCATACTTGACTACCTTGTCTCTTAAGAACGTGAAGGCTACGTTATCTAACTTGAAGTTATCCAAGTTATGCTCACGTCTCATGTTTAGCAGTAAATCAACACCCAAACGACCTCTGATGGTCAAGTATCTCAAATCAAACTTTCCAGCAGCAAGTTCAGTCTTTTTGGTCTCAAACTTCTTATCTCCCCACGTATCGGTTTTCTTGCGAGCAAGTTCAAACTCATCAAGGATTCCAAGTTTTGTAATACGTCCTTCAATGTATGCATCATCAAAACCAAAGATGTTATAGCCACATAGAATATCAGGATTACGAGTTCGGATTTCTTCAGCAAACTGAAGAAGCATATCAGTTTCATTCTCACAAGATACAAACTCAACTGTATCATCTCCAGAGTCAGCAACTTCACCTAACACAAATACAGTTCTAGCACTTGGAGTAATCATATCGGTTGAACGACGATACGAAACACCAATTTGAATAATTGGATCTTTAGAGGAGACTGGAAATTGATTAGAATCACCAGCAGGACACATCTCTAAATCATAAGAAGCAACTAAGAGTGGAATCGTCGCATCACACGATTCTACGTCTTTGTAGTGACTTGTATAGAACGCATCTACATAATACGTATTGTCTCCGTTCTCATCACATGGAATTTCAACATCTCGGATTTTAGAGAACTTCAAAGGAGAAGCTGGACCAATATGCTTCTCATGAAAGAATCGTAAGAAGGGTGGAAGGTTGCTCTCATACTGAACTCCTTTCAAAACGGATTTTGCAGCTTTAAAAGTAGCCAACGTTTCACATTCTACTTTCCATACATTGACTTGTTTCAAATCATTGAATCCTCCCATCGTGTCATACTTCTTGACTTGAGTGATCTTTGGAGGAAGGTTTTCATTGAAGTTCTTGCTAAGTTTGAAAGCATACTCTTGTTCTCCTTTATTAGGACCAAACTTCTGAGTCCACTTCTTATTGGAAGCTTCATAGACTAATCCTATGTCCGGTTTCTCATTCACATAAAAGTATGGCTTGAATCCAGTCAAACGAACACAAGCAACCTCTTTATTTTCACATCGTCCAAAGACATCAATTACATACAATCCTTCCACATCGTGTTCATACCAATCTACAGGTTGAAGAATCATTCAGGCTACTACTTATAGTCTTGAAGAAAGCTTATTCATTTTTTCTGTATCACAAGGTAAGAGATGTTCTCCACAAACTCAGTCGATTGGTTCAACGCACCTACGCGTATTCGTTCGGATGAATATGATACTGCTGCAAAGTCAGTGGGTAATACTAGTACTTTAACTCGTCAGACAACAGGTATGGAATCTGCTTGCTCAGACACCTTGAACCCAGCATCTGCAATGGCAGATCAACCAGGAATGATTGCTGTCGGTGGATTTGGTCAGCCAGGTGGTGGATGTGCAGTAGATGCAAATACTGATCTTCGCTGGGGAATTCCAGGAGCTTGGCGTCAGAAGGGTAAGCATGAACTTTGGGCTCGCCCCTTTGCAACTACACCCAACATGGGTGGAGGAGATCAAACTGCAGTAGATGATGAATCAGAGTTGATTCACGCTGCATCCATTCGCAATCGCAAGGAAGCCAATACGGTCATGGATTCTACTATTCCTAACTTCTACCAACCCTTAATTGATATTAAACAATCTGAATACTCAAATCCTAATAATTGGATTTATGACTGGACGCGAGGAGGTGATGCCACACGTCTAGTTCAGACAAAACGTGTAGATGTATCATAATAATGAAACTTATCTTTTTTGCTGGAAGAATGCCCGACCTATGTGGAGCATTCCTTCATGACATTGATCTAGCAATTGAACTCCAAAGACGAGGACACGAAATTGTCTTTTTAACTGTTCTTGAAATTGCAAAAGAAGGACCCAATGGTGGATTCTATCGTGGATTTAGATACATGCACTATACTGCAGGAGGTAAGTATCTAGATGTTAGTGAAGGTTGGATTTGTCCTCATTATCCTTCTCTTCCCGAAGTTAGACGATTAAATAATCGTGGATACAATCGTCCAATTATGACAACTTGTCATTACGATGGAAGCTATCAAGCTCTTATTGTAAATAATCCAGGTCGAAAAATTAAATGGAATGAAATGGTTATGTTTATCAATAATGTTATGGAAACTAGCTTTCGAAAAAATATAGTTCCATGGCCTCCAAATATTATAAAGACTGCTATTATCCGTCCATTAATGCATGAAGACAAGATTAGAATTGATGAACCTTTTCAAGGTGATTGTATCACACTTGTAAATGCAAACAATAATAAAGGTGTCAATCAGTTTGTTAGTTTAGCTAAACGTATGCCTAATCGAAAGTTTTTAGCGGTCAAACCTTACTATGGTGATTTGAATCCAATGGCTGTTCCACCTAATATTGAACTAATACCATTTGACAATGATATCAGGAATGTTCTTAAACGAACAAGAATTCTTGTAATGCCTAGTTATTACGAGAGTTTTGGAAGAATTGCAGTTGAATCTATGTACAATGGTATTCCAGTAATCTATTCAAGACCAATTTCTAATTCTAGATATCCAGGTGGAAGCACTGAAGGAGTTGAAGAATGGATTAAGCCTGCAGGTATTTCATGCGAACGAGACGATATAGAAGAATGGGCAAGTTTGATTACTTCATTGGATGATGAAACAGTCTATTCTGAAAGATCTGAACTTGTAAAGCAACATATTCAAAATATGAATTTATTTACTGAGGTAACTCGGGTTGCTGGATTGGTTGAGAACTTTGTTCGAGAGAATCCTGTAAAGATAACGACTCCTGAACAGATAAAACAGGAGCAGATGCAACAGGCACCTCAGCAGACTGCGTCAAAGATTGTTCAGCCAACAGGTCGGGTAGGATTTTCGAGTGGGCGACTGAGAGTACAACGTTAACTTTATCTTGAAGCCATCTTCCGCGCTCACAAAGTGCTTGTTGTTCTGGATCCATTCCTGTATCCACCTTGGGTTTTGGAGGAATATACTTAGCACCTGAAACAACAGGATTTGCTGGAATCAGTGATTCAACTGCGTCCAACACATTCTCATATTGATTAAGAACTCTTTCAGCCTCCTCTCGAGTGCATCCAGTTAGTTGTTGAACCATCGTAGCATCATCCATCTTTTTCTTGTTTAGTTGTAATACCTGAAGATGCGTTTTATTGAAGATTTATGCCCTCCGGCTTTGTTGTATGCTATTTTTCTAGCCATTCAACTTGGATTTGATGCTTCACTTGGAATGTGGGCAACGTTCATTATCAAGTTTGTCCTAGGACTCGCTGTAGTTGTAGTATTGGATATGTTCTGTGGAATTGGTTTGAGTGCTGTTTCTTGGTTCATGGTTGCAGCTCCATTTATAATAACTTCTCTAGCAACAGCGATCGCAATGGGGTCCGATTTTGATACAATTGTAATTAATCAAATTGTTAAGGAAGGTTTTATCTCGAAGGACGACAAAATGGAACTCGTTCCGGCAGACTCAAACCAAGTTAAGTAAGTAAAATGTTGTTCTTCTGTGCATTCCGATTCTTTCAAGCGTTAGTTCTTCTCTATAAGTGGACCTTTGGATTCTCCAAGAAAAATGAAGTTCAAATCTCCTATTACATCCTTTCAGACGATTACGAGCAAGATGAAATCCCCGATCTAAAGCGAGTTCCTGAAGATTGTATTCTCATTGAAGAGTGGATCAAAGGTGATACTAAAAAGTGTATGCTCTTCTACGAGGGTGAAGAGATCTTCCGTAATGTCTATAATCCCTACGACCTAAAACCATTCGTTCCTTGGCTCTGGATTGGAGACAAGACCACTGAAGTGGATCTCACAGCTGCACTACAAAAGTATATTGCAGTTGGAAATACAATCCGTCTAGACTTAATCCTTCATATGATTCAAGCTCATCACGACACTGAAATCATGTATATTGATGCTCGGACATTGGAAGAGGTAAAGTTTCCTGATCACGGAGTAAGGATTGTCCAAGATGTTTCCCCTCCCGAGCCAACCGTTTAAAACTGCAGAACGATATATTCAGCTACGAAAGATATGTGCTCCTATCTCATGGGCTGAATCTATAACACGTATGAATGACATGATTCTCATGCCGATCATAAGTTTCTTTTTACTTTTCATTCATGTAGAAGATTTGATCACTGTTGCATTTACAATGATAAAAACTTATCAAGTTTGGTCTGAGTTCACCGAATATACACAACTACGATTTGATGTTCAACGTATGTTTTTGTATTCACAGAGCGTTGGAGGTCCGTTTATTGTTACAAATGATCCTATCTACATGCCCTATGTATTTGCGGATGCTGTTTATCGTGTTCCAGTAGGAATGGCAAAATCACCTCCAGGTGGCAAGTTAGAAGGATAGGCTGAATGATTAGCTAGACCTCGTGCTCCGTCTCCTGTGAAACTATAGCCTACATTTGCAACAGATCCACCACCCCTCATCTTACGAGTGCGGCTCTTGTGACCTCTGCGATGCTTACCACCACGCTTAGTCTTGCGACGACGTCCTCCAGTGGGTCTGTAGGCAGCTCCATTAGGGACTGAAGTCATATTTGGAACATATTCAAGAGCTCCTACGGCTATTGGTTGTCCAACGCCATATCCATTACCTCCTGTCATTTTTCTAGATCGGCGACGACCGCCTGTTGGCATACAAGACATTTACTCTACAACGGGAAGATAAACGCCGATCGTTCCAGGAACATTGTCATATTGTTCGTATCCGCGAATATGAGTGCCTACTGGTGCGTTCTCAATTGTGACTAACGCAACTAAATCTGGAAAATGAAAGAGTTCAAGAATTTCTGCAATCTTCTCTTGGCGTTGACTGAATGTCAATATCTCATGAACTTTAGTTCCATTCAGAACAAATAGATCATAAACGATATAGATTTTAGGAGCAATACGAACTACACGAAAGATTGTATCACAACAGACTCGTTCATCCATCACGATTGAAAGATACTCTGGCTTGTCTCCCTTTGTATCCGTAAAATAGACTTTGGCTTCTCCATCTTCAGTATGAGTCAGATAGATCCATCCAGGTGTTCCACTATGCTGTGGCACCTGACATGGGTCCGAGATTGGAGAACCCTTCTTTACTAGAGGAAACAGCCGATAGGAGGCTTTCATACGTTGGAACATTTGCTGGAGGGACTACTTCCTTCTCTTTCGCGGCTTCACTGAAAGTAGGCTGTGAAGGTCTTGCCGGACCAGGATCCCGTGTATCGACTGGTGGAGGAAGCTTAGTCGTTACCAAAGGAATTTCAGGGGGAATGGGTTGAGCCTCAGGTTGAGGTTGTGGCTGAACAATTACTGGAGGCTCTACAAATCTTACTTGAGGGCGAGGTGCTGGTGGATACATTGTTTTGACCACGTAGAAGACAGCAATGTGAATAAGAGCAAGTAGTATAATTGTAGAAGCTCCAGTAGAAAGGATATTCCAGACGTCCATTTACATATTCAAGACCTTTTCTAAGCATAGAACAAACCGCAATGTCAGACTCTACTCCAGAAGTAAAAACAGAAGAGGTCAGTCCCGAGCAAGTGAAGATTGAAGAAACAATTGTGGATACAGTTGTTAATGCTGTTCCAATTCCTGATGCAATGAAGTCGGAGGTTGAGAAGATTGTTAAGGATGTTGTTAAGGCAGCCATCAAGGAGTTGTTAGACGAGCTCAAAAAGTCTCCTCTTGGATCACTTGATAAGGATGGCGATGGTGTTATTTCAGTGAGCGAAGTTAAGGAAGTTGTTGCAGTTCAAGCTCAAAAACTTGGCTGCGGACCTTCTTGCACAATTTCATGAAAGAAAAATGTATCTTCGCCTACAGTCTCTTTCCAAACACGAGGAGATGCAGAATACAAAGTAAGTGTAATAGCTTCTACATGATAGACTCTTGAAAATACACCTTCAACATACGGACGACTAAAAAAAGAATACGTGCTTGTTTCAGCTTCAAACTGAACTACTTCTAATGTTTTTTCATATTCATTGTATCTACCAAACCCTGTGTATAAATATCGGGTTTCGTAGGTTTTACCTTTCTGTGATGCATAAGGTTCAGGGACTATATTTGAGACACTGACTTTCATTATTATACTATGATGGTATTTGCGTAAACAAGTTTGCGTAGAGCCTCCTCATTCTCAATCATAGTGTTCATCTTCTTGACTGCATCCTTGATTTCAGTCTCAATGGCTTCCCACTTTTCGGGACTATTAAGATACTTTGTAGTTCTAACACGACCATCAGGAAAGGATTCAATGAGTTCAGTCTCTTCACATCCAGACAGCTCCATATAGACTCGAAGTTGAATCTCATCATACATTGGAACTTCAGGCCACCAACGTGTGCGTGCCTTTGAATCCACAATACGCTTATGCTCTGCAACATAACCATCGGTTCGTCCAATCAACTTGTAATCAGAGTAATCCTTGCGAAAGGTCTTTGTATTTCGCTCTTCAACTTTGACATTGTTGTCTGTCTCGTAGGTATTGAGAATTGCGTTTTCAGTATTGAGTCCTCGCTTCTTACGGACTTCACCACAGACTTCACTTACAAGTATTTCGCGAAACTCAGCAGGTAACTCTGAATGTCGGAGATTGACTACGACTCTTGCTTGTCGTTCAACATCTTTGAGTACCTCAGTGATATCTGTTAGACCTACACAGACGTTAATACCTGTGCTAACTATATTCTTAATTGCAGGTGTTCCAAGAACAGCATATTTGAGTTTACTAGTTGGAATACGACGTTCATCGATTTGAATGGCTGCAATCTTGGCCTTGACTGGCTCATATTTGCTTAGTAAGTCATACATGACTTCATGGGGAGATTGATACTTGTTGAGGCCGATTAAGGCGGCAACCTTAGAAGCTGAGATTTCGGGAATAAAACGAGTGATAGACATTGTAAATTGGTGACTTCCAATCTTTTGAAAAATCTAGATCCATTTTGGGATTATGTAAAACTCTTTTGCATTCGGACAATTGCATCAATCCATCCTGGCATTCCTTGTAATACATTTGAAACTTGAATCGTATTTCCTGTAACGACTGTCGCATCAAACGTAGTTCCTTCACAGACAATCACGATTGCAGCTAACAACAAATGCTGTTTTGATTTAGCTTCTGTCGGACTCCACCGCAAGCAATACATCTTGTAGAGGACATCAATAACCGGTCGTGCATGTGCTTGAGTTTGTTTGCGAACCGCATCCCAAAAGATCCAAACTGGGTGTGATCCGTGTGGCTCTGAAACGAACTCGTCAAATCGGTTTGCAAAGATGAGTGCCTGTTTAGTTTGTTTCTTATGTTCTCGACAGTAGGCGAAGACCCAAGCCATCCAATATAAGGCTCTGGTAACATCTCGGACATCGGATCGCAAACAATACACGAACTCGTTGAGAGGAACCGCAATCGGAAGGGGATCGGCAGGACGAAGCGAGAGACGGCCAAATAACTGCGAGGGAGCCTTGAGATGTTCCTGAATGGTCTGAGGGTCAAAATCATGCACGGGCTTGATTGTTGGAAGTGAAGGCAATTTATTTTTGCGACACATCGAAAGAGTGGCTGCTACTTCACAAATGATTTGACGAACATCAGGATTGTTGCGTATAGAGGTCATGGTTCCAACGGTAAAAACTTGTTCAATCGGAGCATAGCGTTCATAGGCAGACGCTAAATACAAAAAGACATTTGGATTGGATCGGTTGATGTGAAGGGCAGCGGCATCAAAGAGAGTTGCCCATAAACTATGAACTAGTCCTGAACACAATAGTTCAAGAGACCAATAACATGCGTAATCTGCATGACCTAACTGCACGTTCTGAAGGAGAACCTTCACAACGTGTGTTCGTGGATGACCACAAAAAGTTGTTTTTTGAAAATCGGCTACTGTTCGTGGATCTGAAACTTCCATTATCTTTTCGTGGGAGTCGTGGATTTACTACCATACGCAGACCTTCTTAAATAACTCATAATTTCTGAATCACTAGGAGCTTGACCTGGTCTTGATCTCATAAGATATCGTCCTAAAAAGAAGATAGCAATCAAACTAGCTAAAGCAATTAACCAGTTAAGAAGCACTTCAATCCATGTAGTTGCTTTGGATAACTGAATATCTTGATCTCGCTTATCTTTGTTAATTTGATTCTTGATATCTTCAATATGCTTTTGAAAGTTAGAGACTGAAAAATCAAGATCATCCTTCACACCTAATACACTTTGTTTAACATTATTCATTGAATCAATCACTGCTTGTTGACGAGAACGAGTATATTGAAGACTTCTGTATTTATCTAAAAAGTTATTGATCACAGGTTGTGCTTCTGCATTCGCAACTCGGTTCTTTTCTTCATTTACCCATGTATCCCCTTTCAGCAAAGTATAATAGGCAACTCTTGCAGTTTGATAAGCATCTGGGGCTGTGTCTCTTGCATTTTCAGCATCTTGAAGCTTATTAAATGCTGTAGCGAGTTTAGTAGTTTTATCAATCTTTGCTTCTTCTACAGCCAAAGCATCATTGAATCGTTTAAATTCAGTTTCATACGCTCCTCTATGACTTTGTGGGTAACCAGCATAAGTTAAACCAGAACCATAGCTAACCCATTGAGGATGTATACTATATGTAGGTGTAGGCATTAACTGCACCGTTGCAGTTTTATCTGTCTTGTGAGTGCATGATAGAATAGAACCACTGGAAGTCATAGTGTAATTTTTTGCAGTTGGGCACTTAACAATACATGTGTTTCCAGCTGGACTAAGTGTAAATTCGAAAGGACATATCTGTGACGCCATTATCTACTGCTTAGATAGATTCCGGCAGCCGCACCCACGCAAAGTGTTATAAATACAACATAGGAAGCATATGCAGGCGGAATCACTAAGAACTCGATGAGTGAAACAAGAATCGTGAGAAGAACTGCTTGAATCACTGCAAGGTTTAATGGTTTCAAAATCTTATCTCGTTCATTCACGACTGGATGAGGTTGAACTGGAGAACGAGGGACTTTTAGACTATCTGAAACAGATTTGATTCGTTTAGATGAATCCGATTCAGCTGAATAGCCTGCATATTGAGACTTAAGAGATTCATACTCTTCAGCTATCTGTGAAGGTGTTTTGGTTGCCATTGTTTATCGGTTCGGAATAAAAGACTTGAAGGTTCCGAGGATAGGTGCAAATGTACGAGCATCACGAGAAGCACCCATATCTCTCCATCCTAGAGAGTTTGGTCTTGCGCTTTGGTTCTGAGACGCATAAGGACCGACTGTGGATGCCATTCTTACAAAACGTGTAAATTCAGATGCATCACCTACCATTGCACGACGATTTATAGGATTCACTTGACCAAATGGGGAAGTTGGCATTTTGTTTTAGACACGGAAATATAATGAGCGATATCCCAAATCAGCTTGAACAGGCTCTTAATTCATATAAAGCAAACTACTCGCTTTATAAAGTGACGGGTCATGCGGGGCATAAGACCGCATATGAAAACGCATTAGCTAGAGTAAATACATTGATTCAACAAGTAAACTCAATCACAATTAGTAATGATCGTTTTATACGAAACTTTGTAGGCGAATATCAATCCTCTAACAGTGAACTGGTTAATCTTCAAGAAAACTCAAAAAGAATTCAAGAAGAGGGTCCTAAGCTACAAGATGAACTGGCCCGATCAAGACAAATTCATCAACGTGCTGCGATTGAAGTAGATGAATCAGGTCTCTATGTTAAGGCCGGCATTGTCGTTGCACTACTTGTTGTTGTGGGCATTGTAGGGAGTTTGTAACCGCCTTTCCAAATGAGAACAATAATAAAGATAAGTGTAACAATCCCTAGTGAAAGAAGATACCAAAAAAGTCTCTTATCAAACTTTGTCTGTTCATGCATTCGAAGAGATCTTAGAGTCTCGTATTGATCCTTTTGTTTCAAGAGAATCGATGAGTCGTTTTGAATTTTGACTAGTTTTCTCATAAGTTCATCTCGATAAGGATTTAGTTTATTAGCATCTCCTCTAACCTTTGATACCTCTTCTAGCATTCTATGAAGAATTGCAGAGAGTCCAATGTTCAAGTTTTGAATACGAGGCAGATTTGCTGGATTGTTTAGAGCAATCAAACTATCATATTGCGTTTTGACAACTCTATATTCTCTTTCCAAAGCGTCCATTATTATTGAGCGACATTTACATCTTCAACACAATATCGATAGTAGGCACTTCGTCCTGCTGCATCCGAATGACGTATCACCTCAATCACATCTCCAGGAATCGCGCCAATCCATTTAACCATCGTATCTTGAGAATCCAACCATGGTAGCTGGTTCTCTGGATCTGAAATTTTGAACTTATTAAAGACTTCTGTTCGCTCATCTTCAGAAAGAATACGATGAGGCATTGCCATACGATGAGTTGTCACATCAAACTGAAGCTGCCAAATGTGGAAGAAGGCAACACGTTCCTTTGCATGGGACTTTGCAACTCTTAACACGTTCTCAGAAGGAGGACTCATTGCAACAATAATGATTCCATTTGTATGTCCATTCTCCTCTGCAAACGTTAGAATATTTGTGATGTCACCGGCTAAGACTTTATCTTTTTGACTAAAGCAGACTAGAACAGATCCAATCGTATAGAGTGTGACCTTTTCCATCTTTTTATTATCAGTGTTGATCGTCTCAGTAGCTGTCTCAAGCTTACGGCGTCCTAGCATTATACGAAGAGTTTCAAGTGCTTTTTCCTCCATGATGAATGTCTTGTCTTATTAGAAGACTCATCCGTTTTTTTCGGGCAGATGAACAATGAAGCAGTGGATTTGGTTTTTAATAGCACTTGTAGTGATCGCTTTTGTATTAAATATGATGCGCACTGAACGATTTGAGGCTGGATTTGTAGATACAAGTCAACAGAAGCGTGCAATGAAGCTTGAAGATTCATCGTATGAACAGCGAACTAATCACTTTGTCCAAAGCAATGATGTAGGAGAAGCATCTGGAACATTAAGTCCTTGGCAAGTCAATCAATATAAATCTAAGTTATAATAAATGCCTCTCTTTAACTTTGGAAAGAAGAAAGAGGAAAAGGTTGAAAAAATTGAAAAAATAATAGAGAAACAGCAAAAGGAACTGGATGAACAGAACAAAAAGAATGAGGAAGAACTGAAGAAACTTGAAGAATCTCTTAAAAAACATCAAAAGGAACTTGAGAAGCCACTTAAGACTGAAGCTGAAACTCGTAAAGAATTAGAAGATGAACTTGCTGCACTCAAACTTGATGGTGGTCGCAAACGAAAGACTCGTTCACGAAAACTTCGTAGAAGAAAGACGCTTAAGCAGAGAAAGTGAGAACAACTAATGTCCTCTAAAGCAAAAATTCCAAGAGCTCTACGTGAACAAGTATGGCTGGTTCACGTAGGTCCCAAATTTCAAAATAAGTGCAAGGTTTCTTGGTGTACAAATTCTATGAGCGCATTTGATTTTCAATGTGGTCACAACATACCTGAAAGTAAAGGTGGAAAAACAGATGTAAATAATTTGATTCCCATTTGCTCACGATGTAATTCAAGTATGGGTAGTCAGTTCACAATTGACGAATGGAATAAACGCTTTTCACCTCCTCCAAACCGATTATGGAGATGTATGCGATCATATCTCCAATGTAAGCGTCTTTGGAGGTAAAGGTTCTGGTTTAGTTCCTTCGGCACGATGACGTTGAACTTCATCCCAAAATTTAGTCAAGTCTTCAATATGATCCGATAGCCACTTAGGATCTTTTGGAACAAAGTCCTTTTTGGTATCCAACAGGACCCAATAGATATATTGGTGGTCTTCAGTATGATTGCTTTGCCACTCATGAAGTGGTAGTGTATCAGGTTTATAATCTACCTTTCCATCTGGATCCACTGCAAAGACTCCTTTCATTGTAGAAGAAGCATCCCACTCGGTAAAATTGAGTTGCTTAAATCGGAATTCTACATATTCACATTCATCAATCCCCGTGCACTCCATTTGCATTTGCATTTGGTGGATGTAATAACTTGGAATCTCATCTTTACGAACTCGGCTCATAGGACACTTGAACTCTACTAATCTTCCATATCTACGCGGATCTGCATCTGCATATCGTGGAACAATCAATCCATCGGGCGATGCTCCTAGAAACTTATGAACAGGATGCTGACAACAGCCAACATCAATAATATCGCAACCAGTTGTATCTTCATAGATCTTCTTTGCAACAGGTTCAAATCGAGTTCCCCAAATCAACGCTGGAACTGAGTTGAATGCGTTGCTATCACTTTTAGCTGGAGGTTCAAGCTTCTTCAATAACAATTCAAGACGAGATGCTGCAGAAGTCCAAACCTTTGAAACTTCTGAAGCAGTAATCATAGTTCCTCGTTGCGTGTGCCATGCATCGGTTCTCTGATCTTGCTTTCCATATAATCGAATAACACGTTCAAAGCACCGATCACGCATCCACAGTTTTCCCACATCTCCCATCATTAACTTGTCGGCAAGTTCTCGAACATATTTCTTCACAAAGCGAATTGGTAGAGCAGGTGCTAGAACATGACATAGAGTCACAAATCGGCGTAGTCGAGCGTTGAGGTGAGTATATGGACGTTCGTCCAATAGATAAGGAGTCAATATCTCCTCCATTAGGGTTCTCTTGTTCAATAGGCGAAAGTCCATTTTGCTTAAACATTTCTGTATATGCTTGCTTTCGTTGTGAAAGATAGGCTTCAAAATCACCTGCTCCCATGACACCTAATTCAGAGGATCGACTGAACATTTCATCGTACATTTTCTTGAACTCTGCATCAATCTCATCTTGACGATCTAGAGGAAATCCTGCATCTTCAATCGTAGGAATTACATCACCTTCCTTAAAGATTGGATCAGGTTGCTGAGGCTGATCTTGAACCATTTCTAAGAAAGTCTTATATTCCTTTTCACCGTCAATCATCATAAAAAGACCAGGTGTAGTTGCTTCCATAATACCACCTTCTTCACGAATTCTATTAACTGCTTCCCAAGTACAGATAGCTTTTGCAACTCCAGGTTCTTGCTCTCTTTCTTTCTCAATAGGTTCAAGTTTTGGAATGTCTGAAGGCAAAATAATTCCAGGACAATCAATCTCAGCCATTTGTCTTTATTCTAAGGACCCACTTTAAGCGAGAATACCGCAGTAAAGATACAAAATGGAGGTCATTCAAAATCGAGATCACTGGGTTTTACACCGGTTACAAGGGTTTTATTCAAATGAAGAAAACTTCAAAAAAGTTCAATCTATTCTTTCAGGTGAATCTAAGATTAGTCTTCGTCTTCTTGATTGGTTGGTCACCAATTACGCAAAGAAGCATAATGTATCCTATCTAGTTGGATCCAGACACGTCATTGTCTATCTTGCTTATAAGTCACATCTCAAGGCCTATAGCAAAAAGATGTTTGACCCATTCTGCCGTTGGAAACGTATTCAGTTTATGGGTTTGGATACGACCGTTGGACAACTCAACTTCTTTGAATGGGCACTTCAAGATGATGTTCTCAAGTATTTGGAAGAACATTATGATGAAATTCACGCTGATATGGAGGCCTGTTCAACTACCATTCAACCAAAAACAACTGAAGAAGGTGTTCGTCGCAAGAGACATGAACTTAGTCGCTCTGCAACGAAGGCTGTGCGTCACCATGACGTAAAGGTTGTTGTATCCTTTGAGTAATGCAGTCTATACTGGATCCAAAGGTCCTCTATACAGATTTATCAAGAGACATTGTGGAGCATGACGTAGATGTCGTGTCTGATTTATGGAATATGGATGGTCGTGATGTCTACAGGGGTTCCCGGGATAGACAATACGAGCATGCTAATGTGTATTGGTTATATACTGAAGATTTAGAGAGAGTAGGATTAGTGGAGCATTCACTTGAAAATCAAGCAGACTTCCGTATTCTTTGGTTTCAAGATAATCCCTTTGCAACACTTCTTCAAGAGGAAGGATGGACAAACGAACAGAGCATTTGGTCAGTCTTATCAAGACCAGCAGTTGAGATGTTTCTTGCAGAAGACTGGACTAGTCCTAGTTCACTTTTAAATGCATGTCTTCATGGTCCTACTCGTATTCTTACAGTTGAAATGGTTCTTAATAAGCCTGTTGTGTATCACTGTTCAGTCTGTGGTACTAAATCCATGAAAAAAACGGAATGTTCCGAGTTCCAAACTCAAATGGAACTAGACTTTCCAGATCAAGCAAAAATAGTATTTATAGACGATGATTTATACGTCTGTGAACCACCTACTAGTTCAAGAGTTTGGGAACTTTTAGGTTTTAAATCGCAGCGCCCACTACACGACGCTTTGATGCCTTTGCAGGAGCCGGAGGAGCAGCCTTTACTTCAATCACAGGTGGAGCCGATGGAGACTCAGGAACAAATGCCGATTCCTCAGCTGCCTCCTCTAGACGCTCAGCCAAATTTGATTTTACCTCATCTTCCTCTCCAGCATCCTCCTCAGCATCAAACAACTGAGCGGCTGTCACTCGCTGCTGTGCCGAGACTTGCGCATACGAAATACGCCATGTCACTCCAAAGCCCTGACCGGAGACGTAGATACTCGGGCTGACGATGAATCTTGCTTCCATTCGCTTTGGAAACACAGTCTCTAAGTTATCAGTTGTGAGTGCAATAGGACGATTTGCCATATCGACTGCGTCCATATTGACTTTGCCATCATAGACTGGCACCTTCATTCTGAAGCTTGGTGGATACTTGCCATTTGGCACCCACTCTGCACCCTGCTTCTCTACACTAGGACTTACTAGTGCTTTCATGCTGTCACGGAGGACATCCTCCTTGCGAGCACGACCAAACCACGAAGTTGACTTCTCAACTGCGGTCTTGATGACCTTCTCTTCAAGGTCCTTTAGGAAATTGTACATTTGTCCAATCTCATCTGCATCCTCGGGTGCACGCTCCTTAGCGTAGGAGTCGCAGCCACGAAGACTGGCGAGCATTGTGTAGTTGGTTCCATTCTCAGTTTCTTTGATTGAGACGCCCATTGGATACTGGAGTTTGGGGATTCGCATCTGGAAGTTCTGTCCATTGTACTTGATTGGAACACTCTTGGAACCATTAGTTTTGCTTACACGGATATCTCCGAAAGAAACCTTGTTGATATCGAGATTGGAGGCGTTGATAATTGCATTGACTGACATTCTATTCTTGGGTATACATTCTATACCTTTGGATGGGTCTAGATCCATTTTGTCGCCGCGTTTATGGGTTCAGTTTTACTAAATGATAACTTTCATATAATAAACCTTCGGTAAAGAATGGTTAGATGTGCATCAGTTAAAAAGAAGGGGTCTACACTTCAATGCACGGCCAATGCAATCTTTGGACATACATTATGTGGAAATCACGCAAGGTGTAAAAACGTAACCTTGTGGAAGAATACAATTGAGAATGACATAAGGATCATCAAATGCCAAGCTGTGGCTCGTGGATGGTTTGTTAGACATCATCTTAGATTAGCAGGACCTGGTGTTTTACGAAGAAAAGGTCTTGCAAACGATGATGAATTAGTGTCAGGTGATGAAGCTTCACGGCAACATCCATTTGAGTATTTTGCTTTTGTAGAAAACGATAAAACATGGTGGTTCTCATTTGCAACAATTTGGACTTGGTCTTTGAAATCAGTTGAACCTTCAAATCCGTATACACGAACTCCATTGACAAGAGACGTTCGTAAACGACTACGAGAATATTGGGCATTTCGACTTCATCATTCAATTCCTGTGCCAGATGAACCAGTAGATCCAGAAGAACGTATTCGTTGCAGATGGGTGATGTTGTGTCAAACGTTTGCAGATTATGGTTTCACAGATGTATCAATTGGACAAATGATGCAATTGACTAAACGGTCTCATATTGCAATGTGGAAGTTTTTAAGAGAAGATTCACCTGTTTCACTTTCTTGGGCTAGACATATGTTGAAATCTGAAATTACCAATACAAATTCAACTACCTATATCATTAACTCTGTTCGGTTTCTCATGAGAGTTGTCACTATTGAAAAGGATCCGTATGTAACCATTTTCAATGTGATGTCAGCGATTTATCGTTGTTAGTTTTTTGATTATTTCAGATGCCGTTAGAACTTCTGCAGTAGGGAAATCCTTTTGAATACTCTTATTCATCTTTTCTACATGTTTTTTGAACTCATCAAATGTTTTCATATTAACCATATCATTTGACCAAAAATGGTTTCTGAATTCATCAAAAGGCTCCTTTTTTAATACCTCTTCAAATTCACTCTTATATTTGCATAAGAGGTTCAAATCTCTTACCAATTTACTCCTATAATATTGTTCATAGTCTTTTCTTATAAGGATATACACTATATCAGGTGCGAATGGTAAGTTATCCTTTCCTTGAAGTCCAACAAATACGATGTTCTTATGCTGAGATACTAGTGCATTAACATCTTTGATTACACCTTTTTGAACGGTATCAATCTTCTTATGTTTTTTCCAATTGTTTTCGTAAATATCATCTAAGTCATACCCTTTAACTGATAAACTCTTTAAAAGTGTTGTCTTTCCTGAACCGGAAGCACCAGTGATATACACTATCATTCTATTATCTATACTAGAACATGTAAAAGAAACATTTACCATAGTTTGCCAACATAAATCTTTGATGATTATCTTTCGTCTTTATGATTTCAAGTGTTAAGTTCATGATATGAAACCATTTGTTGTTATGTAGTTCGTAGAATCTAGCAACTCTGTTCTCCATCTAGTTTTATACAAAATGGAACTGACTAAGCCATTTAAAGCAAATCTTACCCGTTATCATGAATATCTTTGTATTATCACTAGACCCCCGCGAAGCCGCCGAGTATCATTGCGACAAACATGTCGTCAAAATGATTCTTGAAACTGCCCAACTATTGTATTGTTCCCACTGGATGTTAAATCCAGATGGATTACCTCCAGTCGCCTACAAAAAAACTCACCCTAATCACCCTTGTTCAATTTGGATTCGTGAGTCCATTGAAAACTACCAATGGCTCTCACAACTTGGAATGGCCCTTTGTGAAGAATATACCTATCGGTACGGAAAACGTCACAAGACACAAGACCATCTAGAATGGCTTTCAATGAACATTCCACCGTTACCAAAAGTTGGTCGAACACAATTCCGAATGGCTATGCCCAATGAATTTAAGTGTGAAGATCCTGTGCTAGCCTACCATGCATACTACTTAGGAGCCAAGGAGAGAATGCTTAAATTTTCAAAGAGACCCCTCCCCCCGTTTGTGGAAAAGAAAAGGGTTTAGATGACCGCCGATGGTAAGAGTATACCAGTGCGTTAAAGATGTCGTCCTCTTCTTCTGTTTCTAAGTCAAACAAGATGCCTGCCGCCAAGAAGGATTCCAAGATTGTTGCTACCCCCGTTGTTGCCGCCCCTACTCCCAAGGTTGAAGTCAAGGAGACAAAAGCCAAGGCTGAACCAAAGGTCACTAAGACCAAGGCTGAGAAGTCTACCCCCGCTAAGGCAGAGGTCACAGTTCCAACTGTTGCAACCCCTTCTGCCGAGCCAGTTGTTGCTGCACCATCAGTCACATCTGAGACCCAGCTTGCCGCTCTCGCTGAGACTCTCAAGGCACTCAGCACGGATCTTTCCACTCGAGTCCGTGATGCAGTGAAGGCAGTTCAGGAAGCAGCCAAGTCAGCCAAGCGTGAGGCACGAGATTCCAAGAAGAAGAAGAAGGTTGACCCAGCCACGATGACTGTTGAGCAACGTGCAGCATGGGAGAAGAGACGCGCCAACAATGCATTTTTGGTTCAACGTCCTTTGACCGATGAGCTCTGCCACTTCATGGGTCTCAAGTCAGGTGAGACCCGATCTCAGACTCAGGTCACCAAGTTCATCAGCGAGTATGTCAAGACTCACTCATGCTTTGACCCATCATTCAAGCGCCGCATTCTCCCAAATGCAGCACTCGCCAAGCTCCTCCGAGTTGGTGACAAGGATGAGGTTACATACTTGAACCTCCAGTCCTTCCTCAAGGTGCACTTCATCAAGTCTGCACCCAAGGCTTAAAAACCTTAAAAATTAAGCAGTGTAGCGCAGAGGAAGCGCGATTGGCTCATAACCAGTAGGACCATCGATCGAAACGATGCACTGCTATGTTACATTAAACCGGAAACCCGAGTTAATGTAATTTTTAAGGATTGGTTGTAATCAGTTCATGAGGCATTTCTAAGTATAGAATTGTGCTGAAAAAGGGTGACAATCGTCCGTCCAATACAAGAGCACGTTGTTTAGTATTTTCCTTGAGAGTTTTTGCAAGTCTTACTAAGATCTGACGTTTATCCACAATCGGTTTAACTTTGATCTTACATACATTTTGATGCCATCCACAAAGTGTTGATTTCTTGCAGCTATCTTTTTCCATTTGACCACACGGTTTTCGAACTTTATTCACAAACTGAATTGGTTCATTCACTGAATCCCAATAAGCTTGAGTCTCTAGCCATGTTTTTAGTTCTTTCATAAGATCTGGAGTGGTGTTCTTAATTGCATCTCGTAATGTTTCATACTCATCCATTTGAACATCATTGGATAGAGAAAACATCAAAAACTCAAAGACTTCAGATGAATACGAAATCTCAGTTGCAAGTTTTAAATCAGCTTTGTTAGGTTCGGCATGCACAAGTTCTTCTTCTGTATGAGGAGGACGAACTGTTTGCAATACTTCTGTAACATCATCCTCTTCACCTTCTTCAGGTCTGAAGAGAGCTCTAAATCCAGACTCTAACATGAACTCACTGTAGTATCCAGTAGCTCCATACAATGCTTTCACTTTCTTGAATCCAGAATGTTTAGTTGCATCCAAAAACTGAGCCAATGTTTTACTTGAGGGTAGTTCTGCATCTTGAATATCTGCGTATCCTGATCTTTGACGAACACCTAATGGAACTTCCAAACTTACAGGTTGAATTGGAAGAACAACTTGTTGAGGCACAAACACTGCTTGAACTCGTTTGAATGGATCTAAGATGACTTCATAGTCAGCCATATTCTTTGTTAATAACTCATTTTCCGCATCTTTAAAAGTAGGTAATGAAGTAGAACATGCAGATGTATGTAGTTCTTGCAATGTCTTCTTGGCCTCCTCATCAAACTGCTTGATATCTACTGCATACACAAACTTAGATCCAACGTTTCCTTTACGACGAGTTACTTTAGCAAGAATGTCTGTATCCAATAACACAATCGTTCTTGAACGAGGACTAGTTTTGTCTGTCCAAAATCCGCAAGACATCGTATTTTCTAATGTATTCACTTTCATTACACGACAATCCAAAATAAGAGCTACATACTCAATCTCATCCATAATGGGTAAAGTCTTCTGTTTATAAGCTCGGTCAATACCATCTACAATTCGATCAATCGGTGTATCGCCTTCTCCAATATCTTTCCATGTTCTGAAGAATGAACACTGAATGATCTGATCTTTTGCATCTCCAGGTGCAGGAATAGATCGTTCGATACTCAATAATGTAGGAAGTGTTTCACGAGGAACACCCATTCCTACACGGAACATATCTGAAGCCGATGCTTCAATACGATTTTTAGGACATGTTTTCAGATAGTTAGTTTTTATAGACATACGACGTGCAAGTATTTCGGGTAAATAAGCAATTCTCTTTGCAGGAATCTTACCTGATGCTAATACGTAATAATCATCAATTGCAGAAGTTGTTTCATCTGTAGATTCAGGAGAAAGAGGTAAAGACTTATTTGCAGGCTTACGATAGCAACAAGGCACTTTCTTCTTACTTGTGCTCTTTTCAGAGGGCTCTTTGTAATCAGGATATTTATACTCTGCTTTACGTTTAATCACTGTGAACTCACGTGCATCTTCCTTGTCTGTGATTCGAACTTTTCCATCACACATTGGACAACGTTTACCATCCACTAACTGATCTTCTGCTAATGGAATCTCATCTTTCATACACCAATATTGAGGACAAATTGCAATTCCTTTATCCACCTTCATCTTCTGATTCTCAGGAGCAGTTGAATAGTTGTATTCAGGAGGAATACGTGATTGATCTGCTGGAGTTAAAACTACAACTTGTGTAAGCTTTTCACATTTTTTCGTATATTCATCGTCAATCAAATTTGGATCGATTTTTAGAATACGATTATTGAAATATCCAAGAGTTCCTTGAGGGCCTCCTTTCATCACTTTCATCACTTTGGATGCTGCAGGAGTAGGTGCAATTGAAGTTTCTTCAGGTTGTGCAGATACTTCTTGTATATCGTCTGCAAATGCGCTCATATCAAACTCATCTTCAATCTCAATTGTTTGAGATGCTATGCCTACAGTTGCTTCTACCGTTTCAAGACGTCTAGGGCATACATCATTGACTTCCTGTTTATCGGATGTCAATACATATCGTAAAATACTTGCATAGTTCAATACACGATCAAGGTTTGTAACAAACTTAATCATCACATCTTTGGATGAAAATGTAATTGCAGGATATCCACTAGTTGCCTTTTCAAAGTTAAAGTTTTCATCTTCTTCAAGTGCTTTTACTTTTTCAGTTAAAATAGCAGCTTCTTCTGGAGAAACTCCAAGTTCGGTTTCTAAACGTTCTCCTGCCTGTAAGATCGAATAAGCTCTAAGAACTTCTGCTGGAATATCGGATGAATGATCTGCACGAAGAAGTCTAAAAACATTATCTTGAAATCCAAATATAGTTTGAAGACAGCCAAATCGCCTCATATCAAACTCTGAAATCTCCTTTGCATACGAGATAATTGAAGTCATATCATTTAAGACCCAACGAGATACATTCAAATCAGTCTCTACTAAAAAAGGCATCACAGCATCCAACGATTTGATCCAATTTAATGTAGAAGTTTGCAGTTCTTCAAGTGTCTCTTTTGAATCTTTGCTTCTCCATGTTGAAACTGTAATGTCTTTATAAGTGATTGCAATACGATCGAATGAAATACGTGACTTACCACGATAGAGCAACAATGTTGGAAGACGACGTTGTGGTTGTGTATTGGTAGTCCATGCTTTCCACATTGGAATATCTAACAAAGGTTCTTTGCGTTTTGGATCCTCTACATAGAACTTATGACGTGTAGTTTCAGATTTGGATGTAAAAAAACTGATTACTGGAGTTTCTGGAGACACCGTTAATCCGTAGAAGATCTGTTCAAATCGAGTTCGTGGTGCCGTAAAACGTGTAGAGATCAACGGAATATACCATTTGGCTCTCAGGATTGCAGTGTTAGTTGGTTTAGGTGCCTTCAAATCTAAAAGTGATTGAAGTTGATCATGTGCAGTCTTAAGAGGAATACGTAAGTTCTCAATATTTGCAGGAGTAGATGTTTGTAAAAAGGGAAAATAGACTTGACGTATTAAATCAGAATCACTGTCTAGATCTTCTGCTCTTATTGAAACACATTCTTCACTATGGATTGAGTCAAACAATACTTGACGTTTAGGAACTGGACGAAATGCTTCAGGGAGATTTACTTCTTGAACTGGAATAGGAAGAATAACTGACTTATCTTCAGGAACTCCTAAAATACGCCATTCTCTAAAATCAGAAGGTGGATCAAATAATGGAACTAAAAACTCTTCTACAGATTTCCAGTCTTCTTGTGTTACATCACGAGCAGAGACACCTGTTCCAAGTCGAACATAGGAGACATATGCTTCTAAGATCTCTTTCTTGATAATGTTCTTTCCATAAGACATTCTGAAGAATAAGTCCATCCATCGTTTTGGATTGGAGGAATAATAGTCTTTAGGCAACTCAACTTGAACCTGAATAAATAGACGATCAGGATGAGTTTTCTTTTCAAGAGCTACGTGTTGTCTTACAGTTTCAATTGTGTCATCCGGAAAGAACGACAGAATTGTTGATGAGCCTTCGAGAGGCAGCTTCATTATAGTGAGGATCGTTTTATTTTAGATAGGTGAATCCGTAATCGTCATACCACAATAGGGGGTAGGCTTCTGCGCATAATTAACGGATGAATAAATACCTATTTTTACGGCATCATGAAGAATTCGTTTGAAGTTAAGCCAAAACTCTTGCGTATGTCCGATGGTTTCAGTCATCAAATGTGCCATTTCATGAAGCATCACAAACATAACAGTATTTTCATCGATCAATGGATACTGAGGAGCTTTGGTTTTATCTCGCAAACACACAACAATTTTTTGCCCTTTATTTTCAGAATACGATGTATCATTGGACGACATATCGTTCTCTACAAATGAATCTGGATGATAACGGGCTAAAAATCGTGCAATCGGTGGATCTGCTGCTAATGCAGGTTCTTTTTCATAATGCTCTTTGAGTTTTGAAAGCTTACCACAAATACTTGCCATATGCTTAACGGCTTCTTCTCGGTTCGGAAGATTTTGCATTTCATAAGTTTTTCCATCCGGACCTGTCATGGGTGATGTATTTCTAGGACCTGCAAAGTATGAAATCGCAAGAGCAGCAGTTAATCCTGCAGCGGCTACAGGTAGCATTGTTTAGATACGAGATTTAAGCACTAAGCCCCTCTAGTGATCGGGTGCTCTTAAACGGATCTGGGTCAATTGTTGTGTTCAAGAAAGGACCAACTTTTCCTTGAGGGTTAGGAACCTCTGATCGGATATCATAGGTTGGGTTTCTGTTAGTCTGAGAAATTCCAATTACGTTGATGTTGGAATGGTAGCCTGATTGAAGAAAGTTCTGTCCCTTCAAGTCTTCACCGCTTGCTGGGTTTACAGCTGCCCATGAGGCGCCCATCTTTCCCTTAGGAAGAAGCTCGGATGAGTCCAAAGTAGTTTCCTGGTATGTCTGTTGAGATGCAGGAGTTCGTCCTTGGAGACCCTCGGCGGAGGCTGCGTTACCACCCATGCTGAAAGGAAGACCCATGGAAGGACCTGATTCGGACATAGGTCCAGTTGGGCCTGAGCCACCTAGTTCCTCGGCGCGATCAAGCATTGAGCCCTTGGATCCGCCATAGGATGTAAAAAGAGTATAGAGTACAACGACTCCAGCGAGGACCATGCCTAGACGAATGAGTTTCGGTTGCGTGAGCTTCATTCTATGTTTATACTGAAGGAAAGACAAATTTGGAGATGACAAAGTTTTTAGACCCACTCATTCAAGATGTATTAGAAAAAATAAGGTCCCCCGACGTTCAAGAATCTCTTGAAAATCAGGTTCTTCGTCCTATGATTTCTCGTATTTTAAATATCTTATATCCGTATCTCTTCGGGGTCATGCTCCTCTGGTTGATGATGTTCATCTGTCTTGCCTTGATCCTCTTGATTCTCGTCCGAGGTAGTCTTGCTGACGTCCTCAGTCTTCGGAAATAGTAAATTAATAAGTGCAGGGCGTCGAAGTCCAGTAACACCTGTTATACCTCTATTTTTTGCTTCGACTTGAAGTTGTTTGTTTGTCATCTTCTCAATTCTCATTTCAAGTGGAAGTTCGATCATTGTAAGAAGTTCAATTAACTCCTCTTTAGATTTGATATAATACATCTTAATACGTCTCGTCTTTGCGATAAGTTTAAGCTCAGAAAGGTACATCTTTGAATAATTTGGGTCCATCTTATGTACTGTCTTTTAAGTTGGGGGTTCCAGATCCATTTTGGACGGTTAAACTTTTTCCGTCCTCAAACATAAGATGAAACGAACCACAGCCGTCCTTGCGTTTTTTGTTGCCGCCCTACTTGCAGGTCTTTTTATCAATTCAACACTTCTTGCATCATCTCCTACAATCAAAGAGAAGTTCATGCAAAAGGAGAAGGGAATGCCTGTAGAAACCGGACCCGTTCAAGGCTTTTCAGGTATGTCTCCTATTTTAGGAGCTGAACCTTTACCTACTCCTGAACGCCCATACGATCAGACAGATGATACACCACTCTACGAGTTTGCAAGTAACAAGCAAAGTGCCGATTGCTGCCCATCACCTTTCTCGGGTGATCTAGGATGTGTATGCTTAACTTCTGAACAAAAGGCTATGTTTGGATCTCGTGGTGGAAATCGTGCTGTTTAAACATTCTAATCTCTTAAAATAAAATGATCACTGATTTGGATATTGATTTGAATGACGATGATATTAAGTGTCTTGAACCTTGTTTAGTGTCTCTTATTGCAACTGGGATTATTTCAATCTTTTACTATACACTTCAATTCAAGTTTGGTCCTGAGTTATAATCCGCTTACAAGTGTACTCTTGTAGATGTATAAATGGAGCACTTGAGGAATCTAATTAAACATTTTAAGGACAAGATGCCGGACACTAAGTTTCCAAAAGCATCTGATGAACTGTTCGCTCACATTGAGAAGGAGTTCCTTCCCCATTTGATGAAAATTGTTCAAAAAGACAATACTCTTTTTACTGACACCGATACTGCTCCTCAACTCTTTCCAGATGTTGAAGTCAAGTGGGATGGATCGGATGAGGCTTGGCACAAACTTCGCATGGCATTATTGTATGCTGTTTTGAACGGAAATCCAAAAGAGAAGTTCGGAGCTATCTTTGAACAGCTTAAATCAGCCTTACCTGGATCTCGTCAAGATGAAGTGATGAAGATTTTGGAAGATGAAGATACACAAAACTCTTTGAAAGAGATTCTAGATTTAGTGATGAATACTCGCCTTGCCTCTGTGATTGGTGATTTAGTTCAATCGATTAAGTTTGAGGATCTAGATATCAATTTTGAAGATCCTGATGAATTGATTCGCCTTATGCAAAATCCTCAAGATAGTGAGGCGCTGAAGGAGATTATGAGCCGAGCACAAGAAGTATTACGAGATCGTATTCAAACGGGTAAGATTAATCAACAGGAACTGATTCGAGAAATTGAGATGCTTCGTGCGAAGATGACATCTACCTTTGGAAAGTATATGAATGAGATGGTCGTGGGACAACGTGAGCAACCTGCTACTGGAAACACTTCACGTGAGATCCTTTCAAATAGTCCAGAGGCTCGTCGTGCTCGTATGTTAGCACGGCTACAGAGGAAGGTCGCTGAAAAGTCTCGCAAGTGAAGATAAGAGAGATGTCCACAGAACCCTTTTGGTATTATGAACCTAACATCTTGTTCACTCAAGATACGTGGTCTAAGTTTGTTCCTACAGCGGATATGCCCGTCTCTACGGCTCTAAATGCAGTCGTCCGTTTTTCGGTCTATCTCGCCACCTTGTTATTTCTTTCAAGTATGAGACCAGCGTATCTTTTGATCATTCCACTTGTAATGGGAGTCACAATTGCTCTTAATATGATGTTTCCTAAAGCAAGAAAGATTGTTGAGTCTTTCGGAAATGGTCTTGTAGTTTCTGGATATGTTGGAGATATGGAGACTCGTCCATCCAATGATAATCCATTTATGAATCCTCATTTGACAGATATTTTGGATAATCCTAATATGCCTCCTGCTGCAGATGTAACACGTAAGGATATTCGCAATGAAGTGAATGCAGCGTTTGCAAAGACCTCCAATATCTACATGGATACAACGGATATTTTTGAGATGGTTCAAGCTCAGCGTAACTTTCATACAGTTGCAACAGATGATCATGCTGGGTTACTTAAATTTTTAGGAAAGGGTCAGAGAACGGATAAGCTACTCTCAGAAGGATACGTAGCTGCGAAGGGTACGGTGCCTGGACTTCCCTCCAATCAATCGATTGACACGCCTACCGGTACGCAAGCGGTTACGACGGCCACCCGATAATTTTTTAGGAACTCCAAGTTCATTTAAGATTTCATCACCTGATCCTTTCTGACCTGAAATCTTCTTTTTTCCATATTTCATTGTTGGAAATCCATTCGCTTCACCGTCGGGTGTAGCTGAAGCTTCAATTTCAGCAGTAGGAACTTTTGATTTCTTTTTGGCTTCTTCCCAAGCGGGTTTATTGGCTTCACAGTGAGAACATCCATCCATAAAAAATAACACTAGAAGAGGTTGCTTTTTAAGAAGCTTCTTAGCCGCCTCTTTCTTGTCGCCGCCACGCAGAACTACTGTAGGCATTTATATAGAGAACTAGAAAATGACATCCGTTGCCGAGTTGAACAATGCTGATCTTGTAAAACCGACCGATGCAAAAGCCTTACCGCAATATGCAGACTATACTACTGCTCTTGCGGTTCATACACCTGCAACTGGATTCAAACAGTTTGCACCTCGTGATCCTGAAACTCAGGCAAAATATGACGCAATGCAGTCTACGTGGTTAGGTGTGGAATCTTCCGATAAAGCCATTGCAGCAGGTCTTTACAAACTAGACTATGCTTCCGATGATCGAAGTATGCGTCCTAAAGAGACTTTTGTATCTAAGCCAGCCAAGAAGGAAGAAGGGTTTTGTGTTGTCCAATAAATAATGATTGAGTGGATCGCACTCTCCTTGATTATACTTTTAATACTATGGTCCATTCGAGAAACCTTTGAAGACACTGAATTTAAGTCATCGGGTGTTGGTGTCGCTACGTCTGTTCAACGTCCTCCAACCGATACTGGAGCTCCTGCATATCAGATGTGGAAAAGTAAAGTAGATGCTCAAGTTCCTATTGGAGCGAACGATGATGATTATATCAAAGTAATTCGAGCGTTTTACGATAAAATCTATGATCCTTCACCCACTAAACCTACAACTACAGATATTGAAACGTTTTTAAAAAGTCCTGATGTAGTTGGACTTCCATTAGATACGAATGCACTTCGAAAGATTCTTGCAGATGGCTTTCATATTCAAGCTTCTGAAACAGCAGCTGCACGAGAACAACGACAAACTAAATTTACACCAACCAAAAATCTTGAACCTTCAATGGGACGTGATCAAGTATTTGATAGAACTGAACTAGAGTATAGACCTGCAGACCCAAGAGCTGATGGACCTGTTCCTGAAGGACATTATGCACCCTTGAAACAACAAGGAAGACCTCGAAGATCAGGTGAAGCAAACTATGAAACTGTAGGTAAGACTGGAACTCTTTTTTACGATGTTTGCACAGAATCAAAACGAGAAGGATGCGAAGAAAACGTCTTATGAGAATGTAATGAAGTCAGTTAAACCATGGATTTTGCCACTCATTTTAGTCGGTACACTTATGTTTATATTTTCAACTCGTGAGAACCTTGAAGATACTGCTGTTGTCCAAGGTCCTCCTTATGGTAAAACAGCTGCATCGGCTCAAAACATTATTAACTTGATGACTCCAGAGCTTCTGAAAAGTCTTAAACGACGAATGGGTGTTACCTCTACAAATTTGACCGATGCTGAAAAGATACGATTGGTTCATGGAGATGGAACCAATAACAGTCCAATTTCGCAAGTTATGAGCAACTTTTATTGGCAAGTTTATAAGACATCTACAGTCACAATCAGCACAGCTCAAGTCAATACATTTTTGAACAATCAAGATGATTCTTGGGTAGATGCAAATATCTCTGATCTACGTGAGTTTCTAAAACGATACTTTCTTGAAGGTCAAGGCACTCAATCAGGATATGGAGATATATTGAATTCTGTATGGGGAGTCACTACAGCAGCAGCATCCAAACCTGCTACCAAGGAAACTAAAAAGGAAGACAAAAAAGAAACCAAGACTGAAACCAAGACTGAAACAGATGTGACACAACGTTTAATTACAATCGCTGCGATTGGGCTTGCTGCATTTTCAATTCTTGTGGCATTAATCGTATTTTTACTCCCGTCAAGAGTGTAATGAAGAAGTGGACTTGGATTCTACTCGCACTCGGCGTGGGTGTGATTCTATTTTTATGGTCTGTTCGTGAGAATTTCCAAGATACTGCTACACTAAAAGGACCTCCTTATGGCGACTCAGATTATCCAATCATTGTGAATCTAATGAGCACAACTTTGGTGGATAAGTTACGGGATAAATACTCAGCTGAGAACTCAGGAGAAGGCAAACCTGATAAAACTACATTGGAAGGACAGCGAAAGATAGTCGATGGCACAATTTCTAGCTTAATGGGAGACTTCCACACAACTGTGTATAAACCGGCTAGTGTCTCTTTAACAGCAGCTAATGTGGATACATTCTTGAATACTAAAGCAACCTCTGGATTTCTCTTAGACAATAAGGAAGAAATCAAGAAACTGTTGGTAGCTTATTTCGTAAATCAGACTGCTGGAGCTCAGAATGTAGATTTGACTGCTGCACAAATTAGATCAAATGAACGAGCTGCTAACTCAGGCTATGCGGATGTGCTTGCAGCGTTAGGTCAAACTTCTACTAATCCTGCAGATCCACCACAACCTACATGTCCCTCTGGATTACCTTTAACGAATGGAATGTGTGGTAAAGCTGATGTAGATGCTACAATTACATGCCCACAGGGATCAGTATTATTTGGAGGAGATTTATGTGTTCCTCCTTCTTCAGTTACATCCCATTCAGAAAAACTAGCATTAGGGTTCACATATAGTGCGTCTACAAACTTTTACTCAAAACCTCCTACTATTACCTGCCCTGCTGGATATAAGGCTAAACAAAATGATAATAGAAGATGCGAAGACGTTCAAAAACAAGAACCAACATGTTCTGGTGGATATAACTATGAACCTCCTACAGGATTATGTGTTAAATATGCAGTTGGTCCTGGAGCCCAATCTGGAGCTCAGAGTCAGATGACTGCTAATAATGCCGGAGGAGTCAGTGGTCTTTCAACTAACTTAAGAAAGGGAAACATTTGGGGTCCAGCTTGGACTGGATTAGGAGACAACTCTGGTTCTGGATTAGGAGATGCAGATCGAATTTATCCAATTCTTCTTGGACCTAAACCTTCACTTTCTAAAATGGTTGAAGGAGGTGGAATTGCACCTGTCTCTCAAGCTCAAAGTCTTGTAGAATCAGGTGTTCTTCCAGACCCCCAATCTACAGGATCCGATCCAAATAGTCAGTTCTTTGGAACTGCAAGAAGTCCTGCAAAAAGTGGCGGACAAGATGGTGCTTCAAGAGTTCCAGGAGATAAAGATTTATTCCCAAATCCTTATGTAGAGTTCACACCAAGTTCAGGTTCGTCTAAAACGGAACCAGTTCCATACTTAGCTGACTTCTCAGCGTTCTTAAACTAAACATGGACTCTACACCACTAATAATGAAATCATTCGGCCTTCGTAACCAGCGTGGATCATGCTGGGTTAATGCAGCCTTACAATCTATCTATCGTATTCCTGACCTACAACAGCGCTTTCAAGATGGAAAGCATGATACAACCAACCCTGTAGAAGTTTGTCTATATACCATCTGGTCTTCGAGTGGAGCAATGGGTCTCAAGGACTTCTACACGTGTGTAAATACAAGTCTTATGCCTGCAGGTGAAGGCATTGGAGACTCGCATGAACTACTGGAGTTTCTTTGCGATAAAGTGCCGATGCTGGATAAACTCTTTCGATTCAAAGTTGAGAACCGACTCAAATGTAAAAACTGTGACTATACCGATGGAAGAAGAGAATCCATGATTGAGTTTCCAATAGTGCCTTCCAAACCTAAAGAGTCTGTCTCTGAAGCAATTGTCTCTGCTGCAAAGCCTTATGAAGTTCCTGACTGGAAGTGTGAGAAGTGTGGAAATAAAGGCTGCACTAAACAGTTCTTGTTGGCTACCTTTCCTCAAATCCTTACCTTTCACGTGACCTCTTTGAAATCAACAGTTACCTATTCTAGTATTTTGACCTTGAATAAAATTGACTATGCACTGTTTGCAGTAGTATGCTTTGATGGAGGACACTGGTGGACATTTGGTCGCGATATGCCTCCAGGTAAGACTTGGGTTTGTTACAATGACGATCATATAGCAAGTCACGGACCACAACAATTTCCAATGGCAGATACGATGCGGTTGCTAATGTATTATCGCCTTAACTAGTAATAAGACATGGCATCAATAGAAGTTGTCCTTGCGATTTCATCAGGGTTCGCTGGAATCCTTACATTATTCGTCCTTTTTTACACTGGATCTGCAATTGCTGTCTTGGCACTTTGGCTTGTCATTGCATTAATCGTTCTTGTCCTGTGGTATTATGGGTTCATTGACTTGAGTGATTATGATACGGTGGTCGCCCCTCCACCAAAACCTAAGCCTGCTCCTGAACCAGCAGTTGTTGAGACAAAAACAGCACCAATGATAGGCAGTGAAGTCTTTCACATTAATGAATCGCAGTTTACTTATGCAGATGCTCCAGCTGTTTGTGCTGCGTATGGTGCCGAACTTGCTACTCTTGAGCAAGTCATTGATGCATACAATCATGGAGCTGAATGGTGTAGCTACGGATGGTCAGCAGGTGGATTTGCTCTCTATCCTACTCAACGAGGAACATGGCAAGCACTTCAAGGAGAACCTAATACAGTGAGAAGAACTGCATGTGGTCGTCCAGGAGTAAACGGTGGTTACTTTGACCCTAACACAAAGTATGGTGTTAACTGCTTTGGATTTAAACCTCCTGGAAAGCCAGAACTTCCATTACCTCCTCCAGGAACAGATGATAAAGCATTCAGGGCTGCTGTTGCAAGGTTCAGAAAGATGCTTAACTCTTTCAACTTAGTTCCCTATTCACGAGTTGAATGGTCTGGTTACGATTCAACAGCTGCTGGAAAAATTGCTAAATATGGCGAACAGTTCAAGCAATCAGGAGTTGAAAAATTTACAGGAGGAGATACGGCTGTCTCTGAAGCTCCAACTACAAGTTCAGCAGGAACTGCAGCACCTTATGGTCTTAAAGGTGATAAAGGAGATCGTGGTCCACCTGGACCCGTTGGACCTGGTAGCACAGTTCCTGGACCTGTTGGACCTGCAGGACCCGCAGGACCTTTGGGACCTCGTGGAGCTGTTGGACCCGCTGGACCCATTGGAGGTGTTGGACCCAGAGGTGAGCAAGGTATTCAAGGTATCAAAGGAGACAAGGGAGACAAAGGAGACAAGGGAGACAAAGGTGATCAGGGAGTTCCCGGAACAGCTGGATCTACAGTAGGAGTTGTTGGACCTAGAGGTGAAAAGGGAGAAAAAGGTGACAAGGGAGACAGAGGACTTGAAGGTGCTCAAGGACCCGCAGGAGAAAGAGGGTTTGCTGGACCTGCTGGACCTGCTGGAGCTAAGGGAGATCAAGGACCTGGTGGACCTGCTGGACCTGCTGGACAAGCAGATTGGCAAACGGCAACTCGTCTTAATAACTTGGAGTCAAACACTCTTCAATATGGAAGACCTCTATATCTTCTTGGCGGAAATGGTAGATATTTATCATGGGGCGGTGGTGGTGGAAGAGCTTCATGGGAATATTTGATGCCTGAACGCCCTTAATTTAAACTCAAAACATTGGATACTTACCTGCTACACGAATGAGTTTTGGGATTTTTCCAACCCCACGTCCATACGCAAGATCACCACCTACATAACATAAATAAGGCATACCTGGCATATGTTTAGGGAGTTTTTCAGGACATCTTTTATAGCACATTCCATCTACACGATCGTAATACTCACCTCCTTGAGGACCAGGACATACACCTCCTCCATCTAATCTTCCTTTCAAACGACCTCCACGAAGAGGTTCACAACGAGTCTTACAGAAACCACCTGCGGACCAATCCCAATTTCCATCACAATGTGTCGTGCATCCACCTGTAATCGGTTCACGACAAATTAATCCTTCTGTGAACCATCCGTCAGGACAAGGTTCAAGACCAATTACAGTTCCAATACCAACATTCTCTGAAATAGCCCAACACACAGGTCCTACACCTCTGTATCCTGAACGACATCTTGGATAGCATAATCCTGCGTCGTTTTCATGACCAGGAGGACATGTATCCTCACCAAATATTGAGACATTTACAATTTCTCGTCCATACAATCCAAAATGTTCACGAGGGAAATAGACAATTCCTACTAAAATTAATACGATTACAAGCAGGAACCACAACATTATTTTGACGTCATATTTTAATGGATCCAAGGTTGCCAGCATCTATTGTCCCTACACCAAAGTTTGATAGGCAAAAAATGAAGACTGCGACAGAAGTAGCAGTAGAAAAATCAGGGAAGGAGACAAGTCATGCCTTTCACTGGTTATTATATAAGCCCCAGTCGCATGCGGTGGTACCGTTTCCTACGAATGAACAATCGAGGCTTGCGAATAAGACTCGACTAGGAGAGTGGCAGAGTTAGGAAGAATCCAATCTGAAACTTCCTTGATAGACGCTTCATCTGTTCTTCCATCTAGATGTTCTAGCATAGTCTTGGTTAGACGATAACTAATTGCTTCAGGACTACGACGCATACGAGCCGCCATCTCATGTAAATTTAGATTTTCATGACGGCACATACGAATTAATTGACGATCTTCACTTTGTAACCATTTCTTTCCATCACGAGAATCAGCACTGATAATAAACTGAGATTGAGACATTTTTATGAGTCTTCATATCAATGTCTAATTGAGATCCATTTTATCGGCGTCTTGTTCTGCGATTTTTCTTTGACTTAGAACGTTTTGATCTTTTGATTCCACCTTTTGACTTTGTGCGAACTACAGTATCCGTTGGTTTACCTGGAGTATATCCTAATATAGCTTCTTGACGACCTGGACCAATTGTTCTAGCTGTAGATGTTTCACTGAAATTTGTTTTAGATCCAGTGCTAGGTTTAGCAGGTGTTTCTAAATCAGATTTACTTGCAAGTCCAGATTCAGCTGCTTTTTCACGAGTTAGTTTTAATGGTGACAATCCGCTCATTTGTTAATCGTCTGTAAAAAAACTTTATCTTCGTAGCTTATTTACAAATGGAAGTCGCAATGTTAGTTGGCTTAGCCGCACTCGGTTATGCTCTTTCAACTCAGCCATCTAAAACGGCATATGCTGAAGCTGAACGCAAGATTGATCCCTTAGAGACCTTTGTGAATCCAGAAGAACAGGCAACCGACAATATCTCCGTTCTCCAAGCACCCACAGGACATGGAAACATGGTACCGTTCTTCGGAGGTAAGCAGACTCAGTCTATGTATTCAGGTGCAACAGATGGAGTCTTAGATCTCTATACAGGTTCAGGAAAGCACACCTTTCATCACAAGGAAGAAGCTCCTGCATTCTTCAAACCTGAAGCAGGAACTGGACGTCCTTGGAAGGCACCTGTTGAAACTGAGTGGGAACAGGAACGTCAAGTGACTTCGCTTGCAATGAAGAACACATTCCCTATTAATCAGATTCAAGTAGGTCCAGGTGTCAATGATGGCTACACCAACTTACCCTCAGGTGGTTACAATCAAGATGCCATGCGTGAATACGCATTGCCTAAGACCACTGATGAAATCCGTGTTGCAAATAAGGCGAAGGTCACATACACCTCAGAACCAACACCTGGTAAGTTCTACATTACTGAAATGGGCTTGCAGGCACCCGTCAAAAAGAACCGCCCAGATCGTTTCCAGGTTCTCACAGGAGAGAATGGTTCATTGGATCACGTTAATACAACAGCCGGTCAACAAGTTGCAAACTCATTGTATCCTGAGCAGTTGATGAAGCTTCAAAATCGCGAATCCATGACAATGCTTCAAGCCAATCCAGCAACTACCGCAGCTGCAGGTGGTATGTCTTATATTCGAGCATTCACTGAACCTTTCCAGGAGTTCATGAAGTTAACTGTTGAAGGCCGCGCACCTCCTGCTGGACCCGTCGGAGGTATGGAAATTCAGGCAGGACCTCAATCCTACAATGTCCAAACTCATCGCGATGAATCCCTACTGAATAACTCTCGTGGATTTGAAGCGCCTCTGATGACATTCGGAGGTCAAGCACCCTCGGCAGCTCAGATGGGATCTCAAAGATACTTTGAACCTCTCAAGCAAGATGTCTATACCAACCGAAATGAACAGCCGGGTTTATTAGACGCTTTTAAGAGCAATCCATATACACAAAGCCTCCAGTCTGTTCCTTAATGGATTACAACCTTCTTCGATACAATGAAGGAATCCACAAAGTATGTACTAAAAACTTTACACGCAGACAACTTTATGATCTAGAACGATATGTGTTTATATATCCTTCTAAAATTCAAGTCTGTTCTTGTTTGACCAACCCGTGGGCTAAAGAAACTCTCTCGTTTCTTGGCGCACAATGGTGTCCTGCTACAGAACAATGCACGTCGAAGGCTCCTCAGCCGTCGCAGGCTCCCTCATCGACACGTTCGACTTGAGACGAATTGAAAGTAATTTAATTGAACGTAAACATGAACTTGTCCAAGCATCATCGTGGGTTATGAACCTCGTGATTCTTGCGATGACTATTATTGGATTTGGACTGTTTTTGTACAGCCAATATAACACTGTGCCTGAAGAAGTCAAACGTATTCCATTTGAACCAGTCCCATGGTTGTCTGCAACACGAAATGTTCGCATGGAAGAGTATGGACGGCAACTCCAACCTCGTGAAGCTCAAATTGGACATGGTATACCGGAATCTATCGGAGGAGACGGCTTCTCAAGTGTTTACGGAGATTACACATCCCGTGCTACCAGGGATTGAGGTTAAGGAACCTTCAAAGGAACCTGCAAAGGAAAAGGAAAAACCAAAAACTAAAAAGAAGACAGTTAAAGTAGCTCTACCTAAATCTAAGTAAGTAAGTAATGAGTGTTCCTCCTTTAGTAGTATATCCTACAACTATCTCCAATTCATATCAGATTGCAACTCCATTTACACATACTATTATTAACGAGTTTCCAGTTCCTCCTGGGTTTGATTATTCAGGTCCTGATTATACGCTTCCTACAGGTGGTTCATCCGGTGGTTCAGGTGCACCAGGAACGCCAGGTGCAAGTGGTTCAACTGGAACAAGTACATTTGTAAGTCGTGCAACTAGTAACACAACTGTAATTGTAATACCTGACAATGCAAATTCTGGTTTTATGTTAGAAGGAATTGAATACGATGTCGGAATAAGTAATGATATATCAAATGGTGATTCATTTGAGTTTACACTACCTACTGCAGTGACTGAGGGTGGTCCAAGCGGATCAAATACGACAAATGGAAGAATGGAATTTTTGAATGGATTTGAAATAACATTTACAAGTTCAACCTTTTCAAATGGAGACCTCTCCTATCCTGGTTCGAATGCAAGCTATACACTTGGTTCAAGACTTGTGCATACATATGTTAGTAGTAATAATTCATTTACTATAACTCTAGTTCGTCCTGGAACTACAACATTAACACTTGCAACTAATTTTGGAATTCCATATGGACCTCAATTTGTTCTGAAAGAAATGACTTGGACAGTTCCAGCTGCTACAGTTTTACCTTATACTTGGAATGAAAGTCAAGCATATAATTCAGGTGACGTTGTATTTTGGAAAGTTGGATTCTACATTACATTTGAAAATAATAATCGAGGAAATGAACCAGATAGAAGTTTTCCATTTTGGTTTCTAACAAGTCCAACTGATTTTCCCTCTTATACACCTCCATACAATGCATGGGATTCAGCAACAACTTATTCACGAGATAGTATAATCTATTTTTTAGTAAAAACTACTGGTGAAAGTATAGTTACCTATTACACTTCATTAAGTAACGGAAATGTAAATAATCGACCCGACGAAGACACAAGAGGTAACTGGACTGAAGGAGCTATTATTCCTCCAGCTCCAACCTATTCAGCTTGGAGTTCATCTACAACCTATGCGAGTAATGCAGATGTTAGTTTTAGCAACTTTAACTACAAATCATTGCAAAATGCAAACTCAAATAACTCACCTGCTACTTCACTAAATTCATGGGCTTTAGCAAGTAACTCAAATGCAGTATTTACAATTCGTTCTCCAATTCGAACTACATCCTATCCTGCAGCATTTCCAACATTAGAAATAGGAGGATTGACTAGTCCAGCTGTTTTGCCCTTTATCAAAGGTGCAGGAACGACTATCATGGAGTTTTCATCCTTGACTGGATTTCAATCAGCTCCTTTAAGTAATCAAATACTTCAAATCAATCAAACCGTTATAGGTAGTGAAATCGCAAGCACTAGTTATACATTTAATGTAACACCTATTGAGATTACAGTAACACCTGTTCTTACAAGTCCTTTATCAACTGTAACTTATAAGCCTTTTACATACTATTTTTCAATTCCTATAGATGTTGTTAATGTGCAACTACAATCGAATGCAATTACGACTTCTTCTTCACTTACACCTTTTATTCAATACAATGGACCTTTTGAAATTATTTTTTCATCGGATGTAGGTTTTACTTCATCAGGAACATCGATTATTGAAGTGGATGCAGTATTGAATAGCAATACTATTATTACCAGCAATGTCTCAACCATTAATATTCAACCATCTGTTATCACTACAACACCTCCTGTTCCAACTGGAAGTTTAAATCTTTATAAATTCGAACCTTTTAGATTTGTGTTTACAACGAATCTAGAAAGTGTTGGAATTATACTTCAATTTAATCGTTCTACCGCTAGTTTACAAACGTTTTGTTCAAATTCTTCAGATCAACGAACGGTTACATTTGCAGGAACATTCTTAACTAGTAGTTCAAGTTATAATTTAAGCTTAATTATTGATCTTGTGTATGATGGAACAATTATTGACTCAACAACTATTCTTATAAACGTAGGTCAAGCTAGATTCTTTCCTCCTAGTGCAGGTCAAAATTTTCAACTTTTTCAATACGAAAACGTAAGTAATACATTTGGATCTAATATTGCATTCTCAACTGTAACACCCATTACAAGTATCATAAGTCAACCCAGTCTTCCTAGTGGTCTTACATTTGGAGGCTCTTGCAACTCATTCTTTATCCAAGGAGCTCCTATTTTACAAGTTCCTCAAAGTAACTATCAAGTGATTGGAAGTAATAGTAATACTGGAAGAATTGTAACATCAACTATATCATTAAGAGTGAATCAGCAAAATGTAAGAATTACACCTAACACATCTACATTAACAGGATTGATAGTAGACTCTCCGATAGAACCTATTATACTCACTGCTGTTCAACCCGCTACAATTTATCAAGCTTCATTTGTGTATACATGGACTGGTCTTCCAGATGGTTTCAATTTTCAAGATATTAATGGAAGCAATGTTTTATTTGGATTTACTCCATCAGATCCTAACTTAACGATTGTTTTAACAGGTAGTCCAAGTATTGCATTTGCAACCTTCATGTCTACATTAGGTTCAAATTTGTATCAAATGCGTCTTACTGGAACACGAACCGATCAAACTGGAGCACAAATTGTTGGAACTGCTTTATTCAACTTTTCAATGGGTGAAACGGTGTTAATTAATGTATCCAATTCAGTTACTCTTTATCAAAGTAAACCATTAGCAGCTACAGATGTTTTGATTACAGCTGGAAGCTTCTTTTCAAGTGCTATCATTTCAAATATTGTTGCAGATGAACTACCACCAGGTCTATCATTAGTTCAGTATTCATCGCCTAATGTGTATCGTTTATCAGGAACACCTACAGAAGTTAATCTTACTGGATCATACACATTTACTGCAACTAATACAACTGGAAATTCTAGATCGGTTACTGCAGTAATCCCTATCAATCCAGACATTGTCAGTTTTGGAGGAAGCACACCTGCAAATGGAACCGTTATTCAGTTTATTGTATCAAGACCTTTGACAAATGCAAAAACTGGATATTACACAACACCCATTGTATTTTCAGCAACATCTACAGCAGCTGCAACACCGATTGTTTATTCAGCTTCGATTGACTTTACAGCGTATGGATTACTATTAAACTCTTCAACTGGAACATTAACAGGTATTCCAAATATACCACTTACAACTACAACGGTTACCATTACTGCAACAGATACTCTTGGAACAACTGGATTAACTACAATTGAGCTTACAATTTTAGCAGATGAGTTTGTATGGCCTGTCTATACTCCTACGTATTTCCAAAACAAGTTGATTACACCTTTTCAGTTTGTAATGACATCTACTCTAAGTGATCGATCCATTCAGTTTTTTTCATCTACCACTTTACCTACAGGATTAGTGATTAGTGCAGGTGGTGTTCTTTCTGGAACACCTACTGAATATCCAGTTGGGGGATATGGAACATTTTCAATTATCGCAACTACAGGATATTCTACATTGAGTCAAGCATATGTATATTCAATGGTTGGAGATCAGATGTTGATTGTTCAAGCCAATGGTAGTGACTCAGTTACAACAGTCTTTTCAAATGTTCAATATCGTTCAATTTTATATTCATCCGATTCATTTGTGAATGCTACCTTTTCAATTGGATCATTAAGTCCAGCTACTTCTGCTACAATTTCTGTGACATCCGGTGGATTAGTTTCAGGAGATTTTACAAATGCTTCATTGAATACAACCTATTCAGCAACTTTGACAGCTGTGTATCTTTCTATCACTACAACTACACTCATCTACATAAACTTTACAAGCTTCTCCGGTTCAGGAACTGGAATTATTCGTATACCTACAGAACTTAGCACGTTATCTTTTAGTAAACCCACTCAAAGTGATTTTACCTTATTTGAATATGTATTGTATTCAATTCCAATTCAAGCAGTTGGATCTGGAAGTTTCATTTATTATTATTCATCTGCTATTCCGAATGGATTTGAGTTCTTAAAAAATAGTAGTGGAACAACTGCTACACTCTCTGGAGTTTCAGCTACTATTGCAAATCAAGGTATTATCATTTATGCAAAAACAGAAAGTGGATATCCAGTTTCAATCTCTATTTCATTAAGAACAATTACACCTTTCTTTGTAAGTCCACAAATTGGAGCAGGTGCCTACACTGCACTACTAAAAAATGATGTTCTAGGAAATGCAGCTCAAAATGCTCGTGATAATCGAACCTTCCCAGAAGTGAATCCTCTTGCAGGGCCTTTAATGGCTCCACGTGCTCCAGATGTTGTGACACCTGATAACTGCTTACTGAACTTATGTAAAAAGCCATGTCCTACGTGTCGCACAATGATGTAGACACTGGATCTCTGTGTAATTTTATTACACTTTACTCAGGCATCACCATGTCCTTGAAGTATGCCAAACCAATCTTTCCAACCTTCTTCTCTACTTCCGTTCCAGGAACCGTTTCATAGACATCTTCATTCTCATCTACGAAGTACTCCTTGCCCTTATACTCCACCACAAACATCTCTACATCTGCGGTCTTCGTCTCCTCTTTGGGTGCGAAGAACTCAGACATCCACGTTTCCAACTTCTTGGTGTTGTACTCAGTGTTGTCCAGCTCATTGATGTGAGCTAGAAATCGCTTCTTGTGGTCATCAGTTAGCTCGACTTTTGACTCAGCTGCGACCTTCTTCCACAACTTGTCTTGTGTGGGATTTAGCTTCTCCAAGTTGCCCACAAACTTGGCTTTAGCTGGCTTAGGCTTTGCTGCCTTGGGTTCAGCAGGAGCTGGTTGTTCAGCAGG
>Ga0247722_10000172_pt1 | contig 40743 bp, 43 predicted proteins | sample MSEWelMarce3H_FC_FD_189094 | JGI IMG/M metagenome (GOLD analysis project Ga0247722, IMG submission 189094) | Subsurface sediment microbial communities from gas well in West Virginia, United States - MSEEL Well Study Marcellus 3H_FC | ecosystem: Environmental > Terrestrial > Deep subsurface >... | reverse complement strand
TCATACATAAGTAAGGCTTTGAGGGCATCATCATGAGTCAGCTTATTGTCGCCTCTGACCTGCGCATAGTCGCGAACTCTTCGAAGTAATCGATTGGCGATACGAGGGGTGCCACGCGAACGCCCTGCTATTTCGGCGATCGCTCTCTTATCGATATCTAAAGTTAGAAGAGCTGCGCTTCTCGAGATTACTTCTTCAAGTTCGGAAGATTCGTAGAAATCCAAATGCGCAGTGAAACCAAAGCGATCTCGAAGAGGAGATGGCAGAAGTCCGGCCCGTGTAGTCGCACCGACCAATGTGAAGTGCGGGAGCTGTAGTGGAATTGCAGTTGCTCCCGGCCCTTTGCCTACGACGATATCGACTCTGAAATCTTCCATCGCTAAGTAGAGAAGTTCTTCTGCGGGTCTTGGCAGGCGGTGGATCTCATCGAGAAAGAGAATCTCGCCCTCAACCAGTGAAGAGAGAATTGCTGCAAGGTCGCCAGCGTGAGTAATTGCCGGACCGCTAGTGATGCGTATTGGTGTTTGCATCTCTGAAGCAAGAATCATTGCAAGAGTTGTCTTGCCCAACCCCGGCGGACCACTGAGCAAGATGTGGTCGGCTGCAGAGCCTCTCTTTCTCGCCGCTGAAAGCAGAACGTCAATCTGCTCTCTCACGCGATCTTGGCCGATGAAATCGTTGAGCGTCTTTGGGCGCAGAGCATGTTCTAATGAAGACTCATCCCCGGATGTTTCACTTGAGACTAAACGGTCATCGCTCATTTAACTTCTGCGTCCTGATTGGAGGACTCTCTTCAATAATTCAGAGAGTTCTAGGGAAGATGGATCAATTCCTTGTTCACTGTAATCCGCAAGTACTTCATTAATTGCACCGTCTGACTCTTTTGAAGAGTAACCAAGTGAGATAAGCGCTGACATTAATTGCTCACGCCACACTGGCTGATGTACATGAGAAGTACCAGCTGAACCAAAATCGGTGAGCTTCCCCTTGAGTTCGAGGATGAGACGTTGAGCACCCTTCCGTCCGATTCCCGGAACTTTCTCAATCGCTTTAATATCTTCTTGAGCAATTGCCTTAGCTAAGGATTCTGCAGAATGTGATCCCATTACAGCCAACGCAACTTTCGGTCCAATGCCAGAAACTGTTTGAAGAAGCTCAAAGGTATTTCGGCTTTGATCATCTAAGAATCCAAAGAGAGTCAGTGAGTCTTCGCGAACAACGAGAGCTGTAAAAAGCTGCGCGCTGGCGCCGAGATGCAATTGCGAACTAGTCTGGTTGGTTATCGAAAGCGATAAGCCGACTCCCCCAACTTCAATAACGGTCTTATCCGATGAGATAGAACGAACGATTCCTGTTACGAGTGAGATCATTTCTTGACCAGCTTTGCTAAACGGCTCTTCTCATTCTTCAGCGCTTCTTCAATCTTTGAATTACCCGATCCTCGCCAAATATTACAAATTGCTAAAGCCAGTGCATCGGTACTATCGACAGGCTTAGGAATCGTTTCAAGATTAAGCAAGCGCTTCACCATTTCAGCAACCTGTGCCTTATTTGCACGACCTGAACCAGTCACCGCTGCCTTAACTTCGGATGGCGTATGCATAACGACAGATATATTGCGACGAGCAGCAACCAGAAGAGCAATTCCAGCTGCTTGGCCTGTCCCCATAACCGTTCGTACATTGTGTTGAGAGAAGACGCGCTCAACTGCAATGACATCTGGCTTATGAAGTGCAATCCACTCTTCTAGCTCAGCTTCAAGTTGAAGAAGTCGTTTCTCAAGAGGCGCATCGACCGGAGTGAGGATGACTCCGACTCCCACAAGTGAAAGAGCTTTACCGACCGATCCCTCAACTACGCCAATTCCACAACGAGTAAGTCCCGGGTCGACGCCCAGAACTCGAAGATGTGGATGGCTCATAATTTCCAAGCCTAGGCGCTCAAGGCCCTAATGCCTATGAAAGGCTCGCCATAACCTCATCTGATACATCGAAATTTGAGTACACATTCTGCACATCATCTAGCTCTTCAATTGCATCGATGAGTTCAAATACTTTCTGCGCACCTTCTGCATCGAGAGGAATCTGCATTGATGGCAGGAATGAAGAGTCAGCGGATTCGTAATCAATACCTGCGCTCTGCAAGGCAGTACGAGCGGCAACGAGATCACTTGCTTCACAGACGACCTCGAAAGATTCGCCAAGATCGTTAACTTCTTCAACACCTGCATCGAGAGCCGCTTCCAAGATTGAATCCTCGGTAGCTCCTATTGCTTTATTTACGATGATAACGCCCTTGCGATTAAAGAGATAGGAAACCGATCCAGGGTCGGCCATTGATCCACCATTGCGAGTCACAGCGACACGGACTTCTGATGCTGCACGGTTGCGATTATCTGAAAGACATTCGATCATGATTGCGACGCCATTTGGACCATAGCCTTCGTACATAATCGTCTGCCAATCAGCTCCACCAGATTCAAGACCTGCACCACGCTTAACTGCACGCTCGATATTGTCGGCGGGCATTGAATTCTTCTTCGCTTTAGCGATTGCATCAAAGAGAGTTGGGTTTCCATCAACCTCTGGACCCCCATTGCGAGCTGCTACTTCAATAGCCTTAATTAACTTGGCAAAATTCTTTGCACGACGACCGTCAATCACAGCCTTCTTATGTTTTGTCGTTGCCCATTTGGAATGGCCTGACATGAAAACACCTCAATCACTTCGAGGGGAGCTAGCTCTCCCTAATGGCCCAACTTTATCTCGCTTTACAGATCTCTTCAAAAAAGTAGCGATGAACGCTTAATTCATCAGTTAATTCAGGGTGGAAACTCGTTGCCAGAACCTTCCCTTGGCGAACCGCCACCGGGTGACCAGCCGCAGTTGCTAGAACTTCAACATTCTTGGAATGCTCTTCAACCCATGGGGCACGAATAAAAACTGCGTTGATTTTCTTGCCCAGAAAATCAAGTTCACTTTCAAAGGATTCAACTTGTCGGCCAAAGGCATTGCGTCGAACTGTTATTTCCAACCCACCAAAAGTTTTTTGATTAGGAGTTCCATCAATAACTTTCTCAGCCAAAAGGATCATTCCCGCACAAGAACCGTAGACAGGCAATCCCTCTGAAATTCTCTTCTTCAATGGTTCATACAGTCCAAAAGTTTGTGCAAGATGGATGATCGTTGTTGATTCGCCCCCCGGGAGAATCAGACAATCGATTTCGGCTAGCTCTGACTCTCTTCGAATAGCGACGGCTGTGTGACCACAATTTTCCGCCGCAGCTATATGTTCGCGGAAATCACCTTGTAGCGCTAAGACTCCAACTTTCATTATGAAAGTGGGGCTTACCAGCCGCGCTCAGCAAGACGATGCGGAACCGGAATATCTGCAACATTGATTCCGACCATCGCTTCACCTAAGCCACGTGATGCTTCAGCCAGAACCTTCGGATCTTCAAAGAATGTTGTTGCCTTAACGCAGGCAGCGGCGCGATGAGCAGGATTACCTGACTTAAAGATTCCGGAACCGATGAAGACGCCATCAGCGCCCATCTGCATCATGAGAGCTGCATCGGCTGGCGTTGCTATTCCGCCCGCTGTGAAGAGAACTACCGGAAGCTTGCCTGTCTCAGCTACTTCCTTAACCAGTGCATAAGGAGCTTGAAGCTCCTTAGCTGCAACATAAAGTTCATCTTCACGGAGTGATGTGAGGCGGCGAATCTCTCCACCGATTGTGCGCATATGTGTCATCGCATTTGAAACATCTCCGGTACCAGCTTCGCCCTTAGAGCGAATCATTGCTGCACCTTCATTGATGCGACGAAGTGCTTCTCCGAGATTTGTAGCACCGCAGACGAAAGGAACCTTGAAGTTCCACTTATCAATATGGTTTGTGTAATCCGCGGGGGTAAGAACTTCTGACTCATCGATGTAATCAACACCGAGACTCTCAATAATTTGTGCCTCTACAAAGTGTCCGATGCGAACCTTTGCCATAACGGGAATCGAGACAGCTGCCTGAATCTTCTGGATCATGTCTGGATCAGACATGCGAGCTACTCCACCTTGTGCGCGGATATCGGCAGGAACTCGCTCAAGTGCCATTACTGCACATGCGCCTGCATCTTCTGCAATCTTCGCCTGTTCAACATTGACGACATCCATGATGACGCCACCCTTGAGCATCTCCGCCATTCCGCGCTTAACGCGTGCAGTACCGGTTGCTTCAGACATATCAATTGCTCCTATTTAGTGAGGTGTAACTGGGTCGTCAGTCTACTTTGAACCTGACTTTGTCGCATCCACAGATTTCATCTTGAAAGTAGGCTCTTTATCCACGAGGGCTACCCAGATCTGACCTTTCTTAAAGGAGATTTCAGCACCATCAATGGTGGTCCACTTCGTTCCGCTCTCTTCACTTGGGCGGTTCCAGAGAGCTTTAAAGACTTTTCCATCACGGGCGATATATCCCTCACCTGTTCCTACAGTTGGTGAGAACGGTGTTACTCCACCCACTTTGTCCTTGTAGATAGAGTCAGTAATTTTCACCTTCTGAATTACTAAAGTTGAAGCTCCAAGGCGAACTCCTGAATCAGCAAGATTTGGAGTTCCGACGTGATCAAGAAGCCATCGGCCTTCATCTTCAGACCAGTGGGCATCGTATGAACTTGCTGGCCATGAAAGATGAATATCTGAAACTTCTTTTCCCCCATCAGGTGAATCTCCAAATTTCCAGCCGACAGATTTAGATTCTTCTAGCTTCACACCTTTTGCTTTAAGTGAATCGAGTAAGAGATCTGCTCGTAAAACCATGGCATAGGGCTGAACTCTCGTTGGGTCCGTTGTGTAAATGGTTGCAGGATTTCGCTCCGCACTTGCATTCTCGAGATTCGCTGCAGCAAGAACTGGTCTTAACTTGCTCTGCGCTCCACTGTAGGCAAATCCAACTCGGCCAAACTGTGCAAGTAACTCAATGTCAGAAATGCGCGCTGAACGAACTGGCCCGATGCGTTGTGAAATCTTCGAGGAGAAGACAGCGGCGAGACGAGTTAAGCCTCCCTCGACCTGTTCGATATAGACAATATCGGCTTCTTCAATTCCTATCTGAGGATGCGCTGACCGAGTGTCATCTAACTTCACAACAAGAATCGGGCCATCTCCACCTGGTAAGCCACTGAGGGAGTTTGTTGGTTCACTCTTAACAAAGGGAATCTTTACCGATGTGAAAGTATCTGGACGGAAGTATGCGATTGCCCCAATAAGAAGAATTGCAAGGAAAGCAATCTTCGCGGCGCGCTTAAAGAACATCGCCTTCAAATTCATAAACGACTGGAGCTGGGGCATGGCCCGCTAAACGGAATAAGCGAATAAGAAACTTCCTGCGAATCATTTGAGTCCTATCTACTGCCTCGACATGCATGGCGATTGCAACCTTGATCTTGCTCGTTAAATCATCGAGCTCGCGTACCAAATCCAATTCGATGGGAGTTGAAATATCTCCAGAACTTTCAAGAAGAATTCCCAAAGCGCCAGTCAGACCAGTTTCAGCTTGCGACCTATCTCGAACACTTGCCTCACGTGCTTGGTGTGCTGCAAAGGTGAGCAAAAGCGATGATGCAGGGTCAGAGATCTCTGAGCGAGCAATTTCAATTGCAATTGCAGCCCTACGCTGCAAAAGTCCATCGAGATTGGCCCAACTAGTTTCAACACGGTTATGTAATCGATCTAAACGCGTCGCAAGGAATGAGAGGTACCAAGCCAATGCGGCAATTATTAACCCTGCTAAGAGAAACTTATTCATGAATTTCTCCCCAATAACTTATTCCAAGCACGATTATCTGACGTCAGCGTAACTCCATTATGTCCGACCATCGCCATTTCGTAGACATCATAAATTCTCTCAGCGACGACATCCCAGTCGAAACTCTGCGCATACTCTCGTCCAGCCCTTGCGATGGTCCGACGGAGTTCGGGGCTGTTAAATAACTCAATCGCTCTCTTCGCTAAATCTTCCGAATTCTCTGACTGAAAGAGCGATCCATATTTACCGTGACCGAGCAATGAATCAAAGGCTGGAATATCACTTGCAAGAACTGACGCTCCTCCGGCTAACGCTTCGGCGAGAATGATTCCGAATGATTCACCGCCTGTATTGGGGGCAACATAGATCGAGACCGAAGACATGAAGTTGGCTTTATCTTCCTCCGAAATACGACCGAGGAAGGTAAACCTCTGACGAAGATGTGGCTCCATCTCCTCGAGAACCGTTGCAGGATTTCCCGGTCCAGCCACAATTACGCGAACATCTGGAATCTTTTCGATAATTGATGGAAGAGCATCGATGAGCACGGAAAGACCTTTTCGGCTCTCCTCAAAACGACCAATAAAGCCGATTGTGTTTCCACTCCAACGTGGGTCGCTATGGGCGTCGGAGAATTTCTTTGCGTAGATTCCATTCGGGACTACAACTGCATCGGTATCTAAGTGAATTTGAAGAGTTTCGCGTGCAGCTTCCGACACAGCAATTCTCGCAGTGAGCTTCTCAATCACAGGTTCAATAAAAGGTGTGATTGCAAAAGCAATCTTCTGCTTCGTTGAAGCGGCATGAAAAGTTCCAACGAGCGGACCTTCTGCTGCCCAGCATGCAAGGAGTGATATCGAAGGGATTGCAGGTTCATGAAGATGCAGTAGATCGAAGTTTCCGCTTCCAATCCATTGCTTTACTCGGGCAAAGGCGAGAGGTCCAAACAATATTCTTGCCACTGCTCCGTTATATGGAATGGAAATTGGCCTTCCTGCGCTGGTTACGTAATCAGGAATTGCTTCTTCGTTAATAACTGGCGCAAGAACAGAGACGTAATGGCCTTGAGCAATCAGATACTCGGCTAAATCGCCGACATGGCTCTGGACTCCCCCGGGTGTATCCCATCCGTAAGGGCAGACAATTCCGATGCGCTTCTTACCTAGCGGCATTTAATTCACCTAAATGCATCAGTGGCGCTCCTTAAAATCTCCATCAATCCAAATCCTTTGAAGCATATGCCAATCCTCTGGGTGTTGTGCGATTCCCTTAGCAAAGAGATCGGCACAAGCCTGAACCGTCCCCGATATTTTTTCAGATTCGCTTCCTTCTGCAGGTATGTGAACCTCTGTGAAATCAATGTGGATTCCAATAGCTTTATACGAAACGTGAGCAACAACGAGAGGAATCCCCGTCTTGATGGCCAGAAGCGCCGGCCCTGCAGGCATTCGAGATGGATGACCGAAGAATTCAACATCAACTCCTGAACGTGAAAGGTCACGGTCTGCAACAAGTGCAATCAAACGCTTCTCTCGAGCCCGCTTAAGTAAGGTGACAAAAGATCGTGAATCTAAAGACAAGACTTCAAAGCCCATCGAACTTCTGTATGCAAGAAACTTCTGAAAGAGCGCTTCAGGTTTCAATCGCTCAGCAACGGTTACTAATGGAAGACCTATCGAACAGAAATATGCACCAGCGTGATCCCAGTTGCCCGAATGTGGAAGGGCGACCACCACACCTTTCCCAGTTTGGACTGCATCAATCAGTAGATGCCCGTTATTCAAAGTCACGCTTCTCTGGATTCTTTCTACAGACCAATCTTGAATTCGAAAGGTGTCACACCAATATCGCATATAAGAATCGAAAGAACGAGAGACAAGGTCATCGAGTTCACTCTGTGAAAGTTCGGGTTTAACGCGAGATAGATTTGATCGCAGCCTTTGAACACTCTTCCCGTTAGCTCGGACTGCTCTGCGCCCGATTGATGAGAAGAGTCTGTACGCCGTCTTCTCAGGAAGAGTTCTGACTAATCTCCATCCTGCAAAATAGGCAAGAGCTGAAAGTAAATCTTTCATGATGAATGAAGACCTATGTAGACCGTTCTAACTCTTTGGAAAACAGTGATTACTCCAAGGATTGCAAGGAGCCAGAGCCCCATCGCCAACGCATATGGAACCCCAAGGCCATGAAAACCAGTGGCGGTTAAGAGAATTATCAAACGCTCGGTGCGCTCAGCGATTCCTACTGAACATTGGATATTGAAACTCTCTGCCTTGGCTCGAATATATGGAATGAGAAGACCTGTCACCAATGTCATGAGCCCAACTAGAGCAAGTGAATCATCAGCTGAAATCAACGGAATAAGAATTGCAATAATGATTGCGGAATCAGTAATGCGATCAATGGTGGAATCTAGAAAACCGCCCCACAAACTTGACCCTTGTTCAGAGATTCGCGCCATCGCCCCATCAAAGAGATCACTCAAAGCAAAGACTGTAATCACCAAGGTTCCAACGAAATAACGCTCATTGATATAGAAGTACATTGCGGAGCTAACAAGACCGATTGCACCAAGAACAGTTACCGAATTCGGTGTTAAACCAATGCGCAGGGCTAGCCGAGCTACAGGATTAATTAATCGTGTAACAGTCGGTTTCAGTGCGCCACTAATCATCGGTCCCATCGTAGGCTTTACCTCATGCCAACATCCAATTCCGGCGCTGTGAAACGTATCCACGTTTATGGACACGTATCAGCTTCCCCTCAAGCGGTGGCAACCGCGCTCGGCGGGCAAATCGGGCAGGAAGCTGGGCCCGAGACCGATCTTGCAGTTTTTTCAATCAATCCATCGGCTGGCATCGATCCAGAAACGATTGCAAACTGGAGCGCCTTTGATGATTATCAAACCCCGCGCATTGTTGTCGTCACAGGTTTAGATGGACAAGAGCTCGACTTTGAAGATGCCGTTATGGTGGCTAATCGAGTGTTTGATCAACTGGTCACACCTTATTTAGTCCTCCATGGTGAAGATGGAAATCCAGCAGCTTTGATCCGCCTAGAAGATTTGATGATTATCGATTACACAACGACTCCTCAATCGACTCGCCACTGCGATCCAGAGCATGAAGAGTTGGTCCGTGAATTTAGGGAAGAGTACTTTGATCAAATGTCAGAGATGGAAGATGGTGCATTTGCTGCCGGCATTATCTTCCCGGCGATACCAATCAATCTCACTTCTGGCCTTGGGGTCGATATCGTTCTTGAATACATCAACCAATTACCAAGCGGCAGCTAGCTCTTCTCTCGTGGTCGTAAGTAACTGAGGCAAAACCTTTGTCTTTCCAATGATCGGCATGAAGTTCGCATCCCCTGACCAACGAGGGACTATATGCTGATGAATATGTGCCGCTACTCCAGCGCCTGAAATCGCTCCTTGATTCATACCTAAGTTAAATCCATCAGCCTTTGAGACCTTACGTATTACAGACATTGCATGTGCAGATAGATCTGTAATTTCATGACGTTCTTCATCAGTCAGGTCAGTTAAATCTGCAACATGTCTAAATGCACAAACCAAGAGATGGCCTGGGTTATATGGATAAAGATTCATTACGACGAATGCGCTCTTGCCGCGATGAACAATCAATCCCTCTTCATCGCTTAGATTCGGAATGCGACAGAAAGGGCACTCAACTTCATTTCCCTCTAATGGACGGTTTTCGCCACGAAGGTATTCCAAGCGGTGTGGTGCCCAGAGTCGATGCCAACCATCTGGCATTCCTGCTCCATCGATATTCGACATGAGTTAAACCTGCTTGCGAGTTGAGATCGTTTCGAGAATTTCCTCAATAGCCTGCGCGATTGGGATTCCGTTCTTCTGCTCGCCATTACGGTAGCGGAACGAAACTGCCCCAGAATTCATATCTTCCTCACCGGCAATCAACATATAAGGAACCTTCTGCATCTGCGCATTGCGAACCTTCTTCTGCATACGGTCATCAGAGGCATCAACTTCTACACGAATACCAGCAGCCTTCAACTTCTTTGCGACATCGAAGAGATAATCATTAAATGTATCTGCTACCGGAATTGCAACGACTTGAACTGGTGCAAGCCATGGTGGAAAAGCTCCCGAGTAATGCTCAGTGAGAACCCCGAAGAATCTTTCGATAGATCCGAAGAGCGCTCTATGAATCATTACAGGGCGTTGACGGCTACCGTCAGCTGCAGAGAATTCAAGTTCGAAGCGTTGTGGGAGCTGGAAATCAACTTGGATGGTTGACATCTGCCATGTGCGTCCAATCGCATCTTTTGCTTGCACGGAAATTTTTGGTCCGTAGAAAGCGGCTCCGCCTTCATCAAGAACAAGTTCTAACCCTTGAGCAAGTGCTGCCTTACGAAGAGCTTCTGTAGCTTCATTCCAATCAGAATCTTCGCCCACTGACTTCTCAGGGTTGCGAGTAGAAAGCTCTAGATAAAAATCTTGAAGACCATAATCGCGAAGAAGATTGAGCACGAAGGTAAGAAGAGAATCTAACTCCCCTGCCATCTGCTCCTTTGTGCAATAAATGTGAGCATCATCTTGAGTAAATCCTCGCGCACGAGTGATGCCATGGAGAACACCTGATTTTTCATAGCGATAGACAGTTCCGAATTCAAAGAGGCGAAGTGGAAGTTCGCGATAGGAACGCTGACGTGACTGGAAGATGAGATTGTGGAATGGGCAGTTCATTGGCTTCATGTAGTACTGCTGCCCTGCGCGCTTGATTGTGCCATCCGCGTGGAGTTCCTCATCCATAATCATTGGCGGATACATGCCTTCTGAATACCAATCAAGGTGACCGGACTTCTGGAAGAGAGCTGCCTTAGTTAAGTGAGGTGAGTAAACAAACTCATACTCTTCTTCTTCATGGCGCTTACGCGAATAATCTTCCATCGCTCTGCGGATGATTCCACCCTTGGGATGAAAGACGGCAAGACCTGAACCAATCTCTTCCGGAAATGAGAATAGATCGAGCTCTTGACCGAGGCGACGATGATCGCGCTTCTCTGCTTCGGCGAGTAGTTCAAGGTAGGCGTTAAGTTCATCTTGCGATGGCCACGCAGTTCCATAAATTCGCTGGAGCATTGGGTTCTTCTCAGAACCTCTCCAATATGCAGCAGCACTTCTCATCAACCTAAATGCAGGAACGTGCTTTGTGGATGGCAGATGGGGACCTCTGCAGAGATCAGACCAGACAGCCTTTCCGTCGCGACCTAAATTGTCATAAATCGTTAACTCTGTGCCGCCGACTTCAACGCTTGTCTCATCAGTGCTTCCACCTTTGATGCCGATGAGTTCGCACTTGTAAGGCTCATGCGAAAGCTCTTTGAGGGCATCGGCCTCATTGGTTACGCGACGTTTGAATCGCTGACCTTCTTTAACAATCTTGCGCATCGCACTTTCAATCTTTTCAAGATCCTGCGGATTGAAAGCGTTCTCGGGATCGAAGTCATAGTAGAAACCATCTGTAATCGGTGGTCCGATTCCCAGACGAGTTCCCGGAAATACTTGTTGGACAGCCTGAGCCATTACGTGAGCAGTTGAGTGGCGAAGGACAGCGAGACCTTCGGGTGATGAAATAGAAATACCTTCTACGACATCGCCATCTTTGAGATCGGTCCATAGATCCATCAGTACGCCATTGATCTTGCAGACGACAATCTCTTTATTCTCAGCGAAAATCTGGGTTGGTCGTTGCTCACTATCAATAGTTACCGCTGAACCATCTACGGTTACTGAGATCTGAGACATGGGGGTTAGCCTACCGAAAGAGGCTTCGAGGAAGCGATTATTTGCGCCTTAAGCTCGAGTGATGGCTCACCTATTTTCAATTTCATCTCACCAATATGCGAAATCGGCTGTGCCAAACGAAGACTTGAGAGCAAGAAGGCGGATTCGATATCTGCAATCTCGGAGATATGGATGGGGCGAACCTTAACTCCACATTCTTCGATGGCAATTCCACGAACCACTCCGGGCAGAAGTCCCGAAGTGATTGGGGGCGTCACCCATTGATCGGCAATTCTCATAACCAAATTAGATACAGCTGTCTCCGTAACCTCGTTCTTTCGATTAAAGAGAATCGAATCATCGAAACCCTCATCTTTTGCAGCGTCGAGAATTTCAAATCGATCATCGTAAGGAAACCTCTTATGCACCGAACCATGGACGGTTTCACTCCGGAAATTCACTCGAGCAGGTTCGGTTAGCTCCTCATATTCGTGGTGCGTTACCGAGAAATCCTCCTTCCATATGCAGATACGAAGGCGCCCCACTGGGAAACGATTACTCGTCAGCACCGTGACAAGTTCATTTCTTAAGGTCTCCTCGCCAGGCATCGGAATCCCAAGTTCTCGCCCAGAATCCAAAGCGCGTCTCATATGTCGATTTAAAGAGATCGGATTTCCATCCACAGTCTTAATCGTTTCGAAAATGCCGCTTGTTTGTGGGAATCCATATTTATCCAACTGGAAAGTCATTTAATTTCACCGCCTGCAAGAGCAATCAACTTCTCTGCTTTGAGTTGAGTCTCATCCCATTCACCGACTGGGTCGCTCCCCCACGTGATTCCAGCGCCCGTTCCGAATCTGACCAATGAGTCTTCACCTTTCCAGAAGGTTCTTATTCCAACAGCAAGCTCGGCACGTTCTCCTTCAACCCAACCAATCGCTCCGCAATAAACTCCTCTTGGTGCATTTTCATTCTCCGAGATTATTTTTAGCGCCGAACTCTTAGGGGCCCCACTGACCGAACCTGCAGGAGTAAGGGCATCTAAAATTTCGCGCCACTTAACTCCTGCTCGTAAAGACCCTTGCACGTCTGAGACAAGATGAGTCAATCCAGGATGAACTTCAGTCCGGAATAACTCTGATACTTCAACAGAGCCATCCGCGCATATCTTGCCAAGATCATTTCTCATCAAATCTACAATCATTAAATTCTCAGCCTTATCTTTCTCGCCAAAGGAAGAGCTCTCTCCACGAATTGTTCCCTTGATGGGAGAAGTAAGGATCGATTTACCTGTTCGGCTAAGGAATCTTTCAGGTGAGGCAGATGCGATCTGCAGATTTGGGATCTTTAGATACTGCGCAAATGGCGCAGGGTTAGCCTGCAACAGTCGAGAGAAGAGTCCCGACAAATCGGTCTGTGTATCCGCAGAATTGTTGACCATTTCATAGCAAGCATTTACCTGATAGACCGTGCCACTTTCAATCAAGGAGCGAATCTCTTCTACGTAATGGATATATCCATCCCGAGAGACGGATGAATTCCAGCTACTTGTAAAACCATCCCATTCGATTTCAGGGAATGCGCTTTCGGTTACGTTTTCAAACCTTGCAAAGGTCATCTCACCTTCAAAAGAAACTACAACTGCCCAGAACCTTCCATCATCGAGAACCGCGGGATCACTGCTGATCTCTTGGAGATTGGTCGCCAAACGACCACCCATCCAGAAGCAATCCTCGAAGTTCAACACCTGCCCAAGGCTACGCAGATAAGAGGCTAAATTCCTCTCATTCTTTTTCACGCTTTGGCAGTTCAGCCCTTGCTGCGCTAGATTTGACCCTGCACAAAATGCGGACGTAGCGCAGCTGGTAGCGCGGAACCTTGCCAAGGTTCAGGTCGCGGGTTCGAACCCCGTCGTCCGCTCGGATTAACCGCCGCTTAGAATTTATTTTCGGGTGGCGGTTTGTCTATATACAAAGTTTGGTCGGATGGCCGAGAGGCGAGGCAAGGGACTGCAAATCCCTCTACACGGGTTCAAATCCCGTTCCGACCTCCAGTTTGAATACGTAAGAGAAACAAGAGCACATCGGAGTAGATATGTCAGATAACGATTCAACTCGACCTTGGGGTCAATATGAAATCTTGCAGGACACTCCTACATATAAAGTGAAGACGATCTGGGTTCAACCTGGACATCGCCTCTCATTGCAGCGTCACCAAAAACGTCAAGAGCATTGGTTCATTGTTCAAGGTGTCGCTGATGTTGTTCTTGGTGAAGAGACTTTTACAAAGCGACCAGGTGAAACAGTCGATGTACAAGTTGGGCAGCTTCACCGAATTGGAAATTCTGGAACAGAAGAGATGATCTTCATCGAAGTCCAAACTGGCACTTACTTCGGCGAAGACGATATTGAGCGTATTCAAGACGATTACGCGAGATAAATCCCTCGGCTATACTTTCTCAACAAATTAATAGATATACCGAAGAAAGACCCGGACGATTGGCTCAGCGGTAGAGCACCACATTGACATTGTGGGGGTCACTGGTTCGATCCCAGTATCGTCCACTTAAGTTCCACCTCGAATAGAGAGAGTGAGCTAAGTAGTGAATTCAAATCTAGCGTTTCTTGATTTCAACCAGGCTGGTTTCTCCATTAGATCTGCAGAAGTCATGAAGGCTCGATCAGAGCACTGGTATGCAAACACCCCCTATAGCATCGCAATCTTGCGTTATGAAGATGCAAATACTCTTCTCAAGGATAAGCGCCTATATCAAGGCACTCGTCGCTGGCCTGAGCACTACGGAATAACCGACGGTTTGCTCGCCACATGGTGGCAGACAATGCTCCTTAGCGTTGAAGGTGACGACCACTTAAGACTCCGCAAGCTTTCGAGCGCAGCTTTCTCCCCAAGAACAATCGAACCAATGACTCCATTCTTTGCGCGCCTTGCAAATGAATTGATTGATAACTTCTGCGAAGAGGGCAGCTGCGAATTTATGTCTGACTTTGCCGAACCATTCTCGGCTCGGGTAATCACTGAGTTACTTGGCTTGCCGAAAGAACGTTGGCGCGAACTCGCAGATTATGCAACCGAACTTGGCTATGTCTTTTCGGTAACAATTAAGAACGATTTACCGGTAATTGAGCATGGTCTTCAAGGAATCCTGGACATCTCTCAGAAACTAATTGATTCTCGCATTGGAACAGATACGGATGATTTCGTTGGAACGCTTGTTAAGGCAAATCTCGACGGACAGAAGATTACAAATGATGAACTACTTTCACTAGTCAGCATGATTGTCTTTGCAGGTTTCGATACAACTCGTAATCAACTTGGTTTAGGAATGCAGACTTTCTCCGCAAATCCTGCTCAGTGGCAGAAGCTGGGTATTAACCCTGAACTCGGTCGCTTAGCAGTCGAAGAGGTAATGCGAGTCAATCCAACAATCACTTGGGTATCCCGAGAAGCATCGGTTGATATTGAGTATAAAGAGATAACTATCAAGCAAGGTACGACGGTTCACTTGCTCACGATCCCTGCTGGGTCTGATCCTGCAAAGTTTGAAAGTCCTGAATTCGATATTGAGAAAGAGCGTGCCCCGCACTTTGGATTCGGGGGCGGTATGCATCACTGCATCGGTCACTATGTTGCGAGACTAGATATGAAAGAGGCATTTAAAGCACTCGCTGCGCGATTACCAGATATGAAGATTGCAGATGGTGCGACCTACTTACCGGACTCTGGAAACACTGGACCGACTTCGTTGCCAATTACATTTACACCTACCTCAAAATAAAAAGAGACCCTCCATCGCTTTATGCGGCAGAGGGTCCCTCTTTATCAACTTCGTTACTGAGTCTTACCTGCAGCCTTGTTTAGGGCACGCAATAGTTGGTAGCCCAGAACCGCAACCAATGTACCGTTGATGATTCCACCGAACGAGTAATCTCCGCGCTTCCAAGTCATATCGGCAATACCAACAATCATCGTTGTGCCAGCAATGAATAGGTTTGTTGAGTTTGAGAAATCAACCTTGTTCTCAATCCAGATCTTCGCACCGAGAACTCCGATCATTCCGTATAGAACTACGCCCACTCCACCAAGGACGCCAGCTGGAGTTGCGCTAAGGACAGCACCGAACTTTGGTGAGAGCGAGAGCAAGATTGCCCCGATACCAGCCACCCAATATGCAGCTGTTGAATAGATGCGAGTAGCAGCCATGACGCCGATGTTCTCAGCATATGTTGTTGTACCTGAACCGCCGCCTGCACCTGCAAGTGTTGTTGCAACACCATCTGCAAAGAGCGCGTTACCCATCTGATCATCGAGATCTTTACCTGTCATCGTTGCAACAGCTTTGACGTGACCAACGTTCTCAGCGATCAAAACAAGCACAACGGGGATGAAGAGCAGGATTGCGTTGACATCAAATGTTGGTGTTGTAAATGAAGGAGCAGCAACCCACTTTGCAGATTTAACTCCGTCAAAATTGATATCACCCATGAATGCTGCATATGCATATCCGACAACAATTCCACCGAAGATGCTGATGCGGCTCAAGAAGCCCTTTGAAAGTGCGCCAATAACTGCAACCGCTACAAGGGTGATAAGAGCAGTAATCGGTGCCGCTTTGAAATTGTTGTTTGCAGCGCCCGCGAGGTTAAATCCAATAATCATGACGATTGAACCTGTGACTAGTGGTGGAAGAAGCCAGTTGATCCAGCCAATACCAACTGCATTTACGATGAGGCCGACGATTGCAAGCATGACGCCGGTTGCGAAGACGCCACCAAGTGCAACTGCGAAACCACCACTTGCTTGAGCAGCGGCTATCGGTGCCAAAAATGCGAAGGAAGAACCCAAGTAGCTTGGGACGCGATTTTTAGTAAGAATTAAGAAGAGAAGTGTTCCAACACCTGAGAAGAAGAGTGTTGTGCTTGGTGGAAATCCTGTGATGATTGGAACTAAGAACGTTGCACCAAACATTGCAGCGATGTGCTGAACGCCGACGCCGATAGTTAAGGGCCAAGCTAAGCGCTCATCAGGCTTTACTACTTCACCATCTTTAACTGACTTACCGTTTCCATGAAGATTCCAAGATAGAAGTGACATTGTTTTCCTTCCAGATGCATCCAATTGGGTTACAAAGGGCTGTAACCGGGGAAGGTTGGAAAAATGCTAGAACTGAACTAACGAGTAATCAGATTTAAACACGCAGATTCTGCGGTAGATTTTTGGGGTGATTGCCCTCCTACCTGGCTTCTTAACGGGACTCTCCCTGATCATCGCAATTGGTGCCCAGAACGCCTTTGTCATTAGACAAGGTCTCTCCCGCTCCCACGTCTTACTAGTTGTCCTTATCTGCGCGGCATCTGATGCCTTTCTTATCTTTCTTGGCACTGGAGGACTCGGCACTCTCATTCAAAGTAAGCCGGACCTCCTTGAGTTCATCCGATGGTTTGGAGTTCTCTATCTAACATGGTTCGGAATTAAAGCGGTGCGATCAGTGCTTTCAAACCAATCCTTAGAGGTAGGAGAAGGAACAACTTCTTCGAAGAAAATTGCCATTCTCTCTGTACTTGGATTTACATTTCTCAACCCGCACGTCTATTTGGATACTGTAATTCTCCTTGGCAGTATCGCCAATCAGTTTGAAGAAGATCGATGGTTCTTTGCACTTGGCGCATCCATAGGAAGCTTTCTCTGGTTCTCGGCAATTGGATTCGGAGCTAAGGCTGCATCCCGATTCATGTCTCGTCCAATTTTCTGGAAAATTCTCGATTCAATTATTGCTCTAGTGATGTTCTCGGTTGCGATCTTCTTAGCGCTATACGATTTTTAGAATTTCGATTTAGAGATGTAGAGAATTCCCGCAGCAACAATTGCAATCCCTAGGAAACTCTGTAGTACGAGGCTTTCTCCAATAATCAGCGCAGCCAGAATGGTTGCAGTTGCAGGTTCTGCCAAGACCACCGTTGCCGCTGTACTTGAATCAACTCTCTTAAGCCCGAAGGTAAAGAGAAAATACCCGATCGCTGTAGGCACTAGGCCTAGCCAGAGAACCGAGAGACCACCATCTCGAGTCAGAATCCATTCAGGGTTTTGCGCAAAGAGAAAGGGCGAAGTGAAGAGAGCTGCGATTCCAAATGATGTTGCAGTGAGCCAAATATCCTGCGCACCTCGCGCCAGAGACCGGCGACTAATGACATTAAAGACCGCAAAACCTAACCCAGCAATTGCAGCCAATAGAAGACCCAGCGGCTTAAATGAATCAATGCCATTTGCAGTTCCAACAAGGATAATTCCAAGGACGGTTACCGAGGTCCCGAGGTACCAACTCTTCTGGGGCTTCTCCCCCAGGACGAAGTAAGCAACTATTGCGGAAAATGTTGGAACGCTTCCCAGTGCAGTAACCGTTGAGATTGCTATTCCGGTTATATGGACTGCGGAGAAGAATGTAAGTTGATAAATCGCAACTCCCAAACCGCAGATGAAGAGATCTCGGCGCGGAGTTCGAAATGAACCGCGACCGCCACGTTGAATTTGTGCAAAGACAAATAAGAAGAGTGAGCCGCACAAGAGGCGGGCTGCGCCTACGGCAAGGGGTGAGATATCTGGAACTCCAAGTTGCTGAGTGGTGCCAGTGGTGCCAAAACAAAGGGCAGAACCAAGTACGGCAAGAATTCCAACTCTGCGAGATGAGGTCTGCATTAGGCGAGAATACTCGTAAGATTCACCACATGACATTTAACGCCGTGCAGCCAGTTGATGGAAGTGTATATGGAGAAGCAATCCACGAGAACACACAGAGCGAAGTTCAAGATGCGATTTCTCGCGCAAAGAAAGTAGCCAAGGAGTTTGCTTCACTCTCACCGAAAGCGACCGCTGAACTTTTACGCGCCATAGCTGACTCCATTGAAGGAAAACGAGAGGCGCTCGTCGCATCAGCATGTGCAGAAACCGGCCTACCTGAAGGACGTATCGGTGGAGAGATCACCAGAACGACAGTGCAATTCAAGTTATTTGCAGATCTCGTTGAGACTGGTCGCCATTTAAGAGTCGTCATCGACAAGGCAGATCCGAATTACTCTCCAGCGCCTCGCCCTGATATTCGTCGACAGAATCAACCTCTCGGTGTTGTTGCAATCTTTGCAGCTAGCAATTTTCCTCTTGCATTCTCCGTAGCAGGTGGCGATGCAGCATCAGCCTTGGCATCCGGTAATCCCGTGGTAGCAAAGGGCCATCCTGCACATCCACATACCTGTGCAACCGTCGAATCAGCAGTGAAGGATGCGCTAAAGAAGTGCAATCTCTCTGAAGATATCTTCAACGTCGTTCAGGGAGTAAATCCGCAGATTACACACTGGCTCGGTTCTCATCCAGATATTCAAGCAATCGGTTTCACGGGCTCTGAAGCCGTTGGACGAATCCTCATAAAGATTTCATCTGAACGCGAAGTTCCGATTCCAGTTTTCGCTGAAATGGGAAGCCTCAATCCGGTTTTTGTCACCCAAGGTGCCATCACTGAGCGCTCTACCGATCTTGCTAAAGGGCTAGTTGATTCAGCGCTTCTGGGTTCAGGTCAGTTCTGTACAAAGCCAGGTCTCGTCTTTGTTCCAAAAAGTGCATCAGCTTTCCTTGATGAAATCGCCGCACATCTTGCAACGCTCAAGGTTGGGCCACTGCTTTCTGCCTCAATAGCAGAGCGATACTCAAAGGCGATTGCTCAGATTGCAGCGAGCGGTGCCGTCAAAGTTCTTTCAGGTCAAGAGAACGCTTCTGGTTTCGGAGTAACTCCGACACTCTTCATTACTGATTGGGCCACGGCTCAGAAGAACCACGAACTCCTTGAAGAGCACTTCGGTCCGACATCTGTAATCATCACAGCGGATGAATCCGAATATGTTTCAATTGCAGAGCAACTTCAAGGTCAACTCACTGCAACTATTCAAGGGGCTGCTTCAGATAACGTCGCTTCGCTTCTCTCGCTTCTCTCGATTCTCTCTGAGCGCGCTGGTCGAGTTATCTGGAATGGATTCCCTACTGGCGTTGCAGTCACAGAAGCTATGCAACATGGCGGTCCATGGCCATCATCTTCGACACATACAACTTCAGTAGGTATTGATGCGATCTATCGCTTTATGCGACCAGTTGCCTATCAATCATTTGCACAAGATGTGTTGCCACCAGCTCTACAAGATTCGAATCCTTGGAAAGTTGAACAGCGTATTAATTAAAGGCAGGCGACCTAAACAATAAATCCGTTTGGAAATGGGTCGTTCTCATCGAGCATCCATGTGGATTCGCCCATTACCCATGCGCGACCTGTAATCATCGGAACAATTGCATCGTAAGAGCCAACCTTTGTGCGCTCTTTGATGCGTCCTTCGAAGTGCGAACCAATCCAAGATTCATTCTTGAGAACATCGCCCTCTTTGAAATCACCTCGAGCAACCATCTGAGCTAAACGAGCTGACGTTCCAGTACCGCACGGTGAACGATCAAACCAACCTGGGTGAATCGCCATTCCGTTACGCCAATGAAGTGGTCCTTCAGAACCTGGTGAGATGAAATCAATGTGATGACAGATAGCAATATCGGGATTCTCTGGATGAACCGGCCGGTTCTGCTCATTAATTGCATCCGAGATGATCAGCCCTAGATCAAGAAGTTTTTGACCGTTCTCGCGCTTAAACTCGATCCCAACGCGCTCGATTGGAACGATGGCGTAGAAATTTCCACCATAGGCCATGTCGTACTTCAACTTACCAAGTCCTGGAACTTCAACTTCTTGATCAAGTGCGTAGGAGAAAGAAGGCACGTTAGTCAGAGTTACATTCTTTGCTCTTCCATCAACAACAGCGACATCTACAACAACAAGCCCTGCAGGAGTATCGAGACGAATCGTTGTTACTGGTTCGACAACATCTACAAGTTTTTTCTCAACCAACGCAGTTGCAACACCGATAGTTCCGTGGCCGCACATTGGAAGGCAACCTGAAACCTCGATGTAGACAACTCCCCAATCAGCATCAGGGCGAGTTGGCTTCTGCAAGATGGCACCACTCATCGCGCTATGACCACGAGGTTCAAACATCAGCCATTGACGCCAGAAATCCATATGTTCCATGAAGTGAACGCGCTTATCGAACATCGTCGCACCGGGAATCTCACCGATTCCTGATGTCACAACGCGAGTCGGCATACCTTCGGTATGGGTCTCGACCGTTGTAACTGTGCGAATGCTCTTCATGGATTAACGATTCTTGAAGTATGCCAGCGCAACATCCATCTCGCGATGGATTTGATCTTGTTCATGCTTTGGAAGAGGCAGGCGAGGAAGACGTGTTGGTCCACCGTAACGACCTACGTGATCCATACCCAACTTGATTGCTTGAATAAATTCCTTCTTCGAATCCCAGTGGAAGACATCGTGGAGCGCTGCATACATTGGAGCTGCATCCTTGAAGTTTCCAGATGTTGCTAGGTTATAGAGCTCCATAGATTCCTTTGGTAGCGCATTTGGGAATCCTGCAATCCAACCTGAAATTCCCGCAGTTGAAAGTTCTAGGAATACATCGTCGGCACCGACAATAACTTCAATTCTTGGAGCGAGCTTCTTAATCTGCCAAATACGACGTACGTCTCCTGAGAATTCCTTAATTGCAATAACTTCAGGTACTTCATCAGCGATGCGAGATACGAGCTTTGGGGTTAAATCAACCTTTGTATCAAATGGGTTGTTATAAGCGATGATCGGCATTCCGACCTTAGCAACCTCTTTGTAGTGTGCAATCACTTCATCATCAGATGCGCGATAAGCATTTGGCGGAAGAAGCATCACTGCCCCTGCTCCCGCCTTCTGTGCATGCTCTGTCCACTTACGAGATTCTGCAGCACCGTAAGCAGCTACACCTGGAACAACGTTAAAACCCTTTGGAGCTGCAGCGACTGCAACTTCAACCATCTTTGCGCGTTCTTCAGAAGTAAGCACCTGGTATTCACCAAGTGAGCCATTAGGAATTACTCCGTGAGTGCCATTCTCTGCAAGCCAAGCTACGTGCTCTGCATACTTGTCGTAATCAACAGAGAGATCAGATTTAAATGGGGTCGCTGTGGCGGTTAGTACGCCGTGCCATGGTTTTGTCATTGGAGAAAGTTATCGCCTATTGCGGGTTAATTCCATCAGCAAGAACGCCTAAAGAGATAGGTGCTGCGATGGGTCTATTGCTATAACTGATGCGTTCCTGATCTGTGACTTTGCAGCCACTTTCTCCAGCAATTATCTCGCTCACATTTCTGGAGCAGACTCTTCCTTGACAGAGCCCCATGCCTGCTCGGGTAAATAACTTAGAAGTTCTTGAATCTTGCGCAGAAAGTTCCGTTACCGATTGGCAAATCTCGGCATGTGAAACTTCTTCGCAGCGACAGATCTTCGTTTCTGGCTTTATCCAACCCTGCCATCCATTTCCAACGGTGTAGCTTCGCTGTAACGCAGTTGCGAAGAGTTGCAATCTAAATCTCTTAAATTTTAATGAGAAAGGTATTGAATCGTTCAGCGCGGAACGTGCTGCAATTTCGCCTTCTGCAAGTGCCAGGTCTGCGCCCCCGATGCCGGTTGCTTCACCTGCAATCCAGATGTTCGCTGCTGAGCTGTGCTGATTCTTATCAACTTTGAAAATAACTGAGCCATCGCGATCAACTCTCTGATCACAGCCAAGAATTCCACCGAGTGTGACATCAGGATTGAATCCCCAACCAGCTGCGACAACATCACATCCAATCTGAGTTACTTCACCTTTGCTCTCAAGGTTGCTCTTCACCTTTGAAAGAGTTGCGGTCTTTCCATTGAATCCAATGACTGCTCTTCCAAAAGAGACCTTAAGCGAGTACTTCCTGATTTTTCGCAGGTAGTAGAGAAGTTCGAGAGCCTTCTGAGGATTGAGAATCAGCGCCAGCGGTGACCGCAACCAGCGCAGTGGTGAATGAGCTTCAACAATTCCAAGAACATCGGCACCTGCTTCGGATAAACCGACAGCTACGGGCAGAAGGAACGGACCTGTACCCGAGACGAGAATCTTCTTACCTGCAATTACTCCGTGGCCTTTAAGTAGCGCTTGCGCAGCTCCTGGCGTCATCGACCCAGGTAACTCCCAGCCCGCAAATGGAATAGAGCGGTCATAGGCACCAGTAGTGAGAATCAACTTCTCTACCGTGATTGTTTTCTCAGATCCTTCATGAAGGTAGTTAAGTGTTATCGAACCCTTACTGCGGACAGCGCTCCACACTTGTGCGCCATGCATGTAGGTAACGCTCTTCGATCCAATAACCGAATCAAAGTAACCACCAGCGCGATGAGATTTGTAGCCCTGAACATCGTCTCTGTGGCGCCAATACTGACCTCCTGGGCGAGGCGCAGAATCCAGAACGATAACTTCAGCGCCCGCTTCTGCTGCAACTTTCGCAGCAGCAAGCCCTGCAGGTCCTGCACCAATAATCCCAATCATTTCTGGCTCTCAATCTTTGCGCCTTCGGCAATCTCAACCAAGCAGGCTCTCTGATTTGCAACGCCGTTTACGACTACAACACAATCAAAACAAATTCCTATGCCACAGAAGATTAACCGTGGCTCTTCATCAAATCGGGTCTTGCGCAACTCGCGGACACCTGTAGCCATCAGTGCAGCAGCGATAGATTGTCCTTCCACGCCTTTAAAAGTCTCTCCATTAAAGGTAAATGTCACTTCTCTCTTCGCAGATGTGCTCATACAGTAACTTCCGCAAATCGTTTAGGAGTAAACGCGGTCGCATCCATGAATGAGTTGCGCCCGAGAATTGAATCGGTGATGAGCGCTGCCGAACCAGGAGCTAACCCAATTCCTGCGCCTTCATGCCCGGCCGAGTGCCACAAACCTTTCACTGCATAATCTTCACCGATCAGCGGAAGATGATCCGGTGCATACGGCCTAAAACCTCTGTAAGCGCGAAGTAATTGAACATCTCGCAAAACTGGAAAGAGAGATACAGCCTGCTGTGCAAGCTTTCTGAGAATCTCATAATTCATAGAACCATCGAATCCGACTCGCTCGCGACTTGCGCCAATGAGAATCGTTCCACTTCGAGTTCCTTCGACAACTGTGCTTGTCTGCAAATCGGCATCGCTACTTGCAACATTTGCGACATAGTCCGAGTCATACACCTTATGAAAGATGTATTGCGGTGCAGGTTCCGTAACCAAGATAAATCCTCGTCGTGGCGCCACCGGAAGATTTGAACCCGCTAAAGCAGCAATCTCCCCCGCCCATGTTCCAGCTGCATTAATGACAATCGGCGCTGAGTACTTTCCGGTAGATGTATTTACTGCGACCACGGTCCCATCTTTGATATCAAAACCCAGAACCTTTGAACGGGATACAAGCATTCCGCCTCTTGAGATAACAGTTTGAATAATCTTCGCCGCTGCGAGCATTGGCTGACATTGAGCATCTTGTGGATAGAAGACACCGGAAGAAATTTCTGGGTGGAGATATGGCTCTAGTTGATGCAACTCCTTACTATCAACTACCTGTGCAGTTACTCCGTTGGCAGATTGCACTTTCGCCAGTGCCATAAGTTGGGAATCATCGTTTCGAGCAACGACAACACCACCCTTTGCTTCTAACTCAAATGTATCTCCGACATCCTCTTGCATCTCAAACCAGAGATCTCGAGAGCGAAGTGCGAGTACAAGCTCTGGCCCAGGATCTTTATCGGAGACAAGAATGTTTCCTTCTCCCGCCCCCGTTGTACCACTAGCAACTGTTCCGCGATCAATGACCATTACCTTTAATCCAGCATTTGTTAATGAGAGCGCAGAACAAGCACCAACTATTCCTGCACCGATAACAATTGCATCAGGATTCTTTTGCAGTTGGCTCATGAGCGTTGAATCTCCTGGAGAACCGCTTCGAGTTCTTCATCAGTTGCAGCTTTGATATCCCATGGCTTGTGCAGGTGGTCGCCAGACCATCGTGGGATCACATGCATGTGTAAGTGAAAGACGGTCTGCCATCCTGCCTCGCGGCTCATCTGGAAGATGGATGTTCCCTCGGAACCAAGCGAGGACTGGAGCAGATCTGCAACTTTCTTTGCCGAGGTTGCAACGACACCATAAGTCGTTGGATCTGTGTCGTGAACATCAAGTGAATGCTTCTTGGGAATTACAAGCGTGTGGCCGCGATTGGCTGGAAATATATCGAGAAAGGCTAAGGTCTCATCATCTTCATAGACTTTACGTGACGGGATGCTTCCGGAAACAATCTTGCAGAAGAGGCAGTCACTCATGCGCCAACTGTATTCTCTCGATTCTGGCGCGGGCAATCTTCTGCGAAGGTGATTCATGCCCCAGCATGTAAGAGAGGAAATCCAAAAGAACTCGGCTTAATCGAAGCCACTTCTTTGAGCGAGGTTTAAGGCCGAGGATGTCTAGAAACGGTTGATCGATTGTTGAAATTGCTGCGTTTCGCAGAATCGCATAGAAGAAGAGGCCACCCTTGCTAAATGGTGGCTTAAGTATGAATTTAACAATCGGCGGAGTCATTGCAATCGCTGCAACTTCATGAGATGCAAAGCGCTCCATCTCATCACTCATCTCCCGACGCGAAAGTGGCGCTTCAGAGAGTCCAAGCGGTTCAGCGCTTTTCGCCCATTCACGTATGTATTGATCTCCTAAATCTGTTGTGTCATAACCAAGTTCTTCATATGTGCGAAGAAATGAATCAGTAAATGCACAATGCACCCACAACAAATAACGCGAATCAGCAGCTGAATAATGAGCTTGATGACCTGACTCATCCGTGAACTCTCCACTTACTCTTCTGTGAATCTCATTGACTCGTTGTGCTTCACGAGCAATCGCTTCAGTTGAGCCAAATGAGGTAATGGTCAGCCATCGAGTTGTGCGCTCTAAGCGACCCAGCGGATCGGTGTCGTATTGTGAATGTTCAGCTACGCCAGTCAACGCAGCAGGGTGTGCTGCTTGCATTAGAAGTGCTCGAATTCCACCAACGAGGGTTGAGATACATCCATGCACTTTCCATACCGCGCTATCTGGACCAAATAAACCAACATCATCACCGATTGCCATCTGTTGCGACCAGAGCGGTGCGCCTGATGGGTCTCCTGAAACAGTTTTGCGAAATGCATCGGCTGCTCTATTTCCCCCAAGGGCTCCGATGGCTCTATGCACGAGTTAATTCTTTAGCAAGAGAGCGTTTACTGCAATTTCAATTACGAGTTGAAAGCCCAGCAATAGCTTCAAGAATCACTAGTGCTGCAAGACGTACCGTTCTTCCATCTTCTGAATCTTTTGAGGCATCAATCTCTGTGATATCCATCGAGTGAACGCTCTTTGTAGATCCAGCCAAGAAAGCAAATTGTCGAATCTCATCAGCGCTTATTCCACCTGGCGCAGCGGCCGGGCAGGCCGGAACGACACTTCTATCGCAAACATCCATATCGAAATCCACATGGATTCGATCTCCGGCAATCGCAATTGCTCGATTCCAAATCTCTGAAAGATTGGCTCCCCTGAGTTCACTTCTTGGGATTACCGTGATTCCATACTCTTTAGCTCGCGCCTCATACTCGGGAGAATTTGAAAAATCCGCGATTCCAATCTGGACAACTTTCTTGCCTGAAAGACCCGCATCAATCAATCTGCGCACTGGAGACCCATTACTGACACCATCTCGAAGGTCGTAATGAGCATCGAATGTGATTAAACCGGTTGCTTCAGTCCCTCTATGTGTCGCATATGTAATCGAGTTATCGCCGCCAAGTGCAATCAGAAGTCTGCTCTTTAGTTGGGCACTTCTAAGGAGTGAAATCGCTGCTTCTTCATCCATATCAGGAGAAATGACATCTCCCGCATCGGCAATTTTCAACTTTGCGAGATCAACTGACGAATTTGAGTGCGCAAGTGAATACCTAGCAAGAGCGTTTCTTATTGCACCTGGGGTTGCATCTGCTCCGGTCTCAGAAATACTTGTTGCAGAAGCTGGAACTCCAACAATGAGTGCATCTACTGCAGAACCATCATGGGCTGCAATGACCGACGAAGCTCTAGGCCAGAGCGGATCGTGGGGCAAATTCATTCTCCAAGAGTATCCGCTCATTCTATTTTCAACGCCTTCGCTATATAGTCGCCAAATGACTTCCGGACCACGCCCAGTTAGAGCCCCACGAGGAACAAGTAGAAGCGCAAAAGGTTGGGGCCAAGAAGCGGCTCTTCGAATGTTGCAGAACAATCTCGATCCAGAGGTAGCCGAACATCCAGATAAATTAGTTGTCTACGGTGGCACAGGAAAAGCAGCACGCAGCTGGGCATCATTTGATGCGCTAGTGAAGACACTTACCAACCTCGAAGATGATGAAACGATGTTGGTGCAATCTGGAAAACCAGTCGGCGTTTTTCGCACTCATGAGTGGGCCCCACGCGTTCTCCTTGCCAATTCAAATCTCGTTGGTGATTGGGCTAATTGGCCAGAATTTAGACGACTAGAGGATCTAGGTCTGACTATGTACGGTCAGATGACAGCTGGTTCTTGGATCTACATCGGCACGCAAGGAATTCTCCAGGGAACTTACGAAACTTTTGCAGCCGTTGCAGAGAAGCACTTTGGCGGAACTCTCGCCGGAACTCTTACCGTTACAGGTGGTTGCGGTGGCATGGGCGGTGCACAACCACTCGCAGTCACAATGAATGAAGGCACATGTCTGATCATCGATGTTGATGGTTCTCGCTTAGCTCGTAGGCTAAAGAAGCGCTACCTCGATGAGATTGCAGACAATCTAGAAGATGCAGTTGCCCGTGCGACCAAGGCTCGCACAGAACGACGCGCAGTATCGATTGGGCTCGTTGGCAATAGCGCAACGATTCTTCCAAAGCTCTATGCGATGGGTGTTCCTGTCGATATCGTCACCGACCAAACATCAGCTCATGATCCCCTCTTCTATATTCCTGAAGGTGTCGATGTTGATGGTTCTCGCGATTTAGCAGCGAAAGACCCTGTCGATTTTGCAAAGCGTTCAAAAGAGTCAATGGCTAAGCACGTTGAAGCAATGGTTAATTTTCAGGATAAAGGCTCTGTCGTCTTTGATTACGGAAATTCAATCCGCGATGAAGCGCGTCAAGGTGGATATCAGCGAGCCTTTGAGTTCCCAGGATTTATTCCGGCATACATCAGACCTCTCTTCTGTGAAGGTAAAGGCCCATTTAGATGGGTTGCGCTTTCCGGAGATGCCAAAGATATTCACAGAACGGATCAAGCAGTTCTCGACCTCTTCCCTGAGAATAAGCACCTCCATCGCTGGATCAAGATGGCGCAAGATCGCGTTGAGTTTGAAGGACTTCCAGCGCGCATCTGTTGGCTTGGATACGGCGAACGCGATAAGGCGGGACTTGCATTTAACGAACTCGTTGCTCGTGGTGAAGTCAGCGCTCCGATTGTTATCGGTCGCGACCATTTGGATTGCGGCAGCGTGGCATCTCCTTATCGCGAATCTGAAGCTATGTACGACGGCTCAGATGCAATTGCCGATTGGCCGTTATTGAATGCGATGATCAATATTTCATCAGGTGCATCATGGGTCTCAATCCATCACGGTGGTGGCGTCGGCATCGGGCGTTCTATCCACGCAGGTCAAGTCAGTGTTGCTGATGGAACTGCACTTGCTGCACAGAAATTGGAACGAGTGCTGACAAATGATCCAGGTATGGGAGTTATTCGACATGCAGATGCTGGGTATGCCCATGCTCAGGAAGTTGCCATTGAAAAGGGCGTACATGTTCCGATGATGCAAGGTGTCACAGGCAAGTGAGTTCAACTGCTTTTACCAACATTGCAACGCTCGTAACCAACGATCCAAATATTGGTGAAGGCTCATTAGGCATTTTGCATGACGCCACTGTCGTCATTGAAGATAGCCAAATCAAGTTCGTCGGTAAGGGCTCGCAATCGGGCGTAGATCATCAGATAAATTGCTCCGGAAAGACTTTGCTTCCCGGTTTTGTCGATTCGCATACGCACCTAATCTTTGCAGGCGATCGTTCGCAGGAGTTCTCTACCCGATCCAGAGGCGAGAAGTACACAGCAGGCGGAATAACAACGACTGTCGCGGCAACTCGACAGGCTAGCAATGTCGAACTCCAGAATAATGCGCGACGTCTATTAAATGAGGCGCTCTCATTCGGAACAACTACAGTTGAAATCAAATCTGGCTACGGGCTAAATGAGTTGGATGAGGCGCGCTCTATCGAGATTGCTTCTCAATTTACCTCAGAGACAACGCTCCTGGCTGCACATGTAGTTCCATCAGAGTTTAAGGATGATGTCGACGGATATGTAGAACTCATCATCACAAAGATAATTCCTGCTACACAAGCTAAATGGATCGATGTCTTCTGCGATACAGGTGCCTTCACTGAAGCCCAGAGTAGAAGAATTCTTGAAGCAGGTATCGCTAAAGGGTTAATCCCCCGCATTCACGCCAACCAATTACAAAGAACTAACGCTGTGCAATTAGCCGTTGAATTAGGTGCAGCATCGGCTGACCACCTCAGTAACTCAACCGATGCAGATATCCAAGCCCTAGCTGCGAGCCAGACTGTTGCAACACTTCTGCCGGGCGCTGAATTCTCTACTCAACATGAAGGAAAGCTCGGTAGAAAGTTTCTCGACGCAGGGGCAATCGTTGCAATCGCAAGTGATTGCAATCCTGGTTCTAGCTATACAACCTCAATGCCTTTCTGCATAGCAGCTGCTGTCTCGCTCATGGGATTTAATGTAGAAGAAGCTGTTCTTGCTGCCACACTTGGCGGAGCAAAGGCTCTGCGTCGCACTGATATCGGCAAGATTGCGCCCGGATTCCAAGCAGATATGGCGCTCCTTAATTCAAATTCATATATTTACCTGGCATACCGACCAGGAGTAAATCTCATCTCACATACCTACAAATCAGGAAGCGCAGTCACAACATGGCAGAAGTAACAATCTCGACAACTGGAATGACCTTCGGAGATCTCGTCTCAATCGCTCGCAACGATGCAAAGGTGAAGATTTCGCAAGAGTCACTCGCAGCCATGCAGAGCTCTCGTGACCATGTAGAGGAACTCGCAGCAAGCGAGACGCCTGTCTATGGAATTTCAACTGGTTTTGGCGCACTGGCGAATCGTCATGTTTCTCAAGAGTTAAGAACTCAATTGCAGCGTTCACTAATTCGTTCTCATGCAGCTGGAGTTGGCGAACCAATCGAAAGAGAAGTCGTACGCGCCCTGATGGCGTTGCGCCTGAAAACTCTCTGCTCAGGAAAGACAGGCGTTCGTCCAGTAGTTGCAACAACAATGGCTGCAATTCTCAATGCCGGTATCACTCCCCTGGTACGAGAATTTGGTTCTCTCGGTTGCAGTGGCGATCTCGCACCTCTTGCGCACTGCGCTCTTGTTCTGATGGGCGAAGGCGAAGCAGTTGATGCACAGGGCGTTGCAAAACCAGTTGCGCAATTGTTAAAGGATTCGGGTATTGAACCTGTTCTTCTCGCCGAAAAAGAGGGACTTGCTCTCATTAATGGAACAGATGGAATGCTCGGAATGCTAATCCTCGCACTCGAAGATCTGCGCGTGCTCCTTGACTCTGCAGATGTGGTTGCAGCGATGTCGGTAGAAGGATTACTTGGCACGGATAAGGTCTTTATTCCAGAGCTACATGAACCTCTCAGAGCGCACCCCGGCCAAGCGAAGTCAGCATCGATAATGCTCGAAACGCTCAAGGGTTCAGGAATTGTTGCCTCACATCTTCACAATGATGATCGAGTTCAAGATGCATACTCTCTTCGCTGTGCGCCACAAGTTGCCGGCGCAGTAAGAGATACGGTTGATTACGCTTCCATAGTTGCTCAGCGCGAACTTGGCGCCGTGATTGATAATCCCGTCGTTCTAGCAGACGGTCGAATCTCTTCCAATGGAAACTTCCATGGAGCACCCGTTGCATACGTTCTTGATTTTCTTGCCATTGCCATTGCCGATCTCGGCAGTATTGCAGAGCGCAGAACCGACCGCGCTCTCGATAAGAATCGCAGCGCTGGTCTTCCACCATTTCTTGCAGATGACCCAGGCGTTGATTCCGGACTCATGATTGCGCAGTACACGCAAGCTGCTCTTGTCAGCGAGAATAAAAGGTTGGCATCTCCAGCAAGCGTAGATTCGATTCCATCTTCTGCAATGCAAGAAGATCATGTCTCTATGGGTTGGTCTGCTGCTAGAAAATTGCGTAAAGCTGTTTCAAATTTGACGAATATCATCGCCATTGAATTGGTAACGGCTTCTCGCGCAATTGAACTCAGAGCGCCTTTGACTCCTAGTCCTGCGACAGCAAAGGTGATTAGCGCCCTGCGCAAGAGCGTTCCGGGCCCCGGTCCCGATCGCTACCTATCTCCAGAGCTTGTTGCTGCAGGAGAGTTTGTGGCATCCGGAAAAGTTATGAGTGCGCTTCGATAAAAACTCTCGAGTTTTCAAAGATGATTTCTGCGTCGTAATCCAAAGTCGCAACGTGGTAACTATTAATCAGCTCAATACGTTGCTTCTCCCTCGAACCAATTTCTTTCATAATAATTTCGGTATTGGTTACTGGCAGAGTGTGGTCCTCGACACTATGAAATAACTGCACAGGAGCCGTTACATCATGCAATCTCTTGCGGGTGTAGCTCAGCATCTTTAAGAGCTGATAGACGCCCACAGCAGGAAGATGGTCATATCCATATTCAGTGACCCCAGGTTTTTTGATGTCATCACCGACGGAATCTCGAAATTTCTGAAAACGTGAAATCACCCAAGCGAGTTGATGAGGAATAAACTTCACATGAATCATCGGATTCACCAGAATGATTCCCGCAAGTTGTCGTGAGTATCGCGCTGCCACGTTAAGCGTTGTTCCACCGCCCATCGAAAGGCCGCAGATAAATACCTTCTCACAACTCTGCAACAAGATTGTGAGCTCGGATTCAACTTTTGCTGGCCACTCTTGCCACCTTATGAGGTTGAGATCTTCCACCTTTGTACCGTGACCCGGAAGTAAGGGAACTCGAACTGTATATCCAAGGTTATTTAGATACTCAGCCCAAGGTCGCATACTGGCTGGTGATCCTGTGAATCCATGCAAAAGTAGTACTCCAACTTTTTTTCTAATCCCTGATCCTGGAGCGTCCCAATCACGAATCAATTCCAGTGGCGCACCTTCAATTCCCATGCGCCCGAGGTTATCGCTTCATCAATGTCGGAGCAATCATCTACTCTTCACACGTGAGCGACTCGACTTGGCAATCCACCTTTCAGGATTTAGGTCGCAAATTAATTGACACAACATTTGTCGTGATTGATCTTGAAACAACTGGTGGCGCACCCCACCTAGGAGCTGCGATAACCGAAATCGGCGCGGTCAAAGTTAAGGCAGGTGAGGTTCTCCAGGAATTCAACACCTTCGTCAATCCCGAACATCCTGTTCCGCTCTACATCACCGAACTCACGGGAATCAATGATGCAATGCTGGCGGGTGCTCCAACTACCTACGAGGTTTTCCCTTCACTCATGGATTTCTTGGGCGATCATCAATCGACCGTCCTGGTGGCGCAGAACGCCCCCTTCGATCTCTCATTTCTGAAATATGCTGCATCGATTAATAAATATCCTTGGCCGAACTTTCCAGTGCTGGATACTGCAATCATCGCCCGCAAAGTACTTACCAGAGACGAAGTTCCCAATTGCAGGCTGGGCACTTTGGCTGAATTCTTTGGAACCTCTACTACCCCAAATCATCGCGCACTCGATGATGCTCGAGCAACGGTCGATGTCTTTCATGGATTACTCGAGCGGTTAGGTTCTCTCGATATCTACACTCTTGAAGAACTTCTTAACTTTGGTAAACGAATTAAGAGGCCGAAATCTCCTGAGTTAAAGCAGCCCACTTCTTCAAAAGAGTAGATGCTGCCCCACTATCAACTGCAGCAACTGCACGCTTCAAACCCTCACTTATTCGAACTTTGATATCACTTTCAAGGTCACCTTCGAAGGCTGCGATAGCGACAGCTGCATTGAGCAGTACAGCATCGCGAGGAGCGCCGCGTTCTCCCGAAAGAATTGCCAGGCTTATCCGCGCATTCTCAGCCGAATCTCCCCCAGCAATAGCTGCGATAGGTGCGTTATCTAGCCCAAAATCTTTTGCATCAATCCGGTCGCTCGAGATCTCAGATTTTCCAATAGTTAAGATCGAAGTCGTTGTAGCCAAAGTAATTTCATCGAGCCCATCATCGCCTCTGAAGACAAAGCCATCACAACCTTTCTCGGCCAAAACCTGAGCCATGACAAGGTGCATCCGATCATTTGCGACTCCAACAGCTGCCGCTTTCGGCTTAGCTGGGTTAGAAAGTGGACCGAGAATATTGAAGATAGTTGCAATGCCCAGCTCTTTACGTGCAGGGGCTGCAAAGCGCATAGATGGATGAAAGACGGGTGCGAAGCAGAAGCCAATGCCAAGTTCACGAACAGTGCGTTCAACGCCCTTTCCATCTAACCCCGGAACCACACCCAGAGCTTCCAAGAAATCTGATGCCCCTGACTTGGAAGAGACTGCGCGACTTCCATGCTTTACAACTCTCGCACCAGCTGCGGCAGTGATAATCGCGGCTGTAGTAGAAATATTGATCGTGTTTGCACCATCACCGCCGGTACCAACGGTATCCACTGCTCTCTCTTGGATATCTATTGGTGCGCTGTGCTCATACATTTCGGCAACTAGCGCTGCAACTTCTTCCGTTGTCTCGCCTTTCTCTTTGAGAACAAGGAGAAACTCTTTAATTCCTTCGGTATTTGCAGAGCCAGATAAAATCTCGCGCATCACGCTCTGAATTTCAGTGGGCTCTAGATCTAGCCCTGATTTCATCTTTTCGATGCAGGCGATCCATGTCGCAGAATTTTCAGACATGGATGGCCTTAGTAATCTTTTCGTTAAAGAGTTGATAAAGAAGTTGTTCGCGCACGAAGAAGTTCAGCCACTGTATGAGCCAATGTGAATGGGTCGACAGGGTGGAGAACATTTGCTTCTGCGCGAGACCATGCAGCTAGCCAAGCATCTGCCTTGCGACCAGTAATGACTAAAACTGGTGGGCAGTTGAAAACTTCATCTTTGAGTTGACGGGCAATTCCGAGGCCGCCTTCTGGGACTGTCTCTCCATCCAAGATAAAGAGATCAATAGGGCTCTCGGTTCCTGGCTTCTTTGAATCAACGAAGAGACGAAGGGCAGGGCCAGTGGCAAATTCATGGATCTGATGTTCAGCCATATCGGGAGCAAGTCGTGTACCTAGAGCTGCGATAACCGCCTGGCGAACTGTTGAGTCATCTGAGTAGAGAACGATTGAATATTTGCGCTCTCGAAGGCCTGAACTCGTGGACATGGCGGTAAGTCTAATCGGCAAGGCGGCGCTGTCTAACCTTATTTTTGGGTGACCCTTTTCACCTCAATTACGCGGAAAATCGGGCTCCTTTAGAGGGCGCTAAATAGGTTAGTGGCCCCCTTTTCGGGAATAATGCCACCCATGACAAGTACAACCGAGAGCTCACACCACAAGATCACTCGCCCCAACCTGGTGGCAGTTGGAACAATTGTTTGGCTCTCAAGTGAGTTGATGTTCTTCGCGGCTCTCTTTGCAATGTACTTCACTACTCGCGCAGTTCAGGGTCCTGAGATTTGGGCCGAAACTACATCGATTCTCAATATTCCCTTCGCAGCGTTTAACACAACCGTTCTAGTTCTCTCATCAGTCACATGTCAGTTCGGAGTATTTGCCGCCGAGCGTTACCAAGCGCGTAGAAATGGATCGCTTCTCAAAGTATCTTCTTGGGGAATGCGTGAATGGTTCTCGCTCACATTCCTAATGGGTGCATTCTTTATCGCAGGCCAGGTTTACGAGTACGCACATCTTGTAGCAGAAGGCGTATCTCTCTCTTCGACTGCATACAGTTCAGTCTTCTACATCACCACAGGTTTCCATGGTCTCCACGTAACTGGCGGCCTCATCGCATTCCTCATTGTCCTCGTCCGCGTTGCAAAGGCACGTCGCTTTACCCAAGGTCAAGCAACAACTGCAATCGTCGTCTCTTACTACTGGCACTTCGTTGACGTAGTGTGGATTGCCCTTTTCGCATCTATCTATTTGATCAAGTAATTACCCACCCGACTGAAAGGAATACAGTGAAGCGTCTCTCGCGTCTACGCAGACATCGTGCAGCAGGACCAGTTCTTCTGATCTTTGCTCTCTTCACCATTGGAACAACATTTCAAGTAGCGAGTGCGGTTAATGCTGAAACCACATTGGTTGCAGATCGATCTGCGGCTATTGAAGAAGGTAAGCAGTTATTCCTAAAGGGATGTTCTTCATGCCACGGTCTCAATGCTGAAGGCGCTGAGATTGCTCCATCTCTTATCGGTGTCGGTGCAGCGTCTGTAGATTTCCAAGTCGGTACCGGAAGAATGCCGATGGCGGATATGAGCCAACAGGCGATGCGTAAGGAGCCGGTCTACACACCGGAGCAGGTTTATGCACTTGCTATGTATGTAGCGTCATTAGCTCCCGGACCAGAGATTCCTACAGATGAAAAACTTAATTATGAGCGCGATGGTTCTGTTGCTGAAGGTGGAGAGCTCTTCCGAACAAACTGCGCGATGTGCCACAACTTTGCAGGTCAAGGTGGAGCTCTTACTAAAGGTAAGTACGCGCCAACTGTTATGGGTGTAGAACCAAAGCACATCTACGAAGCGATGATTACCGGCCCTCAATCAATGCCAGTATTTAGCGATAAGACAATTACCCCAGAAGAGAAACTCTCGATGATTAAGTGGATTAAATCTGTGGAAGCCGAACCGCAGCTTGGTGGAGCAGCACTTGGCCGAGTTGGCCCAGTTACTGAAGGTTTACTTGTATGGACACTAGGAATCGGATTGCTCATTGGTTGCGCAGTCTGGTTGGCGACGAAGGCGAGATAGGAAAATATGTCTAACGAGATCGAATTAATTAAAGATCCAGGACTTCCGGCTCACGTTCATCGCAGAGCCGATACTGATCCTAAAGCTGCTCTACGTGCAGAACGCCAAGTTGCGATTCTCTTCGGGCTGTCTGCACTTGGAACACTCATCCTGATTACCTCTTACATATTCATCAAGGATGATGTCTTCATCTTCATCCCAATCATGGGCGATACAAACCTTCATCAATTGGGCATTGGTATGGGAATGGCGATCGCCCTCTTCTGTATCGGTGCAGGACTCATTCACTGGGCGAAGACTTTGATGCCAGATGAAGAAGTCATTGCACAACGTCATGAATTTAGATCCGACGATGAAGATCGTGAAGAATTTGTTAAGACTGTAAAAGCTGGAGCTTCAGTTGCAGGTCTTGGTCGCCGACCACTTATTAAGAGAACACTGGGTGCGGCACTGGGACTATCAGCGCTGACACCTGTTCTCCTTCTTCGCGATCTCGGTCCACTTCCTGGAGACGACCTTAAGAAGACAAACTGGAAGAAAGGCACTCGCCTTGTTACAGATCCGGGCGATCGTCCGATTCGTCCAGAAGATCTTGAAGTTGGTGCGGTTGCACAGACTCTCCCTGAATTTCCTGCTGGAAAAGTACGCCACCTCGATGACGTTGCTAAGGATGCAGTTCTCCTCATTCGTCTACGCCCTGAAGAGTTCAATCTCGATGCAGAGCGACTCTCTTGGACACATGAAGGCATCATCGCCTTCTCAAAGATCTGCTCACATATGGGCTGCGCAGTAGCCCTTTATGAGCAACAGACCAAGCACCTTCTCTGCCCTTGCCACCAGTCCACTTTCGATGTGACAAGAGCTGCAAAGGTCATTTTTGGACCTGCGGCGAGACCACTTCCGCAGTTAAATATCACCGTGGATGAAGAGGGTTACCTGGTAGCCGCAGCACCATTTAATGAAGCAGTTGGACCGAGCTTTTGGGGGCGTTTAACATGACAGCACGCGAAAGAATCGCCGGTAATGTCGCAGGATATGTAGACGATCGCACAGGCGCTGCAAAGTGGATGAAGAAGAACCTTACAAAGGTCTTCCCTGATCACTGGTCCTTCCTTCTCGGTGAAATCGCGCTCTACTCATTCGTCATTCTTCTTCTCTCTGGAACATTCCTAACTTTCTGGTTCGACCCTTCTATGAAGGAAGTTGTCTACAACGGTTCATACGAGCCACTGCAAGGCATAAAGATGTCTGCGGCATATGCCTCAACTCTTGATATCTCATTTGAAGTTCGCGGCGGACTCTTGATGCGCCAGATTCACCACTGGGCAGCGCTGATCTTTATGGTTGGAATCGTTGTTCACTTAATGCGCGTCTTCTTCACTGGCGCATTCCGCAAGCCACGTGAATTTAACTGGATCATCGGTGTAGGACTTCTTACTCTTGGAATTGTCGAAGGCTTCTTGGGTTACTCACTTCCTGATGATCTTCTCTCAGGTACAGGAATTCGAATTGCAGAGGCGATTATTCAAGCGCTCCCAATCGTAGGTTCCTATCTCTCCTACTTTGCATTCGGTGGTGCTTTCCCTGGAGAACTCTTTATCTCACGTATTTACACCGTGCATATTCTTCTTCTGCCTGGAATCTTCCTCGCACTAATCACAGTTCACTTAATGCTCGTCTGGTACCAGAAGCACACACAGTTCCCTGGTCCAGGACGCACAGAGAACAACGTTGTTGGATATCCATTGATGCCTGTTTACATGGCTAAAGCTGGCGGATTCTTCTTCATCGTATTTGGTGTGACCGCTTTCTTAGGCGCCGTTGCATCGATCAACCCTGTCTGGCTCTACGGACCCTATACGCCGGGACAAGTCTCAGCCGGATCCCAACCCGATTGGTATATGGGTTGGCTCGACGGACTTGTTCGTATGGCTCCACCACTTGAAACTTATCTCTTTGGCTACACCGTCTCTTGGAACATTCTCATTCCAGGTTTGATCTTGCCAGGAATTATGTTTACCGGTCTTGCCCTCTATCCATTTATTGAGAGTTGGGCAACGGGAGATAAGCGCGAGCATCATCTCCTCGATCGCCCACGCAATGCGCCAAATAGAACTGCAATCGGCGCGATGGCACTTACCTTCACCTTGGTCGCACTTATCAACGGTGGAAATGACCTCATCGCAACGACATTTGATCTCACAATCAATCAGATGATGTGGTTCTCCAGAATTGCAATCATCGTTCTGCCTCCAATTGCATTTGTTGTAACTAAGAGACTCTGTCTCTCATTACAACGCGCAGACCGCGACCTCGTTCTTCATGGCCGCGAAACAGGTCGACTTGTTCGTATGCCTAACGGTGAATTCATCGAAGTTCACGAGCCAATCTCTGCTGAGAAGGCTTGGCTTCTTACTTCACATGAACAACTTGCACCACTAGAACTTCCTGAGCACGATGGAGCAGGAGTTCGACGTCCAGGTGCTCTTAAGAACAAGTTACGTAACCGAATCTCACGAGCAACAGCTGTTGCGGTGCCTAAGGCGACCGAGACAGAACGTCGCGAGCTAGAAGGCCATCACTAAAAGGCGAATCTCAACTTCGCAGAACTAAGGCAACGCCCAGCGAGGTCATCACAATACCGATGATCGCCTGGGCGTTTACCTTTTCCCCAAAGAGTACAAGCGCCTGCAGAACAGCCATCGGTGGAACGAGATAGAGAAGACTTGAAACCTTTGCTGCTGTTCCTCGATTAAGTAACCATAGAAGTAAGAGAACTGCGGCAATGGATGTGACCAATACAGCCCAAGCCATAGACCAGAAGGCCGTTGTCGTTAGCTCAAAGCGAGTGCGACCGAGCGCAAAAGAAACACCCAAGAGAACAATCGCTGCAGCACCAAATTGAATTGTTGTCCCAATCATCAGCGGGATTGAATGACCGATCCTCTTTTGAAGAAGCGTTGCCGCAGTGCTACCCAGTAAAGCCATAATCAAAAAGGCCAATGACTCTGCCGTGAAACCGTCGCTTGCGCTGAGTTTAGGAAGCACAACGAAGACAACACCGATGATTCCAAGAACTAAACCAACGCCCTGGCTTTTCGTGAGTCTCTCCCCCAGCAGATTTATCGCGAGAAGAGAGACGAGAACCGGCTGAAGACTGGTGACAACAGATGAGAGGCCTGCTGGGGCGTGAAGTTCGATGGCATACCAAACTCCCGCCAAGTAGAGACCATGGAGAGATAGACCGATCAGGATTGATGCATAGAAATCTGATCGTGAAATACGAACGGGTTGTTTCATCGCAATGGTTAGCCCAAAGAGAATTAGAGTTGCTAGAAGTAAACGGATTGCTAAGAAGTAGAGCGAATCGGCAGATTCAAAACCATACTTTGCAACGACAAACCCTGAACTCCAAATGACGATGAAGATCCAGGGAGCTGCAGATGCAACCTTCTTCACTGTTCAGCAAGAGCCTTGAGTAGAACAAGAGATTTAGCCATCCACTTGGGATTTCGTTCGAGAGATTTCGTTCTCTGCACCCACCATTTACCGAGCGCTGGCGCTGGATTGAGGTCGAAGACTTCTGTTACCTCGGTGAGGTTCTCGCCTATCGCTTTAAGTTGATATGACCATGTCCAACCACCCAAGTGACGCCAAGTGATCAGGCGACCTTCCTCAAATGCAACAACGGTATTTGTGATGCGATACGGGATGTAAATCTTCATACCCATTCCAAATTTCGCACCAAGAGATAACCTCTCTGGAGCGCGAAGAGCCTTATTCACGGTTCCGGAACCATCAAAGTAAGCATGGGCGTAAGGATCAGCTAAGTATTCAAAAATCTTTTCAGCAGGTGCCTCTATTGTGATTCGAGCGGCAGCGGTGAGCGGGTAATCAACTCTGAGTATCTCAGCGCGAACCTTGCTCATGGATAGATACTACTTAATGATCTGAAGTAAGTAATGGCTTCTCGTACTCAGTCACCATTCCGATGATGCTGATAACAAGAACACCTAAAGCAATGAGTGTGAGCCACCAACCGATGATGAGGCCAACGCTCATAGCTGTTGCACTGAGCGCTACAGGAAGCGGCCACCATGAATGAGGGCTATAGAAACCAAGTTCTCCAGCATCATCTGCAATCTCTGCATCGTCATTATCCGAAGGAATGGCAAAACCGATTCTCTTCTGCGTAAACCAGACGTAGAAACCAACCATGCCGGCAAGACATGCCGCCAAAATCATTCCGGTGATTCCGACAGCTTCTCCGCCAACGTAGTAGTAGATGACCGCCATGATGACGTAGAAGACAGAGAGACCAGAAAATAACTTCCAATTAGCATTCATTATTAGTGACCTTCTGTCTTTACGTGTGGGTGGTGCAGATCAAATGCTGGACGCTCTGAGCGAATGCGTGGCATAGATGTGAAGTTGTGACGTGGTGGCGGACATGATGTTGCCCATTCAAGTGATGAACCGTAGCCCCATGGGTCATCCACATTCACGAGTGGAGATTTACGAGTAATCCATACGTTGATAAAGAATGGAATCATTGAAAGCGCAAGAAGGAATGATCCGACAGTTGAGATCATATTCATTCCAGTAAATCCATCTGTCGCCAAGTAATCTGCGTAGCGGCGAGGGAAGCCCTTGATGCCGAGCCAGTGCTGGATAAGGAATGTCAGGTGGAAGCCGAAGAAGAGAGTCCAGAAGTGAATCTTTCCAAGTCGTTCATTGAGCATACGACCTGTGAACTTTGGCCACCAGAAATAGAACCCTGCAAACATCGCAAAGACCACTGTTCCGAAGAGCACGTAGTGGAAGTGCGCTACAACGAAGTAGGAAGCTGATACAGCGAAATCAAGTGGTGGTGAAGCAAGGATAATTCCAGTAATTCCACCGAAGAGAAACGTTACGAGGAAGCCCATAACCCAGAGCATCGGAGTCTCAAAGGTGACATGGCCTCGCCACATCGTTCCGATCCAGTTGAAGAACTTAACACCGGTAGGAACACCGATAAGGAATGTCATAAATGAGAAGAATGGAAGGAGCACCTTGCCGCTTGCGAACATGTGGTGAGCCCACACCGCAACAGAG
>Ga0247722_10000171_pt1 | contig 40875 bp, 33 predicted proteins | sample MSEWelMarce3H_FC_FD_189094 | JGI IMG/M metagenome (GOLD analysis project Ga0247722, IMG submission 189094) | Subsurface sediment microbial communities from gas well in West Virginia, United States - MSEEL Well Study Marcellus 3H_FC | ecosystem: Environmental > Terrestrial > Deep subsurface >... | reverse complement strand
ATAGATGCCCCCCACCCTGTTTATCGGTGATATGAATGAAGGTCTGGTTGAATAAGATATCATACACGTGATTCTCGGAGAAACCTTTGGTCATTGCTTTGATGAACTGGACTGCCGAGTATGTGTCAAAGAAGGGCACGGCCTCGGCGATGGAATTGATGAGAATAGGAAGCATCTGTTTGGCTTCACTGGACTCCAGATCGGGGTAGAGCAGACTGAGAATCGCCTTATCGGACTGAACACCCATGGCCCTGAATAGCACAAAGAGAGGGATGGGCTTTCTCACATAGGGGAGAGTCACGACGAGGGAATCGGTTGCTCGCATCCAATGGAAACTCACCACTTTCACTTGCTTGGTGGAAGGGGAGAGACAGGTCAGATTTCCGTAGGTGGCGACCTTGGGATCTCTCGGCTGTTGCTGGATATACATTGTGTTAAAGGCCTGTTCTTGGCGTGTAATCAAGATCTTCTCGGCACCTTCCACGACGAAATAGCCGCCCTGGTCTTGAGAGCACTCGCCGGCCTCTTTTAGGAACGAGGCGGGCTTTCCGTGGAGAATACAGGCACGAGAATGGAGGAGGATGGGGATCTGAAAAATAGGCATGCGCTTGAATTCACGGGTCAGGACTTCTGTTCCGTCGCCTTCGCCGTCGGCATCGGCATCGGCACCACCACCGCCACCCTTCAACTCACTACCAGCCAGAGTCACTCTCACAAACACGTTGGCATAGACAGTGGAGGCATAGGTGAGATTTCTGAGTCTCGCCTCGTTAGGAAAGAGCACACGAACCTCTCTCGTTTTTTGTAGGCTGATGGTCGGTGTCCCAATCTCAACCTCGGTGCCAGAAATACCTCCAATAAAGATTTCAAGGCGATACTTATAGGTATTTGTATTTGGGATTAACTGTTTTAAGAGTAGGAAGGGGTTATTGGCTTTTAGAATGGCAGGGATATCTTGGATGAGAAAGTTGTCGAAGGAATCGATGTGATGCCTCACAAAAGGATAATCAAAGGTTTGAAAGTATGTTTCCAACAATTTTCTGGAAAGAATGGTATTAGGATTTGAAGAATGTGCTTTTGTCGTTGATACTGGCTTTAGCGTCGGAGTTGTTGCCATCTAAATTTGCGTGTCTTTTGTTAAAGAGGACTAGTCGCAGGGATTATCTTCTTTGAGAAGATTGTCGCAGCAATGTTATTAGTTCTAGAACTATACCTAGAACTGCCTGCTTACAGGGGAAATAGAAGCATTGTAAATGGTGGTAGGTTGAGGAATCACAGGGTTGTTGATTTCAGGGCGAGGGCTGGGTAAGATTAAGCCCTTGGATAGCATGGTCATATCTTGACCGGCAGAAGAAGGAGAACCAAAGCCTAGAGGGCGAGAGAGAAACTCAGAAAAGGCTGTTCCTAAACTGGGTAGAGCACCACCCTGCTGCTTAGATTTACGCATCTTACGTGTTGCCCTCTTACCACCCTTCTGGAAGACATTGCTTCCTAAGCCTGCCGCCGGAGGCAAAAAGCAATTCTGCCCACATGTCCTTGCCACACTATCAAGTGGTAAGGGGAAGCCGCCGGCAACGTAAGGAAGGTAGTTAGGCGTGGCAGGTCCAGAGCCAGGTGTCATGTCATATCCCAGAGATGCGGGATTCATGATCTGGAAACCAGCACCACCACCGTGTTGCTTTCCCTTCTCAAGTTTGACTACACTTAGATACTCAGAGGCAGACTTCTCGGATAGTTCGGTGCCGAAGACTTTCTTGAACTCCTTGCGAAAGGCTGATACACTGGGGTTCGTTTTTACATAGGAATGGATATGTTCCAGAGATTTTCTGACATCAGGGATGGTCATGTGATCCTTTTTTGAGACCTTACCCTTTCTGGTTTTCTTAACCTTCACCATTCTGGTTATTATTGCTATTTTATAGTCTAATGGCTATTACGTTAGACACTGGATGCGGGAAATCCTAGACCAGGAATCACAGGGCTTTTTGCGTTATTCTTCTTGTTTGTACCGAATCCAAAGTTGGAAGCAGAAGAATTGCCAGCAGGGGCAGAAACATTGGTATTTAATGCCCTATTCAGAGTCGCCGTTACGACATTTGTGGCGGATGCCGCCGAAGGCATGGCCGCCGCAGAATTCGCCACCGCCTCCTGAATACTTTCCATAGGAGTTGTCACGGCGTTCATCGCCCCTTTCATATCACCACCAGAAAACATGAACATGGCGGCAGAAATCACAAAGATAAATGCGAATCCTAAGATAACCCATGGAGTATAGGCAGCCAGACTGTATTGCCAGGTGCTCAAGGCATATTCAGAATAAAACATGGTAAAGTGATTCATTCCAGCGGCAATGAGGGCGATTAAGCACACCACCGCTAATACCATGGGGCCTGTGCGAGGGAGCACGAGGAAGATAAAAAATGCTAATAATACAAGTATTATGAGGCTTGGTAGGAATATCTCCATCTAATTGGTCTAAATTTCTAAATCTTCTCTTAGATTTTCATATTGACTTAGTCTTACTAAGTCAATATACCTAGTTTTAGTCTTTTAGACTAAATCTTCATCTAAAGCTAGTCTTCCAGACTAGATTTTCTCCATCAAGTCAACGTGGGTGAGGAAATGCTTACGACAACAAGGGCGCTTGAATCCAACACGATTCATCAGCTCTAGCTCCAGTGTCTTAGGAATTTGGCTTCCGTCCATATAATATCTGTCATCGGTTACACGACGAGCGGCGAGTTGCTTCTTATACCAAGACCACTTGTCTGCGATCAAATTACCACAGCTCATACACCGGATAGGAATAATCATTTGGGGACTCCTTCTGGCATGGCCGTGGAAATCAATTTTAAACCAACAAATAGTCCAATTTAATTTAGAATGACAAGTGTTCAGAAAAGATATAGTGAAAGAGATAATCGTCTTGAACAAGTCACACTGACAGGATATATACAAAACAATGGGACTATTAATTCTATAAATAATGTTCCACCGCAACACCCTGCCTATGCCGAGATCAATTTGACAAAAGCACAAAACTTTTTAATAGACACACGCAATTTAAGTTTACGGACAGATCCAGGAGGAGCGGGCATTCAATATCTTTTACGAATCTATATGACTCCTACACAACCACCTCTCTATTATCAGAATTTTGAATGGACTATCTTTATTCGCCTACCGCAAACAAGCTTGAACTATCTTGCTATAGAAGTCTTTGATACGAAAGCTGAAGCGGAAAGTGTAAATAATGACTTTTTATTTGAACTTTCAAATCAAACTCCCGATGGAAATGATATCTGGCCAGGCAATTCTGCTATTACAATGCAGGTGGTTAATAATAACTATATTTTGAAATCAACATCGCCCAATTTATACTATGGCTAAACTTTGCCGCCACCTGTCTCTGCGGCCTTTGCCGCCAGATGCGGATTGTGTTAAATGGATCTTGCCCCGGTCTTGCGTTTGTTTGGAGTATAAAAGAAGATACCTCGTGACCAGAAACAATGTCCTCTGTATTGAATCTGAGTGGCCTAAACTATCAGAGGAGTAATCCTCTGCGTCGTGAGATCCTTGCTCTTCAGGCTGATATCGTGGAGCTGAAGAAGGTTGTCGTCCAGCTCGCCCAGGGTGGTGTAGGAGTCGGTGCCACTCCTGTTGTAGGACCACCTGGCCCTGCTGGACCTGCCGGCCCTGCCGGCGCTACTGGCGCTCCTGGTGAGATGGGTCCTCCTGGCCCTCCTGGTATGCCTGGAAAGGCAGGCAGCCCTGGCCAACCAGGAGCAAACGGGTTAGATGGATGTGACGGTGCTCCTGGAGCTCAAGGAGCTCAGGGACCACCAGGTCCTATGGGACCAACAGGACCTCCTGGTCCTTAACTTATTAAAAAGTAAAGTAACAACCTAAATCTAAAAACTATAAGTTCTTACATTTAGTCAAACGGCGTAAGCACTTCCCATTTTGCTTCTGCTAAAGAACTCCACTCATCATAATACATATAGACAGCAGCTACAAGAGCTTTCGGCATCTCACGACCCTTCTTAATATCACGAATCAAATCGCCCACCAGCTTGTAACGCTTTGAGACCTCTTCAGGATTTTTCCTATCATCGCAGGGATTGTAATCATCTGGATTCCATCGTATGAAATACACTGGAATTCCGCCAAAACTCTGACCGATATTTACCATGCGGGTCTGCTCGCAAAGACACTGTCTATCACGGTGTTGATGCTCATCACACTCTAGAACGACTATTTTATCACCAAAATCATAGACTCTGTCAGGTCGTTCTTTTCCACAAACACCGTTATCTATCGTTATATCTGTGCTATCGCCTTTCAGCCCACGGGTATCGAGATATGCCATCAGGGCATTTTGCTTTGCTAAACGAGCGGTTTCAAAGGAAGCGGGATTACAGTTTTCGCACTTGTTCTCCTTGTCCAAAATGTAAAGGAGATTACAAGATGAGCATTGTTGCTCTACGAGATTTTCATCATCCTCTGTCTTGTGTGCCTCACAATGCCTAGGAATCCAATTTGTTCCCCAAATTGCTAGTTCCTTACAAGAAGAACATTTGGCATTCGGTCGGCGAATCATTCCCTTTTGCCGATGTTTGAAACAGTGGCTTTTTGCGTGTCCTGGTTTTCCGTATAAAGCACGAACATCACAATCTTCATGCTCACATCTCTTTGACTTTACATCAACCATTTCGGTAGTTTTATGCTTACCACAGAAACGATATTTTCCTCCCTTAATACCATATGCTGCGTTTGAATGACATCCTTCATGATCACAAAGTTTAGATACAACATCTACCATATTTTCCTTCTTATGTGCAGCACAAAACCTTCCCTTTCCTCCTTTTATATCAAAACTTGACCTTTTATCACAACTATCGTATTCACATACTTTATGGCAAACATCAATCATTCCAGATATTATATGTTTACTACAGAAACGAGGTTTTTCTCCTTTTATGTTAAAAGATGGTATATTATCACAGCCCTCATGATCGCATCTTTTATGTTTAACATTAATGATTTCAGTAGTTTTATGCTTTATACAGAAACGACCTTTTCCTCCCTTAATACCAAAGCATGGGGTAATTGAATCACATCCTTTGTGTTCACATCTTTTATCTTTCAAATTAATCATTTCGGCAGTTTTATGTTTAGCACAGAATAATGCCTTTTCTCCTTTCATCCCAAAGGTTGGTCTAGAATAACAAGATTCATACTCACATTGTTTATCTTTAACATTTATCATTGTATCTTTCTTGTGTTTAAAACAGAAACGAGCTTTTTCTCCTTTTACACCGAAGTTTGGTCTAGAATCACAGCCCCCTTCCTCACATTTCTTTCCCTTCAAACTCACCATTTCAGCAGCCTTGTGTTTAGCACAGAAACGGCGTTTTCCTCCTTTCATACCAAAACATGGTTCAGAATTACATCCTTCTTCTTGACATTTATTCCACATCTTTCACTACCATATAGTGAATAAATGTGAATTAATCAATTTTTACATGTACTTCTTCACCTGAACGGCACTGATCTTAATTCCATGCTCTTCTTGAAGAATTGAGGCGATGCGTTGAGCGGGGCGACCAGTATGTTTCATCACGATCTGCTTGATCAAATCCGTATCAGGCTTTTCAACATGAGCAAAGCGTTCAAGACCAAACGAGGTTTGGGCTAGTGCGGATTGGGAAATCCGTTCCAGACCAAAACCTGGTGCAGCAGGAGCTGGCGTTTCCGCAGGCTTGGGTATGCGTTCAAGTCCGAACGAGGTTTGTGTTAAAGGCGCTACTTCAATCTTCTTGTTGTGATGATCGTCATGACACTTCTCACACAAAACCGCCAGATTCCTCGCCTGATTAGATCCCCCCTTCGCCTGTTCTTCAATGTGGTGGACTTCTAGTTGCCGTACATCGTTGCTGCCGCAGACCTCACAGGCCCTGCGTTGAATCTGGCTATTGTAGCGGCTTTTGGGCGCATCTTGAACCGTCACCGTCCCTTCCAGCCCACGACGGATATCATGCGCCCGTTGAATAATCTCGTAAGGAAGCCCCATCGCCTTCGCCACTTCCAGACCGTAGCACGACGAGCCATTTCCAGGTTGGAGACTCCTGTCATACACCAGTTTCCCATTCGGCAACGTGATCACTCGCAGATGCCAGATCGCCACTTTTTCACACAGGCCAGGCACTTTCAATAAATCATGAAGATGCGTGGCAAACATGAAATGCGTCCCTTTGGCTTGAAGAGCTTCAATGGTCGCCGCAACGAGGGCAGTGGCCGAAGACGATTCTGTTCCGCTACAGACCTCGTCGCCTAAGACCAGTGATCTATCCGTGGCCAGACGCAGAATTTCCGAGAGTTCGGTCACTTCCACGGCAAAGGAAGAGAGTCCTGCCCAGATATTATCGTGAGACCATATTCTGCTAAAGGCGGCATCATACGGCCTCAAGCTCATGGCCGTTGCCGGAACAAAAGAACCGGCCTGCGCCAAAATCACGGCGATTCCTGTGGCCTTCATCAGACTGGATTTCCCACTAGCGTTCACGCCGTAAATGAGCCATCCTTTCGTATCAAAGCTGACAGAATGCGTGACATATTCTGTTCTCGTATTGGCCGCCTCCAAAAGAGGATGTCTCAGACCATCAATGCTTAATTGGCCCAGACTCGGCTTTGACCAGTTGAGCGATTTGGCGACGGCGGCGAGAGAAAGCGTAGAATCAATATCGCCTAACCAAGTGATCCACTCAGGAAGTTTCAGAGAATCCCATAAGGTATCACAAATAGGTGTGTATTCTTCTTTTAACACTTTATCCAAAAGATACTCGGCGGCCATCATTTTCTGGCAAAAGGCCGTGAAGGCATCGCATTGAATCTCCAGAGGACCAGACTTTTTCAAGGAGACGCTGAAGCCTTTGAGGAAACCTGACGATCCTGCCGTAAATTTCTTGGCGTTCAACGAGGCGTAGAGATTTCTGGGGGCGGTCAGAGTATATGATTCTACAGAAAACGCCGTGTAGGGAATTCCTGACTCGGCAGCAAAGGCAGCAAGAGATTTTTTCCAAGATGATACAATATCTTGGATTTCTCGTTCCACAGTGGCTGTGAGCGGACCAGCCTCATCCGTGAGAAATCCGATAATCTCGCCTTGAGATTTCTTGTTCGCCTTGCCTTCATCAAACATTTGTGTAAAAAGGGTTCTATAGGCGAGGATCTTATCGTGTAGTTCTGCTGGACAGGCCAAGGGCGTATCAGCGAGATTCTCAATGAGACAACCCGTGGCGCCGTAACTTTGAAAGAGTTGTAGGATATCCACGGCCGTGATAGAGCCGCAAGCGATCTTAAAATGGAGACGAGGAAGATCATAAATCCCCTTCAAATCCCGCTCAATGAGCTTCCTGGCAGCCGCATCCAGTTTCTGAGCCCAAGCCACTTGAGACCATCGCTGCTCTAAGATGACAGGGTCCGTGACAGGACGCAGAATGCGTTCCCTGAGCGCCCGTTTTCCAATAGAAGAAAACGTGTGATCCACGATATCCAGAATGGATTTCTGGCCGTTTGTGGTGATGATGCTCAGCTGTTCAATGATATTATTGGAGAGTCGCATGGTCTTAGCAGGATTATAGAGGGTGTGAGAAGTGAGGCGTTCGGCTTGTTGAGGGAAATGGTCTTCCACGAATCTAAGGAGAAAGAGGAGCGATTTCTCAAGCGGGATGCTGGGGATTCCTAAGAGGGTCTTGACGGGCATGAGAGAACGGACTTTGAACATTTTGCCGAAGAATTCTTCACGGGCGAACTCTGATTCGGCGGAGTCGGCCACACAATGAACTTGCCCACCAGTTAATCCAAACATCCCTTTTACACAATCGGCTGACTTCGTCGTGACCGCCACAATTTCCGTTACATTATAGATTTGATACATGTGTAAAATGGAGTCTGCTTCGTTTGTCTCAAGACTGAACACTTCTCCTGTGGTGAGGTCGTTCACAGATGTGGCGTATCTTGTGCCTGCGCTTGCGCCTGCTCCTCCACCAGGACAGAAATACACGGCCGCCACGCTCATCCGTTCTTGCCCGGCCATTTCCACATGTGTTCCAGGACTGAGAATTCTCGCCGTGACACGATCTGTCACCTTATTGGCGGCGTTTTTCACTTGGTCCACGATCACCACGGTCCATCCTCTGGATGTTAGCGTTTGGGCGAATTTATCACGGGTCTGCTCAGGAACTCCTGCGAAAAGAGAGCCGTCTTCTTTTCGGCTCACCTGGACGTTCATGATTCTCGCCGCTCTCAGAATGGATGTATAGGGCGAATCGGTGACTGGATTTATAGTGTCATAGAGTTCATAGAATTTCCCCACGAGGAGAAAGATACAAGTATCATCGCCATACAAGGCCTGATATTTGTCGTAGAGTGATTTGTAGGTTTGTATCATTGACATTGTGCTTATTCTTAGAGTATAGGTGTAAGATGGGTTTATGCTGTTTCTTACAGAGCCCTATTCCTTAACAGCATGTAATTCTCATAAGTCTTTCTGAGGAGAAGGTCATATTCAGGAGAATCGGGCTTGTCAGAAGTCTTTGGTTTCAGCAGTTTTGCCTCATGAAGAGTCTTCTTGATTTCGGCGATGTCCTTATTTCTGCTATCGGCATGGATGGACTTGGCACGAGTGAGACGCTTCTTCATTCCAGTCAGATTTACACGGATTTTACGAGTCTTTGACTTGATTTTGCTGCCGGAAACTGATGATGGGGCGAGATGGAGTTTCTTCATAGACTTCTTCTTCGGCTCCAGAATGAGCTTTTTCTTAGCGCCGCCGGTTTGCATGGGCTTTTGCCCAGCGATAGCCTCTTGGCCTTTTTGCTGGTCAGCAGCAGAAGGAGGAGTGGGAGTTGGTAGAGTTGGTGGAGCAAGGGGTTGTGGTGGAGGAGGAGCAGCTCCACCCTTCATCTGTGAGACCATATTACGAACTCTGCTGAGGTTGGCAGCAGTTGGGACAATCTCTCCTACCGATGGAACATCAAAGCCACCACTCTGCTTTCTCTTTCGGGTCTTTCCCGTTTTTAAATATGCCTCTGCTGCGCCACCTTTTATGATAAAATTTTTTACGTCTGCTGGGTCGGTGCTCATCTAATTAAGAGCGAGCTTTTCTTGTCTTACGCTTGGCCTTGGCTTTGCCTCGTGTCTTTCTCGCTTTCGCTTTGCGAGAGCCACCGCCCTGTGTGCTACTCCCTGCCCTTGCTTCAGCAATTCTTGCTAAAATACGTTCCTTTACTTCCTCATCTTCAATAATATCATTTATGAACATTTCTAATGTTCTCCCTCTTTCATCTGGTATGCTAGGGTTTGCTCCCCTTGACAAAAGAATATCTACAATTTCTTCTACATTTTCAGTAGGTGTATCAATATATTGAATATTTAATACAAGAGATAAAAGAGGTGTAGAGCCATCATTATCAAGGGCATTCACGTCAGAGCCAGCTTCAACGAGGGCTTCTACAGCTTGAACATTTCCAGAACTAGCTGCTACATGTAGAGCCGTTAATCCTTGCGTATTTTTCATATGTATATCGGCACCAGCTTGAAGAAGAACTCTTACAATCTCTGCCTTAGTTTCATTGGACGGCTTACTTCTTACACGCACCATTGAAGGCTCTAAGGCCTGCATAAGCGCTGTATTTCCATTTCCATTTGTTACATTAATATTGGCCCCAGCCTCACAAAGAATTCTCACAGCACCAACATTACCATACGCTGTCGCATAATGTAATGCCGTATTCCCCCATTTATTTGTATAATTAAGGTCAGCCCCATGTTCAAGTAAGAGGCGAAGGATTTCAGGGTTTCCTCCAACGGCCGCGTAGTATAGTACGCTGTGGAGGTCGGCATCCTCTTTAGTTGGGTCAGCACCTTTCTGTATTAAGAAACGAACCTTAGCTAAATCTCCTGTTTTTGCGGCATACATTAGAGCAGTTCTTCCTTTCGGTCCTTGTTTATTTTTAATAATTCCAATTGTTTGAGGATCTGCCACGAGAGCACGCGTCGTTTGAGAAAGGGATTTTGCCTGATTTTTATATCCTTGCTCGGCCATTGCCGCTTGAACAATTGCCACTTTATTCAGATGATTCTCATAACCCCCTGACATTCTATTTTACACAAGGGTTAAAATTATCCTTCTTCCAACAGGCTTTTTTAAACTGAGGAACCCAGTTTAAAAATTGGGAAGCTCTTCTTCCAACCTATTTTTAAGCTTACAGCTTAAAAATTGAGTGCGATGCCTACTAGGTAGGCATGTCCCAAATGACCGATACATATGCCGCACCGTGTGCTGAGCTGTGGCAGAGGATTCTTCAGCTGTATTTCAGCCAAGCCGACGGACAGCAGATTGTGAGCCATCAGCTTGAGAGTTTTAATCATTTCATGAATGTCGACATTCCAGAAATTATCACGATGGTGAATCCAGTGATTGTGCGGGGGAGTCCAGAGATTCCCTTGAGCGGTCCTCGCTCTGCCCTGGCATCTGCTACGGGTCTAAGCACATCCGCCGCCAATGCCCTGATGGGACAGCGGGAGGAGTCTGTAGCCGTTCCTCTCGGACCCATTAACCGTGAATACGAGGTTCATCTGGAGTTCAACAATCCCCAGTTCAAGAAGCCCACCATCTTTGAGAACAACGGCGCCGTCCTGCCCATGATGCCAAACGACGCCAGGCTCCGTAATCTGACCTACGCCGCCCCTCTCTTCGTGGATATCAGCGTCACCTACGTGGAGATTGATAACACGAACGGCGGGAAGCAGGCCGTGAGGAAGCGGCTCTTTCCCAACGTCCATCTCGGAAAGATTCCTGTGATGGTCGGTTCAGAGTATTGTCTGCTCAAGAACCAGGCGCATATGAATCCTGCTCGTGTGGGAGAGTGCGCCGAGGACATGGGCGGCTATTTCATCATTCAGGGTGGTGAGCGTGTGTGTATCAGTCAGGAGAGAATGTCTGAGAACCGCCCGTTTGTGTTCCGTAATAACCGCAACTCCACCAAGGAGCTGGAGGTGATTGAGGTGAAGTCGATCGGCCCTGATAACGATCAGGTGCCCAAGTCCAATTCTGTGCGCATCATGTATCACCCAAAGAACAGCCAGATTCTCCTCTTGCGCACCACCCTTCCTCGCATGAAGGCACCCATCCCTCTCTTTATCGTGTTCAAAGCGCTCGGCATCGCCTCAGACCGTGAGGTGGTGAAGCTGATTGTGGGTCCTCAGGGTGATAACGCCTTTGATTCCATCATTGACGAGTCCATCATGGAGGCTTCTCATGTCCAGACGCAGGAGCAGGCGATTGAGGTGATGAGCACCTATGTGAAGACCTGGTCCACTCGTGGCGCTCGTCCTCAGATGGTGGTGCGTGATATTCTATCAGAGGAGCTCTTTCCTCACATCGGCAGTGAGGACAAGGCGTATGAGAAGGCCTGTTTCCTGGCGCATATGACTCGCAAGGTGCTCTGGGTATCCACTGGTCGTATTCCCAACGATGACCGTGACGCCTATCCCAATAAGCGTGTGGACTTGCCTGGCTTCCTTCTGGCCAATCTCTTTCGCACACATTTCGCCACGATGCTGGTGAAGGATATCAAGACGTATCTGGCCAAGGAGATTCACGGCGGCAGTTGGAAGGCCACGGGCAACTTTGAGGAGATTCTGAATATCAGCAATATCCACAAGGTGATCAAGTCCACCAATCTGGAGGTCGGCATGAAGACGTGTCTCGCCACGGGCAATTTCGGTTCGGCGAAGGCCGGCGGTCCCAGTAAGAATGGTGTGTCCCAGGTGCTGAATCGTCTGAATTACATTTCGGGCCTCTCCCATTTGCGCCGTGTCAGCACACCTATTGAGAAGACAGGGAAGCTCATCGCCCCTCGTAAGCTTCACAATACACAGTTCGGCTACATTTGCCCGTGTGAGACGCCAGAGGGTCATTCCGTTGGTGTGGTGAAGAATATGTCCACCACGGCGATTGTGAGTATCTTCAGCAATCCTCGCAGTATCTACGACTTCATCGCCAGTCTCGGCACTCTGGATCTCTTGAACAAGGAGACCATCATGGCAAAGCACTCTGACACCCGCATGTTCTTGAACGGTGCCTGGCTCGGAACGATGGGCGTTGAGGCGACAGAGAAGACGCTAAAGGCACTTCGTGAGGCCAAGAGATCGTGTCAGATTCATCCTCAGACCGGTATTATTTGGAAGGTGGGGCTGAAGGAACTCTGGATTACCACAGAGGCTGGTCGTATGTTGCGCCCCCTCTTGTATGCGCCGGCACTTCGTGAGGTTCTGGCATCCCCAGGTCTGGAGGGGCAGATTCATGCCATGACGACCTGGGAGGAGTTGATGCTTTGGAAGACGCCTGGGGGGCATCATCTGATTGAGTATATTGATCCAGGTGAGACAGAGGGGTGTGTGATTGCCATGAGTCAGAAGGATGTGGCCGATGAGTCAAAGACGCATTCAGAGATTCACGCCTCAACGATTCTGGGTTCTCTGGCATCCAATATCCCCTTCCCAGACCACAACCAGTCGCCCAGAAATGCCTATCAGTCGGCTATGGGTAAGCAGGCGATGGGGATGTATGCGCTCAATTACCGAGAGCGATTTGACGCCATGTCGCACTTGCTGTGCTATCCTCAGATTCCTCTGGTCTCACCCTTCGTGAGCAAGTTCTACGGATCCGAGAAGATGCCCTCAGGTCAGAACATTGTGGTGGCGATCATGACCTATACTGGTTACAATCAGGAGGATTCTATCATGATTAACCGCTCGTTCCTCCAGCGTGGCGGGTTTCGCAGTATCTTCTACCGCACCTACAAGGATGAGGAGAAGAAGAACCAGAGCAGTGGTGAGGAGGAGCGCTTCTTCAAGCCAGATGCCCAGGCCACTCGGCAGATGAAGAACGCCAATTACGAGAAGTTGGGTGAGGACGGGTTTGTGCCAGAGAATCATTATGTGGATAATGAGGACATCTTGATTGGTAAGGTGGTGCCTCTTCGTATTCCCACTGGCATGGTGGTGCCGGCAGGGACAAAGAAGTACCGTGATGTCTCCAGGACGATGAGGAATAATGAGATTGGTTGGGTGGACCGTATCTTCCGCAATCGCAACGGTGAGGGCTACAGTTTCGCCAAGGTGAGGGTGCGTCAGGATAGGATTCCAGAGATTGGGGACAAGTTCTCTAGTCGCCACGGTCAGAAGGGGACATGTGGGATGATTCTGAACGCCGAGGACATGCCTCAGACGGCGGCAGGGGTGGTGCCAGATATCATTATTAACCCGCATTGTATTCCCAGCCGCATGACGATTGCCCAGCTGATGGAGACGCTGCTGGGTAAGGTGGGGTGTGAGGTGGGAGCTCTGGGCGATGGCACACCCTTTGGCAATTGTACAGTGGATGGTCTGGCGAGTCTGCTGAGGGACGACCTTGGGATGGAGCCGCATTCCAATGAGATTCTGTATAACGGATTCACGGGGCGTCAGATGGAGACGAATATCTTCGTGGGGCCGGTGTTTTACCAGAGGCTGAGGCATTGCTCGGCGGATAAGATGCATTCCCGTGCTTCTGGTCCGCTGGTGATGCTGACGAGGCAGCCGGCTGAGGGCAGGGCTCGTGAGGGTGGCCTGAGGTTTGGAGAGATGGAGCGTGATTGCGTGATTGCTCACGGTATGACGGAGTTCACCAAGGAGAGGCTGATGGAGTGTTCTGACGCTTTCCGATGCTTCTCTTGTAAGGATTGTGGCTTGCTGTGCGTAGCAAATCCGGTGGAGGGCATCTGGAATTGTCGTGGGTGTGGGAACACGACGAACTTCAGCGCCATTGAGATTCCGTATGCCTACAAGTTGCTGCTTCAGGAGCTGGAGTCCATGTGTATCAGCAGCAGGGTGATTACGCAGAGCAAGCTGACTCTGGGCCAGGCCAAGGCCGAGTAGCCAAGGCCGAGTAGAGTATAAAATCTGTGTAAAAGGAGATGTCTGGGATTCCTGGATCACATAATAATGAAGATTTTGAGAATATGTTTAAAGATGTTCTCAAAAAAGCCATCTTAGTGTGGGATTTAGATTCAACTCTAGTGGGAAATTATTTTGATATGGTCACACAATTTGATGAACCTCGTATGAATACAAATGCCTTGAAAATAATGAATACCGCATTTAAATCACCTAATTTTTCGGCGAATATGATGCTCACGAATAACGGCAATTTGCGGTTTATTTATCATGTCATATCGGCAATGACACAAAAATACAATGAAATGTTTCCCGATGAGAAAGTTCCCTTTTTATTCAGTGTTATTTACACGGCGGCCATGAATCCAGACGGCACGTATAAGGATCTTCGTGTTCCTGACACCACTATTCCACAAAGTAAGACGGATCCTCGGTATGCGGCCAAGAGATTGGAAGATGTGAAAAATATGTGCTTGGAGGGCAGGATTCCTGCCCGTAATTTAGCGGGCAATGTATTCTTTTTTGACGATATGCCTACGCATATAATTCGTGGAGAAATCGCAAGAGGACACTATATTCAGATACAACCACCATTTAACACAGTTGAGGGGGATGGAACAAATTATGGCCCAGTCTTAGAGTTTTTACGAGATGAGAATTCTAACTCAGTAAGAGGTGGGGGATCTACACCACTAATTATGAGGAAGCAATCTGGTGGGAGAAAAACCAGGCGTAAGAATAGAAATGAGCGAAAGAAATGAAAATGCACTGACAAAAAATGCCTTAACCATTGCCATCCAACGAGGGCTGGTTGGTCCTAGAAATACTAGAGCAGTTTTAACAGCGTATCCAAATATACAAGCTACAGGACCTTCTATTAAAGCATTGGCAGCACAAAATAGGGCGGCAAATATTCTATCACGTGTTGCCCAAAGTCGAATGCTTAATGGTAGCTCAACTGGTGCTGTTCTTGAGGCACTTCCACCTCTAAGCCTTAATACTCAATTTATGGGGGCGGTAAAGGGTGTAAGAGGACCTGGAGGAAGAACACGTGTGATGTATGCCGCCTTTACTGGAAATATGGAAAAATTAAGAGAGCTAGTGAATGGCGCAAATGTGAATGAGGCAGATATTACCGGGCAAACACCCCTTATCTTTGCCGCATTTGAAGAGCATATGGATGCTGTACGATTTTTAGTGGAAAAGGGGGCAAATGTAAATGCACAAACTACACAAGTAGGTGGAAATACAGCTCTTCACATGGCAATCTATAAGAATAATTTTGAAATGGCCAGATTTCTATGTGATAACGGAGCAAATGTAAACATCGGTGCTGAACGATATAGCCCACTTCATCTTGCTTCTGGGTATGCCAATGTTGGTCCCGAGATGGTTCAGATGTTATGTGAGCACGGTGCCGATGTTAATGCTTCTGGATTACAAGGAACTCCTTTACATATGGTCAATTCTGGACCCACAGGGGCAGAAAAGGTAGCTCTCCTGTGTACGTTCGGTGCCAATATAGAAGCTCTCGCAACACAAATGTATTATATTGGACATACGCCACTTCTTATGGCATGTGAGCATAAAGATAATGTTGATGTCATACGAGCTTTGTGTGAGAGGGGTGCTAATGTGAATGTAAGGAGTAATCAGAGATCTACGAATGGAATGACTCCATTAATGATGGTATGTCGTAATAAAAGCAGCGATGGATCAGTTACTGTCTTATGTGAATCTGGGTCAGATAAAGAGTTAGTTGTCGCTGGAAAAACACCATTAATTTATGCCATAGACATCACTACTACAGAACCTTCAGAAGGTGTTGTGCGTGAATTATTAGAGCAAGGAGCGAACCCTAGCGGACCTGCGTTTAATGGAGAAACCCCATTAGGCTTTGCCGTAATTCAGGAGAATATACCTGCCATAACAGCAATATGCCAATTTGCTAAGACAAGGGGGGTAGATGTGGGAATAGAAGCCGCTAAAAAATCTGTAACCCAGAAACTTTTAGATAATCAAAGGAGAATTGAGCGTATTGAAATGAAAGGAACTTATGGTTATGGAAACCCTGAGTATAGAAAACTTGTTGTGTCGAATGAAAATTTAAATAAGATTATTCGAATTCTTAATGCCCCTCCTTCTGATAATACTCCTTCTGCTTCTGCTGCGGCGCCCTCTTCTGCTGCGCCCTCTGCGCCCTCTCTCTCTTCATTTCCACGTGGTGGTTCCCAACCCCGAAAAGAGTATCGTAAAAGTAGAAAGAATCTCAACAGTCGTAAAAGTCGTAAGACTCGTAAGAGTCGCAAGAGTCGTAAAACAAAAAATTACTAAGAGTAGTAATGTCCCAAAAAGGAAACCAAAACGAAAATAATTCCCAACGAGTGGGTGGAGGGTCTTCTACTCAGCCAGCATATGTGGCAAACAATAATACATCAAGGCGTGTCTTAACTTCTTTAGCAGAACAAGGTTATGGCGCTGGACTTCTTTCCACGTTTCCAGAGATGGGACATGATGTTCAATTTATGTCAGCTGTTAAAAATATAAAAGGAAACCCTCTAAAACCATATTATTCTGGAGCTGGAAGAACTCATACCATGCACGCAGCATTTATTGGCGATATGAAACGATTAAGAGAATTAGTAAAGAAGTTTAGTGCCGATATTCACACAGAAGATAATCAAGGGATGACTGCCCTTGCTTGGGCAGCATTGGCAGGAAGACTAAAGGCAGTCCAGTTCTTAGTCGAGCATGGTGCCGAGATAAATAGGGGAAGGATTATGAAAACACCTCTGTACTGTGCTATACAAGGAAATCATCTTACAACTGTTCGGTGGCTCTGTGATAGAGGGGCAAATGTAAATGGAGAAAGAAATCTTGAGATGGCATGTACTGACCATGCTTCTCCCGAAATCCTCGAACTCCTATGTGAAAGAGGAGCTGATGTAAGTGCCAATGGAGCCCCTTTACACAGATTAACACAGTCAAGAAGAAATGCCGCTGAGAAAGTAGCGATTCTCTGCCGATTCAATGCTCCACTAGAATTTACAATTAATGATTTTACACCACTTCTTAGGGCATCTTACTCAAACAATGTAAGTGTAGTAAGGGCATTATGCGAGTGTGGTGCCAATAAGGAAGCACGGCAAGCATCTGGAATGACGCCATTAATGATGGCATGTTTTGGTAAAATTTCTGATGGAACAGTGACTGCCTTATGTGAATATGGGGCTGACAAGGAAGCGAGAGACCCTCAAGGAAAAACGCCACTTTTTTATGTCTTAACAAATGTTGAACATGGCGCAATCGTCCTAAGCGAATTGTTAGCACAGGATGTAAATATAGAAGGTCGGTTTATGGGTAAATCAACCTTAGATGCTGCTGTAGAGTCAAAAGTACCAATTCTTGTTAAATTATTATGTGAGCACGCAAGACGAAAGAATATACAATTAAATATACAAGCGAATGTGCGCCGTGTTAAAATGGAAATTGCCGGCAATGAAGAACAACTTCAATACGCAGATGAAGAATATAATGAGCGTGGTATTTGGGGAAATCAAAACATAGATTATAATGGTGAGCGTGGTAAAGAGGGAATACAAATGCTTGAGGAAACTATAAGAAATCTACGAGCTATTCTAAAAATTCTTGAAGAAAACTCACATCCGCCCAAGAGCTATGGATCTAAGCAAACAACGAAAAAGAGTGCTGCTAACAACTCGAATAACTGGCGCTCTGGTGGCGGTGGTGGAGGCGGTGGCGGCGGTTCAAAGAGTACTTCATGGCGTGGGGGTTCTAAGAGGAAAACTAGACGTTTCAAAAATAGGGTCTAATCATTTATGATTAGACCACCCTTTTTTAGTTGGAGACACAAAGTGCCTCCAACTAAAATTGGGAATACTCCTAAAGGAGTATTCCACCTTTTTTTAATCAAAAAACTGAGTTTCTTGATTAAAAATTGATTGCCCAGCCCCACGGTTAAATCAGTCCCACAAAGTCACCATGTCTCTTAGTATGCGTGTCATCAAGCGTAACGGTCAGTCCGAGAATGTCAGTTTCGACAAGGTTCTCCAGAGAATTCGTAGAGCGGCTCGTGGCCTCTCTATTAATCCCGATGGTCTCGCCCAGCAGGTCCTAAGCCAAATTTATGACGGTGTTAAGACGACTGAGTTAGATGAGCTGACTGCTCGTCTTGCTGCCTCCCTGACGACCACCCACCCTGATTGGGCCTCTCTCGCCAGTGCCATTGCCGTCAGTAACCATCATAAGCAGACCGAGGGCAACTTCGCCGCAGTCATGATCCGTCTATCTAGCCAGAAGACCAAGACCGGCACCGAGACAAGTTATATCAGCGACGAGGTTCTGGCTCTCTGTCGCAACCCTGAGGCCGCTGCGGCGATTGAGGCGGCCATTGATTACCAGCGTGATTACGACCTGGACTATTTCGGCTTCAAGACGCTGGAGAAGTCCTATCTGCTCAAGGATGCCCAGCTGGTGATTCGTGAGCGTCCTCAGCACCTCTGGATGCGTGTTGCCCTGTGCCTCTGGGCCAACAACCTCCCTCGTGCCTTTGAGACCTACGACCTCATCAGCCAAAAGAAGTTCACCCATGCCACGCCTACCCTCTTCTCAGCAGGAACACCAAGACAGCAGCTGAGTTCCTGCTTCCTGGTGGCGATGACAGCCGATAGCATCGATGGTATCTTTGACACGCTGAAGGATTGTGCCAAAATCAGTAAGCACGCCGGTGGAATTGGTCTCCATGTCCATAACATCCGTGCTCGTGGCAGTCCTATTCGTGGCACGAACGGGATCAGCGACGGTCTGGTGCCCATGATGCGTGTCTTCAACAACACGGCTCGTTATGTGAATCAGGGTGGGCGCAGAAACGGCAGTTTCGCCGTCTATCTGGAGCCCTGGCACGCCGATATTGAGGATTTCCTGAAGCTGAAGCTGAATACGGGCGCTGAGGAGGAGCGTGCTCGTGACCTCTTCTACGCCCTTTGGATCTCTGACCTCTTCATGGAGCGTGTTGAGGCAGATGGCGAGTGGTCCGTGTTCTGTCCTGACGAGGCGCCTGGGCTGGCCGATGTGTGGGGTCAGGAGTTCAGGGATCTTTACACTCGTTATGAGGCGGAGGGCCGTGCCAGGAAGGTGCTGAGCGCACAGAAGCTGTGGTTCATGATTCTGGACGCACAGATGGAGACTGGCACGCCCTATCTCCTGTATAAGGATGCCGCCAACGGCAAGTCCAATCAGCAGAACCTCGGCACCATCAAGTCCAGCAATCTCTGCTCAGAGATCATTGAGTATTCTGCTCCTGATGAGACGGCTGTGTGTAATCTGGCTTCTCTGTCTCTTCCTTCCTTTGTCAGTGACGGGAAGTTCCAGTTTGCCGAGCTGCGTCGTGTGGCCGGCGTGGCCATTCGCAATCTGAATCGGGTGATTGATGTGAATTACTATCCCACAGAGTCCACGGAGCGCAGCAATATGCGTCATCGTCCTGTGGGTCTGGGCGTCCAAGGGTTGGCGGATGTGTTCGCCATGCTGAAGATGGATTGGGAGACCCCTGAGGCGGCAGACCTCAATCAGAGAATCTTTGAGCACATGTATTATGCGGCAGTTGATATGTCGGCCGATATCGCCCTAAAGGAGGGGGCGTATTCTACGTTTGCCGGGTGTCCTGTGTCAAAGGGGTTGCTTCAGCCTGACTTGTGGAAGGTGACGCCTCTTTCAGAGAAGGATGGGAGTTTGGATTGGCCGGCTCTGAGGGCGAAGGCGGCCAAGGGCATTCGCAACAGTCTTCTCATTGCGCCGATGCCCACGGCCAGCACGTCGCAGATTCTGGGGAATAACGAGTGTTTTGAGCCATTCACCAGTAATTTGTATACACGCCGTGTGCTGGCGGGTGAGTTCATTGTGTTAAATAAGCATTTGTTGGCGGAGTTGATTGCCGTGGGTGTGTGGAACGACGGCCTGAAGCAGGAGATTGTGGCAAGGAATGGCAGCGTCCAGGGCATTTCAGCGATTCCTGTCGAGATTCAGGCACGGTATAAGACGAGTTGGGAGTTGAAGCAGAGGACGCTCATTGATATGGCGGCGGCGAGGGGGGCGTTCATTGATCAGTCACAGAGTCTGAATCTGTTCTTGGCTGACCCGAATTACGCCAAGCTGACTTCCATGCACTTCTACGCATGGAAGACAGGGCTCAAGACGGGTTGTTATTATCTGAGGACGAAGGCGCCAGTGGTTGCGCAGAAGTTCACTGTGGATCCTCGGCTCTTGGCGGCGGTGAGTAGTGGGGGTGTGCGAGAGGAGAGCGACGATGAGTCTGAGTCTGAGTCTGAGGACGAGGATGTCCAGCCGCAGGCGCAGGCCGTAGTCGAGCCAGTAGTCCAGAAGGAGACGAGGGAGCAGAAGCTGGAGCGTTTGTCAAAGGAGTATGAGGAGTCAGTAAAGCAGGCGGCTGACGAGGGATGTTTAATGTGTGGTAGCTAATAGATGAGCGAGCCGCAAGACGAGTTTATACGAAAAATAGATGAAATAAAGGCACTTGTCCGGGAAACAGACCCTGATGTGTTACAAGAGCGCATATATACATGCGCAGCAAATGGTTGTCTTTTATTAACTGCTTTTTTGAATACGAATGGACGTGATGGATGGTCGTCTATGTTGATCAACGAGGGCCAGCCTATTTTGAGTAGATCAGAACAAATCATGATTGAAAAGGCATTCAAGGCCGCTCCATGGATTCTTGACTTGAAAAAGGATACTGCAGCAACCGAAGTCCAAGTTGGCGGAGCAGTTCCCCAACTGGACAGTCACGGCAGTTTTATCAAACCCGTCTTGGATGCTGCTGGCAAGTTAACAGGCGACGACGTTTCCTTGGATCGCTTGCTAGAAAGCTTCATTAAGAAATCTGCCGAGATGGACGATTATTGGAGTAATATGAAACATGGCACGTTTGCCCCTGTGACGAAGTTCATGAATACGGATAGCGAAATCTATATGCCAACTCCAGCGGGGTTTCTGCCCGTTCCAGTTCCGAGAAGACCCATCATTTATTTTTTAATCATGCTCCTTGATTCTATTCGTCTAAGCCGTGCGCTCTCAGGCCACAAGGATATCTCTTTAACACTGGTCGTCTTACTTGAGGAATTGGTCACAGGGCAATGGAGACAGATGTTGCTAACAGCAGCAGGATTTATCAGTCCTTCTGGCGTTGCCATTGGTGTCATAGGGAAATATATGGTGAATGCCTGGGTTCTCATTAATCCAACTATCAGAACCAGTCTCGTGAAAGATATGTTCAAAGGAAGTAAATCCTTGTTGATTGGATTTATTCTCTGGTGTGTGAGTGTGCTACCTCCTGAGTCTGTGCGAAATATGTTAAAGGCGAGAATAGACGAGGCACGGGCAATGGTTGCCACGTTTGATGAAAAGATTACCGCCCTGGAAGAACAAGGATCGGTCTCGTTAAAACCGCTGGGGAAAAAGATAGAATTCAAGGCGATTTCCTTAGATAATCTGACACGAATTACGATGGAAGATATTCAGAATCTACAGGCTCTGGCGCAATGGCCGATGTTGATTTGTACGAAGGAATATCAAGATATTCAAGGACCTCTGGAAAAAGACCCGTTTTTTCGCATCATGTTTGAATTATTAAATATTCCTGTTCTTCCTGATGATAAGTTTGAGGTGTGTCGTTCAAATCAATACAAACCCATTCAAGAAGTGATTGCTGAAGGATTAGATCCAGCCGATGCCCTTGTGGATGATCCCGCATTCGTAAATCCTATTGCCGCCGCCCAGCAACAAGTCCAAGGAGTTCTCCAATAACTTACTCCACCTGAACGCCCACGAGTCCGTGTAGGAATGTGAGAAATTCCTTAGGAAATCCCCAGAAGCAGGAAGGGCTTCCACCCGTGGGGAATCGGCGAGTCGTAGAATTAGTGCCGTGACTCATGGCCACAATAATCTGTTGAGGAGGCATCTCTACCACAGAATCACGACCCTCAAGAAACTCATCCCCTTCAGCCATATTTACCTTTGGAAAGTTCCTAGCTTCCCAAAAGGATTTATAGAAAGTGAGAGTGGCCTCAGAAACCCTCTTGGACAGCCCTAAGTTCCAAGGAGGAGTATTCACAGCAGAAATACCGTGAACCAGATCGTAACAGGCGATCGTGGTACAAACGGCCGCCTGGGGCTTCCAAGGATGTGTTAAAAGATAGGATACACGTCTCCTAAATGAAGAAGCAGGATAATGATCGTCATCGTCCATAAACAAGATAATGGAATGCTCGGCCCTGAAAATCCCCACATTGCGCTTCCTGCCGATAGTGCGCTTCGCCAGGGGAATATAGGTCATCGTTAGAGGTCCATTCTCTCTGCCGAACTTAATAATCTTATCAGACGCTTGTTCCTTTGGATCATCAGAATCATCGACAATCACCCATTCAATCTTATCCTTGGGATAATCGGTAATGAGGATATTGTGGAAGGCGAGATCCAGAAACTTCTTTCGGTTATAGGTGAGGGTCACCACGGAAATCTTGGGAAGCTCCTCGTCGCTCAGAATTCTCAGACCATCGCCTAGAATCTTCACACCCTCTAACTCTTCAGGCGCTGGGGCAAGTCCAGAAAAAAGGGTCGTTAGACTATTCTTGAATTTGCGGAGGCGGGTGGCGGCTCGTTCAATTGCGCACATCTTTCTCTCCATAGTCGTTGTCAGAGAAAAGAGGAATTGTTGAATACATTTTGGCAAATCGGTTTCAATCGTATCAAATGTATCTTTTACACCTGCCTTATAGGGGACAAGCGTGGATGGTGTTAAAAAGGTATTTGATGCCGTGCCGAAGTTCTCCACATAGGTGGGGAGAGAATTGCCGATCAAAAAAGCGCCACAGGACTCGCCCTCCATGGCCGACATACAGAGGGCCTCTGAGGCGCTGAAAATGAGGTGGCAGCCATAAGAGGCTTGAAGGGTCTGGCGCTTCTTCACGCTCAAGTCTTCAACATGGACGTTCACATTGTTAGCTAGAGGAGGAAGAGGCAGAGATGCGGTGGTATAGACATGTAGATGAGGCCACTCGGACTTCCAGAGGGGGAGAATCTTGAGTGCCGCCTCCCTCTTATTCACAGATGCGCCGAGAAGCCAGAGACATTCTGTCTTGGGTTCAAAGGAATTGGAGATTGCTGCCGAAGGAAGAGAAGACCAAGGAATCACGGTCGCCTTGCCTTCATAGGGATGCGCCGCCAGAAATCTCTCCTTGTCCTCCTGGCATTTGAACATGAGATAATCCACCCGCTTCAGATAAGAATTCCACCCCTCCTCCCACCATTCTGGATTTACCACCAGGGCATTCACACGGGCAAAGCACATCCATCCGTAATAAGGGACTTCCAGATGAATGGCCAGATCACAAGGAAACGCCGGCTCTAACGGATCCTTGAGCTCGCATGGAATGCTGGCCTCGATGAGAAGAGCGTCCTGGCGCAGACCGAACTCGTTCGCCTTATTATAAACAACGACAGTTTTCATCTTTGTGTTAGAAGGATGGTTAGTTTAGCCCTTCTCTTTGAGAAGGGCTTCCTAATGAAATGGTGGAACAACGTTTCATTTTAGCCCTACTCTTAGACCGACTTGCCTGTTAGACTAAAAATATCACGAATAAGTAAAATGGACGCAGGGACAAGAACAGTCCAAGGAATCACCTGGACGGATGACTTGGCGTGGATGGAGCCAATGAAGGGAGACCGATGGGAATCCTTTTTACACAAATCCCAAGATATCTGGAAGTCGGCGGTGGCTTCCTCACATGGCATACCACGCATACGAAACCAAATCAAGAAAGCTACGGCGGTAGGTCGTCAAATGAGATTCTCCGCATCCGAAGGTTCAGTGGAAATAGGTCATATCGGAACAATGGCGTATGGTTGGCGTTGGAAAGGTGAGCATCTGGTCAGGCAAGTTTCTGATATCTGTGTAAAAGGAGATTGTGTGTATGTTTCTTATGAGGATGATACTGTTTCTGGTGCGGAGAATTACGTCATTGCCGCATACAAAGGCGGGTCCAAGGTGCCGCTTTGGGAAAAGAAGGGAATGAGTCCGTATGTGGGGGTCTTGGGTGATCGTTGTTACAGCATTGAGGCGAAGAATAAATTGGTGTATTACAAGTTTGTTTCCTTTTCTGCTGAAACAGGACGAGACCTCAAGGCAGAATATGAAGAGAAGGATTTTCGCTATAATTTGGAACTGATCCGAGGGCGGGATTGCCTGTTTCTCAGACGTCAATCTGGCCCGAAGCAGGATGTGTTTCAGATCTCTGAACTGGCTGCCACGGCTGCCACGGCTTCCATTGCCTTGGAATCAATCTCCTTAGAAAGTCGTCGGTTTGTTTTTGGATGTGTCGGAGCAGATGAGTATATCTATTGGAATAAGGGGTGGTCTGTGTCAAAAGGATTATTGAAACAAGGATACAAGTTCCCTTCATTCCACAAGGCAGCACCGGAGTATATTGATACAAAGCGGAATGTCTTGATAACACGGTGGTATGGCAAACGGACGTTGTGGAACTTGAGTGATGGGGAGCCTCAGATTCTGTGGAAGGGCGTTGGGAATTTGATGATAGATCCGTGGGATTCCAATTGGATGAGGGTGACTGTTCCTGGAGTAAAAATCGCCTGGCATTTGCTTGGCTCTGGTTTTGGCTCTGGTCCAAGGCACTCAGTTCGTGAGCATTTCGTCAAATCGGCGGATGGAACGGATGTGCCGTTTTATATGGTTGGTCCTGCCTCAGCCTCCTCAGCAAAAGGCCTCTTCATCGCCGCCTATTCAGCGTATGGGATACCGAGCAGTTTTTCCACGGCTCGTTGGGTCCCCTTATTAGCCGCAGGATGGACGATCTGTTTCCCTCTGTATCGTGGCGGTGGCGATCACACACCAGAATGGGAAGATGACGGTCGTCTGAGAGGTCGTCTCCGTGTCTTGGAGGATGCCGAGGCGGTTGTTAAGGAGGCGAGGCGTATCTGTGATATTCCTGCGTCAAGGACTGTGTTATATGGTCGTTCAGCGGGTGGTCTCTGGGTAGGAGGTCTCTGTTCAAGATATCCGAATGGGGATTTGTTTGGTGGGGCATACATGGAGGTTCCGTATTTGGATGTTTTACGCACTACAACGAATCATAATTTGCCTCTGACTTTCTTGGAAACGGATGAATTCGGACTTCCGGCGATGCGCCTTTCTGACTTTGAGGGGATGATGCAGTGGTCTCCCATGGAGACGTTGCCGAAGGGATTAAACATTTCTCAAATAGTCCGAACGGGCTTAAACGACTCCCAGGTCTTCGCTTATGAATCGGCGAAATGGATTGTGCGTTCTGGACTAAGCCAGGCATCTGGGCAAAGCCCTAGGCAACTCTTGGCAATCCAAGGAGGTCAAGGGCATTTTGTGAATGGATCGGTAGGCTTACAGCAACAAGCAGAAGATATAGCAGTTTTGATGAGCCTGATAAAAAATCGCAGTAATCAGTATAAAATGGCCAACCGTAAGAATATGCGCAAGGGAACCCGCAAGAACCGCAAGAACATGCGCAAGGGCACTCGCAAGAACATGCGTAAGTAAACGGTAGTCGCTTTGCTTAACGTAAGTAAATCGTATGAAAGTAATATATAATTAAGACTATTCTTAGTGTGTCTAACACTCTAAGATTTGTCTTCTATAGAAGTTCCAAGCAACTTTCTCAAGAATAGCCTGCGGTGAAATTCGTGTGGTCCAAATTCCAAGATCCCATCACGATGCTTCTTTGTTCCATACCCCTTACACTTCAGTAAGTCATATCGCTCGGCAATATTCTCATTGAGGTCACAGAACTCCTTGATCCAATCGTCGTGTTCTACCTTGGCAATGATGGAAGCGGCGGCAACTGCCACGTATTTACCGTCTGCTTCCGGTTCAACATTCTGTTCCACAAATGACCAAGGGTGTGTCGTTATAGAAAGACATCCATCAATAATGAGACGTTCTGGTGTAACAGAGAGTCCATCCAGTGCCCTAGTGAACGCCAATTGATTCGCCTTTGTCATACCCAGAGTATCAATTTCGGCGGCTGTGACAACACCTGTTGACCAATCTAAGGCAAGATTCTTAATATTCTCTGCCAATTCATTCCGGCGTTTTTCAGACAGCTTCTTGGAATCTTTGATTTTCAACGCAACTTCGGCTTGCTCTTGGCTCATATCATGCGTCCATATCACAGCTCCAGCATATAAGGGACCCCAAAGAGGACCCCGCCCTGCCTCATCCACACCCGCCTCAATCGCCGTATCTTGAGTATGTCTTAAACTTAACATGGTGACTTGTGTAAAATAGGTCGTCGCCATTTCATTTTTAGTCTAAGAACAGATGGATCACACTACTATGGTATTTATAGGCCTTCTGGTCGTGCTATTCCTGGGACAAGTATTTATGAATGAAGGGTTCAAGAATACTGATGCCTCTGGAAACATCAGTCTAAGTCTTTCTGATTTAATGGCCTTGCTTGGATCTGGATCTGGCTTAGGTAAAGATAAGGATGAGGATGAGGATGAGGACGATGATGATAATGACAAGGACAGAATCCGTGACAAATACTACCGTAATATGCGTGCTGATATGATGGATGATGTGAAAAGGGCAGTAAAGAAGGAATTATTAAATAGTAAATTCAGTGAGCTGTATGGATCTGGCTCTGATGGAACCACCCTGGACGATTCTTGTATTGACTCTTTTTCCTCACAACAGGGAACTGATTTCATGAAGTATATTCCTGGAAAGAACCCCGACGATTACATACGCAAGGATTCCGTTCCTTGCTATGGTTGTTCTATACCGTAAACAGTAGTATAAGTTAGAAGGATGTGGAGTGGATATGGATTAATACTTGTTATGGCACTTGTCCTCTTGACATTTGCCATAGTTACCAACACATGTACGTTATGGATTTCGCCCAAAGGGCCTGTAAACGATGGCTTTGTGGTGAACAATGTAATCAAGGAGATGCCTTCTCCCATGTCGCTGACAAACAAACAGCCAGTCGAAGGCAATGTGACAGAGCTGCCTTCAGCACCTATAAATGGCCTGGCATCCGTGAATGCCTTACCGCAAACAGACCCCGCTATGGAAAAGAGTTCGGCCGCCATGTTGACTGTGTTAAAAGGTGATATGGATGGCTTCTACAAGAATGAGTATCCTCATATCAAAGGTATGTCTGATCCTGCCATCAAACTCCCTTTAACACGATTCTTAGGGGATTACCAGCGGGTCAAGGATGAACTCAGCGTGCTCAAAAACAACGAGGGCATCCCCGCACAAATCAGTATTCAGGAGCTGAGTGATATGGGGGCGAATCTACGCTACATCCAGCGCACCTACAGAAGTCTGGCGACGGTGGAACTAGTTCCTGCTACGACCGAGAGATATTCTCAGGTGGGTGCTCAAGTTGCCGTGGAAGGTTTCGCCGACCCAAATGGCTCTGGTTATTCCGAGGATAATGAGCCAATCAGTCTGGCAAAACTCAAGCTTCTGAGCACAGCGATTGGTGCCGAGATTTTGCGCCTACAGGCGAGTGGAACAACCGATCCCGTCATTAATGCCAGAGTCAATATTTTCACCAAGATCGGCCAGACTGTGAAGGATTTACTGACCAATATTGGAAATGGCTCAATGACCGAGAAGGATATTCCCATTAAGGTCAAGGATTATAACAAGTTCCTCCCCGCCATTGGCGATTCCTCCGCAGGTATCGCCGGTCTCTTATCTTCATCTGGATATGGCTCTCTCAGTAATCTTTTTAACGCCTATGACGTGGGTGATGCTTCAGGTGCGCAGGTGGCGGCGGCGCTGTTTGAGCGTTACGCAAAGGATATGCTTGATGGCTTATCCTATAACGTGACAGTTTCCTATACGAGCGACAATGAGGTGAAGAAGCAGAAGGCTCTCGCTTCATACGCAAAGGCATATGCCAGTTCAAAGCTACATCCTGGAGGTGAGGGTGCCAGAGGAGATTTTGATAGAACCGTGCGTGACCTGGATGGATTTGAGGATGGGGATATGCGTCCACCATCCGTGAGTGGAGGGAAGGCGGGTTCGTTTGATTGGAAGGCACGTGCTGAGGCGATTACTGATGCCATTAAGAGGGCTGGAATGAATCCTTCTGATTACGGTTGTTTGGAAAAGGGGGCACATGTGAGTGCCGGCTACGGTTGGAGGGGGCATGCCAAAATGATATGTTCTCGCTTGGCAACGAATGCTGACCCTGCTATACCTGAGCAGATGGGATGTCCTCCGGTTTCTTGGAAGGGTTGGCGAAGCTAAAGAGAGAAGCTAAACCTTCTCTAAGAGCGACGCTAATAGTTATGTATAAGTAGAAGAGGAATGGCCTCAATAATTCCGTTAAAATTAACCCCAAGAATTCTCCTTGCGTTAGCTGTGCTAATTCTAGGAGTTGGCTTCGGCCTCGGCAAATACCTCGGCGGGTCATCTCTAGATGGATTTACCACCGAAGGAATGAGCGGTGTTCCTGAATGCTCTAAGTGTAATAAGAAGGCCACGAAATGTGCGTGTACTCCTAAGGGAATGGCTCGTCTAATCTGCCCTCCTTGTAAGACCCCTGATCTGAGCAAGTATGTGTTAAAGTCCAGCATCCCTCCTTGCCCTGCTGCGCCAGATATGACGAACTATATGTTAAAGACGGAGTGCCCACCTGTTCCCGACTTGAGTAAGTATGTGCTGAAGGCCAGTATTCCCAAGCAGCAACCGGTCATCATTGATAACTCAGCATGTAAGAAGGACGCTGGTGAGTGCCCACCTTGCCCTCGCCCTCGTTGCCCTACGGTGACCTGCCCTCCTCAAGTGTCTTGCCCTGCTCCCGCCCCTTGCCCAAGAACAGTTTGCCCCACCACCACCGTGAAGTGTAAGGCTGACCCGCAGTATAACGACACTGTTCGCCCCTTTCTGTCTCCCCTGAACATGACACCTTACGGCCGTTAAACCTTTTTACACAATCCTATCATAATTTCCATCTTTTTGTGAAAAATGGAAATTATATCATCTAAGAGTAAATGGACACTAAGTTCTGGGGTCCATCAGGATGGAAACTTCTCCATCTCATCACCTTCACCTATGAGCCATCGCACTCAAAGGAAGTCGGTAAATTCTTTGAGCTCCTGCCATTCGTGTTGCCGTGTAAATTCTGTCGTGCTTCCCTCACGGAATATATGGATGCCGATCCAATTGACTTGAAATCTAAGGCGACCCTGACCAAATGGCTCTGGCGTATTCACAATAAGGTGAATGATAAATTGCGCAGTCAAGGACTGCTTCACCAGCCAAATCCATCCTTTGACACAGTCAAGGCAGTCTATGAAGAGCGTGTGGCGCAAGGATGTATGCGAGTAGAATTTGAAGGATGGGATTTCTTATTTAGCGTCGCTGAGAATCATCCGTATTCTCGTTTTTCTAAATCGTTACCGATGGAAGGATGTCCCGCAAAGGAATCTGTACTCTGTGAAAAAGATAAGAATCGTTGGAATATGATGAGCGCTGATGAGCGATTTAATAAATACGTGGAATTCTGGAAGAGCGTTGGACCTGTGCTCCCGCAACAATGGCGAGATGCTTGGCTCTCGTGTTCTTTTCAAGAGAGCGCCTTGGAAAAGCGGACGAGTCTGATACGAGAGTTGTGGCGCATCAGATGCTGTATGGAACGGAGTCTGGAATTGGTCAATAAGGACGAGTTCCAAAGTCTGTGTAAAAAGTTAGTTAATCATCGGAGTGGATGTGGGAAGAAGAAACGAGCGAAGACATGTCGCAAGACGAGGAAATTGCGTGCCTCTAGAAAGACCTCTTAATCATGTAACCAAAGGAAGAAGTAACGAATACCACGCAAGTGGTGAGCGCCGTGTATTGTAAGAATGTCGTATTGATTTTTGTAGTGTCGTCAGGATACGCCATGTTGCTGAGGTAATACAGGAGGATCAGTGTTAAAAGGATTGCTACTGGAATCAGAACAGACCTATTTGACACAGAGAAGAAGAGAGCCACATAGACTGCTCCTATAACAAGTTTTGTTATGAGAACAGAAACGGCAGGAATGAGAGGTTGTTCTACCTTGGCCGTTGTTTCGCTAATATACATGGAAAATGCGTCGCCGAAGGAGCCGCTGATGGCTGATGCGGCGGAAGCGACGACGAGCGCCGGCTGTGATTGATTACTTACGATCATGCCGAGAAGAATGCCCATTTGAGCAACAAGAGTGCTTGCTGAACCAAATGCCTTACCTTTCTCTACTGCTGTCATTGTATCTATTTACGGTTCTTTCTTGTTTTCTTCTGGTTGCGCCTGCCACCATGCTGCTTTCTGGACTTGCCCTTGCCACCGCCACTCCTCTTAACACGCTTAGGTTTTTGTGCTGGTGCTGGTGCTGGTGCTGGTGCTGCTTCCTCCTCTTCTTCAGCAGCAGCCGCAGCAGCCGCAGCAGCCGCAGCAGCAGCAGCTGAACGCTTGGTACCACCGCCTGAAGAGCCAGGGACAGCTGCTCTAGATGCCGTTGCTGGTTGAGCGGCAGAAGCAGATACAACTGCTCCAGAAGCAAACATATTAGCATTTCTAAATACAGGAACTCCTCCCATGGCGGTTGTTGTTGTTCTGCGATTATTAAAGGCACCAACGCTTTCTAGACCTTGACTTCCTTGTGGTAAAAGAACATTATTAAGACCACGATTTGAGAATGCGTTATTTCCTGCGCCTGCGGCAGCGGCACCAGCAGCAGCAGCCGCTGCCGCACCTCCTACAGGACCAGCCTGTGACATCTCCTCTGCCATATCACCAGCCTCAGTTGCCGCATCGGCAGCAGCCTCTGCCTGATCTTCCGTGATTGTGGGTAGAGGGCCTGGGGCTGCGGCAGCAGAGCTAGAACCACCACCACCTCCAAGACCTGTTCCTCCAACCACCTGAGCCTGTGCCGCTCTGAAAACAGGAGCCAGGCCAGGAGTAGCAGCACGAACTGCCGCCTCAATTACTTGCCTAGGAGGTCTAGGAGAATTGGAATTATTGTAAGTGGTAGAGTTGTTATTACCACCACCACCGCCACCTGCACCTGCTCCTGCTGCTGCGCCTCTAGGAGGCTGTCTCGCAACAGTTCTACTCACATTGGCAACATGTTCTGCCCTAGCTTGAATAGAAGCTGTTGAGAGTTGCATCAGCTTACTAAAGATACGGTTACACAGCTCAGTGAGAAATCCCTGGTAGTCAGAGGTGCTTAAGAATTGTAGGCCCTGTCTGGCACCAGAGAAAATAAAGGCGTTTGTTTCCTTTATTGCGATAAAGCAAGCATAAATGATGGCCAGATTTCCTAACACAGGCGCTAACGCTACTCCAACAGGTCCCCAGGCAACGATGCCACGATATGTATTGGCAAGAATCATTCCAGGATTAGGAAGAGCAGCACGAACAATGTTCAGGGCAGTTAGTGCCAGAGTCGCCATTTGATTCTGGCCTGTCATCATTGTTCCAATGGCACCAGCAGAAGCTGCTCCAACAATAAGTGTGCGTGTAATATCTCCATGAGAAGTTCTATCAATGGCACGAGCAACCGCCTCAACATTTGCGGCAGCCTGTTGATTTCCAGTGCTGGCATAGGCAGCTCCTCTCCCGCACAAAGAACGGAAGAAATTGAGAACGGCAGCGCCCAGAGCGCCACCCTTCTGCTTGAAGCGAGAACCACCTCCTTGCTTACGCTCCCCTTCACCCATATTGGCCTGATATCCACCCGCAGCACCAGTATTATGAGAAATCATCTCAATTTGTTCTTCCGTCATCAGCTCAGACATGGCAAAAGAAAGAAACTCAACATCGGCATCTGACACTAATGCACATGGTGCCTCGTTCTTTATTGCCATCAATTCAGCCTTAATCTCAGCATAAGATTTCCTGGCCGCAGCCTCAATTGTTGCTCTCATATTTCTGTAATTTGCGTTGGCCATACTTCCCTTTCTTAAACCAGCTAAGATGGGTATATTATCTCCTGAAGCAATGTTAGCATTTGTAATAAGCTGACGGCCCTTTGCCCACCCCCTCTTGGCATTGAACGCAGTCTTCCTGGCAGCTGCTGTAGCGGCTGCTCTTGCTTCAGCGTCCATTCTAGTAATTCAGCAGATTTTCATCTAACACCAAATCAAATGGAAGTGTGGTTCATCCTCCTTATCTTACTTCTCTGTATCACCCTCACCTATATCAGTAAAATACTAGAAGAGAAATTCTTGAAACCTTATTTCAATGGCCAGCAAAAAGGCGACGGCAATGAAGGCTTTGAGAACAAAGAGGTTGCCGGTGCGTATCCAGAGTCAAAGGGGTTAATCCGGTGGCTTGATAACACAGAACTCTATGATTCTTTCTATTGTGGAATTTACGATCAACTCACCCAAGGTTCCGTGAGAACCCAGGCAGAAGTCGGTCTGGCCCTGAATGAATGGACGAAGAAGGGCGAGGATCTCAAGACCTTTGAAGTCCTGGACGCCGGTTGCGGCACAGGAATCGCCACGGTCAGTCTAGCCAAGATGAACGTGAAGCGTGTCGTTGGTCTGGACAACTCCAAGGCCATGTTAACCCAGGCGAAGATGAAGACCATTCCCCAGACAACCTTGACCGAGGAGCAAAAGGATAAGATTACTTGGAAAGAGGCTGACCTGATTGATTCAGCTTCCTCAGCCGGAGGCGAATATACACACGCAATTATGCTCTATTTCACCATTTACTACGTGCCTGATAAGGAAACCGTCTTCCGGAACCTCTATTTCTGGGTAAAGCCTGGAGGCAGACTGGTCGTCCATGTGGTGAATAAACACAAGTTTGACCCCATGTTGGAAAGCTCGGCGCCCTGGCTCGCCTTCTCTCTCCAGAAATACAGTGATACTCGTATAACAAAGAGTGAGGTCGTCTTTGAGAAATTCAAGTATACAGGTGAGTTTGATCTCCAGGACCCTGCTGCCGAATTCCGTGAGACGTTCCGTTTTAATGATGAGACTGTGCGAAGGCAGCGTCATACCTTTCAGATGGAGAACATTGACGCCATTGTGGGTATGGCGAAGGCGGCAGGATGGGAATACAGTGGGTTCATTGATTTAACACCGGTTTCCTTCGAATATGCCTACCATCTTCATTTTAAACATCCGTAACGGTTAGAACATAGATATGCACGATGTGTTCCAGGAAGGTTTATTAAGAGGCGAGGCAAAAATGCCTTATGACCCTGAGAAGTCGTATTTCTATGTTGAGACGCCTTCGTTTCGTGAATCTGGAGGAATGCTGGGCTGGCGTGTTTTCCTGCGTGCCTGTTGTTTCATGCACGAAGTTCCCAAGGAGGGAGAATGTGTAGATTTCGGCCGTTTTCTTGTGGTGAAGCGCACAGATGGTGCGGCCAATGGGAAAGAGTGGGAGCCGCCGAAGGGGCAGATGGAGGGTAAGGATGGTATGGCGCATCCCAGGACAAATCTTGTGAAGATCATGTCAGAGAATATAAAGCGTGAAGTGTATGAGGAGGCACGCATCAGTAAGCTGGTGGGTCTTGAGTATACGAATCTTGTGTTAGAGGGAAAGGAGAAGGATTACCCTCCTAATACTTTCTTTCAATACCATATCTTCAGAGCCCAGGTCACCACGGCAACCTGGATGCGTGCCTCGGCGGAATTAGATTGGTGTCGTGCGCATCCCAAGGCGTTTGCCAGGATGAAACGAGATATGCGTGAAAAAGACGCTATTGGATGGTTTTCTCCGTCAGAAACACGTCTTATGGGTCGTTGGTCTCCAAAAATCGTGATGTTGTATTTAAAAACAAATCAATAGGATATATAATGACCTCTAGATGTGGTGCCTTGCTACGGATTAATATGGATATCCTGTGTCCTACCCTACATGACATCGCCAGAGTAAAGGGAATTCTCAGATCTCAGACGGTAATCCATCATAATGTTGTTCTTCAGACGACTGTTTCTCCTGCCATAGTCTCTCTAAACAAAGAGGAATCACTGAAACTGTTAGAGCGGCTACAGCAAGAGGATTGGGAAAAAGTACTCGCAAAAAAGGAGCCAGTTCTTTTGCTCAAGTAAGTTAATTCCATTCTGTGAGCTTTTGTAGAGGTTTCTTGGCAAAGAAGCTAAATGAAGGGAATTTGAAACTCCAGCGTTTGGTAGCAGCTTTGGCTGCGGCCTTCGCTGCGGCCTTCGCCTTGTATTTATCATAAACGCTACGGATCATGAGCTTTGGTGCGGAATCTGTGTAAAAGGTGTCCTTATGAAGTCCCTTAACAAATATATGAAAGGCTGGAAGCTTTTGGATATATTTGCGATCTTCAGAAAACTTGATGGAATCGTATGCCCTTGTGTAAAATGAGATATTCAGCAAGTCACAATGGTCTTTTACTTGTAGGATGGCCTCAGGGGGATACTCGTCATCTGTATTCATAACACAGACGACTTTGAGCTGAAGGTCCATTGCTTTGTTTAGAGGACTGGTTTAACTGAGGGTTGCCACCAACAATTTTTATTGGCCTCCTAAAGGGTCCAATACTGTATGGGATGCGTGGTCCAGGTTGTTTCTGTGAGAACAGTCTCTAAGAGCTGCGCCCGTTTCAAGAACGAGAACGCCTGGGGCGTTCTATACGAGATATAGATGCCAGAAAACTCTCTGGCAATTTTCTCTTCAAGTGCCTCGGCAACGGAATCTTCTAAACACAGATTATCTGCGTGTAGAAGATTATAAGGGCGAAGGTCCTCGGTTAAGAAATCGCCTTGCCAGATACAGACATCACGGGTCTGGAGAGAAACACGGTGTTCGCTGATTTCCACGCCTTCCCACTGGCCGCCGAGATTGGCCTGGAGATGCCATATCAATTCTCCATCTCCACAACCGAGATCAAAGGCGGTGATATCCCCTTTTACACAATGCCGAATCGTTGCCACCATCGTTTTAATCCCTTTTTGTGTGAGAGAACCGTAGGTCAAAGCTTGTTCACCATAGGCGTTAATTTCCGCCTGTGGTAAATAAAAGAGTTTTTGTAACATGGGACTTGTCTATTTGCCGAGTTTGTGCGTCATCTTTTTCTTGGTCTCAGGCTCTTTGGTTTTTGTACCCAAGGTCTAAAAGGGCTATGCCCTTTGGCCCTAAGGTCTAAAAGGGCTATGCCCTTTGGAATCCCTGTTTTCTTGACAGAACCTCTTTCGTGATGGAATCGGCACGTTCATTCTGCTCACGAGGCACCTGGCGAATAGCGATCCAATCAAAGGCCGTATCATCCATCATCGCCGCCTGAATATTCGCCCACCACACCTTCAGATTCTTGTCAGAGACACGATAACGACCCGTTTGTTGAAAAATAATCAGCTCAGAATCGCCTTCAATCAAGATTTCTCGTGCGCCACGAGTGGCGGCGATTTGTAGGCCGAGGAGGAGCCCCTGGACTTCGGCGATATTGTTAGTGGCCTTTCCCAGATACTTTCCGCTTTCAAACACGGGTATGCGCTTTCCATCAAAATCTTTTGGACTCCAGAGAACGGCTCCAGAAGATGCTGGGCCAGGATTCGGATTTGCCGCACCGTCAAATTGGATGAGCCAGGCCGCCTCGGAGCGATCAGATTCACCCACTAACAAGAAATAAGACCCTTTTACACCAACACGAGGCAGCTTAGGATGTTTATACAAAAGACGCTTCCCATCCTTGGACATCGGCTGAATCATTTCCACGACCTCAGGGACATCGGCATCTGGAAAGAGTTTGACTGGTTCTTTCGTTTCCTGTGTAAAAAGGGATATTTCTGCTGTTGCCGTTACTGTTGTGGTTGCTGGAGAATCCAAGATATTCTGGATGACGAGGGGCTTTTTCGGCTTTGTCTCGGTTTGTTGCGCAGTGCCAATCACATCCCCAAAAGGATTAAATGCCTTCTCATCCATGGGTGCCTTGACTTGAAAAAATCTGTCTAGTCGTTGCTGCATTTATTCTTATATAGATAATGCCACTTGGAAATTAAACGCTAATCACTTGAAAGGAGGTATATACAAAGAATAGAAAGGAGAAGGCCAGCGAATTTCTTTGTACTTACTTTCTCTTTAAAAAAATAAAGGCCCAGTATACTTACAAATATACCGCTCAATAAATCCCACGTTATATTCATTACTGCCATTCCTTCAAATTTCAGAGAATTCAGAAATAACACAGGTTGGCAGGCATAAATCAAGACTGGGATCACAAAAAAATAAGGCGAAATCCAATTGAGATGTATAGCTTTTATCAATCCTAAACTCAGAACATCAATCCCAGCCATAAGAGACCCAAATATAAGTGGGGCATGTTCCATCCTCTCTATCACAGCGTCTCAATCTTCTTCGCCACGACCGCCGTGCTCATGGTCTTCAGGAGAAGCTCCTTGCCCTCTCCCTTATAATCGTATTGACAGATATGGCTCTCAGCATGCCGATGTGCCCCGCAGAACACCTTTCCACACTTACAGGTGGTATCAGTCAGAGCGAGCTTCTTCTTACAGCCGTCAAAGGGACACTTTGGCATAGTGAGGGGCTTAAGCTTGGGTGCGACTAACAATCAACTTTATGGACTCGTTTTGGAAAGAAACAAATTGTGCACCAACGTGGGCTTCTTATCTGGAGTCTTGGACATATGGATATCCATCAAAGTTAATAGACATTTCTCATCGTCTCATGAAAGTATCCTTGCCACCAGGATTCGCCCTAAGGGAAGCAGCCGCTGGTGACCTGGAGCAATTGCCGGAATTCTGGACGAGATATTTTTCTGATACGACACGCTGTATAGTACCTCTTTTACATATTCAACGTAAAGTGAAAGGCTCATGGACTATCCTGGTGGTTGTGAAAGATGGTATTGTGATTGGATCTCTAGTGCGTCGTAAAATAAAGAAACTCCATATGCGAGAAGTCGTGTGGGCATCAGCGGCGGTTATAGATTATTTCTGTATTCATCCTGCCTATCGCAAACGAGGAATAGGAAGAGCGCTTCTTGCCGCCATTCATAATATCGCCGAGAAACCGATTCAACCGCAACTGATGTTATTGGAAGGTGTTCAGGTGAGAATTCCGCCGTGTGCCGCCGGTGTTTTTGTCTCAAAACGGTGTCAACACACCAATCTGGCAATTCGTGAAGTCACGGAAGGACAAGAGAAGATTTGGATGGACTGTGTAAAAGATGGTCTTATTTGGTCTGATTGGACTGGTGGCGGTGAAGGCGGCGAAGTGAGCCTCTGGCAGATCGGCAGCAGTTATGTCGCCATTTGGAATACCTTTCATTATTCCATACCTGATGGAGCAAGGATAGGTATTATTCTCGGATATACTGGAGACGCCTTAGATAAAGTTGGGTCAACAGTGGGACACGGTTACGGGGTCTTACTTCTCGGCGTATCTGTGGCAGAAAGCTTCACGCACACATGGAGTCTGGATTCACCCTTCCAATGGATTTCCTATAACACAAACAACGGATTTATTGGCGGATTCCCTGCCTTGTGTTTCTAATCGTCCATTGCTGAGAAGAGATTGATGATATCCAAGAAGAGTCCTAGAGAGGCGTCCACGTAATCCTTGCCTCTCTGGACGGTTTTATCTTTTAGACGCTGTGTATCGTAGGCCACGTAAAGTGAAAAGAGGACGGTGGCGAACCAATTGAGAAGTGTATTCATCTTGGTGAAATCCATGGAATCTGGACCTGCCAAGTCGGCCACCAGGAGGGCGATTCTTGCGACAATCAGACCGATGAGGGCGGCAAAGAGATATCCTCCAAATCCGAGAATATTCTGATTATCCAGAAATCCCACCACGGTCATCGCCACGAAAATTCCGCCGACGGAAGCCAGGACTTGACGGAGAGTTCCCTTTTCTTGTAGCTTATCAACCTTGGACGATATAAGTTGTCCAAAGAGAAAAGCAAAGGCGGCGAATAAGAGGTATTTATAGGGACCGGGTTTCGCCGCCGTCAGCATAAAAATGAGAGCGAAGACTGCGATAATTTCAACGATGGTTGCGATAGGTGAGGTGGTGAGAGGATACTCGGATGAAACGGCTGTTACTACCAGGGCAGCCGTTAAATGAAGATAGGTTAGACCAATGAAAGACATTCGCTTCTATTAAATAGGGTCAAAATGAGGATTCTGCTCCATGAGATAGATACCACGAATATATAATGCCTCTGACTTAAGATAGTAATTCAGAAGCAGATCGTGTGCCTCTACACCAATGGCGTTGATTCCAGCGATACCAGCGGCCTTTATGGCGGGTTGGAGACGCAGACTCGTTTGTGGCCTTCCATTTTTCTGAATCGTTTCAATCTTGAACATTTTCATGAGAAGCTTATTCACGGCGAGCGTATGATTTTCTTGAAAATCCAACATCGGTTTAATACACTGTGCCTGAAGATTCGCCAAAAGATCTTTTCCAGGCTTATCTTGGCGCAGTTTAAGAAGTCTGTTGGCATTTTTACCACACAGAGGATACGCAGGGAAATTCACGGAGGATTTAGCGGTTTCGTCAGGGCTCAGAAATCCGCTCTGGTCACCTGGCAAATTATAGAGTTTGCCGAATTGCTGAGATGCGGCTCTCAGACTTGAGCGACTCGGCTCAGATTGAGTGAGTTCAACCTTCCCTGTTCCACGATTGTATTTGTATTCATCGTAATATAAGGAAACCAATGATTTCAAATACAGATTGGCTCGTGCCGATTTTCCTGCACGGGGCATGAGATCCGTTGGATCAAAGTCGTATTTGGGACGGCAAACTTGAGAAAAAAAGGGTTGATTCGGAGCGGAGAGCTCTGAAGCGAACAGAGGATTGAGGAGGGTCATGGCACGGGCAATACAATAGGCCTTGGGAAACTCGGCACCCTTTTCAGCAGTATCCTGGAAGAGTTTCTTCAGTGCGTCAAAGCCTTCAAAGGAACTCGTTCCACCTGCCGAACCGATGCCTGATGAGAAAGAGCCAGAAGAGGAAGGGCCAGAAGAGGAAGAACCAGAATAGGAAGATCCAGAATATCCAGAACCAGATTCTCTTGTTTCATCGTATAGGCCATTAATTTCTTCAAAGAAATCGGTTGGACTGGAACTTTTTCCTTTTCCGTCAGTTCCATAATCAAAGAGCCAAGATCCAGTTCCACCAATGGCAAAATCTTGCGTCATCATCTTACCTTCAGTTGTATCGGCGTAGGTTAGCACCGCCTTCTTACCATCCTCCTCAAGAGTCATTCGTAACTTAATCGCCTTCTCACCAGCTCTTGTTCGTAATATTCCATCAACTTCGTATTCATATACTTGTCTTGTTCGTTGAATGACAGGCCATCTAACATAAATTTCAGAGCCCTTTATTTTCATATATTGCTCTTCTGCTGGTTCTGGTGTTGTTGTGTCAAATAGTCCTAAGGCGAGAAAAGGAACGAAGGGTGTGGTTTTAATAGAGTTATATAAGGCGGCGAATTTGCCTGTTTTTGCCGGTGCGGCACCGCCTAATTGAACCATCATGGGTCCAGAGCCTACCGTGGGTCCGTAGTTTACTGATGAAGGGCGACCACCACCCAAAAGAGTGGCGTTCTGAGGACCGCCTCGCATCGGGTTTTTCAGTGTAGTTCCACGACTGACACGTACAGGATTTGTGTTAATTGTCGTGAGTGCCAGTGCCGTATAGATTTGAAAGATACGCACATAGAAATACCCCACGTCTAAGCACATGGTATTTCTCTCGTGGATTTTATCCTGGAGCTTGGCATTCGCCTTTTCGCCTGGTATGAGGCCTGGCGCTAAATCTGAGACTGGTGTAAAAAGGTATTCGCCTTTCTTTCCTAGCTTAGGATACAACTGGAGGCGCTGGAATAGAGTATCTAGAGCGGTTGATGTCGTAAAGACGAACCGAGAACACTCATTGATATTATGTAGCTTCAGCAGTTTCAACAAATTGGCGTTCGTAAAAAAGAGCTGGAGAATATCGTCTGATAGTTTTTTGGCTTTTTCTGCTTTTAGGGCGTAAGCATCCCCACCTGCTAAACTGGACGACGAGCCGCCCATACTAATTCTTGTTAGCTTTTTTCGTTGGAAGGCTCTTCACTAACTCCTCTGATTGCTCCAATCGTCGGAGACACTTGAGAAGCGTGCCCTCGCTAACATCACAAGCAGTGGCAATAAGATCTGGCGTGATTTTCTCATAGCCGCAGCGAGCCAGGACGAAGGCGAGGACCGCCGATGCGAGACTGGGTGGCATATTCTCCTTGCTGAGTTCATCGGCCTCGGCGGCATTGGCCACTTTGACGGCGGCGGCACGAATCGTCTCCAGGTCCGTGCGCTGAATAGGGAGCTTGCTGAGAGGAAAGGAAATGTAATCAGCGGCATGTGTGGTCTTCAGCTGGGAAGGAATCACTGTGCTCTGTGACAAGAGTCCCTTCTGCTTCGCCATCGCCAGAACGCACTGGAAATCCTTGAAGGCCTTGGTGAACTGGGCGTTCTGGAGATGGAACATATCGGCCACGTCCTTCGGCTTTCGGGGTGCTCCAATAATCTTGAGGGCGCTGTAAATACAGGAGGCGACGACGGACGCTCTGGACAGCCCACGCTTGTCGCAATGCTCCACGAGCTGAACATAGAGATCCTTAGCCATCTCAATCACCTTTTGCTCAATCCCGTGGTTCGTGGCGGCCAGTGTCATTTGCTCAAAGACCTGGAGCAGACTGCGCTTCTTATAGGGGAACATCGACCATGTGTGAAAGCGGCGAATGCGCATCATGGCCGACCTCGCACTGGCGTGGCCGCCGTGACCCACACCGAGAATAATAGTGC